>Ga0182027_10000601_pt1 | contig 61861 bp, 53 predicted proteins | sample 712E1DmetaG_FD_121300 | JGI IMG/M metagenome (GOLD analysis project Ga0182027, IMG submission 121300) | Permafrost microbial communities from Stordalen Mire, Sweden - 712E1D metaG (Illumina Assembly) | ecosystem: Environmental > Terrestrial > Soil > Wetlands > Permafrost | place: Sweden...
CCTTTGTTTGGCATCGGTTTGGGCCAGTTCGAACCCCGGTACAACCTGGAAGCTCCTATGATTTTGGGGCACGCCCCCTATGAATGGGTGATGATTCATCCGCACAATACCTTTATGGCGGTCTGGCTGAATTTGGGGCTGGCCGGTTTGCTGCTTTTTTTGGGACTGGTCGCCTATGCTTTTTTCCGTCTGGTCCATAACCAGGTCTATGATGACCAGTTTTTCCGGCTGATCGGCTGCACCATGCTGCTGGTGATGCTGCTGCACGGCTTGGTGGACACTTATCTTTTCAAGAATGATCTGGCGATGGTCTTCTGGCTGGTTATGGCTTTATGCATTTTGCCCAGAAGAAAAAAGATATTAGAATCCGATCCAGATATTAACAATTAACCCCGACTGCCTTGATCAGATATCTGAAAAATATTATTCCGGACCGCCATCCCCTGAGGCTTTTTTATCACAAAGTGCTGGCCGTGATTGCTTCAGTTGTTTATGGCTTTCCTTCAAAGAATATCCAGGTGATTGGGGTGACCGGCACCAAAGGAAAAACCACTACCGCCAACCTGATTGCCTCCATTCTGGAAGAGGCCGGCTATCGCGTGGGGTTAACCTCCACCACCAATTTTCAGGTGGCCGAGAGGCGCTGGTTCAATGAAAGCAAGATGACCACACTGAGTCCTTTTTTTCTGCAAAAGATGCTGCGGGACATGGTGATGGACCGCTGTCAGTTTGCCGTGATTGAGGTTTCCTCTCATTCACTGGTGCAAAACCGGGTTTGGGGTGTCAATTTTGATACGGCGGTGATGACCAATATCGGGGAGGATCATCTGGAATATCATGGCGGTTTCAAGGAATATCTGCGGGCCAAAGGCCTTTTATTCAGCAGGCTGAACAAGCAGGCCAGAAAACCCCATATTCCCAAGGTTTCGGTGATCAATCAGGACGATGAGAATTTCACTTATTTTGACCAGTTCCTGGCCGACCGGAAATACACCTATGGTCTGAAGACGGGGAACTGTTATGCGAACAATCTGGCTTACACACAGACCGGTGTTAAATTTACTCTGCACATGCCCAACAATCAGGTGGAAGTGGATTTAAAAATGCCCGGGGAATTCAGTGTTTACAATGCTTTGGCTGCGGCTACGGTGGCTCTTTCCTGCGGAATTGCCGCCAACGTGATCAAGGACGCTCTGGAAAAGGCCACCACTCTGGCCGGACGCTTCGAGCAGATCGAATGCGGCCAGAAATTTGCCGTGATCGTGGATTATGCACATACCACAGAAAGTCTGGGACGGCTTTTGACGCTTTATAAATCGCGGACACCGGGAAAACTTTATGCGGTATTCGGTGCTACCGGCGGCGGGCGGGATAAGGGCAAAAGGCCCAAGATGGGTGAAATGGCCGATCAGAGTGCGGATATTATCGTGCTGACCGATGATGATCCCTATGAGGAGGATCGTTATCAGATCATCCAGGATATTGCGGCGGGCATCAAGCGCAAGGAGGGAATGGGCCTTTGGAAAATGCCCACCCGCTATGAGGCCATCAAATTTGCCCTTAATCAGGCCAAAGAAGGCGATACTGTCGTGATTGCCGGCAAGGGGGCGGAAACTGTGCAGGTCCTGGCTTATGGCAAGGAACCTTGGGATGACCGCCGGGTGGTCAGGGAAATTCTGGCCAAGCCTCTGACCGTCGAACTATGAACGGCTTTTTATTGATCGACAAGGAAGGCGGCAAAAACAATAGCCGCACGTCGAGTAGCTCCGGCGGCAAAAACAATAGCCGCACGTCGAGTAGCTCCGGCGGCAAAAACAATAGCCGCACGTCGGGTAGCTCCGCTGGACTGAACTCTTTCAAGCTGGTGATTGCATTGCGGAAAATTGCCAATCAGAAGCGTGTCGGCTATGCCGGTACGCTGGATCCGCTGGCTTCGGGACTAATGGTAATGGCGCTGGGCGAGTATACCAAGCTGCTGCCTTATCTGGAATCCCGCGACAAAGTTTATGAAGTGGAAATTTTGCTGGGCAGCAGCAGTGATACCTATGATACGGACGGCGTGGTGGTGCAGCGGGAGGTAAAGAAAATACCATCAAGGATTCGCCTGGAGGAAATTTTGAAAACCAGTTTTACGGGTAAGCTGGAGCAGAGGCCGCCGCGCTTTTCGGCCATACAGATTGGCGGTAAACGGGCCTATGATCTGGCCCGGCAGGGAGAGGATTTTCAGCTGAAGCGGCGGCCGGTGGAGATTTTCAACATTGAAATTTTGCATTATGATTTCCCAGTTTTGCGCCTGCGCGTGCACTGTTCCAGTGGCACCTATATACGCAGCCTGGCCCACGACCTGGGGGAGGCGCTTGGCTGTGGCGGAGTTGTTTCCGCTCTCAGGAGAACCGCCGTAGGGCAGCTGCAGGTGGAAAAAGCCGTGGCTTTGTCTGCCATCAATGCTCAAAATCTGGAGAGTTCTTTTATCGATCCGCGGGAAATTTTTGTGGATAAAAAATGTATACAGTTAAGTGATGAAGAATATGCTGTTTTGGCCAGGGGAAACTTTATCGACAATATTGTGTTTCCTCATAACAAGCCACGGGAAAAGCTGCCGGAAAGACTCTCCGAAGATGAAAGTGCCGTAGCTTTCCGGCAGGGAAGTGTTGTAGGGATTGTCGAAACCACCCAGGCAGGAAGTAAATTGAAATTCCGCAGAAAGTTGCATATATTCTAAGCTGGAAATATTAAGTTGCCATGAATTATTTTTGGGTAGCCATCAGCGGGATTGTTTTATCACTGATCTTTACCGTGCTGGCCAGACGTTTTTTCCCGCGCTGGGGGCTGCTGGATAAACCCCATAAATATGGACTGAACAGGGCGCCGATACCTTATTTTGGCGGCGTGACCATAGTCCTGGCTTTTTTAATCGGTGCTGCCATATTTCTGAAATGGGAAAACCGTTTGCTGATTTTCCTGGGGCTGGCTTTGCTGGTGGCCATGGTCAGTTTTCTGGATGATTTGAAGGGTATCAGTCCATATATCCGTCTGCTGCTCCAAATCGGTGCCGGAGCGGCTCTTTATTTCAGCGGGATCCAGGTGATGGCTTTGCCCAATCCCATCGGACCGGAAATAAATTTAATGTCCTGGCAATGGGGCGGTGTGGCGGTACTGTCTTTGCTGGCCACGATTTTTTGGCTGCTTTTGATCATGAACACGCTCAACTGGTCGGACGGTTTGAACGGACTGGCCTCGGGTGTTTCCGCCATTGCCTCACTGGTGATTTTTCTGCTGGCCGTCAAGCCGGGGATACATCTGGTGGATCAGACTCCCGTGGCCGTGATGGCGCTGCTGCTGGCCTCAATTCTGCTGGTGTTTGCAGCCCAGGAATTTTATCCGGCCAGGATACTGATGGGTGATACCGGCAGCATGTTTCTGGGTTTTATGCTGGCCGGATTGACTATTTATTCCGGCGGAAAACTGGGCACTGCTTTACTGGTGTTGGGTTTCCCCATTCTGGATGCCTTATGGGTGATTTTGCGCCGTATCCTGAGCAAAAGATCGCCTCTGAAAGGCGATCTGCAGCATTTTCATCACCGGCTGCTCTATGCCGGTCTTTCGCAGAGGCAGGCTTTGGTGGTGATTTATCTGGCTTCGGCCATGTTTGGTCTGCTGGCTCTGGTATTGGGCAGCGGACAGAAAATCTGGGCGATTATCGGACTGGTGGCCACCATGGCTGTCATCGGCTTGACCGTAGTGGTGCTGGAGGTTGAAAAGAGCCGGAAAAAGGCGTAATGAAGGTATTGCCACATTTAAAAAAGTTTTATGAGTGAGGCGGTCAGTGAAATAAAGGCTCGCCTGCCGATTGAAAATCTGGTGGCGGAATATGTGGCGCTAAAACGCATCGGCAAAAGCCTGAAAGGTCTTTGTCCTTTTCATTCGGAGAAAACTCCCAGTTTTATTGTCAGTCCGGAGAAGGGGATTGCCTACTGTTTTGGCTGCCATAAAGGCGGGGATATTTACCGCTTTTTAATGGAAATAGAAAACATCGATTTTTCCGAAGCCTTAAAGCTGTTGGCGGAGAAAACCGGTGTCACGCTGGAGAAGTCGGCGATCAAAAATTTTGTACGCAAAGACGAGAAAACAATTTTGCTGGAAATCCAGCAGGCGGCTACCGATTTTTATATTCAGAAACTGTGGGCGCCGGAGGGGCGGGAACCGCTTAATTATTTGCATACGCGGGGGTTGACCAATGAAACGATCAAACTTTTCCGGCTGGGCTATGCGCCGGACAGCTATGAGGAAACCCACCAGCTGCTGCTCAAAAAAGGCTACACCCATACACAGATATTGCAGGCCGGTATGGCTCTGGCCAAGGACACTTCCATGTCTCACATTTATGACCGTTTCCGGGGCCGGCTGATGTTTCCGGTTTTTGACAGTCTGGGCCGTGTGGTCGGCTTTGGCGGAAGGGCTCTGGCAGCCGATCAGCAGCCCAAGTATCTGAATTCCCCGGAAACGCCGATTTATCAGAAGAATCAGCTGCTTTATGGTTTTCACATCTCCAAGTCGGCTATCAAGACCAACCGGCAGGTGGTGATTGTGGAAGGGTATATGGACTATCTGATGGCTTACCAGGACGGCCTGAAAAATACGGTGGCGGTGAACGGCACGGCTTTGACCAAGCGCCATTTGACCCAGCTTAAACCTTATATCGAGGAGCTGGTTTTTTCCTTTGATATGGATAATGCGGGCCGCGAGGCGGCCCGCCGCAGCTTCGAGCTGACCCAGGAATTTGAATTTCTGGTGAAAATACTGATTTTACCCTCGGGCAAAGACATCGCCGATTTTGTCCGCGAAAAGCCGGGTGAGCTGATTAATCTGGTTAAAAACATCAGGCTGTTCACCGATTATTATTACGAAGAGCTGTTTAAACGTTTCAATAAAGATTCTCTGGCCGACCGCAGAAAATTGTTGGCGGAATTTGCCATTTTAGTGGGCAGAATGCGCAGCTCCCTGGAGCGGGATGGCTATGTGAGGCGTCTGGCTGCGGAACTGGGTGTGCCGGAAGTGCAGATTTACGATGAAATGAAAGTGATGACTTTCAGCAAGAATCATCCGGCCAAGCAGGCTTTGGAAGATGTGCTGACGGTCAAGTATCAGCCGGAGGATTTACTGATTGGCCTGTTGCTGAATTATCCAAAGTACTTTATTGAAACAAATATCGATTTGTCGCAAGCTGTTTTTTCGGAAAAGGTTAATACTATTTACAAGCAGTTTTTGTCAAACTATAATCCACAAGGTATTGATCAGGATGCAGTTTTGGCGATTTTATCCGGTCTGGACGAAGAGCTTAGGTCACAGGCTGGGTTGATGTCGTTGTATGTGGAGGAACAATATGGTGAATTGCCACAGGATTTAATCACCAAGGAGATCAAAGATCTGGTCGCCAAAATACAATATCAAAACATGGCCACAATGCGACAGAAGTTGCATAGGCAATTAAAAGAAGCCGAGGCCAAAAAAGATCAAAGTGAGATGGAAAGAATCCTGATTGAGTTGAGCGACCTAAGCCGGGTTAATTAAAATAACATTTGATATTTAATGGCCAGAACTAAAAAGTTTATTGTACAGCCGTCGGACGATAAGTTGCAGCAGTTTCCGGAACCCGTCCGTGAGCTGGTCAAGAAAGGCAGGGAACATGGCTTTGTCACTCATCAGGAGCTGATGAAGGCGATTCCCAATGCAGAGGAAGATCTGATGCTTTTGGATGAAGTGATGGGACTGATGATGGATCTGGGAATAGAAATCATCGATGCCAAGGAAAAGATGCTGGTGTCGCGCGATGCGGAAGAGATAGAGGAGGAAGCCGAGAAAGTGGTTGTGGCGGAGAAAAAAACTGTCGAGCTGCGGGAAATCGCCAACGATTCCATACGTCTTTATCTTTGTGAAATCGGCAAGATTTCGCTGTTGTCCGCCAAGGAAGAAATAGAGCTGGCCCGGGCGATCAAAAAGGGTGACCAGTCGGCTAAATCGAAGCTGGCGGAATCAAATTTGCGCTTGGTAGTGAGCATTGCCAAGAAGTATATCGGACGCGGTCTGTCTTTCCTGGATTTGATTCAGGAGGGCAATATCGGCCTGTTCCGTGCGGTGGAAAAATTCGACCCTGATCGCGGCTTCAAGTTTTCCACCTATGCCACCTGGTGGATCAGGCAGGCCATTACGCGTGCCATAGCCGATCAGGCCAGAACCATCCGTATTCCCGTGCACATGGTGGAAACCATCAACAAGCTGACCCATGCTCAGCGCCGTCTGGTGCAGGAGCTGGGGCGCGAACCGGTGGTGGAGGAGTTGGCTGCGGAAATGGGCATGGATGAAAAGAAGGTCAAACATATTTTAAAAATTTCCCAGGATATTGTTTCTTTGGAGGCTCCCGTCGGTACGGAAGAGGACAGCAAGCTGGGTGATTTTATCGAGGACGACGATGCCATTCTGCCGCAGGAAGCCACCAATCGCGTACTGATCAAGGAAAATATCCGCGAGATGCTGCAGTATCTTTCGGCCAGGGAAAGGAAGATCATCGAAATGAGATTCGGGCTGAAGGACGGTGTGGGCCATACTTTGGAGGAAGTCGGCCAGGAATTCAATGTCACCCGTGAGCGCATCAGGCAGATTGAAGCCAAAGTGCTGCAGAAGTTGAAAGAACACCCGACAAGTATTAAGATAAGACCTAACTAAATTTTAACTTTAAATTTTTATGGCAGAGAAAAAGATCAGCAAGGCCGTCAAGCAGGCTCCCCACAAGGTGCTAAAACCTGCCGTAAAAACACAGGTGAAAGCGCAGGTGAAGGCCCAAAAAGCACTTAGTGCCATCAAGGCGGTGCGGCCGGCCAAAGCCGTCAGGGCGCCCCGGATTTTACTGAAGCCGCTGGTGGCGGGCGGGGTGGATGAAAGCAAGATTACCCTGGTGACCAGGGACGGCTTGATTGCACTGAAAAAGGAACTGGATTTTCTGGAAAATACGCGCCGCAAAGAAATAGCAGCCAGGATCAAGGAGGCGGTCAGTTACGGCGATCTGTCGGAAAACTCGGAATACGAGGAGGCCAAGAATGAGCAGGCTTTTGTGGAAGGAAGGATTATGCAACTGACCGAGCAGGTCAAGTACGCGCAGATTATTGATGATGAAGCGGCACAGCAGCAATCCCGGAAGCAAATGCATGTCCAGCTGGGGAACAGGGTGAAAATACGGGCCCTGAACGGTAAGAATGCCGGCATTGTCCTGGATTACGTGATTGTTGGCACCACCGAAGCCGATCCGCTGGAGGGAAAAATATCCAATGAATCTCCCGTCGGGGCAGCTTTGCTCAACAATATGACCGGAGCCAAAGTGGATGTGCGGGTGCCCGCCGGTATAATTACCTACGAAATTCTGAATATCTCCTGATCAATGAAAAAAGGCTGGCAGATCTGGTTGTGGAGGTGTCTTCTGCTCGCTGCTTTTGTGGTAGCGCTGGCTCTGTCTTTGTTTTGGGCCAATGGTTTGCAGTTTGATTTTATCGGCAAGCAGATTCGGCGTACCGGCAGCATCAACATCAGCTATGCCGATGCGCAGGCCAGTGTTTATCTGGACGGACAGAAGATGGATGGCACCCTGCCCTTTTATATCAACGATGTACTGCCGGGACGCTACCATCTGGTGGTGGCCCGTGGGGGGTATTATGACTATAACGCCGATATAGCGGTTAAAGCTGATTTGATAACACGTCTGGACTCGGTTTTTCTTTATCCGATGGATATTTCCGCGCTAAGTCAGACGGTATCCGATTGGCCGGCCAAAGAGGGGGTCAGGTATTTTTTGGCCGACGGATATATCTGGCGGCAGGATCAAAGTGATTTGTCCCTGGCCCGGCTGGGAAAGAACCTGACCGAAAAGGATTGGCTGGTGGTGAAGGGCGCCGGCCGTCAGCTCGAGGATGTGCATTTTCTGGGCCAGCAGGTGCTGCTGGCTTACAGCGACGGCCGGCGGGCTTTTTTGGACCCGGTCAGCGGTAAAAGCGAGGCGGTTAATTTAGACTCCAGTTATGTTCCGCTGGACGGACAATGGCTTTATTTCAAGAATGATGTACTGGCCCTTTTTGACAAAGGATTCAATAAAGTGATCTGGGTAAAACAACCGCGCCCGGGAGTAGCAATTGCCGGTCTGAAATATTTTTCGGCTGGTCAGCATAAACTGCTGGATATTGATTATCAGGGTGGTTCCGCCAGGGATACGGTTTATGAACTGCAGGGGGACAAATTACTGCCTATGGCGCAGGGAAGCGTGAATATGGTACAGGCGGATGCCGAGGATAATCTGCTTTATATAAAAAACGGACGGGAATTATGGCTTTATGATTTTGTGGCCGGCCGGGAAAAGCTGTTGGGACGATTCCAGTCCCCCCTGCAACTGCGATCCGCCAATCTGGATGTTTTTCAGAATGTGCAGTTATTGGCTGTAAAGCTGGGGGCGGTTTTTTTGCTGGCCGACCGTGATTGGAAAAATGTCCGGGACATGTTCCCCGGAAAAGAAGTGATCGATCTGGCGGTGGTGGATAGAAAAATTATCTATTATCTGGAAAAAGAGCAGGCTAAAACGGCTGGCGGTGGAGATTTTTACCGGCTTGAATATTTTCCCCTGGAGAGCTGATCTTTATCTTTTCTTGGATTTTTTTCTGCTCTTGTTTTTGTGGATTTTATATTTTTCCTCCAGACTGATGAATTTCTGTTTCTGCTGGGCCAGGCGGTTGGGATAGGTGACAGTCAGGTCACGGTAAACCATATAAGCGGCGTAAACCAGCCAAAGCAGCAACAGGTAGGTGATGAAGCGCATGGAAAGTACTTCTATGCCGTAATCCCTGGACAATAGATTGATGATCAACAGGGCCGCGATGGTGATGAATTTGCCCGGATATTCCATCAGGATTTTGCGCAGCAGGGTGTTGGCGCTTTTTTTGGCCTTGAAGTAGATGTAAAGGGCACCGGCCAAAGCCAGAACGACAAAAACCCAGACCGCCCACTGCAGGCCAAAATGCTGGGAGGGGGAGAAACCAAACAGGTATTCGAGAAAGGAGATGATTGTATTAGTCATAGTTAGCGGTTTTCATGGATGTATTTTCTGAAATATCTATACAATAGATAGCCACCGATTAAAAGTCCTATTAAGCTGTAAAACTGTGCTTCGCGGATCAGCCCGAAATAAAGGATAGTCTCGTCGCCGCGCAGGAATTCCTCCAGAAAGCGGAAAAAGCAGTAGGCGGTCAGGCCGGCAAAAGTGATGCCGCCGCTGGCTTTGAAAAGTTTATTGTTGAAGAAATGAAAGAGTATAATGCCGATTAAAAGTGAATAAGCGGCGGCGTAAAGCTGCACGGGATGGATCGGGATGGCATATTGCGAGGGTTCTATCAGCACTCCCCAGGGCAGGTCGGTCGGTGAGCCGTAATTGCGGCCGTCCAGAAAGGCACCGATATCGGCAAAGAACATTCCGAAAAGCACGCTGATGGACATGATGTCGCTCCAGGCCAGAAAATCCTCTTTTTCAATGCGGCAGAGAATAAAAATGCTCAAAAAGATTCCCAGCAGCCCTCCCCAGGCGGACAGTCCTTTGTCCCAGATGTAAAACAGCTCCAGATAATGTCCCTGGACGATCACGGCATCCCAGAAATAATCGAGGTTATAGATAATGAAAAAGAGACGTGAGATGATCAGGCCGCTGAAGAAAATCAGCAGGCTTTTTTCGGCCAGGAAGGAAAGTTTGACCAGCCTCGATTTGGCCAGTTTGTTGACCACCAGGAGTGAACAGAAAATAGCTATGGCCAGGAAAATCCAGAGCGAGTAAATGGTCAGAGGTCCGATGGAAAGTAGTATTGGATACATCAGAAATTAATGATTATCAAGCTGGAAAAAAAGAGAAAGCAGAGAAAAAGCAGAGGGGTGAACAGCGGCTTTCTTTTGAAAAATTCAATTTTGATACCCAGGATGCAGACGAAAAAAAACAGTGTCGTGAAGAAATACTTGATGATGGAGGTCTGGAAAATCAGGCTTAGCTTGGTGGGGGGAATGAAGTCAATCTGCTTGGAATTGAGATAAATGGTGGCAAAATAATAAATGATATAAAAGCAGAGTATCCAGCCGGCCACCCCGAAAATTTCTTTTTCCAGAGTTTCCGATACGGTAAATTCGACATTGGATATGACGGCCTGATGCTTGCGGTGGATGATTTCGGCAAGTTCCTTTTTGGCGGTTTTTCGCTGGTTCCAGATGCTCAGCAGAGTGGTCATGATTTCCTTCTTGAATTCGGCCGTGGGTGACTGAAAATAAATAGTTACGTACTGCATCAGCTGTCCGTTCAGGTTGCTTATTTTTTCCTTGGCCATAATGATTTCATCATCCTCGGGGACCAAGCCGATCAACGGTACGATCAGCATGTCGATGGTTCTGTCGATGAAAGTCGGATCAGAGTTTTCGGTGATTCTTTCCTTGCGCCATTTGCGCAGTGATTCAAAAATATCTTTGCCGGGTGACTTACTGATCCTATTGAGCTGCATCATCATACTTTTGGCTTCGATGGTCAGCTTAGTTTTTTCATTGAGTCTTTGCTCCTGGTGCAGAAAAATCTCCTCCTTTTGCAGATAGGTCAGCATTTCTTCGCAGGTTTCTTTGATGTATTCAAGATTGGTGGAGTTTCTGATGCGCAGTATTTTTTCCACAAAGTATTTGATTTTGGTCTTGCGGACGGGATCCAGCTCGTCCTTGTAAGTGTCCAGGATGCTGTTCACCTTTTGCAGAACAAATTCGACCTGGGCTTTTAATTTCTCCTGTCTCTGCAGAAAGGCCGTTTCGTCCATTTCCTGTTTTTTCTGAAGCAGCTCCGCTTCCATTTGCTCTTCGTGCAGGCGGTCCTTCAGCTCATCGACGCCCCTCTGCATGACGCTTTCGCGTTCGCGCGCCGGCAGATTGGTGGGATAGAGCTGTTTGACATCGAAAGCGTATTCGTAGGTCAGTCTTTTATAGACAGGATAAATATCCTCACCCTGGATGGTGCCGATGACGTTTTTTCCGTTCTTGTCGACGGCCATGAATTCAAATTTGACAATATTGGTCGGTGTCTCTTCGGCAGCCTGGCTGACCACGTTGGTGATATCGGTAATCGTGAGTATGGAAAACTCCATGGCGTTCAGCTCTTTGCGGGCTGCCGTTTCATCCGGAGCGTTGATGGTGCCGGTCAGCTGCTTGTTTTCCTTGTTGATTACCGTGTAGGAATACTGTGGCATTGAGGGTTTTATTTGTTTTGATGTTTGATGCTGGCTTCGATAAAGCCGCGGAAAAGCGGATGCGGCTGGTTGGGGCGGGAAAGAAATTCCGGATGGAACTGGCAGCCGATCATGAAGGGATGTCCTTTCAGCTCGGTTATTTCCACCAGGTCGCCCTCCGGATAGATGCCGGCCGGGATCAGGCCGTGCTTGGTGATTTCACTGCGGAATTTATTGTTGAATTCATAGCGGTGGCGATGTCTCTCGGCAATCAGATCACGTTTATACAGTGCACGACTTTGCGTTCCCTTGACCATTTTACAGGGATAAGTACCCAGTCTCAAGGTGCCGCCTTTTTCTTTGTTTTTGTGCTGTCCGGGCAGGAAGTTGATGACATGGAATTTCTCGCCCACGACATTGTTTTCATCAAATTCCTCGGAGGTATAGCGGTTGTCACCGGTGACATGCCGCATGAATTCGATACACATGATTTGCATGCCCAGACAGATGCCGAAATAGGGGATTTTCTTTTCGCGGCAATATTTGGCGGCTAAAATTTTTCCTTCCATGCCGCGGCTGCCGAAGCCACCGGGTACCAGGATGCCGTCGGCGTTTTTTAGCATTTCCCAGGCTTTTTCATCCTTGTCCTCCAGTTTTTCCGCATCGATCCAGGAGACTGTGAGTTCATGGTTTTGATGGTAGCAGGCTATCTTCAATGATTCGATCACACTCAAATAAGCATCCTCCAGGTTGGTGTATTTAACTACCAGGCCGATGTTCAGCTGGGGTTTTTTGGCTTTAATCTTTTCGTTCAGGTCGATCCAGTCCCCGAGTTTCGGTTCCACCAGTCCCAGGAGCAGTTTGTTGGCGATCAGCTGGGTCACATTCTGTTCGTGATAATTGAGCGGCACTTCATAAATGGAGCTGAGAGTCAGGCCGGAGATGACCGCCTGTTCATCGACATCGCAGAAAAGGGCGATCTTTTTGATCAGATCCTTGGTGATGGGATGGTCGGCGCGGGCGACGATGATGTCCGGCTGTATGCCGTAGGATCGCAGTTCGCGTACTGAAGCCTGCGTAGGTTTGGTCTTTAGCTCCTTGGCTCCCCGCAGATAGGGCAGCAGGGTCAGATGCACAAAAAGGGTATTTTCCTGCCCTTTTTCACGGCGGATCTGACGAATGGCCTCGATGTAGGGGCCGCCTTCCAGGTCGCCGACCGTGCCGCCGATTTCGGCCAGGACTATGTCGGCTTCGGAATTTTCACCGGCATCATAAACCTTTTTCTTGATGGCATTGGTAATATGCGGGACCACCTGAATGGTTCCTCCCAGATAAACACCTTTTCTCTCATTGGCGATAACCTCCGAGTAAATGCGTCCGGTAGTCACGTTGGAGCCCTGATTGAGATTCTCGCCGATGAAGCGTTCATAATGACCGAGGTCCAGATCGGTTTCCGAGCCGTCTTCCAATACATAGACTTCGCCGTGCTGAAAGGGGTTCATGGTACCGGGATCGACGTTGATGTAAGGATCCAGTTTCAGCGAAAAAACCTTGAAACCGGAGGCCTTGAGAAGAGTGCCGATCGAGGCGGCAGCAATGCCTTTACCCAGGGATGAGCAGACGCCGCCGGTAATGAAAATGTATTTGGTATGTTTCATTTTTTGCCTTGGTTTACTGGTTGCCATTTATCACAAAACCAGACCGGTTTTCTGTCTGACTATTTCCATGGTGTGCGAAGCGACTTTTTTGGCTTTTTGGGCGCCTGATTTTAGGACGTCCTCAAGATAGCCCAAATTTTTGGCCAGTTCAATTCTTTTTTGACGGGCCGGACCAAAGTATTCCAGATACTTGGTCAGCAGCAATTTTTTGGCTTCCCCGTAACCATAACCACCGGCCAGATATTTGTCGCGCAGGGTGGCGATTTCGACGGGTGTGGCCAGATAGGAATAAAGTTTGAAAACAGTGTCGCCGTCGGGATTTTTGGGGGCTTCCACGGGGGTTGAATCGGTCTTGATGTTCATGATCTGCTTTTTCAGAGTGCTCTCGTCAGCGAAAAGCTGGATGGTGTTGTTGTAGCTTTTACTCATTTTATGTTCGCCGTCGGTGCCGATAATGGAGGCAATATTTTCCGGAATGGAAGGCTCGGGCAGTTTAAAAGTCTGGCCAAAGGTGGAGTTGAATTTTTCGGCCAGATCGCGGGCAATTTCCACATGCTGTTTCTGGTCCTTGCCCACCGGGACGATGTCCGGATTGTAGAGCAGGATGTCGGCAGCCATCAGCACCGGGTAGGTGAAAAGTCCCACCGTAGGGTCCTTTTTTCCGGTAGCCAGGGCATCTTTCCAGGCATGGGCGCGCTCCATCAGCCCAAAGGGCGTCAGGCAGCCGAAAATCCAGGCGAGCTCGCTGTGCTCGTGAATATCGGATTGCCGGAAAAAAACGGTATGGTCTGGATCCAGTCCCAGGGCCAGGAAATCCAGGGCGACATTGATGATGTTGGTGCGCAGTTCCGCGGCGTTATGCACGGTGGTCAGGGAATGCAGATCGGCGATAAAAATGTAAGTCTGATGGTTTTTCTGGAAGTCGATGATCGGTTTCATGGCGCCCAGGTAATTGCCGATATGCGGTGTGCCGCTGGGTTTTACGCCGGTGATGGCGATTTTGTTTTTGGTGGGCATGGCGGATTTGGTGATAGTGATTTCAAATGGTGTGAAGCGGGTCCACGTCAATTTTTATATCATCTTTGAGGGGATTTTGTAAGAAAAAGTTTTGCAGAAAGAATTGGGGATTGCTGCCCGTGAGCAGGATATGCCAGCGGTATTTGTTTTTAAGCCGCGGGATGAAGGCGGGAAAGAGGGTTATATCGGAGATCAGTTCCTGGTCTTTGTCCCTGGCCTGGTCCTTTACCCTGGCTGACTGCAGATTCATAAAGATCTGATGGCTGAGATAATTGGCTTTTTCGGCATCGGCATTTTCCACCGTGATTTTGGCCAGTTTCTGGAAAGGCGGAAAATGGGCGGTTTGCCGGTGTCGGATTTCCTGCTCGTAAAATTGCAGAAAATTCTGGCTGAGCGTGTTCTGGATGGCGTAATGGTCGGGCAGATAGGTTTGAATAACGACTTCGCCCGGCTTTTCGCGGCCGGAGCGGCCGGCAACCTGGGTGATCAGCTGATAGGTTTTTTCCGCGGCACGGAAATCGGGAATGGTCAGGCCGGTATCGGCCAGAACGATGCCGACCAGGGTGACATTGGGCAGGTGCAGGCCTTTGCCGATCATCTGGGTGCCGATCAGTATGTCGGCCTGGTTTTTGCGGAACTGTCGGAAGATCTTTTCAAAATCGTCTTTCTTGCCAGTGGTGTCGCGGTCGGCGCGCAGCAGGCGCGCCGACGGGAAAAGCTTCTGGACCTCTTCCTCTATTTTCTGGGTGCCCAGACCGATGTATTTGATCAGATGGCTGCCGCAGTGGGAGCATTTTATCGGGGGATGGGAAATACGGCCGCAGTGGTGGCAGATCAGTCTCTGGGCCGGCAAAATAAGGTTTTCCACACTGCGCCGGGAATGATAGGTCAGGGGCACGGCGCAGCGCGGACAGTTCTCGGTCTGGCCGCAGTCGCGGCAGAGCATGGCGGAGGCCGCGCCGCGCCTGTTCAAAAAAAGCATAATCTGTTCTTTTTTTTGCAGTTTTTCCCTGATTTTTTCCTGAAGCAGTTCGCTGAAAATGGAAAAATTCTTTTTTCTCAATTCCTCGCGCAGATCAACCAGATGCATGGTCGGCAGGGCTTCACTGGCGGTTTTGTGAGGTATGCGGCTGGGCATTTCCACCAGCTCATATTGCCCGTTCATGGCTTGAAAATAGGTTTCTATCGAGGGAGTGGCGGAGCCCAAAATCAGCTTAACATTATTGCCGTTCGCTTTTTCAATTTCCCTGATCTTCAGGGCGATCTCACGGACATGGTAGCGGGGCGCCTGGTCCTGTTTATAGGAGTCCTCGTGCTCCTCATCGATGATGATCAGGCCCAGGTTCCGGAAGGGGGCGAAGATGGCCGATCTGGAGCCGATAATGATCTGATGGTTGCCGCGGGCTATGTTGGTGAGATAGGCCAGCTTCTCGCCCGGACTGAGCTTGGAATGGATCACGGCAATGTTTTTGCCAAAGCGTTTTTCAAAATTCTCGACGGTTTGCGGGGTGAGGGATATTTCCGGTACCAGGATCAGCACCTGTTGTCCTTTTTGCAGGCAGCCCCTGGTCAGTCTGCGGTATATTTCGGTCTTGCCCGAGCCGGTGATGCCATGCAACAGGACAGGTTTTTCTGCCATACCGTCAATCAGATCCAGCGCTTTTTGCTGTTCGGCGGTCAGTGTAAAAGCCGCTGACAGAACGGTTTCCTCCGGGACGGCGGGCAGGTTTATTTTTTTCTCCCTTTTGCGTTCAAAAACATTGGCCGGATAGAACAGTTTTATGCTTTTGTGAGGCGGGCAAAAATGATACCGGCAGATATATTGAAAAAGTGCCAGCTGCGTGTGGCTCAAACTGAAGAAATCTTCCACCCGTCTGCTGATGGCCCTGGTGGGAAAAAGCGGTTTCAGATGATGTATTTCCAGGACGACACCGCGGGCTTTGCCGTTTTTCAGCGGGATTTCCACCAGATCGCCGATTTTAAGCAGGTCAATCAGCTCAAAAGGCACTTCATAGGTGAGCGTGTCTTTAGCGGCGCCGATTTTTCTGGACAGCAGGATTTCAGCGTAAATTTTATCCATGGCGGGGCGCTTTTTGGTTGATGACTTGGTTTAATTTCAGACAAATATCTTTCAGATCCACCGGCAAATCGGAAAAAAACAGTTCCAGGCTGGTCCGGTTAAGGGCAGGTGATAAAAGCCCCAGCGGATGCCAATCCTGGAGCAGCGGCTCGATTTGCGGAAAAGTAAAAAGCAGATCGCCGACGATCATGTCGCCACTTACCTGGAAAGTTTGTCCGGGGACATGGTGTGTCTCGGACAGGCCGCTGGCCGACAGATTTTCCCTGACCTGCATTATTTTCGGTGCAATGGGGGCGGCCCCGTCCTTCAGGCAGCACTCAAAAAATTTCGTCAGTTGATGCATGGTCTGCCCCCTTTTTTTGCCAGTTTTTTCCTGTTGTGGGCAATGTTTTTTCATGGCTTTGATTTTAGCATTTTTTCCGCTGCCGGGATTGAACTTTAGCTGATGATATTGACAGCGGTGGATTATGGTTGTATAGTACGCCCTATTTAAGCAAGATATATATGGACCGTTACTCTTATTATAGCGAGGAACAAGCCATAATTATAGAATTGAAAACACTCTTGGACGGCAAGGGCAATGATTTATTGGAATATTATCTGAAGAATGGCTTTGAGGCTCTGGCGGAACAGCTGAAATTGCAGAATGATCTGCAGAAACAGCTGCTCTTCGATTATCTGATGCTGGAGAGAAAGGCTATTTTGGAATGTATACGCAGAAATAAGGCTTTTTTCCTGCAGATGATCATTGACGGGCGTGGACAGCTGATACGTCCAATTTTGGGGGTCAAAGAAAAAAAATACGATGTCCTGTGGAGGGAGGCTCTGGATCTTTTGTGTCTCTACTTTGCGGAAAAAAAGGTTATTGACCGGATGACCAACGGGGAACTGGAAAAATTTCTGGAGCAAAGCGTCAAGGGTGCTGAAGAAAAAGAACAAACAGAGCAGTCTAGCTGAAACTGTTGATGATAAAATAATGAGTTTCCTGTTCGCCTTCCACGTTGACCACATGTATCCGGAAGGCAACCTGATTAACGGGAAGATATTTATAAAAGGCCACGTCGACAACTTTGGTATCGTCGCCCAGGCGTTCGAAATTCAGGTGATTGTCACTGTCCTCGCGTTCGGCGCGTTCTATGGCGTCATAAGTTTTTTTATCTATTTCCTGATAATTGGGACTGCGTGTGAAATAATAGGATTTAAGCTGTTTCCAGTAATCCGCGATGGTATCCGATTGTATGTATTCGCCGGCCATAAATGTTGTTTTAAGCGGATCAAATATACACCAGCTGCGGGGTGGTGACAATTGCCAATAAATTTGCTAGTTTGTGGTGGATTACATAAAGTATTTTTAATATGACCGAAGGAATAAGAGTAACCACCAACAATTTTATCTATGCACCCTGGTACCGCCGTCTGCCGGCCTTTGTGATCGATAAGCTGATGATTGATCTGGTGGTTTTATTATTTATTCCCGGGTCCTTTAAAATCGTCAATTTATTGCTTGGCGGAAATTATCTGGAAGGGCTTTATTTTCTGGGATCGTCTGACGGGATGTGGTTTCTGATTCTACCGGCGCTTTATTTCGTTTTAATATGGGGCATTATGTCCAGAACGGTGGGCATGATCCTTTTAAAGATCAGAATTGCCGATTATCATGGCAAGAGAATAGGCTGGATCAAAACTCTGTTACGTTTATTTGCGCTGCTGATTGCCGTTTTGCCTTTGGGGATAGGCTGTTTGCCTATTATTTTTGATAAAAAAAAGCAGGGTTTGCAGGATAAACTTACCAAAACCCAGGTCATCATCAAGAGGTAGAAGATTCCAGGTAATTCTAATGGGTATAGGGGCTTTAAAAGAGGCTGTTTTTATGTTATTATGTACAGATTACATAATTATAACAATATGTTGAACAGACAAAAATTGACAATGCTCCTGGTGGCGGTCGTTATGGTCGGAGCAGGAATTTATATGGTAAGCACCAATCCAAATTTACTGAAAAATATTTCCGCATCGATTCTGCAGGTCGCTTATGTCGAACAGGACGGCAAGGATGGTACGGCACCGCCGGATTATCGTTTTATCATGAATCAGCACGTAGTATCCACCGTAGAAACAAAGGCGGATATTGTCCTGCCGGATTCTTTGAAATTGATTACGGAAAATCGCTGCAATGTGCTGTTGGCTAGACTGGATAAGCTAAAATCCATTACCAAGTTTGATGTCGGCTATATTCTGGTTTGTTATGACAAGTATCCGGAGAAATTTATCGAATTTTTCAATACTGTGGAAACGGTTTCCGAGATGCAGGCCAAATTGAGACCTGCTGCACCGGAGGCTACGGGGACACCGGCCGCCAGTGATCAAAACCTGGAGCCGGCTGGAGCTTTAACCTCTCCGGCTACCGTAACTACTACCCCAGCCACAACCACTACGACAACCACTACGACAACCACTCCTGCCACGACTTTGCCCACGGATACCCTGCCCACTGGTTAGCTGCCAGCCGGCAGCCTGCCAACGGCTTCATAATGAATGAACCGGTCTGGATTTTTTACGGCTTCTGAATTATTGACCGTTGGCCGCCGTCCAGATATTTGATGATGATATAACCATTAGAATCGATTTTGCAAAGCCCGGGGGGCAATTGAAAAGCGGGATCGATTTTCTGATAGGTGTCCAGGTGGTAAGGGGTTTTGATCCAGAGATACTGGCCGGTCCGGCCGACAATTTCACCGTCCACACCGATTTCCACTTTGCCGATTCTGGTGGAAATCAGATAGGCCGGGTTGGCCCGTCCGGAGCCGTTTTCCCGCAAATATTTTTTTATTTCCAGGCCTTTTGCAATGCTGGTGCGCAAATGGCCGATGCCTTTTACGGGTTCACAATGAAAAAGGTAATAGGTTTCTATACAAAAATTATTCAGCTGCTCGAAAAGCTGCAACAGAACTTCCGGATCATCGTTGACTCCTTTGAGCAGAACGGTCTGATTGTACAGGCGGAAAGACGCTCCGGTCAGACGGCCGACGGCGGTAATCGTTTGCGGGGAAAGCTCGGCGGAATGGTTGAAATGGGTGGCAATTTCAATTGGTTTGCCATGGGCCGGATCATGATATTTTCGCAGGCAGCCGATCAGCCTGGCTGTGATTATTTCCGGCTGAAAAAGCAGCGATCGTGTGCCGATACGTAAGGGGCCGATATGGGGGATTTTACGCAATTTTTTCAGCGTGTATTCCAGCTGTTCGGGTGCCAGCAACGGGTCACCGCCGGTTATCAGTACACTTTTAAGCCGCCCGTCATTGCTGATGTAATCGGCAATTAAATCGATTTCCTGGTGTGAAAGGCTGTGGGGGGCGGCTTTGTCATAGAATTTTCTGAAGCAGAAGCGGCAATAAGCCGGACAATCGTTATTTAAAAGGATGATGCAACGGTTGCCATACATCCTTTCCAGGCCTTTAATACCTGTGTTGATCAGGCCTACCCAGGTTTTTGGTTCGCCCTCCCTGGCCAGTTCCCGTATGTCCGGAAGAAACTGGGCCTGGAGTGCCGGATTTTTTTGGCAGAGATCAAACAAATGCCGCGTCAGTTTGACGGGCATTTGCTTGAATACTTTTTTGCCGGAGGCTACAGACCGGACGGGCGGATTGATTTGGGCTTGATACATTGCATTGGCGAAGGTCAGACCGTTCTGGTGCGCCAGGAGGGAATCGAACCCCCGACCCTCGGTTCCGAAGACCGATGCTCTAATCCGCTGAGCTACTGGCGCCTGCACAGACAGGGGTAATATTAGAGGAGAATGACAAATTTGTCACCGCAAATTTTATTGTTTTTTCGGCTGATGCACCCGGTTGTACCAGTCTACCAGAATGGGTGTAGCCACGAAGATCGAGGAGTAGGTTCCGACGATGATACCGATCAGCAGAGCCAGACAGAAGCCTCGGACATTGTCGGCGCCAAACAGCACCAGGGCCAATAGCGCCAGAGCGGCGGTAAAGGAGGTGTTGATGGAACGGGCAAAGGTTTCATTGACGGCCTCATTGCTGATGTCGGCAAAAGTCTTGTCCCTGGAGGGGGCTTTCAGTTTTTCACGCAACCTGTCCAAAACGACGATGGTGTCGTGGACGGAGAAACCCATTACGGTAAGTATGGCGGTGATAAACAGGGCGTCTATTTCCAGTCCCATGACTACTCCCAGCAGAATGTAGATACCCACCAGCACCAGGACATCATGCATCAGGGCGATGATGGCCGAAATGCCGAATTTCCATTTGCCGACGGAGGAGGGGACGCGGCGGAAGGCAAAGGCGATATAACAGATGATGGCGATGGAGGCCAGGAGGACGGCCAGAATGGCTTTATTGCGTAAATTATCGCCGATGGTCGGGCCGACGGACTGGAATCTCTTTTCTTCCACGTTGCCGTATTTGGCCTTCAATTCCTTGATAATCAGATCATGGTCATCAGCCGAGATGTCCTTTGATTTGATCTGCATCATGTCACCCACCGACACAATGTGAATGGTGCCCAGATCAAGTTTTCCCTGAATGGATTTGAGCTGTGTGGCGGGAGTGGTGGCGGTAGCGGGGGTGCTCATGTTGATGGTGACGCCCGACGGAAGGGTGGAACTGCGGTCCTGGTTGATCTTATCCTGTATTGCCAGTAACGATTTATTCAAATCGTCATTGCTAACGGGCTTATCGAATTTGATTTCCATCAGACTGCCTCCGGTAAAATCCAGGCTGGGCTTGAGTCCTACGGTGAACAGGGAAACGATGGAGAACAAAATGGTCAGGATGGAGATGGTGTAGAAAATCTTTCGGCGGGGTATGATCGGCATCATTTTGCGGTGCGGCTTCTTGGGGATGCCAAAGAAATTCTTGGTATGGGCCAGTTTGGTGCTCAAAACGGCGGCCAAAAGAACTCTGGTGATGGAAATGGCGCTGAACATGGAGACCAGAATACCGGCGGCCAGGTTGAAGGCAAAACCCTGAATAATGGAGGAGCCGAAGTAGAAGAGGATGGCGCAGGTGATCAGCGAAGAGAAATTGGAGTCTTTGATGGAGCTCCAGGCGCGGTCAAAACCCACGGTAACTGCGGATTCCAGCGGGCGTCCGTCGCGCAATTCTTCCTTTACTCTTTCAAAAATCAGGATGTTGGCGTCAACGGCCATACCGATGGAAAGGATCACGCCGGCGATACCGGCCAGGGTCAGTACGATGGCGGTGGAGAGCAGGAAGGAGAGAAAGAAGAGTACAAAACAGGAAAGGATCAGGGCGATCAGTTTTTCGGGGCCCGATTCCTTACTGTTAAGGATGCGGTAGATCAGGTAGCCAAAGGCGATAATGGCGACTCCCAGGGAGATATAAAGCGGCAGGGAGGATTTGATCAGGAAAATCATTAAGACGGTGTAGAAAGTCAGTGCTACCGTAGCCAGTAAGCCGGCCCAGCGATAAAGAACGATCATGAAGAAGGCAATCAAAAGCAGGCCGATCAGACCGGCTTGCAGACTTCTGTTGAGGGCATCCTGGCCCAGCGAGGCGCCGATATTATTCTGGCCGACCAGGAGTATGGGAGCGGGTATGGCACCGGTGTTGAGGTCGCGGGCCAGATCTTCGGCCTGCTTGACCGTGAACCGGCCGGTAATAATGGCGCGGCCGCCGGTGATTTTTTCATTGACGTTGGGAGCGGAGATCAGGTTGCCGCCGACGAAGATGGCCACGGGCTTGTTGACATTGCGTCCCGTGATATCCTCGAATTTTTTGGCACCTTCGGGATTGAAGGTGATGGCCACGTGGGGCTGGTAAAGCTGGTCGAACTCGACGTCGGCGCGCTGGAAGTACTGGCCGTTGAGGCCGGTGTCCTGCCACATGTCGTCGGTGGAATTATAGAAAATTCTGGCAATCTTGTATTGATCCTCCTTGACGGTGCTGCTGACGGGATCTTTGACTTCGATGGCCTTGATGATATGGAAACCAAAAGGGGATTTGGTGACGGGACTCAAATCACCGGCTTTGTTCAGAGCCAGACTGGCGTCGATGTATTCCTTGACGTAATTGGCTTTGTCATAAATATAATCGTCGATCAGGCCGCCTTTGTCCTTGTTGCTGGCGTCGTCGGAATATTGCTTGGCCAGGTTTTCGAAACTGTATTCGGGCTTATTCTGCTGCAATTTGGCCAGTACTTCATCGGCCCGGGCTTTGGCTTCATCCTCCGTGCGGGTCACGCTGGCACTGGCGCCGGAGGCACCCTTATAGGCAATCAGAATATGGGCGGTTTTTACTTTTTTGGGCTCGCTGACCTGGCGGTCGACATTCTGTTTGGCCAGGAGTTTGACTACGTTGAAGCCGGAAGACTGTACTACGTTGCTCTGTGAATCGAGCGTGTATTCGTTGCTGCTTTCCACCAGGCTGTCGGCGATCTGTCCCACGTTCAGTTTGGCAACGACATCACCGAAACCCGTCGGCAGGGCATCCTTGAACTGCCAGTCTGGACTTTCCGTATAGGTGACTTTGCCGGGGTTGGATTGGGCCTCGCCCTCTCCGAAGATCTTGAAATCCTGCGTCTTGGCGGCGGCCAGGGCCTTGATGGCCTGGTCTTTGACTTTGGTCACATAGGTGGGATCCGGTGTATCACGTCTTTCCTTGAATTCCAGCTGGATGGTTTTGCCTACGGTTTCCTTGGCTTTATCCAGATCCTTGATGCCGGCCAGCTCCACTATAATATGGCTTTCGTCGCCGACCTGTGAGGCATAAATATTCGGCTCGGATACGCCGAGACCGTTCACTCTTTTCTCAATGACATTGATAATGCCGTCCACGATGCTGGCGCGGTCTTTTTCCGGAACATTGGTCAGATCAACCTTGTAGTCCAGCTGTGAACCACCCTGCAGGTCCAGACCCAGATTGATTTTTTGCCCGTAGAATTCCTGCGGCAAAAAAGGAAAAAGCTGTTTCTGGGTATCGCCGGGCAAATCATAAAAGCACAGTAGCAAAGCGGCCAGGATGATAATCACTGACTGCAGAAAACGGTTGTTTCTCATATACAAGAAAAGTTAGGGTGATTTTATAGCTTTATATAGAGCTTATTTCTAAGCTTTTGTATGCGTCCCGTAGTATATGGATATAAGTAAAATTTGTCATCAGAAAATAAAATATTCCCTTGCAAAGTAGCTGCAGTGGGTTGGAATTATAACAATTCCGGATATTGGTTTTTGAGTTTTTCGACCAGCTGTTTGATCTGGGCGCTTTTATCTTTGTGGCAGACCAGCAGGGCGTCCGGAGTATCAACGATCACCAGATTTTCCAGGCCGATGGTGCCGATGACCTTTTTGCCATCGGCGTAAATCAGGGAGTTGGTCGTTTCCAGCGGGATGACGTTACCTTTGATAACATTGCCCTGAAGGCGTTCTTCGTCATGCAATTCATTCCAGATGGATTCCCAGGTGCCGATATCGTTCCAGCCCAGGTCGGCGGGGATGATGCGTACATCGCGGGGACTGACTTTTTCCATGATGGCATAGTCGATGGAAATTTTCCGGCAGAGCGGATAAAGCTCGATCAGGGTTTGTTTGAAGTTTTTCCGGCCCCACTGGCTGCCGATTTTCTGCAAAATGGCATGGGTTTCCGGCTCAAACTGTTTGAATTTTTTCAGTATGGTGGAGATTTTCCAGACGAAAAGTCCGGTATTCCAGAGGTAACTCTGGGCTTTCAGAAATTTTTTGGCAGTGGGCAGATCCGGCTTTTCCACAAAACGCTCGAATTCATGAATGGCCACCCCGTGCAGCTGTTTTACCTGTTTGCCGATTTTGACATAGCCCAAATTGACGTTGGGATAAAGGGCTTTGACTTCTATGATGTTGAGAGTGTTTTCCTTTTCGGCCAGTTCGGCGGCCACTTTCAGCTTGGCGGCCAGTTCGGCGGTGTCCTGGATCAGATGATCGGCATAAATGACCGCCATGACCTCGTCGGGGTTTTGCCTCGACAAGAGCTCGGCGATCAGGCCGATACAGGGGGCGGTGTCACGCAGGGCAGGCTCGATGATAATGTTTTCCCTGGGCAGCAGACCGGCCGTCTGTTCCTCCACCAGATCCTGATATTCACTGTTGGTGGCGATGAAGATGTCCCGTGGCTTTTGAAAAGAAAGTCTTTTGACGGTCTGAACCAGCATGCTCTCGTCGCCCACCAGATTCTGGAATTGTTTGGGTTTTTTCTGGCGGCTCATGGGCCAGAGTCTGGTACCCGTCCCGCCGGCAAGGATAACAGTTTTCATGGTTCTATTTGATTAGGAGTAAACTGCCCAGATACCAGATCAGGAAATCATTGCCGTGATAAAGGGCGATCAGAGTGCCGAGCAGCAGGAAGGGTGCGAAAGGCACCGGGTCGCTGAATTTGACTTTTTTGGAAACCAGCAGCAGCAGGGCCAGCACGCAGCCCAGAATATAGGAGCAGGCCACGGCCAGAAGAAAATTGTTTAATCCCAGAAGCAAAGCCATGCCGGCGGCCACGTAGATATCGCCGGAGCCGAGCCATTTGCCTTTGGAAAGAAGATTTTGGCCGCCGAAAAATAAAAGAGCGACAGCCAGGGCGATGGTGCGGTCGGTTACGGCGGCCAGCAGATCGACGCCGGTGAGCAGGGAACTGAAGAGACAAAGCAGAATCCAGCTGTAGAGCAAAACTTCGGGAATAACTTTTTTCTGCAGGTCGCTGAAAAAGATGGCCACCAGATTGAGTGTGACCAGGCAGAGGAAAAATATTTTAGCGGCAAAAAGCCAGTCAATCTGGTAATTGTTGAAGAACAGAAAATGCTGGCCGGCGGCAACCATATTGTAGTTGGTCAGGAAAAGCAGGCCGCAGACCAGCTCCAGCGAGGGATAGACGGGTGAGATGGGCTGATGACAATAGGAGCAGCGGCCGCCCTTATAGAGCCAGCTGACTATGGGAATCAGATCCCAGGCCATCAGCTTGTGTTTGCATTTGGGGCAGCGGGAATGGCCGAAAAAAATACCCTTCTGACGATGCAGCAGACGGTAGATCACCACACTGAGAAAGCTGCCAAAGAGGCAGCCGAGAATAAAAAACAAAACATTGATCAGGAGGGGATTGTTCACGGATTGAAGAGGTTAGCTTGCATGGTGGCCGCAGTGCTGCCGGTGGTTTTTTGATCCAGGGAGGCCAGTAGCTGATTGTAGCGGGTGGCCGCGGAGGCGGACACCCCGCTGCCGGGGCCCAGACCATGGGCTTTCTTGTAAAACGCCAGGGCGGCCACGGTCTGATTTCTTTTTTCGGCCAGAATGCCGAAATTGAGATAGGTGGCGTCCAGGCCGGGATCAAGCGCCTGGGCCACTTTAAGGTGGGCTTCGGCATCATTGAAATCGTTATTGTAAATCAGCGCCCAGCCCATCAGGTTTTGCGCCATGGCTGTATCGGGATGCTCTTTTTCAGCCTTCTGGGCCAGAACCAGGGCTTTTTGCGGGGCGTCCATTTTTTCGATATAGATCCAGATTGGTCTGATATAATAGTTGACGTCCTGGGAATTGAGAGCCAGAACTTTTTCATAGTTGGCGGCCGATTGCGGATAATCTTTCATTTCCAGATAGACTTCGGCCAGCTTCTGGTCAATCAGTATGACCGGTTCAAAACCGTTTTCCTTGGCTTTGACGAGGTTTTCCTCAGCCAGCTTGAAGTTGTTCACGTTGTAATAGGCCAGTCCCAGGTAAAAGAGTGTTTCCGGCTTTTGATCATCCAGTACTTTGGCTCTTTCCAGGGCCTCGATGGCGTCCTGGTATTTGTCGGTTTCCAGATAGGCATAACCCAGCAAAATCCAGGCGTCGCGGTAATCCAGTTTTTCCTTGGTGACCTCGAAGAGCAGAGGTATGGCCATTTCATACTCGCCGCACTGGTCGAAACTGCGGGCCAGCAGAACCTTCAGGTGCACGGAGGGGGATTCGACATTGAATTTATATTCATTGTAGGCGGACAGAAAATTATTGACTTTCTTGGTGTAATCATCGGAGCCGCCAATTTTGTTCGATTCGTTCAGCAGATCCTGGGCGTTTTGATCGTCGCCATAGTAGGCGGCGATGATGCCCTGATAATATTTGCTGACCTGGGTGGGCGTGGCCACCTGGTTGAAAATATCCTTGGCCTCGCTGATTTTTCTTTCGCCCAAAAAGCTTCTGCCCAGATAGATTTTAGCCTGGTCATTGGTGGGATCCTTGTTGACCAGATCCGTAAACATCAGCTCGGCCCGGCCATAATCATTGGTGCGCAAATAAATTTTTCCTATTTCATAGAGCGGGCTGAGGCTGCTGGCATCTTTTTTATAGGCTTCCTGATACTGGGCGACGGCCAGGCTGGGAAAGTTGTTCTGTTCCAGCAGGGCGGCCCGGTCCATCATCTCCTGATAGCTTTTGTCGCGGCTGACTTTGTTATCCTGCAGATTGGCGGGGAGGTTTTGCTGCTCGGCGGCAATCTGGGTCTGATCGGTGGCGGCTGGCGTGGTCACGGCGGTTTTTTGAAAGGGCGGCAGTTCGAAAACATAAAGCACGGCCAGGGTGATACTGGCGGCGATGAGCAGAAAGAAGAGGCGGAAGATCGTTTTGATCATAGGACGGGATTTAGTTTTTGTTTTTGGTGATGGGCGTGGCAGATGGCCAGGGCCAGTGCGTCGGCGGCATCGTCCGGCTGGGGGATTTGTTTTAATTCTAGCAGAATTTGTACCATTTTTTGAACCTGAATTTTCGGCGCGGAGCCGTAGCCGCAAACGCTGTTCTTGACCTGATTGGGTTTATATTCGGACAAAGCCATTTTCTGCCTTTGCAGTTCGTAGATGATGGCGCCGCGGCACTCGGCAACCTTGAGCGCGGTGGTGACGTTCTTGCTGAAGAAAAGTTCTTCCAGGGCCACTTCGTCGGGATGGAATTCGCGGATAAGTTCCATCAGGTCGTTAATTGTCTGCAGGAGGCGTTCTCCGTGGGGCAGGTCTTTGGACGTGGTGATCACCCCGTAATCCACGGCTTTAATCTGGTCATCAAAGCTGTCGATGATGCCGAAACCCGTAGTGGCGTAGCCCGGATCTATTCCCAAAATCAGCAAGACGATTGAGTTACGTGCCGGCTTATTATAAACGGTTCTGCCTCCTTTGAAAAACTTAAAATCAAATCTGCTGCAGGGTGATCTGCCGGCTGGTGGTGGAAGCGTTGGAGACAATGACTATCTTATCGCCTTTTTTGACCAGCTTTTTCTGACGCAGCAGGCCGGCAATGGCGGGGGCGGATTTAATTTCGGCGGTGAAAATCCTGTCGATGCCCCAGCAGAGCTGTAATTCTTTTCTGGTGCTTTCATAAGGCGAGACAACTACTATCTCCGTGAAAGTTCTTTGTTTGGAAACGTTTCTGGCGGTATAGCCGTGGTCGGTGATGGTGACGATCATTTTGGCGCCGGTTTCCTCGGCCAGCAGAGTGGCGGTATGGCAGACCTCCGAAGGGTCGTTTTCCCTGAAATTAAAATATTTTAGCTTGGTCCAGTTATGCTTTTGCTGGAAATTTTCCACATTGAGGGCTGTTTTGGCCAGGGTTTCCACGGCCTGCACCGGATATTTTCCCGTGGCCGTTTCATTGGAAAGCATCAGGGCGTCGGCATGGTCAAAGATGCCGTTGGCGGCGTCGCTGACCTCGGCTCTGGTGGCGCGGGGGCTTTCGATCATCGATTGCAGCATCTCCGTGGCAATGATCACCGGTTTGCCCATTTCATTGGCCAGTTTGACCATATGCTTTTGGGCTATCGGTACCTGCTCGGCGGGGGTTTCTACCCCCAGATCGCCGCGGGCCACCATGACGGCATCGCTGGCGGCAATGATGGCTTCCAGATTGTCCAGGGCTTCGTGCCTTTCCACTTTGGCGATGATTTTGACATAGGAATGGTGTCGCTGAAGGATTGCGCGCAGGCGGATAATGTCGGAGGCTTTGCGGACAAAAGACAGGGCGATAAAATCCACACCGATTTTAAGTCCGTAGCGGAGGTCCTTCAAATCTTTGGCGGTGAGCGGATCGGCGCTGATGGAGGCTGTCGGCACATTGATGCCCTTATGGGATTTCAGCAGGCCGGGAGTGAGGGCTTTGACGGTGATGGCTGAACCTTTGACCGTCATTACTTTGGTTTTGATCATGCCGTCCTCGATCAGAATGATGTCATTTTTCCGGACATCTTTATGCAGGTGGCGGTATTGCACCGGAACAATTTTTTGTCCGTTAATTTGGGAAAAATTATCCTTGCCGGTGTCCATGATAAAAGTTTCGCCGACTTTCACTGCCACGCCGCTGTCGGGCATCAAACCGATGCGTATCTTGGGGCCCTGCAAATCCTGAATGACGGCTATGGTCCGGCCGGTGATTTTTTCGGCCTGACGCACCGCTTTCAGCAGTCCCAGCTGCTCGGCATAGGTGCCATGGGAGAAGTTGAGGCGGGCGACATTCATGCCGGCCCTGATCATCCTGACCAGTGTCTCAACTTTGGCGGAGGCCGGTCCGAGTGTGCAGACGATTTTGGTTTTTTTTGTGGGCATAATTATTGATTTTGATTGTTGGCGGGGGCGACGGGCGTGACTGCGGGCGGATTACCGACAGCGGCAGTTACGGCTGTAGTAGTGGCTGTTGCTGTTGTAGTGCCACCTCCGCTGCCCAACGGATCCGTGTTAGCCAGAGCGGCCAGAATGGTCATGCTGCCGACAAATTGGGTCTTGATGGCGGTGCCGGCGCTGACGGTGTCGTTGAAAATCTGGCTGGGACTCTGCGCCGCCACCTCATTGAGCTGCACGGCCTCGGATTTCTGCTCCGGACCCTGCATGCTTTCCGAGGCTTTGGGAGCCATCTCCGAGGTTTGGTGGATCAGTCTTTTTGGGCTGAAGATGGCAGAAGCAGCGCATTGATAATTTGTATTGTGCATTTTTTTAGAGGGCTAATATTTCTTTTTCCAGTTCTCCCAACTTATTGATTTCTTTTTGATGATAAATTTTTTCCAGTTCCACCAGGCCGATACCGAAGCTGCGCAGTAGTTCTTTTTCAAACTGGTCAAGCACCAGTTTCAGGTCCTGCTTCAGTTTCAGCTTGATGCGGTTTTCCTGGTCCTGTCTGTTGGTATCGGCTGGGTTCAGTGCGGCAATCTGTTTTTCCGCCTCGTTCTTGAGCTTTTCACATTGGCTGTAAAAAGCCTGGCCGACAGTTTCTATGTAGCTGAGCTGTTTCTGGGACTCCTGGTTGTATTGGTCGGAAATTGGATCCATGGGCTTAGGTTAAATCTAAATCTTTACGATATTTTTTGATCAGGTCGCGGTAAATCAGGGCGGAGGGACGAACGGAGCGGGCAAAATTATCTTCGTAATCGACTTTGATCAGGCCGAATTTTGGTGCGAAGCCACTGTCCCATTCATAATTATCGATCAGGGCCCAGTGTAGATAGCCGAAGACATTGATGCCCTGCTCGCGGGCTTTAAAGGTCCAGTACAAGCCCTCTTTGATCACGTCCTCGCGCAGCTTGTCGGTGTGGTCGGCCACTCCCGTTTCCGTGATGATCAGGGGTTTCTTGTAACGGCGATTCAACTCATCCAACAGAATCAGGATTCCTTTGGGATACACCTCCCAATTCATATCAGTTTTGCGGGAGGTTGGATAGGAAACCTGGCAAAAGGTTTCCACCAGCCGGGGATCGGCGCGGACACAGCGGTAGAAATAATAATTCAGTCCGATGAAGTCCTGATATTTTTTTATTTTATCCAGAAAAGACCAGTTCCATTTATGGGCCAGGAAATTGGAAAAAATAATATCCAGCAGGTTGTGCGGCCGGTCCGGGCGGAAAACCTGGTTGTTTTTGGAAACACCGATCTGCAGATCGGGTTTGATGCTTTTCAGATCGGTATAAGCAATAGAATGGGCCAAAGCCAGATTATTGAGCACTTTGTTGAAAGTCCAATAGCTGCCCTTTTGCGGCGGCCATTTGCGGATCAGATAGCTGTGATAGGCATATATTTCCGGCTCATTGATGGTGATGATGTACTTGAGCTCATCACGAAAAGTGGTGCCAATCAGTTTGCAGAAATTGGTAAAATGCCTGATGTTGGTTTTCTTTTCGAAACCTCCCAGATCGGCGAACCATTTGGGCAGGGAAAAGTGAAACAGGGTTACAAAGGGAGTCAGCCGGTTTTTGGCCAGGGCCTCAAAAACCTTTTTATAGTGGTTGAGGGCTTCATAATTGATCTGTCCCTGCAAAGGTTCAACCTTGGCCCATTCGATGGAAAAACGGAAAGCATTATGTTCCAGCTGTTTGGCCAGCTTAAAATCCTCCTCGTACATTTCCCAATGGTTGGCGGCTTGTCCCGACGGTTCCATGCCCTGGTCATGCAGAATGGTATGTTCAAATTCCCACCAGTCGCTGCTGAAATTATTGCCTTCCGCCTGATGTGCCGAGAGCCCGCTCCCGAAGTAAAAAGTGGCCATCTGTTATTATTTGTTTTTGCTTACATATATTTTAGCAGATTTTGGGCTGCTTTGAAAGCTGGGCGCTGGGGTGGCGGATGGTCCGACGTCAGTATAGAAAAATACAGCTTTTTGCTGTATAATTATCAGATGGAAAATAAACGTCTAAAACTGGGCGATCTGGTGAAACCGGAAAGGCTGAAGAAGCCTGCAGAAGGTGTTGCTACAGAGGAATTGGGCGCTAAACCGGAGAAGATCAAACGGCTGGCAGATAAGATATCCGGAATGGCGGCGAATATCGAGGGGGACACCGATGTAAAGGCCGGCGAGGTAGTGAATTTAATTGACGCCATGAAGAAGTCTTTAGTTAAAGAACTGGCTCCGGAAAAGGCAAAAGAATTGCTGAAAACGTTGATGAAACGGTTTTATAACAAAGATTATGCCACTCAAGGAGAACATATAAAGGCGATAGCGGGTATCAAGTGGGAAGATGTGCAAAAGAGGTTAGAAGCGCACCCAGAAAAGCTCTGGTCTCTGAGCGAAATGGAAAGAACCGGCGGCGAGCCGGATGTTTTCGGTTATGACAAGAAAAACGACGAGTATATTTTTGTGGATTTCTCTGCTGAAAGTCCGACGGGCAGGAGAAATTGCTGCTATGATCGTGTCGGACAGCAGGAGGCGGAAGAGAGAGGTGAGAAACCCAACGGCAATGCCATAAGTATGGCAGCAATGATGGGTATTGATCTCTTAACAGAAAGTGAATACCGAGAGCTGCAGGAACGGGGAGAGTTTGATAAAAGTACTTGGAGCTGGCTAAAGACGCCTATTGATGAAAGGAAGAAAGGTGTTGCGCTCTTTGGCGCTCGTCATGGGGATGACGTCCACGTGTATGAGGACTATCCTTACCTTCACCGTGATCTTAGGGCGTTTCGCTGCTCGCTAAGGGTCTAAAGAACTTAGCCTTTAATCTTTAATTTTTCTTTGGTTTTTAATTTTATTTTTCGTGCTCAGGATTGTATATTCGCTGCAGTGGTGAAAAGCAACCACGGCTTGAAAATTTTCCTGTTCAAGGGTCGAGCAATCGAAATGATTACTCGCGCGGATTGTAGGTTGAAATTTCCGCTGGGTCAAACGGAAATTTTAGGTTTTTTATTGCCGCCGGCCGGGGGCTAAAAAACTGGGTGTCGCTATTGGTAAAGGTAAGGAAAGTAAGGAAAGTAAGGAAAGTAAGGAAAAGCTTACTTATACCGATACAAACAGTGTGATAAAAGGGATGGGGCAGGTACCATGTATAGAAAAGTACAGCTTTTTGCTGTATAATTTGATGATGCTTTTATATTCCGGCAAGAAATGGAAAATAAACGTCTAAGACTGGGCGATCTGGTGAAACCGGAAAGGCTGAAAAAGCCGGCAGAAGGTGCTGCAACAGAGGAATTGGGCGCTAAACCGGAGAAAATCAAACACCTGGAGGATAAAATATCCGGGGTGGCCGGAAGTATTGAAGGGGACACGGACGTGAAGGCCGGTGAAGTGGTAACCCTGATCGATGCCATGAAAAAATCTTTAGTGAAAGAACTGGCTCCGGAAAAAGCAAAAGCATTGTTGGCAACCTTGAAAACGCGTTTTCTGAAAAAGAACAAATTCTACGCAACGAATGGTGAACATGCTAAAAAAGTAGCAAGTATTAAGTGGGACGATGTTCAGAAAAAGCTCGAGGCAAATCCGGAAAAAATATGGTCTTTGAATGAAATGGAAAAAACCGGTGGGGAACCGGATCTATTTGGGGTAGATGAGAAAACCGGAGAATATATTTTTATGGATTTCTCTGCTGAAAGTCCGACAGGCAGAAGAAACGTCTGTTATGATCGTGCTGGACAGCAGGAGGCGGAAAAGAGAGGCGGGAAACCCAAGGGCAATGCTATAAGTATGGCTGCTATGATGGGAATAGACCTGCTAACTGAAAGTGAATATTTGGAATTACAAACCAGAGGAGGGTTTGATAATAACATATGGAGTTGGATAAAGACGCCTGCTGACAGAAGGAAGAAAGGTGTTGCGCTCCGTGGTTTTCGTAATGGAGATGGTGTTAATGTGCGCGAGAACTTTCCGTACGCTCGCTTTGATCGCTTTGGGTTCCGTGGCTTGCTAAGGGTCTAAATATTTAGACGTTTTTCAAAAAGAAGGTAACTATTTCTTCGGTGCTGGCCAACTCAGCGGGGACGTTTTTCAGGATGCGGCTGATTTCGCCGCGCTGATAACCCAGACTCATCAGGGCGCCGATGGCCTCCTCGAAACGCTGCTCCAAATCCAGCGGCAGTTCCAGCAGGGTGTCGGGTTGTACCTTGTTGCGCAGCTCGATGATAATGCGTTCGGCGGTTTTCTTGCCGATGCCGGGGGTTTTGCTGAGCAGGGCGACGTTTTCCTGCATGATGGCATTTTTGATCTGGTTGCTTTCATTGTTCATGATTTCCAGGGCGGTTTTTGGTCCCACACCATTGACGCTGATCAGCAGTTTGAAAAAATCCAGCTCGGCTTCATCCAGAAATCCGTACAAGGTGATCTCATCTTCACGAACACGTGTATAAATAAACAGTTCAAGGTTTTGTTTTTTTTCGATTGTGTCCAGTATCCTGGCCGGCAGGAAGACTTCGTAGCCGACCTGGCCGCAAAGCAGGGTCAGGGATTGTTTATGCTTGCCGATTACCTCGCCTTGAAGAAAACCGATCATAATTTTTTATTAGGTGATGTCCTGGAAGCGGGCCAGAAACGTGTTCTTGAAAGGCAGATAATTTTCTGCGGAGATGGCGTCCCGGGCTTTTTCCATCAATTTCAGAAGGAAGTATAGGTTATTCAGGCTGAGCAGTCTAATGCCCAGCATTTCGTTTTCCTTGACCAGATGGCGAATATAGCTCCGGCTAAACTTGGCGGTGGGATTGGCGGGGTCTTCAGGATCAAGCGGCAGGGGATCGGCAAAAAATTTTTCGTTGGCGATATGGTGGCGGCCCTCATTATTGTAAAAACAGCCGTGGCGGGCGATTCTGGTGGCGTGCACGCAGTCGAACATGTCCACGCCGCGGGCGATGGACTCCAGCAGATCCAGCGGTGTTCCCACACCCATCAGGTAGCGGGGTTTTTGCTCGGGATAATGGGGGTGCATGATGTCCAGAATGTGATACATCACCGGTCGGGCTTCGCCCACGGAAAGGCCGCCGATAGCCAGGCCGGGCGTGTCCAGTGAGGCAATGAACTGGGTGGATTCGATGCGCAGCTTGTCCAGCGTGGTGCCCTGGATGATGGGAAAAAGTGCCTGAGGGAGCCGGCTGCGCGGATCCTTTTCTTTTTCCAGCTGCTGATGCTTTTTCAGGCAGAGCACCGCCCAGTCATGCGTTCTGGCCATGGCCTGCTCGGCGTACTGGGCGGTGCTGTCATGCGGTGCACATTCGTCCAGGGCCATGATGATATCCGCACCCAGGTCATGCTCGATCTCCATTACCTTTTCCGGAGTCAGATAATGCTTGCTGCCGTCCAGATGGGACTTGAACTCCACTACATCGTTTTTGATCTTCACTCTGCTGCCGCCTTTTTTGGTGCCTTTGCCCAGTGAAAAAACCTGAAAGCCGCCGGAATCGGTGAGGATTGGTTTGGGCCAGTTGATCCATTGGTGCAGCCCGCCCATGCGGCGTATCAGCTCGTGGCCGGGACGCAAATACAGATGATAGGTATTGGCTAATATAATCTGGGCCCGGGCATTTGACAGCTCGTCCGGTGAAATCCCTTTGACCGAGCCGAGCGTGCCCACGGGCATGAAAATGGGTGTTTCAATGTTGCCGTGGGGTGTGGAAAAAAGCCCACGCCGGGCTTTGGTCTGTGGGTCTTTGGCGATGATCTTGAAGTCAAACATGCTTAGGCCTTTTTCTTGGATTTAGCGGGGGCCTTCTTGACGGTTTTTTTGACTTTCTCCGCGGGCGCTTCCTTGGCGGCCTTCGGTTTTTCGGCGATGACCTCGGCGATTTCTTCCGGCTTGGCCGTCTTTGGCTTGTTCTTATCCTGGGCTTTGGCGACCCTGGCAATGAATTTGGCGACCTGGTCGTTTCTCACGTCGTTGCGGCGTTTGCCGGTATAGAAAGGATGTGAGGCGGAAGATGTTTCCACCTTGATGACAAAGTGTTCCTTGCCGTCGATTTTTCTGGTTTCATCGGAACGGAGCGTGGAGGTGGCGACAAATTCGGCACCGCTCATCACGTCAACGAAAACCACATTGTTCAGTTTGGGATGAATTTTGTCTTTCATGACATCTTGGTCTTAAAAAGTAAGCGAATTTTACTTATAAAGTATTAATTTAGCAAGTTTTATTTCAGGCCATGCTGGTCTGTTTTTTGTCTTCTTTTTCCAGCAGCTCCTCGGTGGTCAGTTCCACTTTTTTGGTTTCCTCAACCATGGTTGTGGAAGCAACCACATCTCCGGAATTCATTCTCATCAGGTAAACCCCCTGGGTAGCGCGCCCCTGTGTGGGAATGGATTTGAGCGGCAGACGGATTACCTGTCCCATTTTCGAAATAATGATCAGGTCGGCGGTGGCGTTTTCTTCGATGATTTTGGCTCCGACAATCTTGCCGGTTTTGGCGGTGATATTGGCTGTTTTTACACCCGTGCCACCGCGGGTCTGCAGACGGTAAGCGGTGACCGGGGAGGATTTGCCCAAGCCGTTTTCCATAATCACCAGCAGATCGGAGGTCTTGGGATTGCGGATAACTTCCATGTCCACCACGGTGTCGCCGTCTTTGACTTTGATACCGCGGACACCCATGGAGGCACGTCCGGTGGCTGTTACATCTTCTTCGGTGAATCTGATGGATTTTCCTCCTTTGGTAACGATAATAATTTCATTGTCTTTGCTGACCTGGCGTACCCACAACAGCATATCCTCCTCACGCAGTTTGATGGCGATCAGGCCGGATTTACGAACATTGGAAAAGTCTTCCACGTTGGTTTTTTTGATGGTGCCCTTGGTGGTGCACATCAGCAGGTGCGAGCCGGTCAGTTTTTCGCCGGTGGGCAGAATGCCGGTGACGATTTCATTATCGGAAAGCTGTAGCAGGTTAACCACAGGAGTGCCTTTGGCCGTGCGGGAGGCTTGGGGCAGTTCATAGACCGGCAGGCGGAAAACGCGTCCCAGATTGGTGAAAAACAGCAGGTCGTCATGATTATTGCATTGCAGCAGAATGCTGATTTCGTCTTCTTCCTTGGTGGTGGCGCCGATGATGCCCTTGCCGCCCCGTCCCTGTGTCTGGAAGGTATTGGCGGGGATTCTCTTGATGTAATTTTCACGGGACATCATTACTATCATCGGCTCGTTGGGGATGGTGTCCTTGCTGGAGAATTTGCCGACCGGGTTGACATTGATTTCTGTCCTGCGGTCGTCGCCGTAGGTCTTGGACATCTCTTTGGTTTCCTGGCGGACGATTTCGACGATTTTTTTCTCACTGGCCAGGATTCCTTCCAGCTCGGCAATCAGTGTCAGTTTTTCGGCCAGTTCGTCCTCGATTTTCTTTCTCTCCAGACCGGCCAGGGTTTGCAGCTTCATTTCCAGAATGGCTTTGGCCTGCAGTTCGGATAGTTTGAATTTCTTCATCAGGGCCACCTGGGCATCTTCCTTGGTGGCGGATTTTTTGATGGTTTCGATGATGGCGTCGATATGGTCCAGGGCGATTTTCAACCCCTCCAGGATATGGGCGCGGGCCTGGGCGATTTTCAGGTCGTATTCGGTGCGGCGGCGGATAACCGTGACGCGGTGGGTAATGAAATGCTCCAGAATCTGCTTCAGATCGAGCAGTTTTGGCTGCAGGCCTCCTTCCACCAGGGCAATCATATTGAAATTGAAGGTGGATTGCATCGGAGTCAGCTTGAAAAGCTGATTGAGCAGCTTTTTGGGATAGGCTTCCTTTTTGAGCTCTATGACGATGCGTATGTCTTTTTTGGACTCGTCACGCAGGTCGCTGATGCCGACTATTTTTTTGTCGCGGACCAGGTCGGCTATTTTGGTGATAAGATCAGCTTTATTTACCTGATAGGGCAGCTCCGTGATGATGATCTGGAAACGTCCGCTCTTTCTTTCCTCGATCTCGGCGCGGGCCCGCATGATGATGCCGCCGCGTCCGGTGGAATAGGCGGTTTTGATGGCGTTGGTGTCGTAAATCATCCCGGCCGTCGGGAAATCCGGCCCTTTGATGTATTTCATCAGGTCATCGATGCTGGCTTCCGGATGGTCGATCAGATGCAACAGTCCCTGGCTGATTTCCTTCAGATTATGTGGCGGAATAGAGGTGGCCATGCCGACGGCAATACCGGAAGATCCGTTTAAAAGCAGATTGGGGATTCTGGTGGGCAGCACGCGCGGCTCCAGGGTGGAGGCATCGTAGTTGTCGGCCCATTCCACGGTTTCCTTTTCAATGTCAAAAAGCATCTCGTCGGAGATTTTTTCCATCTTGGCCTCGGTGTAACGCATGGCGGCAGGGGAGTCGCCGTCGATGGAGCCGAAATTACCCTGTCCGTTGACCAGGGTGTAGCGCATGGCGAAATCCTGGGCCATCCTGACCATGGCCAGATAGACCGGAGCATCGCCGTGGGGATGATATTTACCTAAAACTTCACCAACCACCTTGGCGGATTTTTTGAAGCTGGAATTGGAGCGCAGGCCGATTTCATGCATGGCGTAGAGGATGCGGCGGTGTACCGGCTTGAGTCCGTCACGGACATCGGGAAGAGCTCTTTGGACGATAACGCTCATGGCGTAGTCCAAATATGAGCTTTCCATTTCAGTGGTTATATTGCGTGGAGTATAATCTTTGAACAATTCACTTGCTCCGATGTTTTCCGGCGGGGCGGGTGTTTTGTCTTGATTTGTGCTGTTTTCTGCCATCTTAAAACGGGTTGAATTTGATTCGGCGACAGTTTAGCATAACTTGTTTTCCTGGCCAATTGAAAAATAACGCATTTTTTGGTAAAATAAAGGGATTTAATAAGTATGCTCAAGCCAAAATATGGCCGACAATAATACGACAGCAAATAACGGAACTGCGGGGCAGGGGACTGGCGATGTTCCGTCCTGGCTGAAGAAAGCCCAAGAAGTGAATAAAATTTATGATCAGCCCGCAGGGGCGGAGACTTCTGCAGTTACTCCGGCGAGCGCCGGGACTGCTTCTGTGGCGGGTTTAACTACCCCAGCTGCCGCGTCTGCCGGACAGTCTGCTGCCGACAATTCTCTGCTGAAGCAGGTGGTGGCACTGAAAGAACATGAGGAGAAAGCCAGTTTTGATGATGAGGGCAAACAGGTATTGCCCAATGTCAGCGGCAGTGCGGAAGAAGTTGCATTAAAAAAAGAAGAAAAAAATCTGGCAGGATTAAAATTTGAGGGGGTGGAAGATACTGCGGAGACTGGTGTTGCTGCGATTCAGACGGCTGTCCCGGTTGCCAAGGCGGCGACAGCGGTGACTCCGGCTCGAGCGGCGCCGCTTGCAGGTAATACAGCAGAAGCTGCCGATACCGCTGCCGTTCCCGACTGGCTGAAAAATCTGAAGGAGACTCCGGTGACGACTACAGAGGAAAAAAAGCAAACCTCACAGATACAAAATGAACTGATCAAGTCTCTGGAAAACAAGCCGGAGGAAAAATTGCCGATTGCCGCCGACAAGGAAAAGAAGGCGCCGGAGAATAAGCCGGAATCGTCTAAGGCGGTGGCGCCGGCCGTGGCTGCTGCGCAGGAAAAAAGTGCTGCCGTCACTGCCGCCGATGCTAAAAAGGAAGCCGCGGTGGCCCAGGAAAAAGCCAATCTTTTAAAAGATCTGACCAAGGGACTTTCCGGTTTTTTCAAGACAGCCAAGGAGGAAGTAAAGAAAGGCAAATCGGCCGGCGTGGAAGAGGCGGAAATCACGCTGGAAAATTTTGAAATGAATAAGGCTGCCAGGCAGTACGCCAAAACAACCGTAGGACAGAAACAGGAAAAGGAAGTGGCTGATGAGCATCGGCAGCTGCTGGAGGCGGAAAAAGTTTTTCAGGAAGGCATGGCTACGGTTCGTGATCTGATTTCTCCGGCTTCGATGGAGATCAGTTATGACAATTTAAGGGTGGAAGGTCTTTATGCCAGGACTTTTCTGGTTTATTCCTATCCCCGCTATCTGGATACCAACTGGATGTCACCGATAGTCAATTTTGATGCGACCATGGATATAGCCCAGTTTATCTATCCGATCGACTCGGCGAAAATCATGCGCATTTTATCAAAGAAAGTTACGCAGATGCAGTCGGCCATGAATCTCAATGCGGAAAAAGGAATGATCCGCGATCCGGCTCTGGAGACAGCCTATGAAGATGCCGAGCAGCTGCGTACCGAAATTCAGCGCGGGCAGGAGAAATTCTTTCAGTTTGCCATGTATATAACCATCTATGCTGATGAGCTGAAAAAAATTGACCGTATCTCCAAACAACTGGAATCGATTCTGGGATCCAAGCTTATCCTGACCAAAAGAGCGGATTTAAGGATGGAACACGGTTTCAATTCCACCACGCCGCTGTGTCTGGACGAACTGGAAATAATCCGCAATATGAATACCGGCCCGCTGTCCACGACTTTCCCTTTCAGTTCCTCCGATCTGACCAGCAACGAGGGAGTCCTTTACGGTCTGAACCGCCACAACGACTCGCTGGTGATATTTGACCGGTTTTCACTGCCCAATGCCAATTCGGTGGTCTTTGCCATATCAGGCGCCGGCAAGTCCTATTCGGTCAAACTGGAAATCGTGCGCTATCTGATGCTGGGCGTGGATGTGATCGTCATTGACCCGGAAAATGAATATGAGGAACTGGCCAAAACCGTCGGAGGCTCCTATCTGCGTGTTTCCCTGACTTCGGACAGACGCATTAATCCCTTCGATCTGCCGGCTCCGCTGAAGGACGAGGAGCTGCAGCCGGGGGATCTGCTGCGCGCCAATATCATCAACCTGCACGGTCTTTTGAAAATAATGCTGCAGGGACTGACACCCGCGGAAGAAGGTCTGATTGACAAAGCCCTCAACGATGTCTATGCGCTGAAGGGCATCACCATGGAAATAATCGATCCTTCCAATATGCCCGTGCCGACGATGGAGGATCTGCACGCCCTGCTGATGAACATGGAAGGCGGGATTGATTTGGCCCAGAGGCTGGAAAAGTTTACCAAGGGAACCTATTCCGGCATTTTCAATAAACCGACCAACGTGGATGTCAAAAGCGGTCTGATGGTCTTTTCCATACGCGACCTGGAAGACGCCCTGCGGCCGATAGCCATGTATATCATTCTGAATTTTATTTGGAACAAGATCAGATCCCAGCTGAAAAAGCGTCTGATGATCGTGGACGAGGCCTGGACGATGATGCAGCATGAGGATTCGGCCAGATTTTTATTCGGTCTGGTCAAACGTGCCAGAAAATATTATCTGGGTATAACGGTCATCAACCAGGATGTGGAAGACTTTATGAAATCACCCTACGGTAAGCCGATAGTTTCCAATTCGGCCATGGCGCTTTTGCTGAAACAGTCGCCGGCTTCCATAGCCGTTTTGCAGAAAACCTTTAATCTGACGGAAGGAGAGAAATACATGCTGCTCAATTCCGGTGTCGGACAGGGATTATTTTTCGCCGGCATGAAACACGTGGCCATGCAGATAATCGCCTCCTATACCGAAGATAAAATCGTCACCACCAATCCGGAGGAAATACTGCGCGGCCTGAGCACGCAGACTACCGAGACATACGAATAAATGAACTGAAAATTGAGTCCGGGGCAAGAGCTTTCTCACCAATGGGGTCCCTGCTCCAGCTGGTTCGAAATCTCCCGCCCCGGCCTATTTTCAGTTCAGGTATTTAATTGCTGCGTCGAGCTGCGGATCCTGGCCGGCCTGTTTGTCCGAATCGGAAATGCTGACAGTCTGGTCGGGGGTGATGCCAATTTTATTGATGTCACGGAGCTTTGGGGTAAGCCATCTGGCAATGGTCAGCTTCAGACTGGAATTGTCGGTGTAGGAGGTGATTTCCTGCACGCAGCCTTTGCCAAAACTGTTGGTGCCGATGATCCTGGCCAGTCCGTAATCCTGCAGCGCTCCGGTAAAGATTTCGGAGGCGGAGGCCGATCCCTCGTTGATCAGTACCACGGTATGGAAATCTTTCAGATCCGCCGTGCCGCTGGATAAATAGGGGGTACGATTCTGGTCGCGGTCGACAGTATAAAATTCGATCTGGCCGTCCTTCAGAAAATGCCCAAGTATGTCCTGCGTGCTGGTCAGATAGCCGCCCGGATTATTGCGCAGGTCGATGATCAGTTTTTTGGAGCCGCTGTTTAAGATGGCCTGCAGATTATTATCGAATTCCGTAGCGCTGGATTCGGTGAACTGGTCGATGCGCAGATAATTGACCTGATTGCCGACGGTTTTTCTCTGGATGGCTTCCAGGGTTATTTTCTCGCGGATGATTTCAAAGTCGAGAATGGTGTTGTCGCGGTTGATCTTCAATTTGACTGTGCTGCCGGCCTTGCCCTTGATCAGGGCGGTGACCTGCTCATAGGTCAGGCCGGTGAGTTTGTTGCCATCGATTTCCTCGATGATATCCTTGCTCTTCAGTCCGGCCCGGTAGGCGGGAGAATTGTTGATGGTGGTGAGCACAGTAAATTGGCCTTCCACCTGTTCGATCACAGCGCCGATGCCTTCATAGTCCTCCGGTATGTATATATAGGAATTGCCGTCGGAATCGGGACTGTTGAAGGTGGAATAGGGATCGTTAAGGCTGTCCACCATGCCGGTGATGGCTCCATAGATCAGCTTGTCCTGGGAAAGGCCATCAGTGTAGACATATTCTTTGTTGATCTTGGTCCAGGCATCCAGAAAAATACCGAATTTGTCATTTTCCAGCAGATCCGTCTGCGTTTTATCCAATGGCGTCAGGTTGGGGGAAGATACCGCGCCGGAACCGTCCTGCTGGTAGTTTTCCAGCTCGCTGGCCATTTTGGCTTTGAAGAGCAGATCCGCCGCGTCGGCCCGCGTCATCAGCAGATTGGGGTGAAAAGTTTCCTGGTCATTTTCAAAGTAAAGATGATGGGCTTTGGCGGAAGCATAAACGGAGGCCAGCGGGTGGTTGATGCGAATGTCGGAATAGAGGTCCGTACTTTTGGGAGTGGTCAGCGGAATGGGCAAACCGTAAATATCCATCACCAGCAGCAGAGCTTCCTGTCTGTTCAGGGGCTGATCGGGCTGAAACTGGTCATTGAGCTTGTTGGTCAACGCTCTCATTTCCAAGGCTTTTTTCACATAGGGTGCAAACCAGCTGTTTTCAGGCACGTCGCTGTATCCAGTAAAGGTGCTCAGGGTTTTGACAGGTTTGAAGCCCAGGTAGCTGAAAGCCGCTTTCAGAAAGGCGGCGCGGCTGATATTCTCGTTCGGCCGAAAATTTCCCCTTAAGTTCAAAGTCATGGCGCCGTTTTCCACCAGGTCCACAAACATGCCGATGCGGGAATCCGTAGGCGAAACGTCTTTAAAGTCGGTAATGGAAACCGCTACTGCCGGCAGGCTGATGGTCAGATTCAGCAGGATGAGCAGTCCGGTTATCAGCGGAGTGATGCTTTTTTTGTATATTGGCATGATTATTGGTGTGATTTTAGTATGGATATTTTACTCTTTCCGGCTGATATGTAAATTAAGACTGCTTTTACCAGGCTTTGTTGACATAACGGATAAACGTTATACAAGTCCGGCACGGTAAATTGACCCAAAGTGGGGAAAAAGGGTATAATGTAGGGATCTAATTATGCGCATGAGACAATGAAAAAATTCCTCTCCAACCTGGTGCACGGCTTAATCCTGATGGCTTTGGCTTTCGGACTGGTGACCTGGTCGTTTTTCTATGAGGGATCATTCAAAGAAACGGTAGCTTTTCAGCAGGGGGGGCAGGTGATTTTAAAAGTTGACAACAAAGAACGGGTAATGGTTAACAGAGCGGGTACGGAAACCGATCTTTTCGATGGCAAGAGTCTGGAGGTGGGGGATATAGTCGATTCGGCAAACACCGATTCCGTCGGCATCGGTTTTGCCAGGGACGGCATAATCAGGCTTGATGTGCAGACCAAGGTGCTGCTTTCCTACGCCAACAACGACAAACAGGCCTATACCTTTAAACTGCTGCAGGGCCGCATCTGGCTCAATAACAGTTACAGCACCGCGGAAATCAATCTGGCTCTGGATGGTGCGGTGGTCTTTCCGGGACAAAGCGTGGTTTATGCTAAGCAGGATGCCGGGCAGGCCACAGTCTATGTGAACAGCTATGATGCCGTGCTGGGCATTGTGGCGACGGATTATCCGGCCAATGATATTTTGAACGAAAATTCCCCGCAGGTGATCAACAAGCTTTATTTGCCGCAAGGCACCACTTCCACGGTTTTTGCCGATAAGGTCAAAGAAAACAAAGAAACCATTGCCAAACTGCTGCTTTCCAAAATGGTCAAGGAATTCAATTACAGCCAGTTTGACCGGACTACGCTGATTGCGGATCTGTGGATGAGCGGCAATGTGGAAAAGGATTTGGCTTTGACAACCAGAATCCGCGATGAGCGGCTGATGAAAATCAGAACCAGGGGGCTCAAATATTCATCTCTGGATGCTTCCAACTATAAACTTGACCAGGTGATACGGGATGTTTCCAATTCATTGACTTTTTTAGATACGCGCGTCGGCCAGAGAAATCTGGACGCTCTTTACGATCTGCTTTATGATGCCCAGTATTTGTTTGATTACGGCCGCAAGGACGAAGCGCAGGAAAGGCTGGATAATTTTACCACCACGGCCAATCAGCTGTTCATGGTCTATGGGGAAAATTTAAAGTCCCAGTACATAGCCAGGGTTAAAATGGAGTACGAATATCTTTCTTTTGCCAGTCCATCCGATTCACTATTTGATCTGAAGCAGGTTTTGCGGAAAATATATTTGGATTCCATCAAGGGCAAGCCGGAGGAATTGTTTCAGAAATTTGCCTATCTGACCGATGAGCTTTCCACTATCGGCTATTATGCTGAAAACAATGATTCGAAAAATCTGGATGCCGAATTTACGGACTATATGACTTCTTTCAAGGATTTGATCGATAAGTACCAAAAAGAGATTACCGACAATATTACTTATGTGCAGCGGCAAAACCAGGGCATGGATAATTTATTTATTCAATACCCGGCTCTCTATCGCGAGAAGTATTTCACCAATAAATTATTTATAGAAAACAAGTATTTGACTCTACTGCCCAACAGCGATGACCGGCCGGAGGAAATGCAGAATGTCATTGCCCAGAGGATTGATTGTCTGCGGCGTTTGGAAAACTTCTTTCTGGATGGCAAGGTCCCGTTGACCGATGCTCAAAACATAATGGCCTTATTGTTCAAGGAAATCACCAATATAGAGTTACCGTCTGATTATCAGGTGGCGATCAAGGCGTTATTTGTGGACAGACTGCAGGATTATAATATTTTCAGCCAGTTTCTGAATTCCCCGGAATATGTTAGCTCCAGTCAGCGCGGCGCCACGCCGAAGGAAAGATTTGAAGCTTTTAAAAAGGATTATCAGCCGGTAATTACGGTTGAACAGTTTGCCGATCAGACGGCGCAAAAGATAACCGGCGGTACTGCCGCAGCAACGACGGGGACAACGGTGACATCACCGGAGCAACCGGCCACAGCGGAGACTTTGCCCCAGGAACAACCTCCGGCAATCAATGAAGAGGCTGTTACCACCACAATTGACGGGCAGCAAACTGTCACACAGAATGAACTGACCACCAGTACCAGCGCACCGGAAACGGGAAAAGTGAAAGTGCCAAGAGTTAAGCCGGCCATTTAAGTAAAAGTGCAATTGTCTTTTTGTTGGGACTTGTATAGAATAGTGCAGGTTTTTTCGAAACTGCTTTAATTTATTGTCTGGCAAAAAGATGGATAAAAAAACTTCAAGCACCTACGGAGCTCAGAATATTACCGTGTTGGAAGGACTTTCCGCCGTGCGCAAAAGACCGGGCATGTATATCGGAACCACCGATGTGGCCGGTTTACATCATCTGGTCAAGGAAATAGTGGATAATTCCATAGATGAGGCCATGGCCGGCTATTGCACCGATATCGATGTCAGCATCAATGAGGACGGCTCAATTTCTATTGATGACAATGGTCGCGGCATACCTGTGGATATCGTGGAGAAGACCGGCAAGTCCGGTCTGGAAACGGTACTGACCGTGCTGCATGCCGGCGGTAAATTTGGTGAAGGAGGCGGCTATAAAGTGTCCGGAGGTTTACACGGTGTGGGCGCTTCGGTGGTTAATGCGCTTTCCAAATGGCTTAAGGCGGAGGTTTACCGTGACGGGAAAACTTATGCCATGGAATTCAGGCTGGGCGTTCCCCAGGGACCGGTCAAAGTTATCGGTGAATCCGCCAGAACGGGCACCAAAATTACTTTTCTGCCCGATGATCAGATGTTCGAGACAGTGAAATTCGACTATGACACCATTGTTTCCAAATTGAGGCAGCAGGCCTATTTGACCAAAGGAGTGATTATAAAATTAAAGGATGCCAGGACCGGACAGGCTACCCAGTTTTACTTTGAGGGCGGCATCATGTCCTATGTGCACCATCTGAATGAAAACAAGGAGGTGATCGGCTCAATTTTTTATCTGGACAAGACTGTGGACGAGGGCATGATTGAAATTGCCCTGCAGTACACCAATTCCTTCAGCGATCAGGTGCTGACTTTTGCCAACACGATTTATACGCCCGATGGCGGCATGCATCTGACCGGTTTCCGTTCGGCTTTGACCAGAACGCTCAATACCTATGCCCGCGCCAACGCACTGTTAAAGGAAAAAGAGGATAATCTGACCGCCGATGATGTCCGGGAGGGTTTGACGGCGATAGTATCGGTGAAGATTGCCGATCCGCAGTTCGACAGCCAGACCAAGAGTAAACTGGGCAATCCGGAAATCAGAACGGCAGTGGAAAATGTTTTTGGACAGTTTTTTGCGCAGTATCTGGAAGAGCATCCGGCCGATGCCAGGGCGATGTTTTCCAAATGTTCCTTGGCGGCCCGCGCCAGGCTGGCCGCCCGCGCGGCCCGCGACGCCATCGTGCGCAAGGGCGCGCTGGAAGGAATGACTCTGCCAGGTAAGCTGGCCGACTGCTCATCCAAGGATCCGCATAATTCAGAGCTGTTTCTGGTGGAGGGCGATTCGGCCGGCGGTTCGGCCAAACAGGGCCGAAACAGGGAAACTCAGGCTATTCTGCCGCTCAAGGGCAAGATACTCAATGTCGAGCAGGCACGCATGGACAAGATTTTGGGCTTTGCCGAAATCAAAGCGCTGATCATAGCTCTGGGCACCGGTGTGGGTGATACTTTTGACATTGCCAGGCTGCGCTACGGACGGATTATCATCATGACTGATGCCGACGTGGACGGCGCCCATATCAGAACCTTGTTGCTGACGCTTTTCTACAGGCATCTGCGCGCGGTGATCGAGGGCGGGCATCTGTATATTGCGCAACCGCCGCTGTATAAGCTGGAGCAGGGCAAGAAAGTCGTTTATGCTTTTACGCCGGAGGATATGGAAATAGCCAAAACCAAGTTTCCTAATCCGGAAAAGGTGCATCCCCAGCGCTATAAAGGTCTGGGTGAAATGAATCCCGAACAACTCTGGGAGACCACCATGGATCCCGATAAACGTTCGATGCTACGCGTCAACGTGGATGATGCCGAACTGGCCGACAAGGTTTTTGAAACGCTGATGGGGCCCGAAGTGGCACCGCGCAAGAAATTTATTCAGGCCCATGCCAAAGCGGTGAAGAATCTGGATATATAATTTGACAAGGAAAGGGGCGCGCGGCATACTGGCCGCGCGCCGGAAAAGACAGATTCAAGTCATTAACATCTTTGAAAGGGGGTAATAATTATGGCTATAAAAGTAATCAGGAACCCGAAAGAATCCGTGGACAGATTGATTGCCCGCTTCAACAAAAAAGTGCAATCCAGCCGTGTTATTCTGCAGCTGAAAAGCCGCCGTTATTTTAAACGCCCCCTGCGCAAGCGCGAGGAAAGGGCCGCCGCTGTGATGAGAGATATGCACAGGAGCAAGAGAGAAAAGATGAAATATTATTAGCAATAGGAGAGCCTCATTGGAAAAACCTGCGAGGCTCTTTTTTTATTTATAAAATGGTTAAGATCGGACAAATATTGGCGGCAGCCGAACAGGCCGGACTGAAGGATAAACTTGCGGCAGAAGTCTGGCTGGCTCATTTGATAAAGCGCGACAGGGCTTTTCTTTTTGCCAATCCGCAGCACGGTTTGGACAAAAAAACTGAACAGGAATTTCTGAGCGGTGTCCAGGCTTTGATCGAGGGAAAGCCGCTGTCGCAGCTGACCGGGATAAAAGAATTTTATGGCCTGGAATTCCAGGTTACGGAAGACGTATTGATACCACGGCCGGAATCTGAACTGCTGGTGGATCTGGTGGTGGATTTCCTGAAGAGTCACAGCTATGGCGGAAAATTGAATATTGCCGATATCGGTACGGGGTCCGGCTGTATTCTTTTGGCAGTGCTGAAAACTCTTGGTTTTGGACAGGGGTTTGGCGTGGAAATATCGGAGCGGGCGCTGGTGGTGGCGCAGAAAAATGCCGACAGGTTGCATCTGCGGGAGCGGGTGACCTGGTCTAAGGGTGGTCTGCTGGAACCGCTGCCAGAAAATGTGGATATTATAATGGCCAATCTGCCCTATATCGGCAGAGAGAAATTTAATTTTATTGCCGCCAATGTTGCCAGATATGAACCGGAGGAAGCGCTTTTTGGCGGCAGCGACGGGCTGGATTTATACCGTGAAATGTTCAGGCAGCTGCAGCAGAAAAAATGGCGGCCGGATCTGCTGGTCGGTGAATTCGGTTTCGGCCAGCAGCAGGAAATGGAAAAAATCCTGGCCGATAATTTTGCTGAGGCGGAATTTCAGGTCAGGGAAGACCTGGCTGGGATACCGCGGGTTTTTGTGGTAAAGTGGAGCGGCAGAAAAATGAATAATGGCAAAATTTTATGATGATTGATAAATTGCAGAATCTGGAAAATGAATTTCTGAAAACGGAGCAGGAGTTATCCGAACCGGATTTGATGTCCAGGCAGGCCGATTTTCTGAAATTGAGCAGGCGCCATAAAGAATTGTCCAAAGTGGTTAATCTTTACCGCGGGTACAAAAAATTTGCTCAGCAGGTCCGGGATTCCGAAGAGATTCTCAATACGGAAAATGATGAGTCGATGCGTGAATTTGCCAAAGAACAACTGAAAAACGCCAAGGATGAAATTTCCCGGATTGAAGAGGCGATCAAGGTCGAATTACTGCCGAAGGATCCTGATGATTTCAAAAATGCCATTGTGGAGATTCGTGCCGGTGCCGGGGGTGAAGAGGCGGCGCTTTTTGGTGCGGAATTGGCCAGGGCCTATATGAAATATCTGGAAAGTCATAAATATAAGATTGAAATGATCAATAAGAGCGAAGCGCAGGCCGGCGGCATCAAGGAAATGATTTTCAAGGTGACGAGCGGGGAAATGCCTTATGGCCTGATGAAGTACGAGTCCGGCGTGCATCGGGTGCAGCGCGTGCCGGTGACCGAGAGCAAGGGAAGGGTGCATACTTCCACCATTACGGTGGCTGTCTTGCCGGAGGCGGAGGAAGTGGATGTGCAGATCAAAGATAACGATTTAAAAATAGACGTATTCCGTGCCGGCGGGCCGGGCGGTCAGAGTGTCAATACTACGGATTCCGCGGTACGGATAACCCATCTTCCCTCGGGTCTGGTGGTTTCGATGCAGGATGAGAAGTCGCAACTGAAAAACAAAGCCAGGGCTATGGAGATTTTACGCACGCGTCTGTATGCCATGGAACAGGAAAAGAGGCAGAAGGAGCTGGGGGAGCAGAGGCTGGCGCAGATTGGCACGGGTGACCGTTCGGAGAAAATCCGCACCTACAACTTTCCGCAGGACCGCATTACAGATCATCGCATCAATAAAAACTGGTCTAACCTGCCAGCCATTATGGAAGGGGATATGCAGGACATGTTCGAAACTCTGCGCATGGAGGATCAGGCTCAGAAACTGGGTGAAGCCGCAGGGTGACTTTATTTGAAGAGATTTTGGACGGTGGAGCCGATTGTACCTGGCAAGCTGGTCAGCTTTTGACCAATTTCACCTGGTAGGCTGGTGATTTTATCGATGATTGTCTGAATTGAAAAATAACTATCCTGTACGGTTTTATGAATGGTTTCGATACTGTTGTTGATGGCGTCCAGATAGCTTTTCAGTCCCATATACAGGAAATAGCCGATTACAATCAGAATAATGTAGGGAATGGCCTGAAGGATGATATGGATGACGGCATTGCGGAAGGCTATTTTCTCCTGCCTTTGATGAAACTCCAGCAGTTTGTGCAGGGTCTGGTTTTGTTCGCGCAGCAGGTCGATGATGATTTGATTGTCATTATCCATATTTTTGTCTAAAGTTTTCCCTTGAAGTATAAATTAAATTTAAAAAAAGGTAAGAGATGTTAATCGATACGCATTCACATTTGCATTTCCATAAAAGTTTTCCCGATTATCAGGAGGTTTTGGAACGGGCTAGGGAAGCCGGTGTCACCAGACAGATCCTGATCGGCTGTGAAATGAGCGATTCGCTGCGGGCTTGTCAGTTTGCGCAGCAGCATGATCAGCTCAACTGGGTGATTGGCATTCATCCGCATGAAGCCAATCAGGTTACCGAGGAAAATTTGAAGATTATCCGGCAGGTACTGGGACGGACCGGTGAATTCTCCGATCTGAAAAAGTTGCCCGTAGCGGTGGGGGAAATCGGTCTGGATTATTTTCGCAATATACAATCACCGGATAAGCAGCGTGAAGGATTCAGAAAATTGCTGGAAATTGCTATGGAATTTGATTTACCGGTAGTCATACATATTCGGGAGGCTTTTGATGATGCCAGGAAAATTCTGGAGGAAAGCACGGTGAAGAAGGCGGTTTTGCATTGTTTCAGCGGCGGCATGGAGCAGGCGGACTGGGCTTGGGAAAGGGGTTTTCTGACCTCGTTTACCGGCTCCGTCACCTATCCCAAAAACACGGTGCTGATGGAAGTGGCGAAAAAGGCTCCCGCTGAAATGTATATGCTGGAAACGGACTGTCCATATCTGCCGCCGCAAATTCACCGCGGTAAACGCAATGAGCCGGCCTATGTTTTGGACATTGCCAAACACGTGGCTGAATTGCGTGGGATTAGTCTGGAAAGCGTTGCGGCGGAAACGACCGGCAATGCCGAGAAATTTTTCTATCTGGGGAAGAACAACTTGCAGGCCTGATCGATATTGCTGGCGTGGATGATTTTGATCTTCTGGGATTGAGCGGTGGTTCTGGCGGAGGGCGCAGTGACAATGGTTTCGAAACCCAATTTAACCGCTTCTTTGATGCGTTTTTCCAGATTGCTGACCGGACGCAGCTCGCCGGAGAGGCCGATTTCTCCCAGAAAAATGGATTTTTCCGGCAGAGGGATTTTTTTATAGGAGGAAATGATGGCCATGGCCAGACTGAGGTCTGCTGCCGGTTCGCCCAGTTTGACGCCGCCGACTATATTGGCAAAGATGTCCTGGGAATTGAGGTTGAGTTTCAGATATTTTTGCAGAACTGCGGCAATGATTTGCAAGCGGTTGAGGTCAAAACCGTTGGCGGTGCGTTTGGGATAGCCAAAAATGGTCGGGTTGGTCAGGGCCTGCACCTCCAAAAGCAGCGGGCGGGAGCCTTCCAGGGTGACGGTAATGGCGGATCCCAAGGCGTTGGCCTGCCTGCCCTGCAGAAAAAGCTCGGAGGGGTTGGTTACTTCCTTCAATCCCTGTTCGGTAATTTCCATGATGGCCACGTCATTGGTGGAGCCGTAACGGTTCTTCATGCCGCGAATCAGTCGCAGCTGCTGGTGCCTCTCACCCTCGATGAAGAGAACCGTGTCCACCAGATGTTCCAGTACCTTGGGGCCGGCTAGTTCGCCTTCCTTGTTGACATGGCCAACGATGAGGCAGGTGATATTGCGGTTTTTGCAGGTTTCCATCAGTCTTTCCGTGCAGTAGCGGATCTGGCTGATGCTGCCGGGCAGGGAGCCGATATCCAGCGAATAAAGCACCTGGATGGAGTCAATAACCAGCAGCTGCGGGTTTTGCAATTCCAGCTGGCCAAAAATATTTTCCAGGCAGGTTTCGGAGAGCAGGGAGATTTGGGCAGAGTCTATTTTTAACCGCGCGGCTCTGGAAGCAATTTGCGGGGCACTTTCTTCGCCGGAAATATAGAGCACTTCTTGCCCTGCCTTGACTGCGTCGGCGCACAATTCCAGGGTCAAAGTAGATTTGCCAATGCCGGGCTCGCCGCTAAGGAGAATTATACTGCCTATCTTGACGCCACCGCCGGAGGTGCTCGACGTGCGGCTGTCATAGTTGATGCCGCCCAGGACGGCGTTCAGGTCGTTGAAGCGGGTGGGAAAGCGGCTGACGGCGGATTCACGGTGCTGGTCCAGACGCAAGACGCTGTTCACGGGCCGGTGTTCATGTCTGGCGGCGGAAATGCTATTGGTTTTTGGTGCGATCAGCTGGGCTTCTTCGCTGAAGCTGTTCCATTCCTGGCAGCTGGGGCAGCGGCCCAGCCACTTGGGGCTTTCAAAACCGCATTTCTGGCAGATGTAAATATTTTTTACTTTCATGGTTGGATCTTAAGGATTTGATCATAGAGCAGTTCGGTGTTTCTGGCCATGTTTTCGGCGGAAAAATCCTGCCAGCGCGACAGACCGGCCTGTTTGAGCTTTTGGCGGAGAGCGGCATCATTCAATAATTTTGTCATGGCTTTGATCAATTCGTTTTTATTGCCGGGTGATACCAGCAAACCCTGTCCGGGATGGCTGATAATTTCCGGTATGCCGCCGACCCGGCTGGCTATGACGGGCAGGCCGGCCTGCATGGCTTCCGGTATGACCAGCCCGAAAGCCTCCTTCAGACTGGGCAGGACAAAAATATCACTGGCCCGCATCAATTTATCGATATCATCCCTCTGACCAAGTAGCACAATTTTTTTATCCAGACCTAAATTTTTTATTAATTTTTCCAGTGAGACTTTTTCTGGGCCGCTGCCGGCTATGACCAACTTAATGTTGCCAAATTTATCGGATATTTTACCGAAGGCGGCAATCAGGTGTTTAAATCCTTTGCGCGGGTGCAAAGCGCCGGCCGAGAAAACAATGGTCGTGTCAGGACCGGCCCGCATGACCTCTTTTTTCAGGCGCTGAATCTGCAGTTCCGTCAGCGCAATGTTGCTTTTTTCTATGCCGTTATGGACGGTACTGATTTTAGTGGTGACGCGTGGATATAGTTCAGACATTAATTGCTGGTTGGCGCGGGAAACGGTGATAATTTCGGCGGGAATCTTTATAAGCAGGCTTTTCAGCATTTTTTTGTAACCCTTGAGCGGAAAAGGATCGTGCTCGGTGATGATCAGGGGGATATGCCGGCGCCAGGCCGCCAGATAAGCGTATTTGCCGGCCACGGGATTCCAGATCTGGGCGTGGATCAGCGCCGGCCGCAGGTGCCGGATCAGGCGGGAAAGCAGAAAGTAATTGGCCGGCGAATTTTTGGATCGGGTCCTGAAAATATGTGTTTCAATGCCGTTTTTGGACAATTGTTCCAGCCAGTTTTGCAGCTCCGGACTTTGACGTGCCGCTATAACAGGCTGGAAGCGGTCTTTTTTCAGATGTTTAGCCAGAATGAGAAGCTGTTTTTCCGCCCCGCCGTAAAGCGGCGTGTCCGTGTAAAAGAGTATTTTGGGCGGGGCGGCGGTGGTCATGCAGCAAATAAAATATACCCAGATATTAAACTGCTTTACCGTCGTGAGGCAAATGGATGGTTGCCGGGCGCCGAAAAAAAAGTTGAATTTATTTGGTGCGCGTGATAGTTTTTCGGCGCACCAATTAGACGGGTCTGTAGCTCAGCTGGTAGAGCGGCTCCCTCTTAAGGAGATGGTCCCCGGTTCGATCCCGGGCAGGCCCACCATCATTAGACTCTCCCACCATAATAATTGTCATGAGATTAGTTTCCGGCAGACTGATAATCAGGGATTTCAGAATGAGTGATTTTGAAAGTATTTGGGAGTTGGTAGCTGATCCGGAGGTGGTACGTTTTTCATCCTGGCGGATCGACAGCCGGGCAAATACCAAGAAATTTGTCAGGAAAGCCATTACCCAGGCCAGGCGAATCAAAAGGAAGAAAATCAGGCTGATTGTGGAAAATCCCGCCGGTGATTTTATCGGTTATCTGTTTCTGCATATCAGAAACATCCATATACCCGTGGCGGAAATCAGCTATTGTTTGCGCAAGGAATATTGGGGACAGGGCTATGGTTCGGAGTCGGTGCAGGCTCTTTTAAAGTATGCCTTCCAGAAATTGAAGTTGCACAGGGTTTATGCACGCGTGGATGAAAAAAACGTCAGATCCCGGAAATTGCTGGATAGAAACGGTTTCAGCTATGAAGGTAAGCTGCGCCAGGATGCCATGGTGAAAGGCCGGTGGCGGGATTCTCTGGTTTATTCAATGCTGGCCGGAGAATACAAATAGTTCGATTTGGCGGCGTCAGCCGATTTTCAGTGCATCCAGTTCGCGATTGAAGACATAGCGGGAATTTTGGAAAATCTTATAAAAACGTTCTACCTGCCCAAGCTCCGCTTGATTGATTTTTTTAATGATCTGATCTTTGGTTTTGTTGTTCAGGAAGCGATATTTGGAGAGCAACAATTCCAGATTTTCCTGGCTGTGGGTTTTAGCCAGATGATGGATGATGGCCAGAAGCTGATCGATGTAGCGGTTTTCCCCCAATTTGATCAGGGTGATCAGGGCATAGATGCGAATTTTTTCATTGGCATGGGCCAGAAATTTCAAAAGCAGCTGTTTTTCCCAGTAAAGGTTTAAACGGTCGATCAAAAAGACGGCACATTCCTCTCCTTCCACCGACGTCATCTTCAGCACTTCACCGATGTGGTAAATCATTTTCTTGCGGTAGTCGGGAAATTGCCAGAGGCCCACCATGGCTGAGGTTTTCAGGTAAACATTGGGACTTACTAAAAACGGCTCCAGATAGGCGATAATGCTGCGGTCGGGGAAGGCTCCGAGTGTTTCCAGGGAATACTTGACCACCATCTGGTCGACATTTTTCAGGTTATTTTCCAGAAAACGGATGATTTCTTCTATTTCAAAAACTTTCAGGGTCTCCATGATTTCCTGTTTCAGGTAAAGCGGTGAATTGCTGATGAAAAATTCCTTGAATACTTCCAAAAGCCGGTGTTTGGTGACGGGGTATTTTTTCAGGTTTTTGGTTGACCCCAGAAGTTTGCTGATTCCGGTCAGAGCCACGATTTTGATTTTATCATCGGGATTTTTCAGACTTTCAATCAGATCGGCTATGGAGGCCGGATTGCCGATCAGACTCAGGGAATTGATCGTCTCTTTGCGGATTTCTGGATCGAGGTGCCGGCTGGTCAGAAGTGTGCGCAGGGAGTATTCGCCTTTTTCCATTTGAGCCTTTTCAGCCAGCAGGTCAATGGCGTTTTTCTGCATGTCCGTAATGCTGGAGTTTAAATTTTCATGGATTCTGTCATTGTATTTATCCCTTATTTTTAGCACTGCCAGCACTCCCAACAGGGACAGTATGGTGATGGCAATGGTATTGAGGCTTTTTTCCAGCTCCAGATGAAAAGTGAATACCAGCAGAAAGCAAGCTGCAATCAGGCTGGCTGCAGCCATGCCCAATTGGTTGAAGACAAAAGATACGCCGTTTTTTCTCTCCTCCGGCAATAAGGCCAGGGTTTGCGTGGCCGGGATCTGGAAAAGTGTATAATAAAGGACAAAGAAGGTCAGGTATACCAGTACTACACCGGCCAGATTCCAATTGAGCAGATAGGCCGCACCGATCGCTGCCAATAACGCGAAGGCAAAAAAGGACATGGTGTTCATCAGACCGAAACGGAAAAGTATTTTTTTTAAAAAGAGCAGCGAGAGGACCATGCGAATCAGGTTTTCTGCCAGGAAAATTTTTCCCATCAGGGCGTTCAGTTCAATGGGCAGGATATTCTGCATCAGGAAGGTGTTCTGCTTAAATTCAATGAAATATAAAATGCAGATGAAAATGGTGGCTGCTATGGCCAGATAGCGATAAAGGGGGGCTTTGATAACATACCACAGGCTCTGGCGGATTTCCTGCCAGGTTTTGCTTTTGGGGCTTTTCGCCGGCACCATATTGCTATGGTCCCGTTGATGTGGCAGCAGATTGACCAGAACGGCCACCATGACCAGGAGAATCCCCGGGATCAGACCGTAGCCGGCATTGCTGTTGATCTGGCTGAAACTGGCGCTGAAATAGGAGCCCAGTACCAGAGCCAGATCCACGATGGTTACCAGTATCGGCAAGAAAGTTTTGGCGCGCACCGGATTGACCTGATTGCCGGCGAAGGCGACCAGGCTGGCATCCAGGAAGGTAAAAAATAGTGAACTGATAAAGAAATAATAGATGGTCAGAAAAACGGGATTGTTGTGCAGTACTGGCAGCAGGCTGAACAGCAGTCCAAAAAATAAAATCAGCAAGCCAAAGATTCGGTTTTGGCGAAAGCGCGGGGCAATGCCAATATTAAAAAGCCCCATCAGTGCCAGAAAAAACGCCTTGGCCAGCAACAGGAAAGGCAGGGCCTGAACGCCAATTTCGGAAATAAAGTTGCTCAGTGATTCGATATAGAGTGAAATTGACAGAAAGTTGCAGACGAAGCCGCAAATTATAATCAGCAATTCTATCAGGTGCTCTTTTTTTAGCCGCAGCATAAAAATGAGGTTTATTCTCTTTATTATACCGAAAAAGCTGCTTTTTCACAATTGGCGACCGGATTGGTGGGCAGGGCGGGCTTTGAAAGAATCCCGGATTTGTTGTATAATAATATGATTTTAACGATGTTTATGTCTGAAGAAGAAAAAATTATCTATCTTAATGAAAAGTCTCAGGAGCGTGGTACCGGTGAGGTTTATAATGGTACGCTCAAGGCCCATAGAAACATCATCAGGACTTTCAGGTCGCGTTTCAATGCCCAAAAAAGGTGGTATCACCGTTTCGCCGATGCCATGACCGAAAAATTGGGCAATATCTGGTTTTTCATTATCAATCTGCTTTGGTTCCTGCTCTGGATGATCTGGAATTCCCCCTGGCTCGCTTGGCTGCCAAAATTCGACCCCTATCCCTACAATTTTTTGACCATGATCGTGTCCCTGGAGGCTATTTTTCTGTCGATTATAGTTTTGATTTCTCAAAACCGTCAGTCCAGCATCGCCGACATGCGCGAGGAAATCGATTTCAATATCAATGTCAGAGCGGAAAGGGAAATCACCAAGATTTTAAAAATGCTGGAAAAAATACAGAATCAGCTGGGTGTTGAGGAGATCATGGATGAGGAACTGCTGGAAATGGAAAAGGATACGGATCTGGACGAAATCGAACAGCAAATTGTTCTGGATTATGATAGAAGTGAAGAGGAATAATCACCTCTTTTTATGCCAGAACTACCGGAAGTGGAGACCGTGGTCAGACAGCTGCGCGCAGTTCTGCCGGGCAGCCGTTTTTGGCGGGTTGTTTGCAGGGACGGCCGGCAGATGCTTCCTTCGGCCAGAGTTTTGCGGGAACTGCTGCCCGGTAAAGTGATCAGGGATATCAGACGTCTGGGCAAATATATTATCTTTGATTTGAGTGACGATCTGGTGATGGTTGTCCATTTACGCATGACCGGCATGCTATTACTGAAGCCATCTGAGCGCCTGAAAAAATTTATCAGGGCGGAATTTACTTTCAGCAATGCCAAAAAAATGTATTTTTCGGACATCAGGCGTTTCGGACGTATCTGGCTTTACCGCAGCCATGAATTCATGGACAGGACGGGTCTGAAAAAGCTGGGTATCGATCCGCTGCTGCAAAAAGTTGATTTGGATTTGCTGGAAAAGGTTTATGGACAGACCAAGGGGACTTTGAAGAGCAGGCTGCTGGATCAGACCGTGATTGCCGGCATAGGCAATATTTATGCCGATGAGATTTGTTTTGCCGCCGGTTTGCACCCGGCCAGCCGGCTGGAAAAACTGACCAAAAAGGATCTGCAAAAACTGGCCGGGGCCATCAGCGCCTGTCTTCTGGAAGGCATCAGGCATGGTGGAACAACTATTGCCGATTTTGTGGGTACGCGCGGAGATGCGGGAAAACATCAGCGCTATCTGCAGGTTTATGGCCGGTCGGGGGAGCCGTGTTACCGCTGCTATGCCCTGATCAAAAAAATGCGTCTGGCTGGCCGGGGTACACATTTTTGCCTGAAGTGCCAGCAATTGAAAAAATAAGCTGGGAGAGGGGTGGACGTGAAAATTTCTAAATGGCCACTTTCCTCATAATCATGAATTTCAAATAATTGCCTTCGGGAAAATAGGGAGTTAACGGATGATCGGCCGGTTGGGCTTTTTTCTCCATGATCTGCAGCTGGCAGTTGGCGCTTTCAGCTGCCCAGTTCAAAAGACGCAGAAAATCATCATCGTTTAACGCAGCTGAACAGGAGGAGCTGACCAGTATGCCATTTTCCGGCAAGGCTTTCAGTGCCAGGGCGTTGATGGATATATATCCCTTCAGCCCTTCATTGAAGTCTTTTCGCGATTTGATAAAAGCGGGAGGATCGACAATAACCAGCTCATATTGGCCGGGTTGGATATTTTCCAGAAATTGGAAGCAATCGGCACTTATTTCCCGGTGGGCACAGCTGACCTGGTTCAGATCAAGGTTCGCTGAAGCCATCCGGATGGCTTCAGCGGAGATATCGACTGAGTCAACGGATTTGGCCTGATTTTCGGCAGCATAGACGGAAAAAGCACCGCTGTAGGAAAAAAGATTAAGGATGTTTTTACCCTGACAGTATTTGGTTATGGCCAGACGGTTTTCCCTCTGGTCCAGGAAGAAGCCGGTTTTCTGGCCATGCTCGAAATCGACCAGGAAACGAAAACCGTTTTCCAGAATTGTTTCGCGGTCAGTCTGCTCGCCCCAAAGATGCTCATAATGCGTTTTGGGCAGTCCTTCCAGTGCGCGGGCCGGCAGATCGGAAATTTCCCTGACGGCGACAGGGGATTCGCCAAGGATATTTTTATAGCCGTTGACCAGAGCATTCAGAAAAAGCGGCTTCAGTTTTTCCGCCCCCAACGTGTGAATTTGGAGAATCAGGGTGTTATTGTATTGGTCGACGATAAAACCGGGCAGAAAATCGGATTCGGCAAAGATCAGGCGGCAGGCCGTGGTCTGCGGGGAGAGTATCAGTTGTTTTCTCAGCAGCAGGGCCTGTTCAATTTTTTTCTCCAAAAAATTCTGGTCAATCACCTCATTTTCTCTCCAGGAAAGCGCCCTGACGGCGATTTGAGATTGTCTGTTGAAATAGCCGTGCAGCAAAAACTGCCCTTCTATATATACGGAGACAATCTGTCCGTTCCAGTCTGCCGGAATTTTTTCCAGCTGTCTGATGGCTCCGCTGAAAATCCAGGGATGCTTATGTCCCTGAAACTGCTTGCGGCGTTCGGATTTCAGTTCGATTTTTGGGTACATCTGTTCGTGGGGTAACAATAGGGATTTGCCAGCCTGCGCAATGCCCCGCAAATCTCGCTACTCATTGGTGCTGAGAGAGGGAATCGAACCCTCACGGTATTGCTACCACGGGATTTTAAGTCCCGCGCGTCTACCAATTCCGCCATCCCAGCATATCTTTCCAGGCGAGAAATTTTTACTACAGGCCCCCTGAAATGTAAAGCGGATGCTAATTGATCTTAAATGATTTTACGGCATTGGCGACCTGGTCGGTTACGGTGGTGTTTTCCTGCAGGGAATAGGCTCCCATGATGATGTAGCCGGCTTTGTCTTTGACCGCGTAAGTCTGTACGAATTTGGTCACCGGGTCGGTCTGGTTCAGACGAGCCTCGAATTCCGTATAATAGGTTTCCTGGTTTTGGCCGCCGACTTCCACATTGGCAATTTCGCGTTTGGTCTCCTTATAATCCAGCAGGCCGGTGCGTTGTCTGTTGAGTATTTCCTTGGCATAGTCCAGGCTGCTTTTAGAGGTCTGCAAATCGTTCATGACTACGTTGATGTTGGCTGTAAAGGTATCGTTTTTGATGTTGTTGCGGACGACGACCAGGGTTTCGCGCGGGATTTCACTGGTGAAATCTTTGGGCTCGATGATGTCCCAGGCGGCGGGAAAGCTGAAGCTGAATTGATTGTTGCTGTAGGTTTTGGTGGCATTACCGGTATTTTGTCCATTGTCAGTGGTGCTCCCGGTGGAGGCGCTTTGATCGGCGGCAAAACAGCCACCCATAAAGATTGTGGTGATGATCAGAAGGGAAAGAAATATTTTTTTGGGCATGGAATTGCTTTAATTTTTATATCTATGGTAATAGACTAGCTTTTGAAATCAATTTTTGCAAAAAAAAATGTCTGATAATTTTATTACCATTACTGATGATGTTGTTGTGAACTGGGGAAACCACCTGGAAGTTCGTGATCTGGCCAAGCGTTTGACCAGGGAATTCAAGGAGAAAGCTCCCGGCGTAACCTATGTAAACAGGCAGGCTTATCGTAATGATTTGCCAAAATCAGTTTTTCTGGTGCCCCTTTTCGTCAACTGGCGCAAATACATCGATGCTCCCAGTCTGCTGGAAAGCTCTTCCATTTCAGACAAGCGCAAAAAAATTGTCCGCCAGGCCATCTCACAATCGGAAAAACACGGTATTACCTATCCGGTGATCAATCCGGTGGGGCCGGGGGATTTTCAGGAATTTCTGAATTTTTATCGCCAGTTCAACGAAGATCTGCATTACGATCTTTATATGGATGAGAATTATTATCAGAAATATGATCCCAAGGTGCTGTTTTTGATTAAGGTGATGGGGTCGGACGGGCATTTTTATGGCGGAAGGATAGTCAAAATGGGGGACAGAAAAATTGCCACCGATTACCGCGCGATAGAGCGCACCAAACTGGTTAAAGAGGGCTTCGACACCGTCTGTGAGAAAATTTACTTTGACATCGGCGTGCAGCATGGAGCGGCTTTCATGACCAGGGGACAGGAGCTGAATATGAAGGGCATCGGCAACCGCAGCCTGGGCCTGTTGTGGAATAAGCTGAAATGGGGCTATAAGCCTTTTCTTTTTTCCCATTATCCGAGGATTTATCAGGATTACAGCTTTTTGAAAGATCAGGATTTTGATCTGGTCTTTTTTGTTTCCATAGAAAATGAAGCGGACCTGTTTTACCGGCAGGACGAGAAGATTATTTTAAATTTTATCTGCGGCAAAAATCCCAATTGGGAGGAGATAACTTCGGTGCAGGAAAAATCCCTGTCCCAGGTCAGGGTTTGGGACAGGGATTTCAATCTGGTTGATGTCTTTGAGGGGAAGGGGCCGTCTAGCTGATCAGTTTATCTACCAGTCCGTAAGCGACAGCCTCAGCGGCATTCATGAAATTGTCGCGGTCGGTGTCTTTTTCGATGGTCTTGAGGTTCTGTCCGGTGTGTTTGGCTAAAATTTTGTTCAGGGTATCGCGCATTCTGGTGATGTGGTTGGCGTGCAGGATGATGTCCGAGGCCTGTCCTTCCGTGCCGCCCAGCGGCTGATGAATCATCACTTCACCGTGGGGAAGAATAAACCTTTTGCCTTTCGCACCGCCGGCTAAAAGCAGCGCTCCCATGGAGGCGCAGATGCCCATGCAGACCGTGGATACATCGGGTTTGATGTGCTGCATGGTGTCGTAGATGGCCAGTCCGGCCGAGACTTGTCCGCCGGGGGACTGTATATATATAGTAATGTCTTTTTTGGGATCCTCGGCCTGCAGAAACAGCAGCTGGGCAATCACGGTATTGGCTACGGCATCATTGATGACCGAGCCCAGAATGATAATGCGGTCCTTTAAAAGTCTGGAATAAATATCATAGGCTCTTTCGCCCAGGTGGGTTTTTTCGATGACGGTCGGTATCAGTATGGATTCCCCTCTGAGCCCGTTTTTTGCGCTGCCGGTATTATCAATACTTTGTAACATGTTGGTCATTTATGTTTTAGTTTTCTGGCTTTATTATAGCACTTCTTGCGGCTTCGCCCAAACCGTAATTTTCTCCGAGATTTTTCTTGACTTTGCCTATTCCTTTATATATTATTCCGACGCTTTCAGACGGAAGGGGGTGTTTATCGCTACACCTATAGCCTCCATAAACTCTCTCTGCAAGCAACAAAATGGCTCATTAACATTTAGGGTGTAGTAGAGAAGAGTTGGAATCTTGCACAACCTGTTTTTTCAGGTTAGTGCTACACACTTTTTGAACATTTTGGGTTTTTTCTTCGGAAATTTCCCTAAAATTTTTATTCGAAGAGTTTGATCCTAGCTCAGGATTAACGCTGGCGGTGTGCCTAACACATGCAAGTCGAGCGCCCAGGACTTTGTTTCCAAGCAATTGGAGGTAGAGTCCTGGGAGCGGCAGACGGGAGAGTAACACGTTGATAACTGCCCCGAAGTCAGGAATAAGCCTTAGAAATAGGGTCTAATGCCGGATGGTACTCGCAAGAGTAAAGCAGCAATGCGCTTTGGGAGGTGTCTGCGGCCTATCAGTTAGTTGGTGAGGTAATGGCTTACCAAGACTATGACGGGTAGCTGGTCTGAGAGGACGATCAGCCTCAATGGAACTGAGATACGGTCCATACTCCTACGGGAGGCAGCAGTGAGGAATTTTTCGCAATGGGGGAAACCCTGACGAAGCAACACCGCGTGGAGGATGAAGGGCTTTTGCTTGTAAACTCCTTTTTTGAGGGAATAAATATGAAGGTACCTCAAGAATAAGCATCGGCTAACTACGTGCCAGCAGCCGCGGTAAGACGTAGGATGCAAGCGTTATCCGGAATTATTGGGCGTAAAGAGTTCGTAGACGAATTGTTAAGTAGAATGTTAAAGACCAGGGCTTAACTCTGGCAGGGCATTCTAAACTGGCAAAATAGAGCAATGCAGAGGCAAGTGGAATTCTGTATGTAGGGGTAATATCCGTAGATATACAGAGGAACACCAAAAGCGAAGGCAGCTTGCTGGGCCTGTTCTGACACTCAAGAACGAAAGCGTGGGGAGCAAACGGGATTAGATACCCCGGTAGTCCACGCCCTAAACGATGATCACTAGGTGTTGGAGGTCTCGA
>Ga0182027_10000602_pt1 | contig 61654 bp, 45 predicted proteins | sample 712E1DmetaG_FD_121300 | JGI IMG/M metagenome (GOLD analysis project Ga0182027, IMG submission 121300) | Permafrost microbial communities from Stordalen Mire, Sweden - 712E1D metaG (Illumina Assembly) | ecosystem: Environmental > Terrestrial > Soil > Wetlands > Permafrost | place: Sweden...
AGATAATTGCTCAACGCCACCCCCCCCACCGCCCCACCCGACGTGTCCAGCCCGTCAAAATTAATCACACTCACCCCCGCCGCATTCGTCACCGTCAACCCCAGCGCACTGGAACTGCGCGCCGCCCCCAAACTGTCCCCCGCCACCGCCGTAAACACGTAATTGCCCGCCGCCAGATTGTTCAACGTCAACCCCGCCACCCCAGCCACCGGCCCCGCCGACCCCACCAGATTCTGACCCTGATAAAATTGCACGTTCGTCACCGTCCCCACACTGTCGCTCACCCCCGCGCTCAACACCACCGTCCCCGGCGCCCTCAACACCGTCCCCGCCCCACTGGCCAGACTCACCGCCAGCGTCGTGTTCGTCGCCACCCTGGACAACAATAAATCATCCAACGGCAAACTGCTCAACGCGCTCACCCCCTGGTTGTTCCCGTCAAACCGGATGGACCAGATGTTCGGCCCCAAGAGCGTGAACGCCGCCGCCGGCACATCCCCAAAACTCGCCTGCGCCGCCTCCCCCACCGACCCCAACTCCTTGCCCCCGCTGTCAAAACCATGCGCCCGCCAACCCGGCAGCGACGCCCCCGTCGTCCCCGCCACCAGCCGCGCCCTCACCCAGCTCACACTGGCATACCCGTTAGTAAACAACAACGTGTACGACACCGCCCCGTTGGCCCCCGACTGCGCCAGAAAATTATCCCCCGACGACGCCTGCACCACCCCGCCCCCCCCAAACACCTGGTCGTTCACCGCCGCCAAACTCGTGCTCGCAGGCGTCACATTGGTCCACCTCACCCCAAACCCCTTCAGATAATTGCTCAACGCCCCATCCGCCACCGCCCCCCCCGACGCGTCCAACCCCTCAAAATCAATCAACATCGACCCCGCATTGTTCACCGTCACATGCACCACCGGCGACAACCCATACAATCCGATTTTATCCCACGCCCGCGCCTGTAGAGCATAACTTCCGCTCGTCAACCCGCTGACCTGGAAGCTGAACGGCGCGGCGGATTGCGACGCAAAGAACGATCCATTGATTAAAAGATCCACCTCCACAATTCCATAAGGGTCCGAGTTGGCGTTCGTAGCGCTGACATTAAACGTTGCGGGCGCCTGGAACGTCGCGCCGTTGGTCGGGCCGCTGATACCGACGGTCGTGGTGATGACCGTCAAAGTAACGACCTGGCTGGTGACGCTGCCGTAGGTGTTGCTGGCGACCAAACTGTAGCTGCCAGCCTGGGATGGCAACGCGTTGCTGAAAAAGAGGCTTGAGCCCGTGACGCCAGCGATGGGCTTTTTCGAGAAGTACCACTGATATTGCAGGTCTGCGGGGCTTTGGACCGAAGCGGAGAAGTAAACCTCCGATCCCGTTTCATTGGTCAGGCTGGCGGGCTGCTGGACGAAGAGATTGGTGGCGCCCAGGAAATTGGCGACCAACTGCTGGTCGCTCGAAACGGCAAAGGTATAGTTGGAACTGCTGCTGAGCTGAAAACCATTTTCACTCCAGCCCACAAAAACCCAGCGGCCTTGGGGATTGGGCGTGGCGGTGACAGTGATAATGCTTCCGTCTGGGAAGGTACCCGCCCCGGTGGTTGAACCGCCCGCCGCGGGGTTGCTCCGGAGCGTGACCGTGGCCTGCCCGGTGGAGGCGCATTTTCCGGCGGCGCCCGCGTTGTAAATCGAAGCTATTTCCGACGGGGCAAGGGCGCGGTTGTAAATCGCCAACTCGTGAACCAATCCCGGAAAGTTATCGTAGCCGGGACAGCAATTCGCCCCGCCAATTTGGATGTCGCTCCCAAACGGAGTGTAAAAGGAATTCACCGGGGCGAAATTCTGGAGAACGCCGTCCACATAAATGGATGCGTTGGTTCCGTCGCAAGTGGCGGCGAGGTGGTACCAGGTTCCGATTGTGACCGGCACAGAGGCCGGCGTATCTTGGGTGCAGTCTCCAGTGGGCGGCTGGCTGAGAACGCCAAACTGCCCGTCGACCATCGTCAGGCCCCAATCCGCACAATTGGCAATCCCGCCGGCAATGGCGTGCCAGCCGGAGGGAAGGGCGGAAGGATTGACCCAGGCCTCAATGGTCCAGGCACCGCCGGGATTGATCGTCCCCAGGTCAACATAACTGCTGACGCCATCCAAACTGAAAGCCTGCCCCTTGAGTCCGGGGGCGAAGGTTGCGCCGTTGCGCAACGCGCCGTTGTCCAGCCCCAAAACATCATTGGCATTGCCGTCGGCCGGCCACCAACCCAGCAGGCCGGAGGGCACCGCGGCACAAGCCGGCGCGGCCGCAACCGTGAAATTGCGGGATGTCGTGGCCGTCCCGGTGGAGCCCGACACCTTGATCGGGCCGGTGGTAGCGGCGGAAGGCAGATAAGCTATCAACTGGCTGTCGGACTGAACGACAAACTGCGCCGGCTGGCCGTTGAAGGAAACGTTAGTGGTCAGCAGAAAACCGGCGCCGTTGACGGTGATGACGTTCCCCGCGCTTCCGCTGACCGGGACGAAGGCCGAAATGGAGGGCGGGGAATAAACCACGCACTTTCCAAGAGAGCCGGCGTTATAAATGGCGGCGATTTCTCCGGCGGAGAGGGCGCGGTTATAAACGGAGACCTCATCAATCAGACCGTTGAAGCTGCTGTCGGAGCTAATCGGCGTCACGCTGCCAATGGCGGAGCCGTAGGAACAGGAGTCGACGGGACGCGGGTTGTCCGAGCCGGCTACGACACCGTTGACATAAAGCGTGCGGCCCGATCCCGAACTGTAAACCACGGCCAAATGAGTCCACTGCCCCAATGGCACCGGGATATTGCCATCCAACGGATACACGTTGTTGATCCAACTCTCCGCAACGCCGGTCTGGCTGCTCAGTCCCAAGGAGGCGCCCCAAGATGAGAAGGAATAAATGGTTGGATAGCTCGAGTTATTAAAGCTGGCCGGATTGACCCAGGCCTCAATGGTCCAACCCGGTACCGCGCTTAAATCAGTGGCGGGAGAATACGGGATGAGAACGGCCTCATTGGTTCCACTGAAGCTGAAAGCCCTCCCATTAAGGCCAGGCCCAAAAGAAGCGCCGTTGTTCAGGAAGCCATTGTTGCCATCCACAATATCCAGCGCGTTGTTCTGGCCCGGCCACCAGGCCACCAAGTTGGTCGGCGGAGACACGCAGGTGTTCAACTGCAAGGCGGTCGAATTGGTGGCGATAATCTGGACGGAGAGTCCCGTCGAGTCGTCTGAGAAATTGTTGTTCGCGCCGTAACCGACCGCAAAATCCAGGAAATCTCCAGCGTTGAGCGCAACGCTGAGATCGAAGGACGGCCCGGTGCCCGCGCCAAAGCCGGTCACTTCCCCATTGAACACCGCAACGCCATTGGTCAGAAGATGCACGTCGGTCGTCGTCCCAAAGGTGTCTTGTCCGTAGAATGAGCCGGCAAGATGATATTGAGTGGCCGTTGGCGCGGTAAAACGAACGATGGAGTATTGATCGCTCGGACCAGGGTGGAGGACAAGTCCGCCCGGGTTTACCCGCACAGTGCCAAAGGAAACAAAATTGGCCGCGGGATTATGCAGGACCAATGGATCTCCCGAAGAGATGTCGTACTGCCATTCATTCAGGCCATTCATTGTCGCGTAGTTTGTGTACAAGATCAAAGGGCTGCCCAAGGTGAGCGAATACCCATAGCTCCAGACGCCGGATGGATTGAGCGCGGACGAAAACTGCGCCGCCGGATCGTAAAGCGACTCGGACACCAAAACCGTCCGGGTGTTGGTGGCTGACAAGCCATTCAAGGTCGTCGCCACATAGCTCACGGTGTAAAAGCCCGGAACATTCACATTGAGATTGCTGCTTTCCGTGACAGCGACGGACTCCCCGCAGGCGCCGACGCCGATGGCGCCCTGGTCGGGAAATGACGTGCCCTGCACGATATTAACCACCGGACTGCCGTTGATCGTCACGGTGGGCGGGGCTGTATCCAAGACTGTCACGGGGCGATAGTAATTCCCCTGGTTGCCGGAGGGATCGGTCGCGGTATATGTGAGAACATAAACGCCCGGGGCCGCAGTGTTCACAGTCCCACTTACCGTGACCGGGAGTGGGCCGGCGCAGGCGTCGTTGGCCGTGGCGCTCGGGTCGGTAAAGACCGCCCCGCACGGCAGCGTAATTCCGCCCCCGAAGGAAACCAGCGTTGACATGCTCCCGGAGGGGGTCATCTTAAACGCCACGCCATTGTCCGCCGCTCCGCCATAAAGGGCCGCGCCGTAAAAATTGCCGTCGGAGCCTTGGGCTAAAGGTCCCGCAGGACTTCCGCCTTCGGATTTATCGTAGCTGAAGGAGTGGAGAACGGTGAATTCGCCGGAGGGTGTCAGCTTAAAAATAGCGTCCAGACCATTGGTCGCAAGGTTTTGGGCGCCGCCATAGAAATTGCCGTCGTTTCCCAGCGTTAATATGGAAACCTGCGCAGTTTGCCTGTACCCGGCGGTGGTCAACGAGAGGAGAGTCGTTAATACGCCGGACGGGGTGATTTCAAAAATCGTGCCATTGCCGGTGGCGCCGCCATATTGCGTGGCGCCGTAGAAATTGCCGTTGGTTCCCTGAACCACGCCGATATCGGGAGTGCCGCCGTCGGCGCCACCGCTGAAGGAGTAAAGCGTGGTCAAGACGCCGGACGTACTCAATTTAAACACCGTGCCTGCGCCATTGGCGCCGCCAGATTCGGTGGTGCCGTACAAATTCCCGTCGCTGGCCTGAATGACCCCGGCGGGGGTACCCCCATCATTTGTGCCGCTAAAGGCGTAAACGATGCTGAGGTCCCCGGAGAGCATCATGCTGAAAACCGCCCCTTGTCCGTTGGCGTTTCCGTTTTGGGTCGTCCCATAGAGATTGCCGTCCCTGCCTTGCACCAAACTGTTCAGCCCCTGGCCGTCATCGCCACCGCTAAAAACATGGAGGGTGTTCAGCGCGCCCGCCGGGGTCATCTGAAAAATCGTGCCATAGTCATTCACCCCGCCCGAGGTCGTGCCGCCATAGAAATTGCCGTCAGTCCCGAGCACCAGCACGCCAGCCGGATTGCCCCCATCCGTGCCCCCGGTGAACGAATACAAATTGGTCACCATTCCGGTTGCGGTCATTGAGAAAATCGTGCCGTAATCACCCGGCGCCGCGCCGTAGGTGGTGCTGGTGGTGCCGTAGAAAATGCCGTTGGGGCCAAGAAACAGACCGCTGTTGGGATTAAACCCGTTTCCTCCGACAGCCGCGATCATCGGCCGGGTTGTATCCACTACCAGGACGGTATAAGTGTTGGTGACAGAATTCCCGCTGGAGTCGCTCGCCGTGTACGTCACCACATAGCTGCCGGGTGTGTTTGTGTCCACAGTGCCGCTGCTGAAAACATTCTCAGAGCCGTCACACTGGTCATAAGCCGTCGGCCCGTCGAATGAGTTATGGCATTCCACCGTGATCGTCGTCGCCCCATGGAACGCACCCAGGGTGGTATAACTTCCCGATGGCGTCATTTGAAACACCGTCCCGCTGCCATTCCGCCCGTCGTACTGCGTCGTGCCGTAGAAATTTCCATCGCTGCCCAGCACCAACGCGGCAGCAGGTCCGTCGCCGGTGGTGGAGCTGGTGCTGGTAAACTCGTTCAAAACCGTTAAATTGCCCGACGGCGTGATGACAAATATCGAGCCGCCGCCGGTTCCGGCATATTCGGTGGTGCCATAAAGATTGCCATCGCTTCCCAACACCAGGCCCGCAGCGGGATACGATCCGTCGTCGCCGTTGAACGCGTGGATCGTGGTCAAGGCGCCGGCAGGGGTGATTTGAAAAACCGTGCCGTCGTCATTCACCCCGCCGGAGGAGGTCGTGCCATAAAAATTGCCATCACGTCCCTGGACCAGCGCGCCTTGAGGATAAGAACCATCGCTGCCCCCGACAAAGGCGTAGAGCCTGGTGAAGCTGCCGGCGGGTGTGACCTTAAAAACCGTGCCGTATCCGCTGCCGAAATAAGTGCTTGTGCCGTAGAAGTTGCCGTCGCTCCCCAGCGCCAAGCCGTTTGCGGAATACCCGCCATCGCCGACGCCAAAGCTATAGACAGTGCTCACCGTGCCGTTGGTTGTGACTTTAGCGATCGAGCCGACGTAGTTGTCCCCCCCAAACTCCGTCACGCCATAGAAATTGCCGTCGTTGCCCAGCGTCAACCCGGAGTCCGCCCCGCTGCCGCTATTCAGGATCGTAAACACCCCCGAATGCGTAATTTTGAAGATCGTCCCGTTGCCTCCCGTCCCCCCGCCCTGCGTCGTGCCGTAAAAATTGCCGTCGGGTCCCAGCGCCAGCGCGCAAGCCGGATGCGCGCCGTCGCTCCCATTGGTGAAGGAATACAGCGTCGTCAGGCCGCCCGCCGGCGAGACTTCAAACACCGAGCCGTCGTTGATCGAGCCGCCGTTGGCTGTGGTCCCGTAGAAATTGCCGTTCGTCCCCTGCGCCAGTGCCCCGCTGGGATCGGCCATCGAAAGGTATCCCAGCGTCATCGTCGGCGGCGTCGTATCCACCACCGTCATGACCGCCGGCTGACTCGTCGCCGCGCCCGCGGAAGTGCCCACCACCACGTAAAAAGTGGAGCCGGACTGGGAAGTGTCAACCGATTGCAGGACTAACGTTGCGTTCGTCTCGCCATCCACGGCGAAGAATGAATTTCCCTGGTTTTCCCACCATTGATAAGTGAAGGGCGGCGTGCCCGTGGCCACCGCCGTGAAGGTCGCGGTGGACCCGCATTCCACGGTTTGATTGGTCAACGGCAGGACGTCCGGCAGATCCACGGGTGCGACGGGCTGGACGAACTGAATGGAAGCCGTCCCTCGGGTTGAGGCAGCCGTCTGCGTGATGACAACCCGGTCAACAGGCTGGCTGGGAATCAATACCACCAACTCCTCATCCAGATCCTCATTCACTTGGGCGGCCAGTAATCCACTACTCGGATCCCAACTCGGCCAGATTGCGGGGTCAGGCGTCTGTTGAGTGCTGCCGGAATAATTCAACTCCCCCCAACTGGTCAACGACACTGCCGTGTAATTCGTTCCGGTCTTGACATACGCCTGGATTTGATACTGCTCATTATAATCCGCATCAATGACCAGCATTCTGTCATTGGGCGTGAGCTGCTTGGCAAAATCAAACTGGAGGGTCAGTCCGGCTGAGGTCTGTATATCGTTAATGTCGCCGGCAACACCGTCCCCCGTTCCAACGACCGCCGAGCCAACGAAATTTGTGAGGTAATTGGGATTATCACCGGCGTATATTCCCCCAAAGGTGTCAACGTAGTCTGGGTCCACGGTTCCCGCCAGTTCGGTGATGGTCACATCGTTCGCCCCCTTGAAGTCCGTGACAAATGGCGACCCGCCGTTGAGCACAGTGACCATGTCCTGTGCCGAATCATTCACCAGATGAACGGCGGTTGTCGTTGTCCCCGCGCTTGAGTTCATGGTGGCCAGCCACATCGCCGAAATACCCGCCGCCAGCAGAAGGCCTTTAATGGTTTTCATAGGAGGGATGCTGATTGATTTTACAAAAAATTGTTTTCATCAATTCATTGGAGCATTCACGCACGGTGCTCGACCCGGCTTGATGTCCATGGTTTATACCGGCGCCAATATGGGGCTTTTGCCCGCCGGATGTCAATCCAGTACTCCCACTATTTCTCGCTCCAATTTGCTTGCCTGTGCGCGCCAAATGCGCTACAACAGTGTTCGCTCGAAAAAAAACTATTGCCATGATTGCTCCTTTTTCCAGGCGAATATCGGCATGGATCCTCGGTCTGGCCGTTGTGTCCGCAACCCCTGTCCTCCTCGCTCAGACCCCTGAACCAGGCCCCCGCGACGCCGTTCTCCTCACTTTTTCAGGCTCCGTGGACGTGGCGCCCGCCGGCACCACAACCTGGACGCCGGGCAAACCCAACCAAATCCTGCGCCAAGGCGACCAGATTCGCAGCGGCAAAGCCAGCCGCGCCTCCATCCGCCTGTCCGACAAAAGCGTCCTGCGCGTCTATGAATTGACGACGCTGGAAATCAAACCCCCGCAACAGGCCGGCCACAACGACGTCATTGATGTCAAGGTCGGCGCAACCTACTTCTTCAATCGCGACAAACCGCAAGAAACCCAGTTTCAGACCCCCTCGGCCTCCGGAGCTATCCGTGGAACGGAGTTCAACCTCGTCGTCAAAGAGGACGGCCGGACGGAACTCACCTTGCTGGACGGCCAGGTGGACCTGACCAATGACAAAGGCTCCGTGCAATTGCAGACCGGCGAGCAGGGCACCGTTGACCAGGGCCAGGCGCCCCAAAAATCCGCCATCCTCAACGCGGTCAACATCATCCAGTGGACCCTCTATTACCCGGCGATCCTTGATGCCGATGAGTTGGAGATGCCCGCCGACCTCCAAAGCACGCTCGCCCAATCCCTCCAAGCCTATCGCACCGGCGATCTGCTCCAGGCCCTGGCCAAATACCCCGCCGACCGCGCTCCCGCCTCCGAAGTGGAACGCGTTTATCGCGCCGCCCTCCTCCTGGCGGTCGGACAAGTGGACGCGGCCCAAGCCCTGTTGCACGACTCCATGGGCGAAGCCCGCCCGGCGGCTTTGGCCGCCGCTCTTCAGGAAATGATCGCCTCCGTCAAAGGCGAGCCTTTCACCCGCGCCGCCCAACGAACCCTTGCCACCGAATGGCTGGCCGGTTCTTACGCGGCGCAAGCTCACCGGGACCTGGTCCAATCCCTTGAAATGGCGCGAAGCGCGGCGGCCAAATCACCCAATTTCGGCTTCGCGCTGGAACGGGTGGCGGAAATGGAATTCAGTTTCGGCCACACCGAAAAGGCGTTGGACGCCTTGAAGAAGAGCCTGGCCGCCTCTCCCCGCAACGCCCAGGCGCTGGCCCTGAAAGGCTTTGTCGTCAGCGCCCAAAACAAGATTCCCGAAGCGCGCGGGTATTTCGACCAAGCCATCGCGCTGGACGGTTCCCTGGCCAACGGCTGGCTCGGCCGCGGCTTGACCCGCATCAAATCCGCCGACGTGGACGGCGGACGGAAAGATTTGGAAATGGCGGCGACCCTGGAGCCGACCCGTGCCTTCCTGCGCAGTTATCTGGGCAAAGCCTGGAGCCTGGACAAGCCGTTCCAGTACGGCTGGAATTCACAACTGGCCATGAAAGACCTCGGCCTGGCCATGCGGCTTGACCCCAATGATCCCACCGCCTGGCTCTACTCCGCCTTGTTGAACGACCAGCACAATTCCATCAACCAGGCCCTGGCCGACTTGGAGCATTCCCAGGACTTGAACACCAACCGCGCCGTCTTCCGCTCGAAATTCCTTCTGGACCAGGACCAGGCCGTGCGCAGCGCCAACCTCGCCCTCATTTATCAGGACGCCGGCTTCACCGACGTCGCCGTGCGCGAGGCCACCAAGGCGGTGGAAAGCGATTACGCCAATTATTCCGCCCATTTGTTCCTCTCCGAAAGCTACGACGCCCTGATTGATCCCAAACGCAGCAACATCCGTTACGAGACGCCCTGGGAGAATGAACTCCTCCTGGCCAACCTCCTCTCCCCCGTCGGCGCCGGCGTGGCTTCGCCCAGCATTTCCCAGCAGGAGTATTCCAGATTGTTCGAAGCCGACAAAGTGGGGGTCAGTTCGCAAACCACTTATTCCAGCCAGGGCGCGTGGCTGGAAAGCGCCTCGCAATTTGGCACTATGGGCAATCTGGCCTATTCCCTGGACGCCTTTTATTACACCGACCCGGGGTTCCGCCCCAACAATGATTTCACGAGCTCTGACTTTTCCGCCACCGTCAAATACCAATTCACCCCCAAAGACACCGTGTTCCTTCAGGTGGAACGGACCGAAAACACTTCCGGCGACAACGGGCAGTACTATAACGATTACACCCAGTTTGATTCCGCCATCCGCAACCACGAGGTGGAGGATCCGAATATCGTCATGGGGTATCACCGCCACTGGTCCCCCGGCAACGACACCCTGTTCCTCTATCGCAACCTCCAGGACACCTACACGCTCAGTGATCCCGGATTCCCAGCCACCGTTTTCCTCCTCGGCAACGTCGTTCCCCAAGCCGTCGCCGTCGCCTACCGCGACGAAACCACTCTGAATTCGATGGAGTTGCAGCACATTTTCCAGACCGCTTCCCAGCGCCTCATCCTGGGGGGGCGTTATCAGATCGAAGACCACCGCACTGTCAATAATGTCCTCTACAACTTTCCCCCTCCCGTTTCTCTGGCGGATTACCAGACGGAGTTTAACCGCCTCACCTTTTATTCCTACTACCAATTGACGCTCTTCGACAACCTGCGTCTTACCGCCGGCGCCACTTACGACCGTCTGCGCATCCCTGTGGGCATTGCCAATCCCCCCATTTCCGCCGCGGAGGAGTGGCGCGAGCGCGTCTCGCCCAAGGCCGGAATTGACTGGACGCCGACGGACAGCACCCGCCTTCGCGCCGCCTATACCCGTTCCGTGGGCGGCCTGTTCAACGACAGCAGCACCCTCATCGAGCCGAGCGAGGTGGCGGGATTCAACCAGGCCTTTCGCACTCTCCTCGGTGAAGCCACCGTGCCGGGAACCCAGTTCGAAACCTGGGGCCTTGGCGTGGACCATAAATTCTCCACTCGCACTTACGTCAACCTGGAAGGCGAACTCCTCAACTCAATCTCAGACCAGCAACTTGCCGTGATAGATACCACCCCAGCCATTCCGGCGCCTCTCTTCGGCAAACAGACCCTCAACTTCAAGGAAAAGGATGTGGCCCTCAACCTCAATCAATTAATCGGCGACGACCTGTCGGTCGGCTTGGGCGACCGTTTGATCTCCGCTGATGTGGCTTATACCGGACATTGGCCGGGGATTCCGAGCCGTCCAGTCAACAATAGTTCGACCCTGAACGAGACCAGCTTGTTTGCCAACTACAACCTGCCCTGCGGTTTCTTCAGCCAATTTCAGGCCAATTGGTGGGATCAAGCCAATGTGGCTCCCACCGAACCGGGCGACCACTTCTGGCAATTCAACCTCTTCGCCGGCTACCGTTTCCCGCGCCGGCACGTGGAAATCCAGGTCGGCGTCTTGAATCTGGCCAACCAGGATTACCGTTTGGAACCCCTCACCTACTATCTCGAACAAGCCCATACCCGCACCTTCGTCACCAGCCTCAAGTTTAATTTCTAATTTGGGTGCGTTGCGGCACGTTCCGCCCACAAAGTGTCCGACCAGGCCAACAGCTCAACTTCCCGTCTCAGCGGTTTTTGGCGGAGTCCCGGAGGCAAAAAGGCCAAAGGCGCCGTGGTTGGCATATTGCTGTCCGCCGGGATCGGATTCATCTTGGTCTGGAGCGCAATCGGAGAGGGCATGGTGCATAAAAGTTACGATCTGCCATTTGTTTTCAAGCCGGTGATAACACCAAAAGACGTGGTGATGGTGTATTTGGACGATGCTTCCCACGAGAAGCTTCACCAAAAATACCTGGAACCTTGGAACCGGGTCTTTTATACGCGATTGGTGAAAAGGGCGACAGCCGAACAGGCCAAGGCGGTGGTTTTCGATATTGTTTTCAGCGACACCCTCGATCCGGAGACCGACGCGGCATTTGGCGCAGCCATGATGGAGAATCAACATGTCATCATCTCCGATGACTTGGTGGTTTATGAATATGGCAAATCGGGCGGACTGGGCAAGCCCCAGTTCGCTCCACTCAACCGGGTGATTAACGAAGGCGCCATTGATATCGGTTGCACCGCGCTCGATCCCGGGGTGGACCAGGCGGTAAGGCAATATGAGCCGTCAATTCTCGGGGCAAAACAAGCCAACGGACAGGAAATTGCCAGTGAAGCGTGGACCACGGCCGTCTTGGTTAATCCTTCATTCGAGACGACATACCCGAAATCGAAATATGAGCCGATCTGGATCAACTATTACGGACCGGAGTTGCTCGGTCTGCAAAGCGTCAGCCTCTATAAGGTCCTGGCAGACCATGACCCCGACGTGCCGCCTGGTTTCCTGAGCAACAAGGTCGTTTTTGTCGGAGAAAAACTGGAAACCAAGCCGCAGGATACGCGCAAGGATGAATATCCCAGCCCCTTCTCCTACCTTCCTGAGAATAGGTTTTTCACCGGGGTTGGAATCCATGCCACCGCCTTCCTGAACCTCATCCGGGGGGACTGGTTGCGGCGATTACCCAGTTGGTTGGAGCGAACGCTGATTATTGCCCTCGGCTCATTATTTGGAGCGGGCCTGATTTACTGCCGCCCGGTGCCGGCCACTTTGCTCTCGCTCTTTGCCATCGTCCCCATTACCACCGCCAATTATTATTTTTTCGTGCATCACAACTACTGGTTCCCATGGCTTATTCCGGTAGCAGCGCAGATCCCCATTGCCCTGATGTGGTCGGTTGCATTTAACTCCGTCCAGCTTTATGTGGACAAACAAAAAGTCGAACAATCCCTCTCCCTCTATCTCCCGGCCCGGCTGGTCAAGAAATTCGCCAACAGCCCCGAACTCCTCAAACCCGGCGCGAAAAAGCAATTGCTCACCATTCTTTTCAGCGATATCGCCGGCTTCACCAGCATCTCCGAGGGCATGGACCCCGACGAACTGGCCAAATTGATGAACGCGTATTTCCAGACCGCCGTGGATGACTGCATCCATTTCACCGAGGGCACTATTGTCAAGTATATTGGCGACGCCATCTTCGCCTTCTGGAACGCCCCCGATCCCCAGGACGACCACCCCTTCCGCGCCGCCGAGGCCGCCTTGCGTTTCCGCGCCCAGGACAACCACCTGTTCAACGGCAAAAGGGTCATCACCCGCATCGGCCTCCACACCGGCGTCGCCAACGTCGGCAATTTCGGCAGCACCACCCGCGTGGATTACACCGCCTTCGGCGAAAACATCAACCTCGCCTCCCGCATGGAGGGGCTGAACAAATATCTCGGCACCCGCGTCCTCATGACCGGCGACACCTACGAGGGCATCGGCCTGCGCCTGGTCACCCGTTACCTCGGCTTGTTCCGCTTGAAAGGTTTTGAAAAGGCGGTCCACGTCTATGAGCTGATGGACCGGAAGGAAGACGGGGAGAAAACCCACGAGTTGCGCCAGCGCTTCGACCAGGCGCGGGACCTGTTCAGCAAAAAGGATTTTGCCGCCGCCGAAACCGCCTTTCGCCGCGTGCTGGAAATCAATCCCAAGGACGGCCCTTCCGGGTTTTATCTCGACCACCTCCAGGATTTCAAATCCGAGAAGCTCCCGCCCGATTGGAAGGGCGAAATCACCCTCAAAGACAAGTGAGGCGGCTGGCGGGGAATCGCTTCGCGGCAGATCATGGCAGGGGTTCGCCGGTGCAATACACGAAGGCATCAATGTCCTGAAACCTTCCGTCCTTAACTACGATTTTGATGGTATGTCTGGCGTTCGGCAACCCTGACTCCTCGTAAAGCATCTGCCCCGGAATCCAGGAGGAGCCACGGGTGTCCACGCTTTTTCGCAGCGCGCCGTCAATATAGACCTCGGCATCGCCTTTGTTGTCGTTCCTGCTTCCGACCCATCTGATGGCGGTCCCGGTGAATGAATACTCGGCGTAACTGCCTGTTGCGCTGGAAAAGTGGCAGGTAGCCCGGTAATACCCCGGGCTTTCGGTGTTGTAGATCCACTTCCCGGAATACGTGATGACTTTGCAAGTGTCGTCAACCGGCACCCAGGTCCCCGCCGGGATGGACCTTGGGGTCGCTGTGGTCTCCGAAACGGGGCCGCCGCCCAGCCCCCAGTACTTGGCTATGGCGCTGATATTCACGCCGGTCTCAAAACTGCGCAAACCATTATTGGCGTTTGGCTCTCCCGCCCCGTCGTAGCATTCGTTGTAAGTGCCCCAGCGTCCGGCAGTGGGCCCATTGATCAGCGCGCCGTAAACAGCCGCTTTTTCAGGATCGCCGACCGCGACCTGACCCCAGAGCAGGTACCCGAGATCGTGTCCCAACGATCTCCCGCCCGGCATGCCGAGCAACGGGAGCAGATGGGCCGGTTCATCGAAGTACTGCCGGACGAAGAAAACGTCGTTACGCGCGCGTTCGGGATATTGCAGCGGTGTGCCATAGTAGAGCGGGAAAAGGGCAAAATTGACGACGGGATATCTCAGCCAACTGCCGTCGCTCTTGACCCGAACCCAGTCGTGAAAGCCGCCTGGAAACTCCGGCACATCAGTGCGCCAATAATCCCTCTCCAAGGCCTCCTTCAGCCTGCCGAGTTCCTCCTTGAGGTTGAGGATCCGGTGGTCCCGCGAGTTCAAATACGCCGCCGGATTGGCCCCTTTCGCCGTCAGATATCGGATATAGAAATCCAGCGAAGCCGAGCACAGGGCGATGGAGGTCATGGACCAGTAGTGCGGCAACTGCCCATCAAACCCGGTCGGCCCAACGTCCCCGGCGGCAAGCTCCGTCTCATCGCCGTTGAATTCCAATCTGTAGCCGTTCGTGACGGCTTGCTTCAATTGAATGTCCATCGCATACCTCAGCGAATCGTCGGCGTTCGTCAGTGTCTGCAAATCGTGGGTGGCGTGGTAGTAGTCCCTGGCCGCCAGCAGATACAGCGCGGTGACCTCAACTCCTGCGTTGGCTTCAGGGTACGGCGCGCTGCCGCCGCCGCTTCGATGCACGTAGCTGTCGCTTCCGGCGGGAGCCGCGTTGGGAATGCAGCCATGCACGGAATACTTGTGGTCCAGCCATTGAATAAAACCCTTCAACTCCTCGAAATGCCCGTTTTCGCTCAGTCCCCGCAAACCACAGTAGGCGTCACGCACGTAGGACATATCGTAAGCTCTTTCAGTGCAGACGATCCCTCCGTCGCGGGCCTGATTCATTTTGATGATCGCCAAGCCTCCCTCGACGATGTCCCGCGCCCGCTGATCTTTGATGCGGTCCAGAGAATACTTGGCGTCAACGCCTGCAAACCAGCTTTGCCACTGTTTGATGCACTGTTCGGCGTCGCTGACCGGATTCCTTGCGCCGATCAGCTTGAGACCGTCGCTGTCAGTTTTGTCCTCATAGTGCATGTAGTGATACAAGGCTGCGTTGCAAGAACCCCCGGGAGCGATGCTCCTGGTCCCGGAATCGAGGACAAAGGCGCCGCCGTCGTTGCTCGCGGAAGCAGCCGGTTCATTGAAGGCGACCAAGGCAAACCGGTTGGACCAGTTTTGGCATACCCTCTCCGCCATGCAATTGAGAGAGGTGTCCAGTTTCAGGCTGACGCCAGCGGCGCGACCGTTTGAATCCCTGACAATGGAAGCGCTTCTACCCTGACCCGTCCGCGGTGTTACGCGTGCCTGAATGCCGGCCTTGTGCGCAGCCGTGCCGGATTTGTTTCTGATCATCACCAGCCTCGCCGTCCACGGTTCGCCGCGACTCGCGTGGTCCAGCAGGCAAACCTCCAGGTCCCCGACTGTGGCCAGCCCGCAGAATATCCCCGTATTCCGGGCACGGTGCATATTCATCGTCAGCGGTTGTTGGACGCCATCAATCACCAGACTGATCTCCTCATCGCTCAGATAATTTGGACAGGTATAGTCCGGCCCGACCAAGAAGTCCCATTTGCCATCCGCAGTGCCGCCGGCGCCTGCCACGCCGTTGCCGATGAAGAAGAATTCACTCTTATTTAAGTACGGAACCTGGTCCGGCAAAGGTGTTTTACCGATTAGCGTGATGCGCTCTTTGGCTGTTGCCGGCTCCGGGTCGGAGATGACCTGTGCTGCCGCATCGGAGTCCGCCACGGCGCAGACCACCAGGAGAATAAGCAACGCCGGATAACAGAGGGTTTTTGGCGATGGAGCCATGGAGTCCAGCTAAAACACGGTCAATCCGAGCAGGGCGACAAACAATCCAAAGGCGCAACGAATCCCGCAGAAAAGGCGCGTGCGCTGGTCGTTGGCGGTGCTCCAATTCACCAGATCGCGCAAACGCCACGGCGATACCGTGAACCACATCGCCGCCAGCACCAGCAGGTAGCCCCAGACCGCAATGACCAGCTTCCAATTGCTCTCCGCCCATCGCTGCGTGTCCAACATCAACTTCGCCAGCATCAGCATCACCACCGCCAGGCCGCGCACCGCCAGAAAATCCGTGACATAGAGGCAGGTGCCCACTCCCACCGCGATGAACAGGACGTAAAGAAATGGTTTCATCGCCTCGAAATCCGCCAGCGATTCGCCCTGTACGTTCCAGACGAACCACCCCGTCCCCAGCAACGTCAGCACATAGCCCACCGGCAGACAGCGCGGAAATTTGCGCGCGGCCACCGCGAACTCCGCCGGCTTGAACAAGCCGAACACATTCAGCGCCACCACCCCCAGCCCCAAAAATACCGATAACGTTGACAGTTTGATGAACATTGTCGCCGCGCAAACGAACACAAAAACACCCCGAATGCAAATTCTAAATGTTGGGCGCACCCTCCGCGGCGGAATGATAAACCATTTCCCGGTGGCGGCCTTTCCCTCCTTCATTCCTGATTCCTGCTTCTTCCAGCCTGCCATAAAGGGTAAACAGCCGCGCCCGCTCAATCCTTAACTCCACCAGCCGCCCGCGCTGGTCCGCGCCGCCCTCGAACACAACAATCCGGTTGCAGCGCGTGCGGCCCATCAGCCGGGCCGCGTTTCTTCGGCTCGGTCCTTCCACCAGCACTTCCATGCTCCGGCCCACGTGGTCGCGGTAGCGCCGGCCGCCGATTTCATTCACCAGGGCCAGCAACTGTGCGTTGCGTTCCTCCTTCACCGCGTCCGGCAGTTGGCCGGGCAAGCCCGCCGCCGGGGTGTCCCGGCGCGGCGAGTATTTGAAAAGGTATCCGTTGTCAAATTCCACCTCCCGCACCAGCGACAGCGTCTCCTCAAAATCCCCCTCCGTTTCCCCCGGAAAACCGACGATCAGATCGGTGGTGATTCCCATGCCGGGCCGCACCCGCCGCAGTTTCTCCACGACGCTCCGGTAGCGCTCGCGGGCGTAGCCGCGGTGCATCAGCTTCAAAATCCGGTCGCTCCCGCTCTGCGCCGGCAAATGCGCGCTCTCGCAAAGTTTGGGCAGCCGCCCGTACGCCTCCACCAAGTCCTCCCCGTATCCTTTGGGATGCGGCGAAGTGAACCGGATGCGTTCCAGCCCCTCGATTTCATGCACCGCCTCCAGCAATTGCACAAAACCGGACTTGCCGTCTTTGGGCGGAAGATCGCGTTTGCCGTAGCTGGTGACAATTTGCCCCAGCAGCGTGATTTCCCTCACCCCGCCCTCCACCAATTGCCGGCACTCCCCCACGATGTCCGGGATGCTCCGGCTCCGTTCCTCCCCCCGCGTATAAGGCACGATGCAGAAGGAGCAATACTGGTTGCAGCCCTGCATGATGCTCACAAACGCCGTCACCCGCCTGGGCGCCTCCCCGCCCCTGCCCGCCTTGCCCGGAGGCAGATGTTCCTTGATCCTCGCCTCGCTCCCCTGCTCCACTTCCACGTCCACGATTTTGTCGCGCCGGCCCGCCAGGATTTCATCCAGATACTCCCCCGCGCGATGGAATTTTTGCGTGCCAATGACCAGATCCACGTCCGGCAGTTGCTCCATCAATTGCCCTCCCCGGCTTTGCGCCATGCAGCCCATGAAGCCAAGGACGACCTCGGGGCGATGCCGCCGGACCTCGGACGCCAGGGAATGCATTTTGCCGATGGCCTTTTGTTCCGCCATGTCGCGCACGCTACACGTGTTGAGCAAAATCACATCCGCCGCCGCCTCCGACGACGCCAGCGCATACCCTCTGGCGGCCAATTGCGCGGCGACCGCTTCCGAGTCGCGCTCGTTCATCTGGCAACCGTAGGTTTTTATATAGACACTGGGCTTCATCGGGAAATTCGTCAACGATCCCAGTGATCATACCATCTCCCGCCCTCCCGGCAACCGCGGAAAGAAGCGACGGCAGCGCTGGAATTCATTCCTGCATTTGCTCCGGCGCCAGTCCCGCGCTTTGGCACCATTCCTGGTAAGCCGCCGGCGCGATTTCCGAGGGCTTGATTTCACTGCGCCCGCCCCAGAAGACATTGGTGTAATCCACCGGAATCCCACATCCCCGCAAATGCTCGTCAATGGCCGCCTTGTGCGCCAGCAGCATCGCTTTCTCCAGGCCGTGCGCCACGCCCATCACGTTGACGTTGTGAAATTCCGGGCCGCCTTCGCGCCAATACGCGTGCGTCATGATGTAATGGCGTCCCACCTCCCGGCCCGTTTCGATCTCGCACCCCGCCGGAACGGCCCAATGAAACAGCGCGTTAAATCGCGTCACCCGCTCCCCATCCTGCAGCGGTTTGACATGTTCGAGAAACGTCGAGAAACGCCCGATGATCTTTCGCCGGTTCAAGTCTTCGGCAATCTCACAAAATGTTTCCAGCGGCAAACCCGCCTCGGCCGCCCGCCCCCGCCACAAGTCCGCCACGATTTCCGCCGCGGTGAATTCGCGCTTCAGCGCCGTCAAGACGCGCCAATCCAGTTCACTGAGCCGCGCGATGGCCACCTCCGTGACCTCCGCCGGGCAATCGGCTTTGGCCCCGGGTTCCATTCCCCGCCGGCGGATGTGTCCGACCCCCAGCGCAAAAAGCCGCCGGGCCGGCATCAGCCGGTAGTGTTCCGCCCCGGTCTGCCGCGCCAGAAAATCGCAATGTTTGCGCAGGGAAAAACCTTGCGGCACCTTCAACGTCGTCCACAGCCTGTAATTTGAGCCGGCCGTCGCCGCGTCCGTCGAGCGCAGCACCACGTGCCCCGAGAACGGGTCCTTTTGGAACATATAATCAAACGCCCCGTCCAGCTTCTCCGCCGGCACCTGCCAGGCCACCAGCGAGCCTTGGGCCAGATTGGTCGCCAGCAAGGTTTGGCGCACCCGGCGAATCGTGCCTCCCTCCAGCATGGCGCGCAGACGCTCGGCCACCATGGGCGCCGCCACGCCGCTCTGCCGCGCGATTTCCCCCAGCGGATCCCGTTGAAAGCCCCGCACCTGGTCCTCGGAAACGGCCAGGATGCGGGCGTTGACGGGATCGCTGATTGCAAACGGCGCGGCCGGTGAATCCATGCTTTCCCTCACGAGGCCAGCCACTGCAACACCGCTTTCTGGCAATGGAGCCGGTTTTCCGCCTCCTCGAATATGGTGGACGCGTGGGCCTCGAATGTTTCCTCGTCAATTTCCTTCCCGCGATAGGCCGGCAGGCAGTGCATCACCAGCGCGCCGGGCCGAGCCAGTTTCACCACCGTCTCATTGATCTGATACCCGGCCAAATCCCGCAATCGCTCCTCCGATTCCGCCTCCTTCCCCATCGAAATCCAAACATCTGTGTACAGCACATCGGCTCCACGGACTGCGGACCGGACGTCTTCGGTGCATACGACCTTGGCCCCGGCCCGGCGCAACAATTCCGCCCCAGGCTGGTATTTCTTCGGCGCGGCCACGCGCAATTCAAAGCCCAGCTTCCCCGCCGCAAAAATCCACGACGCCGCCACATTGCACGCCCCATCGCCAATGAACGTAACCACCTTGCCCTGGATCGGCCCGCGCATTTCCTGGATGGTGAAAATGTCCGTCAGAATCTGGCACGGATGCTCCTCATCGGTCAGCGCGTTGATCGTCGGAATGCCCGAATAGGCCGCAAACTCCTCCACGTCCTTCTGCGCGTAGGTGCGGATCACCGCCCCGTGTATCATCCGGCCCAGCACCCGCGCCGTGTCCTTGATCGGTTCGCCCCGCCCCAGTTGGATTTCCGCCGCGCTGAGAAACATCACCTGCCCGCCCAGTTCGCGAATCCCCACTTCAAAGGAAACCCGCGTGCGGGTGGAAGATTTGGAAAACAACAGCGCCCACGTCTGGCCCCGCAATGGCTGGGCTGGGTGCCGCCCGCGTTCCTTTTTCATCGCCGTCCCGGCCGCCAGAATGGTTTCCATGTCGGACCGCGAAAGTTTTTCCAGGCTCAATAAATGTTTCATGGGGAAAGGTTCGCCACCACAGAGTCAATAATAGAAATGCCCTCCGCCGCTTCCTCCGCCCGCAGATTCAAGGGCGGCAGCAATCGAATCACCTGCGTGCCCGACGGCACGGCCAGCGCGCCGGCTTCATGCAAACGGGCGAGGAACTGGAGGGACGCGGATTTCTCGCTCGCCGAAAATGCCGGTATTTTCCCGGCCAGTTCGATTCCTATCATCAGCCCAAGACCGCGGACTTGCTGGATCACCCCCGGATATTTCTCCGCTATTCCCTCCAATTCTCTCTTCATCCAACTGCCCACCCCGCGCGCGTTCTCCGCCAGATGGTCGCGCTCGATCACTTCCAGAACCTTCAGTGCCACCGCGCAAGCCAGGGGCGAGCCGCCGTAGGTCGTGCCGTGCGATCCGGCGTCCAGCAAATCCGCATGCGGCTCGCGCACCCAGAACGCCCCCATGGGAACGCCGCCGCCGAGCGATTTGGCCATGGCGATGCCATCGGGCAGAAATCCAGCCGCCCCGCCCTGCCCTGGCACCCCCTCCAAAATGCGCTGATAACTCTGGAACCGTCCGGTGCGAAAATGGCCGCATTGCACCCCGTCTATCAGCAGGAGCAGCTTCTTCTCATCGCACAATTGCCGCAGGCCCAGCAAATACTCCGCGCTGGCGGGCACCACCCCGATTTCCCCTTGAATGCCCTCCATGAAAATGGCCGCCGTCGCCGGCGACAACGCTTCGCGCGCCGCGGCCAGATCGTTGAAGGGGATATGCCGAAAACCCGGAACCATCGGCCCAAATCCCTTCTTGATCTTCGCCTGCCCCGTCGCCGCGATGCCGGCCAGCGTCCGGCCGTGAAAGGAATTCTGCGCCGTCAGGATCTCAAAACGGCCTTCGTTGTGCCCGAACCTGCGGGCCAGTTTGAAAAGACCTTCGTTCGCCTCGGCGCCGCTGTTGCAAAAGAAAACTTTTCCCGGACCAATCAGCCGCGTCAACTGTTGCGCCAGCCGGCCCTGCGGCTCGTGATAATACAGATTGGAAACATGCACCAGCCTGCGCGATTGCGCGATCAACGCCTGCGTGATCTCCTCATTCGCGTGGCCCAGCGCGCAGACCGCGATGCCGCCGCCCAAATCCAGGTATCGTTTGCCGTTGACGTCCCAAACATAAGAGCCTTCGCCCCGGCTCAACGCCAGATCGAATCGCGCATACGTCGGGATCACGTTCTTGCGGAATAGTTCCTGGATCGTTTGCGCTTCGTTGCGGACCACCGCCGGGGGTGCTGGGACTATGTCTTTCATGTTTCAGCCTGAAGTCCGTCCCACGTTTCCAGATAAAATTGGACAACCGCCGCATCCACCGCCAGATCGCGCGGCAATTTGCGGCGAAGGATAATTTCAATCACGTCCGTTCTGTCCTTATGCCTGTGCAGCGGTGAATTGGACCAACTGTCCAATTTCAGCGAAATGAGTTTCTCCAGTCCCACAATTTGCAGCAGGTCGCTCGCGACGGTCGGAAGCGGAAACGGCACTTTGCAGCCGTGTTTCAACACCTTGCCCGCCTGGAGCAAATCAATCATCGTCTCCGTGCGCCGGTCTTGGACTCTGCCTTCATTGTCCTGCACGCGAAACAGCGGCCCGGTCACATCCGCGGTCAGGATTTCTAGCGCGTCAAGCACGTCGGGGACAACCATATCCACATCAATCGTCACCCGCGGATAGCCATGCTCCTGAACCGCAATGCCGCCGACGATGAGATGAGGTATCAGATGATCCGCCAGCCGGCCCGCCGCCAGCCGCGCCGTCTCCACAACGCCGGAAGTTCCGGTGCCTTCGCGCAAAACATAAGCATCATGGTCAATCATCGGCATGTAATGTGGCACGTTTCTCGGCGGGGTTCAACTACTGCCTCGGGAAGAATTTGATTTACAGCACAATTTCCGTTCCCACCGCCTCCTCGGTGAACATTTCCAAAAGCACCGCATGGGCCACCCGCCCGTCCACGAACGAAACCTTTTCCACTCCCGCGCGCACCGCCGCGACCGCGCTGTCCACCTTGGGAATCATGCCCTTATCAATAACGCCGGACATTTTCAAAGCATCCACTTCCCCGATCCGCAAGCGCGAAATGACCGTTTTGGCATTCTTGGGATCGCGCAACAATCCCGGAACGTCGCTCATAAAGACCAGCCGCCTGGCTTTCAAGGCAATGGCGGCCTGGGCGGCGGCCGTGTCCGCGTTGCAATTATAGATGTGACCGTTCTGCCCGCGCGCCGTCGGGCTGACCACTGGCGTGATCCCCTTCTGGAGGCATTGCCGCAACGGCTCCGCGTTGACCGCCACCACCTCGCCCACAAATCCCGGATCCAGCCGCTCCCCGTCCGGCCCCGAAAGCCACAGCTTGCGGCAGGTGAAAATCTCCGTGCCGGAAAAACCTTTCGCTCTTCCGCCCGAGCCATTGATCGTGCTGACGATCTGCGGATTGATCTCCTGCGACAACACCCGCTCCACCACCCGCGCCGTCGCTTCATCCGTCACCCGCATCCCTTGGATAAACCGGGCCTCAAGACCCGCGCCAGCCAGCGCCGCGGTGATGGCCTTGCCGCCGCCGTGAACCAGCACCGGGTCAATCCCCGCCGCCTCCAGGAAAACCACATCCCGCGCCACGCTGGCGCGCGCGGCCGGATCGGGCGAATCCATGAAACTGCCGCCATACTTGATGACAAAGAGCGCCCCTCGAAAACGTTGGAGATAAGGCAACGCCTCGAGCAGCACACCCGCTTTGGAGATCAATTCTTGCATCCGCTCACACTAAAGAAGCAAACGCCACGGCTTTCAAACTGGCAAGCGAATTTCTTTGAACGCAACCCTTCAGTCTTTGGTGGTAGGGCCTTGTGTCGAGCCCATCTTTTGATTTCACGGCTCGAAGTTAGAACAGCCAAAGGAAGGACACTTAGTACACAGTGGCATAAATAATGTGACGTGGTTGTGTTGCGTTTTTGAATGAAATCGGCAAACCGGGCGTATGTTTGATTATATACGCCGTGCCAAGACATAGCCCATTCCCCATCGTTCTGACTGGGCGTGAACAGAGCGCCCTCGAAGATCTGGCCCGTAAATATACGTCCCCGTATTTTATGGTCGTGCGAGCCAAGGCGATCCTCCTGGCCGCGCAGGGACTGCGGAATGACCAAATTGCCGACCGGATTTCGCTGCCCCGGCAAATCATCAGCAAGTGGCGCAAACGCTTCTTTGAGGAACGCCTGGACGGTTTGGAAAATCTTCCCCGTCCCGGGCGTCCGCCCGTTTTTCCCCCCTGAACTGGTCATGCAGGTCAAAGCCCTGGCATGCGAGCTGCCCTATCAACACGGCCTGCCTTTGTCCCGCTACAGCGGTCGGGACTTGGTTCGGGAAGTCGCCCGCCGGGGTTTGGTGGCCAGCATCAGCGGACAGACCCTCTGGCGCTGGCTGGATCAAGACGCCATCCGGCCCTGGCAGCACCGCAGTTGGATTTTCCCTCGCGACTCGGACTTTCAAGCCAAGGCGGAGCGGGTGTCGGACCTCTATCAAGGACTCTGGGATCACCAAGCGTTGGGAGCCGATGATTACATTATTTCGGCCGATGAAAAGACCAGCATTCAAGCCCGCCTTCGCCTGCACCCCACGGTGCCACCGCAACCGCAGCAGGCCATGCGCGTGGAGTTCGAGTACGAGCGGGGCGGGGCGCTGGCTTATATGGCGGCTTGGGACGTGCGGCGCGCGAAAGTCTTTGGCCGTTGCGAAACTACCACCGGCATCGAACCCTTTGATCGGTTGGTCCAACAGGTCATGGAAAAGGAGCCTTATCGGAGGGCGCAAAGGGTCTTCTGGATCGTGGATAATGGCTGCTCCCATCGTGGAGCTGCCTCCGTGCGGCGACTCCAGGGAGATTATCCCAACCTGATCCTGGTCCATTTGCCCGTCCATGCCAGTTGGCTCAACCAAGTGGAGATTTATTTCTCCGTGATTCAAAGAAAGGTGCTCACACCCAATGACTTCTCCAGTCTCGCCCAAGTGGCTGACCGACTGCTGGCCTTCCAGCACTTCTATGAACAAATCGCCAAACCGTTCGAGTGGAAATTTACCCGCGCAGACCTCCATGAACTGATGCAAAAAATATCTCGTCCGACGCCGATCTCTCTGGCCGCTTAATTGTAAAATACGTCGCCGTATTTACGCCCCAGAGTACTTAGCGTGTCAGGAGTCTCGCCCTGCCGTTTTCCAATCTGCGTCAATCTGCGTCATCTGCGGGCAAATTCTTGGCCGCCTTCTCCAGCAGATCCCGCACTTCTTGGTCCGTCGTCTGGTCGAAGTTGTCGTACCATTCGCCGACCGCGAAGAATTCCTCCGGGGCCTGCACGCACACGGCCTCGTCCACTTCTTTGCGCAATTCCGCCAGGGTGTCGCGCGCGGCCACGGGCACGGCGGCCACAAGCCGCGCCGGCTGCTGCTGCCGCGCCGCCAGCACGGCGGCCCGCATCGAAGCCCCCGTGGCCAGGCCGTCGTCCACCAGGATGACCGTCCGATCCCGCAGCACGGGCGGCGGTTTGCGGCGATAGGCTTGTTCCCGGCGCTCCAACTCCTTTTGTTCCCGCGCGATGGTTCGATCCAGAACTTGCCGGGGAATGCCCAATGACTTGATCAGCGTCTGGTTGAGGAAACAAACCCCGCCGCTGGCCACCGCCCCCATCGCCAGTTCTTCGTGGCCCGGCACGCCCAGTTTGCGCGCCAGGAACACGTCCAGCGGCGCGCCTAATTTCCCGGCCACCTCGAAGGCCACCGGCACGCCGCCGCGCGGCAGTCCCAGCACGATCAAGTCAGCCCGCGCCGCGTACTGTTCCAATTTTCCGGCCAGAAGCCGGCCGGCTTCCGCGCGGTTTCGGAATCGAAAGCTCATGCAATTCTTCAGCCTAACCCAGATCGGCCAATCGCGCCAGCCAGCCAGCCTGCGGGTAGTGTCCTAATTCAATTTGGCAGCGTATGAGTGCCACCAATCGAACACCTTGGCTGCTCGCCAATTTTGCCAAGAATATAAACGCCTCCATCTGGACCGTGTGGCATTTGCCCTTCTAGTCCACGCCCAATGTATGGAAGTTGTCTTTCCAGGTCACATAGGCGCCGTTTGTCTTGTTGTGTTCCAGCGCCCATTGGGCCTTTCCTGAGTCGATCAGCCGCAGATTGTTTGCACATGCATTGGCGGATGGGGTGGTGCGCGCGCGAATGAAAATTGGGACTGCCCACCAAGCGAGGAGGCAGACAACTGCGCTGAAAATAATTACGAATTTTGCTTTTCGAGACATAAACCCTGTCAACGGCTTTCTTTCAAATCCCGACAAAATATGCCATTTCAAGGCACTGAAATCCAAATCCAAATTGGGACATTGTCTGCCTTCGCGGTCATGCTCCCACACTCAAATGCCGCGCCTGACGCTTGGGGACAAGGGACTTGGCCGGTGCTGGTTTCCGCCCGCTCCCGGAGAGAAAGGACGCCAGGAAATCAGGCTTTTCCCGGCGGCCGGCCCGCTGCCAGTCGCGCCACAGCGCCTGCGCCGCCGTCGCCGGCGCCACTTCGGCCCGGCTTGTCAAGTAGATGAAAAGCGACTCCGCCAGAGTCGCCGGCGCGATGCCGTGCCGCCGTCCAAGCCGTTCATAAATCCAGCCGCTAAAGTCCAGGAAGGCCCCGAAGGGCGTCAATCCCCGGCTCCAGAGCAGCGGCGTTGTTTCCAGGAAATTGCCGCTGTTGGCCGTCAGGTCCCAGTAGCGGGCGAAGCGGCGCAGCCGCTGCATGGTGGCAAAATCCAGCAGCTTGTTCCGCAAAATCTCGTAGGGCGGATGCGCGCTGTACACCATATCCCAGGCTTGATCGTGCCGGACGATGGGCGTGCCGCGCAGCCGCTTCAAGATGCCCACCTGGATTTCCTGCGGCCCCAGCGCCACCAGCCGGTCAAACCCCGCCGCGAAACTTTCCAGCGTCTCCCCCGGCAGCCCGGCGATCAAATCCGCGTGAACATGGACGCCGGTTTCTTTGCGCAAAAATTGCAGATTCTCCGCCAGCCGCCCATAATCCTGCCGCCGGCTGATGTTCCTGGAAACCGCCTCGTTGAACGTCTGGACGCCCACTTCAAACTGGAGCGCGCCCGCCGGGAATTGCGCGATCACCCCCCGCAACGCCGCCGGCAGCCGGTCGGGAATCATCTCAAAATGCGCGAACAAACCGGGCCGCCGGCGTTCCAGAAAAAATTCCAGGATGCGGGCGCTGGTGGCGATGTCCAAGTTGAACGTCCTGTCAACAAACTTGAACTGCCTCACGCCGCGGTCCAGCAGCTTTTGCGCCGCCGCCAGCAAAGGCTCCAGCGCAAACTGGCGCACCGGCACATCGAGCGAGGACAGGCAAAACTCGCAACTGAACGGACACCCGCGCGACGCCTCGATGTAAATCACCCGATGCGCCACATCGTCATCCGTGTAGAAATCGTAGGGCGACGCCACCCGCGCCAGATCGGGCGGGTCGGCCGGAATAATTTTCGTCGCGGGCCGTTTGCCCTCCAGCAGTTGGCCGCAGACCTCCGCGAATTTCAGGTCCGCCTCTCCGGTGATTACATAATCCGCCAGCCGGACGATCTCCTGTTCTTCCATCTCGAAACTGACCTCCGGCCCGCCCAGCACCACCGTCACCTCCGGCCGCAGCCGTTTGAGGGCGGCGACCACCTCCGTGGCTTCCGTCACGTTCCAGATATAAACCCCCATCCCGACAATCTTGGGGTCGTGCGCCAGAATCGTTTCCACCACATCCAGCGCCCGTTGCCGCAGATCGAACTCGACGATGCGGGCGTCCTGGCGCAACCCGCCGAGATTGGCCAGCAAATAGCGCAGCCCGAAGGCGGGGTGAATATACTTGGCATTGAGAGTGGTGAGAACAATCCGGGCCATAAATTCATGTTAGCCAAGATGCCGCAAAAGCAGCGCCGTCTGAGGATTTGTCAATTTGATTGGCCGGACTCATTTCTTCCCCTCAGGTCGAAGCTGGTCAATCTCCTCAATCAACCCCGGCGGCACGGCGGTAATTGCGTCGGGTTGTGTTTCACAAAGGCGGATGAGATCGGCGCGATCTTTGGTCCGCTTGGAAGCGCGGCGAGTGGTGTCCTGGAAGGCCCACAGTTTTCCTTGCACCAAATCCGCCAACGCTGCCACTGGAACCTCCACCCCGAACAGCCGGCCCGGCACCGCCCGCGCCGGGAAACCCGCGTAGCGCGAATTGACCGTGATCTGAAGCCGAAGCCGGCTGCCCGGCCACTGGGCGTTGATGGAATGGGGGAAAATTTCGACCGCAAAGCCGCGCGTCCGCAACGCCTCCGTCACCCCGGCGCCGGCCACCACCGCAAAATCGGCGTCCAAAGTCACCATCGGCTCGGCGTAATGATTGACGGCCAGCCCGCCGACGAGGCAAAAACCATGTCCGGTGGAACGCAGCGCTTCCACCGCCAGCCGCCAGTCCGAATCGTTTCCGGTTATTCCAGCGAAAAATTCTTCTTCACTCATAGCGCCACGCCGGATCCACGTTAGCCCTTGCCCACCCTGCCGGCAAGCCGCGAACCTTGACTCACCATTTCACCGTTTCGAGGTAGTGGAGGCTCTGGGGAATCTGCTGCTCGGAGGTGGGAGACTCGTCTTCGATGATATGCCACTGCACGCCCGCCTTTTTCGCGGCGCGGAAGATCGGTGGAAAATCTATCTTGCCCGTGCCCAGCGGCACGTCGTTGGTCACGGCCGAACCGCCGGTGAGCAGGCCGGTGGGCGTGGTGTCCCGCATCCCTTTCACGTGCGTCATGCACCAGCGGCCCGGGTATTGCTCGAAGAGCTTGACCGGGTCCTGGCCAGCGTGAACAATCCAGAACACGTCCATTTCGTAATTCACGTATTTCGGGTTGGTTTCGGTCATCAACAAATCGAACAGCGTGCCCTGCCCATAAGGCTGGAATTCGTAACCGTGGGTATGGTAAAAGAAATGCACCCCCTGCGCGGCCAGAGTCTCCCCCGCCTTGTTGAACACCGCGATGGCCTCCCGGCAGGTCTTCTCCGTGAACGGGCCGGAGTGGCTGATCCAGGCGCATCCCGCATATTCCAAGCCGAGGATTTTCGCGTCCTGCACGATCAAGTCGGCATGGTCCCGAAATTGCTCGTAGGCAAAATGCGCGCTGATTGCCTTCAGCCCGTGCGCGTCCAATTGCGCCTTAAACGCCTCGGTGCTCAGGCCGTAGGTGCCGGCCAGTTCCACGGATTTGAAGCCCATCGCCCGCACCTTCTCCAGCGTGCCCGGCACGTCTTTGGCGAACTGGTCGCGCAGGCTGTAAAGCTGGAGCGCGACCGGCTTCACCCCCGTCGCGCCGCCGGGCGAATCCGCGCCGGCGCAAACCAGGACACTGGAACTGAGAAGCAGAGACACCATGACGGCGAACAAAACGAACGGGATTATTTTCACGAAGCCATTGTAAGCACAAGGGCGGGGGCAATCAACCCCAAAAAATGGGGGGTGTCCTAAATTGGAGCGAACAAAATCCGCATTCCGCAATTCATCCCCATCCCATCAACTTAACAATCGCGGCGGCGGCGCGGGGGGCGGCGCCTGGTCCCCCCAAAGACTGAACGATTCGGTCCAGTTTTGCGCGGGTTTCCTCGCGCCGCTGCCTGCTGCCCAAAATTTCCAAAGCCGCAGCCGCGATGTTCTGCGCCGTGGCGTGGCCTTGAATGAACTCAGGGTAAATGACCTCGCCAGCCAGGAGATTGGGCATGGCCAGATATTTCAAGTTTACGAGAAACCGCCCGCCGAGATAGGTGATCCAGTCCGCCTTGTAAATCGCCACCGCCGGCACGCCAAAATAGGCGCATTCCACCGTGATAGTCCCAGTCTTGGTGATGGCAACGGTGGCGGAAGAGAGCGCTTCCGCCAGGCCGCCGACTTGCAGGTCAATCCTGGCCTGACTGCCCGACAACACCGCCCGGGCCATTGCGCTCGCCGATTCGTTGGGAACAACCATTTTGAATTGTGCTGATTGTTTGGCCGCGATCAGTTGCGCCGCCTCCACCATTACGGGGAGATGCCTTTTCAATTCTCCCCGACGGCTGCCCGGCAGCAGCAGCACGACGGGCGGTTTGGATTCCTCCACCCTGGAAATTCCCGCCCGCGCCCGCGCCGGGTAGCGGTCAAAAATCGGGTGCCCCACAAATTCCACCGGCAACCGGGGAAACCGGCTGGCGTACCATTTTTCTTCAAAGGGAAAGATGGAAACCACCAGATCGCAGTCCTTGGCCATCCCTCCGGCCCGCCAGGGCCGCGACGCCCAGACCTGCGGCGAAATGAACTGCACAATCTTCGGATTCCAGTTGAAAAAGACCCCCGATCGGGACCGAACATAATCCTTGATTGCCCGGGCCAGGCGCAGATTGAATCCACCATAGTCAACAAGAATAATCAATCCAGGCTGCCGTGCTACCGCCAGGCGGAACATCTCCTGAAACCGCCGCCGCAGCCGGGGCAGTTTTTTGAACAGATCGCCGGGGCCGATGACCGAGTCCGCCGTCAAGTCGAAGGCCAGTTCCACGCCCGCCGCCGCCATTTTCGGCCCCCCTGCCCCGAAGAAACTGGGTGCCAGCGGCGTGGTCAGCGGCTGCGCGTCGCTTGATATTTGAAACTGGGAACTCGGCACCGCGACGGCGAGCGCCCGCACCAGGTCGGCGGCGTTGGCGTCTCCGCTGGGATCGCCCGCCACCACCATGATGTCTTTGCGTTTCATGGCTACAACTCCGCTTTAACGGTGCGCAGGAACTCGGCGACTTTGAAGGGAATGAGCGGCGCGGCCAGCCCGCTCAGGAAATTGGCGGCCGTTGCCGAAAGTCGCAGCGGCAGGGCCGGAGGGATGAAGGCCGTCCACTTTCCGTTTTCCAGGGTGGAAAAGGCGTCTGGGATCGGGAACCCCAGCGCCCGCGTTTGGGAGTCCCATTTGTATTGGATGAAAAAGGAAAGCCAGACAGCCAGCGCCACGCCAATGCCAAAAGCCCCGGCCAATGGCCGCCAGGCCCGGGCTTTTGTCCAGAGAAGGAATTGTCGTTTTCCCGTCGTGGCAAACAGCCAGACATCAAACGCCAGCACCGGAAGAATGAGAATCAGCGCGCCCATGGTGGTTTATACGCCGCGACATAAATGAATGCGTATGGCCAGATCGCGGGCCAACCGAAAGCGCCAGAGGGCTGGCGCACTCCAAAATGCTTCGCGCTTTTCGTGCATCGCCAAAATTCGCGCCAGCGTTTTGGACTGCGGCGGTCCTCCGCCGCTTTCGTGCGCCGTGCGCAATTACTTCTGACGCTGTGCATAGTAATCTTAATCTCCTTCGTGCAATCGGTAATCAAATCCAGTTTCTCACGGTCGAAGCAACGATTCATTCGGATTAGGATTAGGAGCAAGATTAAGATTATGGGGCCGAAACCGCTACCCAAAAAAGTGAAATGCCCCTTCCTTCATGCGCCGGGGTTGCCCGCTTGAATCTGCCGGGTGATTTCCAGCGCCAGATCCAGCGCCCGCTTGGCCGCGGCCCCGCTCACTTTCGGCGTCAGATGCGCTCGAATGCAATGGATGAAATCCTGCAGCTCCAGTTTGAGCGGCTCATCTTTCTCGATGGGCACCGGTTCGCGCACAATTTTTTTCCCCGCAAATTGGCTGACGATGGTGGAATCCTTGGCGCGCAAAAGTTTCTTCAGCAAGGACGACTCCTCCTCTCCCTCGCGCGCCACCCGATAGATGAACCCCTCCTGCGCCCGGTAATCCAGCGACACATAGCTGGCCACAGCCCCGGCGCTGAACACGCGAATCTTGCGCATCCGCTCGGCGCTGACGCGGCTGGCGGTCAGGTTGGCCACGCACCCGTTGGCAAAACGCAGCCGGGCGTTGGCAAAATCCTCCGTCTTGCTCAACACCGGAATGCCCACCGCGTCCACGCTCGCGACGGGCGACCGCACGAAGGCCAGCACCACGTCCAAATCGTGAATCATCAAGTCCAGCACCACGCCGATGTCAGTGCTGCGCGCCGGGTAAGGCGAGAGCCGGTGCGATTCGATGAACCGCGGATCGGTGGCCACTTCCTCCAGATAGTGGAGCACCGGGTTGAATCGCTCGACGTGGCCGACTTGGAGGACGACGTTCTTTTCCCCGGCCCGCCGCACCAATTGGGCGGCTTGGTCGGCATTGTCGGTCATGGGTTTTTCCACCAGCACGTGCTTGCCGGCGGCCAGCAGCCGGTCGGCCAGTTCAAAATGCGTCACGGTGGGCGTAACCACGCTGAACGCCTCCGCCCCGGCCAGCGCCTCGTCGAACGAGGCAAAAGCCAGTACCCCATATTTTTCCGCGATTTTTGCGGCGGCCGACGGGGCCGAATCCTGCACCCCGGCAAATTGGATCTGCCCCGCCGCGGCCAGGTCCGCGTAGATCCGCGCGTGTTCCTTCCCCAGAGAACCCACCCCAAGCACCGCCACTTTAAGCTTAGCTGACATGGGGTAAGACTGAAATAAAACTGGCGCGATGTCGAATGGTGATTTGGCCGCGCGAAACTCGGTTGCCAGACAGGCCCTTTGCGGTTAGACTCTCTTGGTTGCTAAAATTGGCCGCCTGGAATGAGTGAAATTCTGAACTATTTGAAAATCGGTGTCGGCGTCGTGCTGTTGTTCGGCGCCGCCATCTTCGTCCACGAGTTCGGCCACTATTGGGTCGCGCGCCGCCGCGGCCTGAAAGTCGAGGCCTTCGCCATCGGCTTCGGCCCGAAGATTTTTGGCTGGATGCGCGACGGCATTGAGTATTCGGTGCGCTGGATTCCCGCCGGCGGATTCGTCAAGCTGCCGCAAATGGTCACTTCCTCCGCCATCGAGGGCGAGGGCCGCAAGGAAGAAATCCCCCCTGCCCCGCCTTTTTCCAAGATGCTCGTGGCGGCGGCGGGGCCATTTATGAACGTGGCTTTTGCTTTCGCCATCGCCACGGTGATCTATTTTGTCGGCCTGCCGGTGCCGGTCAATCCTTCTATCATCGGCTACATTGATCCTAGTTCGGCCGAGGCAAAAATGGGGATTTGCGCGGGCGACAGGATTGTCGCCGTCGCTGGCAAGCCGGTCAAATCGTGGGAGGAAATTTACAGCATCACCATGCTGGCCCTGACCAATGTTCTGCCCGTCGCCATTGAGCACCAGGGAAAAACCAACCTTTATCCCCTGAAAGCCGAAGCGGGCAATCTGGCCGACCTGAAAACCCTCAACCTCAACCCGCGCGATTACCTGGTGATCAATCGCGTCAACGCCGGTAGTCCGGCGGATAAAGCTCACATCCAGGCGGGCGACCAAATCGTCGAATTCGCCGGACAGCCGATCAGCAGCGCCCGGCAATTGACCAATCTGGTGCAAAAGTTCGTCAACCAGGAGACCCCCATCGTCGTTCTGCGCGGCACGGAACGCCTGGCCCTGCCCGTCACCCCCGCCCTGGACCCCGCCACCAAAACCAGTCGCATGGGCGTGGCCTTTGGCGCCGGCAAAGACGTTTACGAACTGGAGCACCCAACGCCTTGGACGCAAATCGTCGGCGTATTGGAGAACATGAAAGGCACCATCAGCGCCCTCCTTCATCCCCGTTCCAGCGGGGTCAAGGCCAGCGATCTGAGCGGTCCGGTGGGGATCATCAGCGTGCTGGCCGTGCAAGTGGACACCGACTACCGTCTGGCCCTGAGCTTTCTGGTTCTGTTGAACATCAATCTGGCCATCATTAACCTGCTGCCCGTGCCGGTGCTGGACGGCGGGCACATTCTCATGGCCGTGATCGAGCGCATCCGCCGCCGTCCCATGGACGTCCGCCTGGTCGAATACACCACCACCGTTTTCGCCTGCCTGCTCATTTCCTTCATGGTTTACGTGACGTTCTTCGATGTCAAACGCGTCCCCCTCATCCGCACCTTGTTCCATCGCGAAACTCAAATCGAGCAGGTCGAAAAACCCGCCCCGGCCCCGTCCAATCCGGACCAGTAAACCCATGCGCTATTGCCAGTCGCCTTTCCTTTACCAGCGGCGCCTGACCCGCGAAGTCGTGGTAGGCGACCCCGCCAACAGCGGCGTCATCCTCGGCGGCCATCATCCCGTCGTCAATCAGTCCATGCTCACCTGCGACACCATGGACACCGCCGAGTGCGTCAAACAAACCCTCGAACTGGTCGCCGCCGGCTGCCAGATCGTCCGCGTCACCGCCCCCACCGTCAAGGACGCGGCCAACCTCAAAACCATCGTCGCCGAACTGCGCGCCCGCTCCTGCCGCGTGCCCCTGGTGGCGGACATCCATTTCAAGCCCGACGCCGCCCTGGAGGCGGCGCGATGGGTCGAGATGGTCCGGGTCAATCCCGGCAACTACGCTGACAAGAAGAAATTCGACGTCCGCGAATACAGCGACGCCCAATACACCGCCGAACTGGCGCGCATCGAGGAGCAATTCACCCCGCTGGTCCTGCTCTGCCGGCAGCTTGGACGCGCCCTGCGCATCGGCGCCAACCACGGTTCCTTGAGCGACCGCATCATGAACCGTTACGGCGACACCCCGCTGGGCATGGTGGAGAGCGCCCTGGAATTCGCCCGCATCGCCCGCCGGCACGATTACCACAACTTCAAGTTCTCCATGAAGGCCAGCAACCCGAAGGTGATGATCCAGTGTTACCGCCTGCTGGCCGCCCGCCTGGAGGAACTGGGGCCGGACTGGAATTACCCCATTCACCTGGGCGTGACCGAAGCCGGCGAAGGCGAGGATGGCCGCATCAAAAGCGCCATCGGCATCGGCTCCCTGCTCTGCGACGGCCTGGGCGACACCATCCGCGTTTCCCTGACCGAAGACTCCCCCCGCGAAATCGCCGTCTGCGCCGACCTGCTGGCGCAAATCCCCTCGCTGACCGTGGAACACGGCGCGGAATCTCCGGCGCTGAAATCCGCCGTCCGCGATCTGCCCTCCCCTGCGGACCCGTTCTCCTTCGCGCGCCGCCCGACGCCAGAAATACAATTGACAGACTCGGTGAAATGCGGCGGGGAACAAACCGTCCGGGTCGTCGTCACCCGCGCCACCTGGGACAAGGCCGCCCCGCGAATCCGGCCCAAAGACGACGTCCGGCCCGAGGCGGTTTACGAGGACCTCAACCTCCACGAGGTTGATCCCACCGCCGATTTCACCATCAATTGCGAAACCCAGTTGGTCACGGTCAAGGACGAGGTGAAGCTTCCCGCCATTGCCGCCTTTCGCCTGCTGGCGGCCAGGCTCAAGCGCCTGGGCCGCAACAACCCCATCCTGCTCAAGGACTGCCTCCAATTTGAAGCCGCGCCGCTGGAGCCAAAGATCGCCTTGCTCCGCGCCTCCGTCGTGCTCGGTTCCCTGCTGGCCGACGGCATCGGCGACGCCATCCTGGTGCGCGGCGAAGCGGGCGCGGGCCAGAGCCTGCGGCTGGCCTACAACCTATTGCAGGCGGCAGGCTGCCGCAGCTTCAAGACCGATTACGTGGCTTGTCCCTCCTGTGGCCGGACACTGTTCAATTTGCAGACCGTCACCGCCCGCGTCAAAGAGCGCACCGCCCATTTGAAAGGCGTCAAAATCGCCATCATGGGCTGCATCGTCAACGGCCCCGGGGAAATGGCCGACGCGGATTTCGGTTACGTGGGCGGCGCGCCCAACAAAATCAACCTCTACGTCGGCAAAACGCCTGTCAAGTTTAATATTCCCGAGGCCGAGGCGGTGGATCGTCTGGTGGACCTGATCCGCGAGCGCGGCAAATGGACGGAGCCGGAGCGGGAAGCCGTCGCCGCCGCCCCGCCTTGATCTGGATTATTTGATCTCGCGGAGCTTGGCCACGTCCGCCAGGTCTTGCGGACGCGCCGCCGCCAGCTTGTTTTGCACCAGCAAATCCTTGCTGATCACCCAAACCGGCAAGCCGCCGAGGCGGGTTTCAACCCGGGTTTTCCAGGCCTCCTCGAAGGATACCGCCGCGACCGAAGTCAGGAGGTCAATTCGATTCGGGGCGCGCCCAAGTTGGATGACCATTTCGGGCGCGCGAAAATCGCCCTCCTGGAGACCGAGACTGCCAAAACCGAAATCGCTGACCGCCGCCGCCACCCGCGCCGCGTTCTCCGGCGAAGTGTCAATTAGAAAATCCACGTCCCCCGTGTAGCGCGGATGGCCGTGAAAGCCGACGGCGTGTCCGCCCACCAGCAGGTACTTAATCTTCCTGGAGTTTAATAATTCGACAAACTCTCTCAAGTCTTTGCTCAGTTCCATTGGGTTGTTGGGTTGCGACCAGCTCGAAAACAATTTCCAGGCGCTGTTCCGGCGTGAGCGAACCGTAATACTCGCGCTCCGCCTGCTCGGCTTCAGCAAAGGAGTGAAATATGCGGACTGCCTTTTCCATCCGCCCAGTATATCATCCTTCCCGCGCGATGCACGGAATTGCCGCATTATTTTGACCTCCGGCCCGATCATCCCCCGGACAGCGCGGCGGCCCTGCCCCGCGGAATTTTCCCCGCGTGATAAATCAGGAAGCCGTGCAGGAACGCCCGGATTTCCTCCTCCTGCGCGCCGCTCAATCGCAACCGCATAACCGCCCCCCAATCCAGTTCCCCCAGCCGCTCCAGAATCTGTCGCGCGCCCGCGCTCAACTTGGTGTCCGCCAGGTCCGGCTTCAAACCGAGGTCTTCCAGCATTTTCATTTCGAAGCCAAAAACAGTTTGCGGCCGGGCGGGTTGTTTCGGCAGTTCGCCGAGCAGGCGGGAGAATTGATCGAATAATGCGCGCAGTGGCGCTTCCGTTTCCGTGGTTTGCTCGATGAGCGTGGCGCAGTAGGAGGCTTGCCGGAGCAGCGCCAGGTCCTGGCGCAGGCCCGGATGAGTTTCAAGAACGTTGACTTCGCGCAGCGTGTGCAACTCGGACCGCCGGCTCCGCGCAAAACTGAAATCCGCCAGATAGAACAAATCCAGCCGGCCGCGAAACGGCGACTTGTGGCGCCGCGCCCCCTTGGCCACGGTGGCCAGACGCCCCAGGTCGGCCGTCAGCCAGTGGACGATCAGGCTGGTGTCCGTCAGCGGCCGCGTGCGCAAGACCACGCCGGTGGCGCGCTCCGAGTTCATGAGGGCGGAGGAGGCGCAGGCCCCGGCGAACCGGGCGAAAGGGTCGAGATGGCATGCCCCGGAAGCTCCGGTGAAATGGCCCCAAGACTGATGACAAACTTGATGCCATCGGCGACCGACATGTCCAATTTGACCAGCTCGCCCTCCGGCAACAACAGCAGAAAACCGGAGGTCGGGTTGGGCGTGGTCGGAACGAACACGCTGATCAGTTTTTCCTTTTCCAGGTTGGTTTGCTCGCCGGTGACAAAACCGATCGTCCGCGACGAGGGGTGCGGGAAGGGAACCAGCACGACTTGTTGGAAGGCGGATTTGTTGTTGGAAAACGAATCGTTGACCTGCTTGACTGTAGCGTAGATTTTGTTGAGCAAGGGAATGCTCATCAAGGCCTTGTCCGCCCACTTGATGGCCCTGCGCCCGAAATAATCCCGGCCAAAGCGCCCGGCCAGGCAGATGAGAAACACGGCCAGAAAGAAGGCGAAATAACTCCAATACCAATAGGCCGTGCCGCCGCCCGCGGGGTGGGTCCATTTCTTGGGCAAAAAGAACAGGAGCGTGTCCGTGACGTTGGAAACGTTCCGGAAAAGCCAGACCAGCACGGCCACCGAAATGACGCCGGGCATCGTAATGGCCAGGCCCGCCAGAAAATTGCGGCGCCAGCGATTGAGGATGTTATTTTCGTCGAGTTTCATTTTAGAGCCGCTCCAATCCGCTGAATTCAAAGCGCTCGGACAATTGCCTGCACAGCCGGTCTTCCCACTCTTTCATTTCCCGGCGCGCGTTGGGTCGGAGGTCGTCATAGCCTCGCAGATGCAGCACCCCATGTACCAGATAGCGCACCAATTCCGACTGCCACGAGGAATGAAAACGCGGGGCGCAGACGACCGCGTCGTCCACGGAAATAAAAATCTCAGCGCACAAACCGCCCCGCCCCGGGATTTCCTGGTAGTTAAAAGTGATCACGTCGGTCGAGCCGGCATGGCCGAGAAAGTCGTGGTTCAAGCGGGCCATGGCGGCGGCGTTGATGAAATGGACGGCCAATTGGCCTCCGGGCGGAGCGCTTTCCGCCGGCCCGGCTTGCCCGCGCACCGGCGGCAATCCCCCCAGCAGGCGCCGCACAATTTGACGAAATAGAGCCAGATTGATCCGCCGCGTCTTCTGCCGGTCGAACGCCTGGACGAGAAAGGGTCGCCGGAGCGACATGACGGTTGCCGGTTCCATCGCCTATTCTCCTTCCTCTGTCCCGGTCCGTTTTGGATGCGGCCCGGCTGGGCCGCCCCTGCCGCGATGCTCCTCGTATGCCGCGATGATCCGCTGGACCAGGGGATGGCGGACGATGTCGCGGCGGGACAATTCGATGATGGCAATGCCCTCAACCTGTTTGAGGGCGCGTTGGGCTTCGAGCAAGCCGGAACTCTTGTGCGGCGGCAGATCAATTTGCGTGGTGTCTCCGGTGATGACCGCCTTGGAACTCAAGCCCAGCCGAGTCAGGAACATGAACATCTGCTCGGTCGTCGAATTCTGCGCCTCATCCAGGATGATGAAGGCGTTGTTCAAGGTGCGCCCGCGCATGTAGGCCAGCGGCGCGATTTCCACCACGCCCCGCTCCATCTGCTTTTGAATTTCCTCGGCGGGCAGCATGTCATGCAGCGCGTCATGCAGGGGCCGGAGGTAGGGCGTGATTTTTTCATAGAGGTCGCCCGGCAGGAATCCGAGCGCCTCGCCCGCTTCGACCGCCGGCCGTGTCAAGATGATGCGGGCGACCTTTTCCTGCTCCAAGGCGGCCAGGGCCATGGCCATGGCCAAATACGTTTTGCCCGTCCCCGCCGGGCCGATGCCAAAGGTCAGGTCATGGCTGCGAATGGCGTCCACGTATTTCTTCTGCCCGACGGTTTTGGGCATCACCGCCGCCTTGCGCGGCGAGGTGACGATTCGCTCCGAGAGCAGGGAGCGGAGGGCGGCGACGCCGTCGTTTTTCACCACGCCCAGGGCCTGGGCGAACTCGCGATTGCGCACCACCCCGCCGGCCTTCACCGAGTTCTCCAGCAAACGGAACATCTCGCGGGCGCGCTCGACGTCTCCGGCCTCGCCGTCCAGTTTGATCCAGTCCTCGCGCGCGATGGCCTTGACGGAAAACTCCCTTTCGAGGGCCTGCAAATTGCGCGGGTCATTATTGAAAAGCTGCTGGGCCAGGCGCGGATTTTCAAAATGGAGAGTTTCAGTGGCCATGACTTTGCGTGTCAAGAGGAAGTCTCACGGGCCAGTTCGGCCCGCAATTTCGCCGCCACCTCGGCCAGCGCCTCGGGCACCACGGTGGTGCCGCTGAGGACCGGCATGAAATTGGTGTCGCCGTTCCACCGGGGCACTACGTGGATATGCACGTGGTCGGTGATGCCCGCCCCCGCCACCGTTCCCAGATTTAAGCCGATATTAAAGCCGTCGGGTTTCATCACCCGCGTCAGGGCGTTTTGGCAGCGGCGCGTCAACAGGATCAAGTCGCACAATTCATTTTCGGTCAGGCCGTTGAGATCGGGGGTCTGCTTGTAGGGGACGATCAGCAAATGGCCGCCAGCGTAAGGATATCGGTTGAGCACCGCGTAGCAACTGCGCTCGCGCACGACGACCAGGTTGGCGGCATCGTCACTGGATTGGGCGATCTGGCTGAAGATCTGGGCGTCGGCTGGGGCGGGTTTAGGCCCCAGGATATAGGCGATTCGCCACGGCGCGTGCAACGGTTCCATTTGCCACACGCTAGCGGTTGGGGGATGAATTGTCAAAATTCTGTTCGCTGCCATCCATGCCCGATTTTGAAAGGCCGAACCCGGAATGGCCCGCGAAACCGATCCTCCGCCTACACCGCCAGGTGGCAGGCGGCGAAATGGCCGGGGGTGATTTCACGCAGGGGCGGCGGTTCGGCGCGGCAGCGGGCTTCGGCGATGCCACAGCGCGGATGGAAAGGACAGCCCTTAGGCGGATCAATCGGCGAGGGGATTTCCCCGGGCAGGATGATGCGCTGCCGGCCCGAATCAGGGTCAACCTGGGGGATGGCGGAGATGAGGGCTTTGGTGTAGGGATGTTTGGGGCTTTGCACGACGGCCTTGGCCTGGCCGGCTTCAACCACTTTGCCCAGATACATCACCATCACCCGGCGGCTGATGTGCTCGATGACCGCCAGATCGTGGGCGACAAACAGATAAGCCACGGCGCGCTCGCGCTGGAGGTCTTGCAGCAGGTTGATGATTTGCGCCTGGACGGAAACATCGAGCGCGCTGACCGGCTCGTCGCAGACGATCAGTTTGGGTTCCACGGCCAGGGCGCGCGCGATGCCGAGGCGCTGGCGCTGGCCGCCGCTGAATTCGTGCGGGTAACGCCGCGCCTGCGCCGGAGCCAGGCCGACCACTGTCAACAATTCGGCGATGCGCCGTTCCCGGTCCGCGGGCGTGGCTGCCAGGCGATGGATGTCCAGCGCTTCGCCGATGATCCGGCCGCTGGTCATGCGCGGATTGAGCGAGCTGAAAGGGTCCTGGAAAATCATCTGGCAAATCCGCCGCCGCGCGCGCATTTGCGCGCCGCCCAGTTGGGCGATGTCCTCGCCCTCCAGCCAGATGCCGCCGCCGGTCGGTTGGACCAATTTGACGATGGCGCGGCCAAGCGTCGTTTTGCCGCAGCCACTTTCGCCGACCAATCCCAAGGTTTCCCCCGGCTCGATGGTGAAGCTGACATCGTCCACGGCTTTGACGGTTGCGCGCGGGCCGCCGAAAATCCCCCGTCGCACCGGGAAATGGACCTTGAGATGGCGAACTTCGAGCAGGGTTTTGGCGGCCGGGATGGAGTTCACAAGGACGATTTCCAATATGGGCACCGCACCCACCGGCCGGGTTCGACTTCGATCAATTCCGGTTTTTTTTGCGCGCAATCCAACTGGGCCTTGGGGCAGCGGGGATGGAAGCGGCAGCCGGCGGGCATGGCATCCAGCGCGGGCACGTTGCCGGGAATGGAGTCCAGGCACCCGGCCGGGCCGCCCAATTTTGGCACCGAATGGATCAGGGCCTGGGTGTAGGGATGGAGGGGCCGGCGCAACAGAGCGCGCGCCGGCGCCATTTCCACGATTTGCCCGGCATACATCACGGCCACACGGTCGGCCATTTCGCCCACGATCCCCAAATTGTGCGTGATGAGCAGCAGGCTCATGCCCAGGCGCTTCTTCAAGTCCTGGAGCAAATCGAGAATTTGCGCCTGGATCGTCACGTCCAGGGCGGTGGTGGGTTCGTCGGCCACGAGCAGTTTCGGCTCGGCCGCCAGGGCCATGGCGATGAGGATGCGTTGCTGCATTCCGCCGGACATTTCGTGCGGATAATTCTTCAGGCGCGATTCCGGCGCGGGGATGCCGACCCATTGGAGGAGCCGGATGACTTCCGCATCCGTGGCCGCGGCGGGCCGATGCAATTGGAGCATCTCCTTGATTTGTCCGCCGACGCGAAAAACCGGATTGAGCGACGCGCCCGGCTCCTGGAAAACATAGCCGACGACCCCGCCACGAATTTCGCGCAACTGGCGTGGGCCGGCCCGCAACACATCGACGCCGTTGAGCAATATCCGCCCGCTGGCATAATGCGCGGGCGGCGCCGGCAGGAGGCGCGCGATGGACAGGGCGGTGGCGCTTTTGCCGCAGCCGCTCTCGCCCACCAGACAGACCGTTTCGCCGGACGCGATGGAAAAGGAAACCCCGTCCACTGCGCGGAGCAGGCGGCCGCCGGACGCGAAATCTATCCGCAGATTGATGATCTCCAACAAACGGAGGAATTTAGGATTGAGGCTTGAAGATTTACGAGCTTTTTCCGGAACGCTGGATCAACGTTTTCGCCCGCCACCTCCATCCCCGCTCGAATTCCGGCCAATGGATTTCGTATCCGTTTGTGACCGGACAAATCAAATCAGCGGTTCGATTTTTTCAACCGGCTGGTCAGTCCGGGCCGCTTCCCAACGCTGCAAAAGTTCCTGTTCATGCAACGAAGCCCATTCAATCACATATCCGAGGACGCGCGGCGGCAGTTTTCCTCGAATGACCGCTGGATTCCGGAGGCTGATTTGCGCGGCGAATTCGTTGTAAATAGCGTGGAAATGCGGCGGCAGATGTTCGTCCCGATACATCCGGATCGAAATGCCGAGGAAATGGCTGATTTCAGGCATGGATAAATTTCGGGTTCTGATCCAACAATGCCTCCGGCTTCCGACCGGTCACCTGCAACCAGAGCGAATCCGGGCAAAAATCAAGCTGGCTGTCCCAGAGCAGTTCACCGCAGTCTCCAATGCGAGCCTGGCGAAAATTCTCGTAGTTTGCCCACGCGGCGTAAACTCCAGTGCGGGGTTTGCTGGAAAAATCCAACACTCCTTCAATATCATCATTGAATCGCAACCAAACGCGGTAATTGTCCAGAATCTTCAGTGCGGTGATCTTTTTCATCAAGAGGCCAGCTTACAACACAACCGGGACGCGCTCAACTTGAAATTTCAGATCCACCTCCCGCCGGGCGGCAATTCAGACAGTGGGGAAAACTATATGGTGGATAATAGCCGCACGGGTTTGAGACGGAAACGGCAATATGCGATTATGCGGGCGACCCGTTTACGAGCCGTCTGCACAAAACGCGAAACCCCGAGCCGGAAGACCCGGCACGGGGCTTTAAAAAAACGGGATGAGGAACAGTTCGAGAGCGCCTCGGCGCAGCGGGCGATGTTATGCAGCCCGTTGGGCGGCGCCCGATCCACGGGCAAAAACCGCCAGACCGGCCAGACTCAGGGCCAGCAGCGCCAGAGTCGCGCCGTCATCCGGGACGGGATCCTGGTTACCCGAGCCGCCTCCCGACCCCAGGTAAACCAATTGGTTTTGGGCCGAGTTGCCACCAGTACTTGTTAAATTCAGAACTTCCACGCCATAATCGAAGGAGTAGGTGGCGTTGGAATTAACGTTGGCCCCCAGCAAGGTGACTGCCTCGTCATAGAAAATGTTGCCGCTGCCTCCAAAAACATAGTTCCCGTACGACTGATCCCCTTGCAGATACCAGATGGCCGCCTGCAATGCATCGGCGTCCGCATTCCGGGTCGGGGTCGCGGTGTCCGTGTAATTGTAATTGGCCAAGATGCCCTGGGCAAACTGCGAGTAAAGCCAGGCCGTGCCCTGAGACAGAGGGAAAACATCGCGGTTGTCGGGGTTGTCCACCGACGCCAGGCTCATGGTGTAGTTGTAGGTGACACCCGGATAAAAATCCACCTCCGTTTGGACGCAAAATGTCTGGAAGTAAGTCTGGCCGTTAATCGTTTCCTTCGTGCTGGCGGCGTAATTTGCGTCAATGGGCGTCCCGGTCAGCGACGTGAACTCGCCGCCAACATAATAAGAATAGGGTCCCTGGGTCAGCACAATCGTGTCATCCGCCATCACGGCGGGAGAAACGGCCGCTACGGCCAGAACCATTCCTGCAAATCCGATGTTCTTCAGTTTCATCATAACTCAATAATTTAACAGTTCAGTATCTCGGCGTCAATGCCCTTTCATGTGTACCATTTTCCTACATCTGTCCCATTCCTAAGCAGTTTCCATGCCTATCATTATTGCGAAAGCAGTCGGCGCATGATCGGCGGCCGGTTTTGCTTTCACGGCTGAAACTCACGCGCAAGATGCTTATATTAAGTAACTTACAATGGTTCTTGATATGTCGCAACATTCAGCTTGTAATTCGCCCCATGCCGCTAATACCATCGCCAAAATGACCAAACGGAACCATCCATTCGTCATTCCCAACCGCTTCAAGAATCATCGCGCGGGTGGAATCCAATGAACCCCAAGTTCCACCCCCCTCCTCCGCTCTCGGACCGCAGCGGGTGGTCCATTGGCCCGGCGCTTTTGCTCCTTCTCAACCTTCTTGTCTTCGTCATGCCCGCCCGCGCCCTGGTCATCATTCCGGTTTGGGACAGTTCGATCACCAACGACCCCAACGCCGCCACCATCGAGAGCACCATCAATATGGCGATTCAGTTTTTCGAGGCCCGGTTTGCCGACCCGATCACCGTCTCCATCGAGTTCCAGGAAAAGACCAGCGGCCTGGGGGAGAATTCTTACTATTACTACAACATTCCCTACACCCAATTCTTCACCAGTCTCCAAAACGATGCCACCACCACCAACGACACCTACGCCCTGGCTCATCTTCCTGCCGGCCCGGCCGACCCGGTCACCGGCAACGGCCTCATCCACGTCAAGACCGCCAACCTCAAGGCCATCGGCCTCACCGGCTATGTCTCCCAGCTCCCCGGCGGGTTTGACGGCATAATCAAACTGAACACCTCCACCATGAACCTCTCCCGCGCCTCCAACAATCCGTCCAAATACGATCTTCTGTGCGTGGCCGAGCATGAGATGGATGAAGTCCTCGGCCTGGGTTCAGACCTGGACTTCTCAAGCCCTGACTACACTTTTCCTGAGGACCTTTTCCGCTACACCGCCGCCGGCGCCCGGACCTTCACCAAAAGCGGTGATAACGCCTATTTCTCGCTGGATGGAACGAATCTCCTGGTGCGATGCAACCAAGCATCCAGCGGCAACTATGGCGATTGGTGGAGCACAGGCGCCCACACGCCACGGGTGCAGGACGCCTTTGGCACCCCCGGCGCGACGCCCAACATGGGCGTCGAACTCCTCGCCCTGGATGTCCAGGGCTACGACCTCATCCCTCCGCCGCAGCCTGGCATCGTCCAGATCACCTTGTCCGGGACCAACCTGGTGGTCACCGGGACCAATGGCCTGGCCACCGGCGCCTATCACCTGCTGGCGAGCACGAATGCGGCACTGGCCTTGAGCCGGTGGTCGCCGGTGGCGACCAATTTCCTGACCGCCAACGGCAATTTCACCTTCACCGCCACCAACGCCGTCAACCCCCAATCCACCCAGCAGTTCTACGTCCTCCAGTTGCAATGAGCCGGCCATTCAAGTTCCGCAACGTTGCGCGCGCGTGCGCGCGGGTGTCATGCATAGGAGCATAGGGCAGAGGGGCCGCCCATTTTGGAAACCATGCCCGAAACCGAAACGAAACGCCTGTTCCTCGCCATCTTTCCGCCGGCTCACATCCTCACAAGCCTGCAAGCCGCGGTGGCGGGTCTGGCAAAGGCAATCCCGCCGCGCGCCATTCGCTGGACTCCGCCCGCACAAGTCCACCTCACCTTGAATTTCCTCGGCGCGATTGAATTGGCGCGCATCCCCGAAATCCAATCCGCTTTGCGGGCCGCCTGCAAGGGACATCGGCAGCACAAGATTCGCGCAGTGGGGCTGGGATGTTTTCCGAATCGGAGCCGGCCGCAAATCATCTGGGCCGGCTTGGCGGGCGATTTGCGGCCCTTGGAGAGCCTGAAAAAGTCGCTTGATGCCCATTTACTGGCCTGCGGTTGCGTTGGTGAGGACCGTCCCTTCCACCCCCATCTGACGATCGGCCGCGTAGCGCGATTGAATCCAGCGGGACAGAGGCAGGTGGCCGAGGCTTTGGCCGGAGAACAGGACCGCGACTTTGGGGAGTGGCAGGTTGAAAAAATTGATCTCATGCAGAGCGTGCTGTCCCCGCAGGGGGCGGCCTATGGCACACTTGAATCCATCCTGCTGGAAATCATGGGAATTGCTTGAATGCGCCACCAAAAACGCGGTTGAAAATTGCGCTGCGCGGCGCCGTCCAGGGGGTCGGTTTCCGGCCCTTTGTGCATCGCCTCGCGGCGGAACTCCATCTGACCGGGTGGGTCAACAATTCCAGCCAGGGCGTTTTCATGGAAGCGGAGGGTCCGCGCGCCAGCCTCGAACAATTTCTCCTGCGCCTGCAGACGAACAAGCCGCCGCGCAGTTTCATCCAGAGTCTGGAATCCTGGTGGTTGGATGCGGCGGGTTACGCGGGTTTTGAAATCCGGCCCAGCGAAACCGGCGGCGACAAAACGGCGATCATCCTGCCGGACCTGGCCACTTGTCCCGAATGTCTGCGCGAGATTTTTGATCCACGGAACCGGCGGCATCTGTATCCGTTCACCAACTGCACCCATTGCGGGCCGCGCTTCTCGATTGTGGAGTCGATCCCCTACGATCGCGCCAACACCTCCATGAATCAATTCGCCATGTGCCCGCAATGCGAGCGGGAATACCGCGACCCGGAGGACCGCCGCTTCCACGCCCAGCCCAATGCCTGTCCGGCGTGCGGGCCGCATCTGGAACTGTGGGATCGCCACGGCAAAATGCTCCGGCGGGGGCATGAAGCCCTCCTGGCCGCGGCGGAGGCGATTCGGCAAGGCGAAATCGTTGCGTTGAAGGGTTTGGGCGGCTTTCATCTGATCACCCCCGCGCGGGATGATGCGGCTGTCCGCCGTTTGCGCGAGCGGAAACGCCGGGAGGAAAAGCCTTTTGCGCTCATGTTCCCGTCGCTGGAAGCCGCCAGGATGGATTGTGAAATCTCGCCGTTGGAAGAACGCCTGTTGCGTTCGCCGGAGGCCCCCATTGTTTTGCTCCGGCGAGGTGAGGCGCCGTCCACCCTTTCCGGGGAAATTGCGCCGCGACACCCGTGTCTGGGTGTCATGCTTCCCTATACGCCGCTGCATCATCTCTTGATGGCCGAATTGGCCTTTCCGGTCATTGCCACCAGCGGCAATCTGAGTGAAGAACCGATCTGCATTGACGAGCAAGAGGCCCTGCGTCGTCTCGGCCACATCGCCGACCTGCTGTTGGTCCACAATCGTCCCATCGTCCGTGCCGTGGATGATTCGGTGGTGCGCGTGATGATGGGGCGGGAATTGGTTCTGCGCCGGGCGCGCGGTTACGCGCCGCTGCCAGTGGTGTTGCGCGCGGGCGCCGCCGCGCCGGCCATTCTCGCCGTCGGCGCTCATTTCAAGAACACCGTGGCCCTGGCCGTCGGCCGCCAGGTTTTCCTCAGCCAGCACATTGGTGATTTGGAGAACGTGCCTTCCTACGAGGCTTTTCTTCGCGTCCAAGCCGATCTGCAAAAACTGTTCGCGGCCCAGCCGTCCCTCATTGGCATGGACGCCCATCCGGACTATCTTTCCACCCAATCTGCCACCGAACTGCTGGCGCGGCAGCCGGCTCTGCGCGGGGTCGCCGTCCAACATCACAGTGCGCACGTTCTGGCCTGCATGGCGGACAATGAGTTGGAGCCGCCGGTGCTGGGCGTGGCGTGGGATGGCACCGGCTACGGGCTGGATGGCACGATTTGGGGCGGAGAGTTTTTGCTGGTCACCGAAACCTCCATCCATCGTCGCGCTCATCTGCGCCGCTTCCCGCTGCCCGGCGCGGACAAGGCGATCCAGGAACCGCGGCGAATTGCCTTGGGCCTGCTGCGCGAGATTCTCGGTGAGGATGTCTTTGCTGCCATGCCTCCGGCGTTGGCATTCTCAGCCTCCGAATTGGCCGCCCTGAAGACGATGCTCAAAAAGGGCCTCAATTCGCCGCTCACCTCCAGCGTCGGACGCCTCTTCGATGGCGTGGCCGCCCTCATCGGCCTTCGCCAGAAAGTCTCCTTCGAGGGACAAGCCGCAACGGAGCTGGAGTTCTCCCTCCAGGGCATCGAAACCGACGAAGCCTATCCATGCAAAATCTCCGACGCGGACCAATCCGGCCATGCTCCGTTCATTCTGGATTGGCAGCCAATGATTGAAGGCGTTTTGGCGGATCTGAAGCGCGGTCTGCCGGTGGGCCAAATCTCCGCCAAGTTTCACAATGCCCTGGTGGAAGCCATCATCCTCACAGCCCACCGCGTGGGCCAACACCAGGTCGCGCTGACGGGCGGCTGTTTTCAAAATCGGTATCTCACCGAACGGGCGGTCCGGCGGCTGGAGCAGGAGGGGTTTCGGGCCTACTGGCATCAGCGGGTTCCGCCCAACGACGGCGGCATTGCGTTGGGACAAATCCTTGCCGTACTGCGGTCCAAACCCTAAAGTACCTCAAGATGTGTCTGGCCATCCCAGGAAAAATCACCAGTGTCGCGGGCGAGGACCCTTTATCGCGCACGGGCAGGGTGGATTTTGGCGGCATTATCAAGGAGGTCAGTCTCGCCTTTGTGCCGGAGGCCAAAATCGGCGACTACGTCATTGTTCACGTGGGATTTGCCCTCAGCCGCCTGGACGAAAGCGAGGCGAACAAAGTGTTCGAATACCTCAAAGAGATGGACGAACTGGCCGACCTGAAGGAGCCCAGCCCGTGAAGTTCCTGGACGAATACCGCGACGCGGAGACCGCGCGGCAATACGCCCGTGAAATCGCCCGTGTCACCACCCAGCCTTGGAGCATCATGGAGGTGTGCGGCGGCCAGACCCATACCATCCTCAAGTTCAGCCTGGACCAACTCCTGCCCGAGTGCCTCACCTTGATTCACGGCCCGGGGTGCCCGGTCTGTGTCACGCCACTGGAACTGATTGATCAGGCATTGGAGATTGCCGCCCGGCCAAACACCATCTTTTGCTCCTTTGGCGACATGCTGCGCGTGCCCGGAAGCACGGCGGATTTGCTCTCGGTCAAAGCCGGCGGCGGCGACGTGCGCATCGTTTATTCCCCTTTGGACGCCGTCAGAATCGCCGGGCAGAATCCGGCCAGCCAAGTCGTCTTCTTCGCCGTCGGCTTTGAAACCACCGCCCCCGCGACGGCCCTGGCCGCTTATCAGGCGGCGCGGCAAGGACTACGGAATTTCTCCATCCTGGTTTCCCACGTTCTGGTTCCACCGGCGATGGAGGCATTGTTGTCCTCGCCCAATTGCCGGGTGCGGGGTTTTCTGGCCGCCGGCCACGTCTGCGCGGTGATGGGCTGCGCGGAATATGAACCGATCGCGGCGAAGCATCACGTGCCCATCGTCGTGACGGGGTTCGAGCCTTTGGATATTTTGCAGGGCGTCTTGATGTGCGTTCTCCAGCTTGAACAAGGACGGGCGGAAGTGGAAAACCAGTACGCCCGCGCGGTGCGCCAAACCGGCAACCAGCCGGCGCGGGAATTGATTCGCCAGGTCTTTACCGTGGTGCCGCGGAAATGGCGCGGCGTGGGCGAAATCCCGCGGAGCGGCTTGGCGCTGAGTGAAGCCTACGCCACGTTCGACGCGGCCAGGAGATTTGGCCTCACTCACCGCACCGTGCCGGAACCGGCGGAATGCCTGAGCGGTTTGGTTTTGCAGGGGCAAATCAAGCCGCCGGAATGTCCCGCCTTTGGCAAACGTTGCACGCCCGAGCATCCGTTGGGCGCAACCATGGTTTCCTCCGAGGGCGCTTGCGCGGCCTACTATCGTTACCGCGGCGTGGCGGCCCTGGCCGGCGCCTGACCAAAGAATGGACGCGATTATGGGTGACACATTGGATTTTACCGCCGCCTGCCCGATCCCGATTCAGCAATATCCGCGGATTCAATTGGCGCACGGCGGAGGCGGCAAGCTGATGCATCATCTGGTGGAGGAGATGTTCCTAAAAGCATTTGGCGATGAAACCTTGCACCCGCGGCACGACTCCGCCGTGTTGAATTTGCCCCCGGGGCGGGTCGCCTTTACCACCGATTCTTATGTGGTTCGGCCGCTCTTCTTTCCGGGTGGCGACATCGGCTCGATGTCGGTCTTTGGTACGGTGAACGATCTGGCCATGAGCGGCGCGCGGCCGCTCCACCTGAGCGCGGCGTTCATTCTGGAAGAGGGATTGCCCATGGAAATGCTCTGGCGGATCGTCTGCTCCATGCGCTCGGCTGCGCAACGTTGCGGGGTGCAAATCGTCACCGGCGACACCAAGGTGGTTGACAAAGGCAAGGGCGACGGCCTGTTCATCAACACCGCCGGCATCGGCGTGATCGAACACCCGCTGGTCATTGCCCCGGCCAGTGTGCGCGCCGGCGACGCCCTCCTGGTGAGCGGCGATTTGGGCCGGCATGGCATGACCATTATGAGTGTGCGCGAGGGCCTGGGGTTCGAGGCGACCTTGGAAAGCGACTCCGCGCCGGTCGCCGCGCCGATCTTGGAACTGGTTGCCGCGGGGGTTGAAATTCATTGTCTGCGCGACTTGACGCGCGGCGGTTTGGCCAGCGCTTTGAACGAAATCGCCCAAGCCGCCGGGCTGCGAATCCTCATCCACGAAAAGCTCATTCCGGTGCGGGATGATGTCCATGCCGCTTGCGAGATGCTCGGCCTGGATCCCCTGCTGGTGGCTTGCGAGGGAAGATTCGTCGCCTTTGTGCCGGCGCGCGACGCCGCCCGCGCGCTCGCCATCCTCAACCGGCGCCAGACTGGAACCGCCGCGGTCTGCATCGGTGAAGTTGCCTGCGAATCGCCGCCGGTCGTGGTTCTGCAAAGTGTCATGGGCCCGAGCCGCATCCTGCACATGCCCAGCGGCGAGCAACTGCCCAGAATTTGTTAAACCCTGAAAATGGGGTGTAACCTTTTCTCGTCGGCGGGCATATATTGGCAGAATGACGACCGATGACATGGAGTTGGTGCAGGAATATGCCAGGCACAGTTCCGAGGAGGCATTTGCCACGTTGGTCTCACGGCATGTCAACCTGGTGTATTCGGTCGCCCTGCGCCAGCTCAGGGACGCCCATCTGGCGGAAGAAGTCACCCAAGCCGCTTTCATCATTCTGGCACGCAAGGCCGGCTCGCTCGGGCCGAAGACCATTGTCTCTGCATGGCTTTGCCGCACAGCTCAATACGCCGCCGCCAGGGCCTTGAGAACCCAACGCCGCCGCCAATGTCGCGAACAGGAGGTCTATATGCAATCCTCGTTGAACCAACCCGAACCCGACTCCTCACCTTGGCCCGACATCGCTCCGCTGCTGGACATCGCGATGGCGCAACTAGGCAAGAAAGATCACAGCGCCATTGTGCTCCGGTATTTTGAAGGCAAGGATTTGAAGCAAGTCGGGGCCGCGTTGGGGGTGACCGAAAACACGGCCAAGACACGGGTCAGTCGAGCGGTGGAGAAGTTGCGCAAATTTTTCGTTAGACGCGGAATCACCTTGTCGGCAGCCGTGATCGCGGGAGCGATCTCCGCCAATTCCGTTCAGGCCGCGCCCGTGGCGTTGGCAAAATCCGTGACGGCCATTGCGATTGCGAAAGGCGCGGCGGCCAGCGGTTCAACCTTAACCCTCTTCAAAGGAGCATTGAAAATTATGGCATGGACAAAAGCAAAAACTGCGATCGTCGTTGGCGTTGCGACTATTTTAACCGTCGGCACCACGACCATTGCCTTTCGCCACGGCCCCCCGGCCTTTTTTGAATCCCTTGTTTCTTCCCGGACGAAAGAGCTGTCCGCCGACGAGGATGCGCAATATGCCAGATGGACCGGCACGATGCCGGAACAAGTGGCCAAGACATTTTTTGAAGCCTGTGGCCGGGAGGATTGGACAGAAGTGGCCAAGTTCTGGAACGAACCGGAAACCCGCTATCCGCTTGACGACAAAATCAAAAGCGATTTGGGCGGCTTGCAAATCGTCAGTTTGGGCAAACCGTTTTGGGCCTGGACCCGGGGCGGCGGGAAATTTGGCGGCGCTTTTGTGCCTTACGAAATCCGGTTAAAAAATGGCGACGTCAAAAAATTCCGATTGCAGGTCCGATGCGACAATCCTGACAAACGCTGGTATGTTGACGGCGGTTTGTGACGCCAGTTTGTGACAAGAAAGCGAAGATGAAAACAACGATCAAACCTGACAAGGCATTCACCCTGGTGGAACTGCTTGTCGTCATTGCCGTCATCGGGATTCTGGCGGCGCTGTTGTTTCCGGCGTTGAGCGCCGCCAAAGGCAACGCGAAGCGGACCACTTGCCTCAACAATGTGGGACAAATCAATCTGGGCATCCGCATGTATTGTGATGATTCCAGCGATGTTTCTCCCGTCACGGCAAAACCTTCGGAGAGAATGCCCTCGCTGGCCTATAAGCAACTCATGAAGAGTTATGTCGGTTTGAAAGGCCGTTCCTCCCCGCAGGACAGGATTTTTGCCTGTCCGGCTGACACCTTCTACTATGATATGATCAAAGATTCTCGCGGCTTTTATAACCTCTGGACCAATGTGTTTCAAGGCCAGCATGAACAACGTCGCTACGATTATTCGAGTTATTGGTTCAATGGATTCAACTTTCACACCAATGACAACCCGCAAATGGCTTCCTGGCTTGGCATTGCCGGGCGGAAAATTGCTTCGATCAAAGACCCGGCCGAAACCGTGCTGGCGGCGGAATCGCCGGCATTTATTCCCTATTCATGGCATGAACCGAGAAAACCGATGCCAATCCCCCCTGGTGCATCGCCGATGTTCCTCGACGCCAAAGACATGGTTGGCTTCGTGGACGGTCATGTGAGTTTTATCAAGATGTACTACGAAGAAGTGCCCGGTAATTTGTTTGCCGTTTTCTGCGACCCGCCGGCTGGATACGACTACAAATGGAGAGGAGATTAAACGCAAGTGACTGAGAAACCACGCTGCGGAATAGGTGCCGCCTCAGCCGCTTACGATCAGTTCCCGCCGGGCAGAATTTCAATGCGATAGAATCCGGCGGCCGCATTATTCGTGGTCGTAAACCGGTATGAACTGCCGGAGATATTCGTCGTCAGGATCGCCGCCCCATTGGTCGTCCAACCGTTCCCCAGTTGCGCCGTCTGGAGCAAGTTCATCGTGGCATTGGTCAGACTGCTGACAACGGTGAAATCGAGTTGCAACCGGCCGCTCTTGAAAAGAGGGGCGGCCAGCGTAATGCCGGCTTGCGAGCTGAGCGGATATACCTGGCTGCCGGCGAGGAGAAACAGCCCGAGTCCAAAATCATCGAAATTGGGCACGCTCGTATAGGTAACGGGCTGGCTATCGGACGGCTTGCTTCCGCTGCCCTGCTCGTAACCCAGAAAGCCCGCCCCATTGGTCGTGTCATTGCTGCGATGCAGCGCCCCGTTCGCCAGAGCGTTCCAGCCGTTAATGACGGCGGGCAGATAATTGCTCCGATCCAGATAGCCATGATTGATTCCCCAAGCCATCCCGTAAGTGAAACACGCCGTCCCGCTGGACTCGGGTCCGGGATAATCGTTGGCATAGGCAAGATTCACGTTCCAGAAACCGTCCGGCCGCTGCACCGCCTTGAGCGCCGCCGCCATCTCCTGAAAAGTTTGGAGATACTCGCTGAAGTGCGCGTCATCGGTCGGGAGCACTTCCATCGTGCGAGCCAGCGCGACCAAGGCCCAGCCATTGCCTCGCGACCAGTAGCATTTTTGCCTCGTGCCATCGGACGCCAGGTTGGTTTTCGATAAAAAGTTTGTATCCCGCCACCACAGATGGTCGGCGGCGCTGTAAAGGCCGTTGGACCGGCCGTAAACGCTTTTGATATTATGGAAGAAGGAATACATCTCCGGCGCATAGGTGGCATTGGTCTGGAGCGTGCTCAGGGTGTTGGAATTGAGCGCGCCGAGCTTGGCAAATGCGGCCATGGACATGTGGATGGAATCAACGTAAGTCCAGGTGCTCAGACCCAGGTTGCCGCTCATCCAATAGTTCACGTTGTTGACGATGTGCGTCAGCCGGTTGGTCTGGGTGGGGTCCATTAGGTACAGCTCAATATACTCCTGCCCCGCGTCTTGGTCATCGGGCGTATTGTCGGTGTCCCCATACCGTAGGTTCCAGTTGGTGAACGCGCCCCACTGCACGGCGTAATTGTAAAGGTTGGGGTCGTGATTGATCCGATATAACGCCAGGGAGCCCTCGAAATACGTTCCCCGCGTCCAGATGCTGCTGCCGTGCGCGCCGGACAGGCAACTGCTGCAGCCGGGCGTTGGCCATTCATTCGTAAAATGATGATTGGCCAGCACCATATCGCTCAAAATCTGCTCTTGCGGCGGCATGAATGCGGCCGTCGCGCACGGCAAAATGAGCAGTCCCGCCAGCAGTGCGGCGCCACAGGCGGCTCCAAAAGCAAGTTTTGATTGCATCGTCGCAATCCCTTCAGTTGGGAACCGACGGCAGGCGGTTGGATCGTTCAAAATACTTGGCCACCGCCTGGCCGCGCGAGCGCACGCGCAGCTTCTCGTAGATGCGCCGGATGTAATTGTGGACGGTGTCGTAGCCAATGTTAAGCTGCAACGCGATTTCCTTGTACAGAAAACCCTTGGCCAGCAGGGCCAGCACTTCCTGTTCGCGGGCGGAGAGCCGGCTGGTCTCATTTTCCGGCGTCACAGGCTGCCGGAACGCTTGCACCACCTTGCGCGCAATCTGACTGCTCATCGGCGAACCGCCCGCCAGCACCTGGTGGATCGCGGCCCGCAACTCGTCCCTTTCCGCCCGCTTGAGCAAATAACCGTTGGCGCCCGCCGCCAGCGATTTCAACACGTTGTCGGCATCCTGATACACCGTGAGCATGACGACTTCGATGTCCGGATGCGTCGTCTTCAAACGGCTCACGCACTCGATGCCGTTCATGCCGGGCATGTTGATATCCATCAGCACCACCTCCGGCGGATTCAGCGCAATTCCCGCCAGCGCCTCCTCCCCAGACGCGTAACTGCCGACGCACTGGCAGCCTTCAAAACGACCGACGGCATCGGCCAGCGTCGAGCGCACTCGGTCGTCATCGTCCACCACCGCGATGCGGACGGTCTTGGCGGAAAACGCCGGGGAATTGATTTCGAGGGTCATGATGGAATGGAGGTGGAATGGCCGTTGGATGAGGGAGGAACAACTCGATGGGCCGTGCCGGGAATGGTGAAGCAGACCGAGGTCCCGGCGCCGATCTGGCTCGCCATCTCGCAGCGGCCGCCGATCTCCTCCAGGCGCTGGCGCATATTCTTCAGCCCGTTGCCGCGTTTGCATTGCTGCTGCGGATCGAAGCCGCGGCCATTGTCTTGAATGAGAAACGACAGATCGTTTCCCCGGGACTCAATGGTGACCGCCACCTCGGTGGCGCCGGAGTACTTGATCGCGTTATTCAATGCCTCCTTGGCCGCGCGGTAAAGGCTGTGACGAATGTCCGCCGAAAGGTCCAGGTTCGGCAGTTCCGCCGCGGTGTTCAGACGGCAGCGAATGCCGGCCAGCGCCAGGCGCTCCTGCGCAAAGTCGTTCAGATAGGTCGCCAGACTTTCCAGCGTGTCGGTTCGCGGGTTGACGGCCCAGACCACTTCGTCCATGGCGTGCGTGAGCGCGCGGGCGCAATCCCCGATGCGTCGCACCGTCTCTTTTGTCGCTTGCGCATCGTGGCCATCGCTGGTCAGGTTGTCGCTCAGCAAGGTGATTTCAGTCAGCCCCGAACCCAGGTCATCATGGATGTCCCGGGCGATGCGCTGGCGCACCTGGTCCATGGCCCGTTGGATTTCAAGCTGCCGGAGGCGCTGTTTGGAGCGCGCTCGTTCCCAACGCCAGACTCCCAGGGCAACTCCCGCCACCAAGAGCAAACCCGCCAGCACCCGCACCGAGCGCCTTTCCCAAAACTGCGGCACCACCTCGATTGCCAGCGGACTGGCCGTCTCCAGGCGCGTGCCGTCCGGCCCGGTCACTGCGACCGCAAATTCATAGTCGCCAGGCTGTAGGTTGTAACTCGCCACCCGCGCAATTCCACTGTGGACCCAGTTCGGATCGAATCCTTTCAGCCGGGTCCAAAAGGTGGGAAGATCCGGCGTGGTGGTGTTGGGCGAGGTGTAACAAACTTCCACCCGGCGCGTCTCGGCGACGATGCGCAGCCGGCTGTTTCCAGCCAGCGGTTGAGTCACACCGTTGACCAGGACCTCTTCGATGACCGGCGGTCGCAGCCGGGCGTTTTCCCTCACGGCTTTCGGATCGAAACCCGCGATGGCATTTGCGTCGGCCAGCCAAAGCCTGCCATCCCCTCCGCGGGCCGCCGAAGGTTGTCCATTGCCGGTGGCCAGCCGGCTGGGAAGCCCGTCCGAGCGCTGGATTTGCCACCAACTCAGCCGTGCGTTGGGGCCGCGCGCGTAGCTCTCCAATTGGGCAATCGGGCAGCCGAAAACGCCCGACTCGGAACAAAACCACAGATTGCGCGCCTCATCGGCAATGATGGCCTGGATTCGATTCTGCGGCACACCGTCCTCCAGCGCATATTCAGTGAATCTTCCCTCTCGCAGCCGGTAAAAGCCGGTGCCGATGGTGCCGATCCACAAGTTGCCGCCGGTATCCGCGTGCAACGAACGAATGTTGGACTCCCCGGCCCACTGGCCGGCCGCCACGTGTTCAAAGCGCTTTCCCGATTGCACGAATAATCCATAAGGACCGACCGGACCCGGAGCCCGTCCGTCACGGTAAGGTGGAACCGAAACCCAGATGCGGCCCCGGTCATCTTCCTCGATGGCATTGATGCCTCCCAAGGGAATGCCCTCTTCCTGCCCGAACACATTGGTCAAGTCATGGCCTATTTGAACCAACCCGTTGCGCGTGCCGGTCCAGATGTGGCCGGTCCGATCTTCCGTCAGCGCGAACACGGGCCATCGCAACGTCTCCACCTCCGTCCTGGGTTCAAACCGCGCGCCGTCCAGGCGAAACAGGCCCCCCATCGTGCCAGCCCAGATTTGCGCCTCCCGATCCTCCAGAATCGCGTTGACATGCTCGTTGGTCAGCCCCTGTTCGCTTTGGAAATGAGTGGTCACGCCATCCTTCCAGCGAAAAATCCCGTTGCCATCGGTGCCGCCCCAGATCGCGCCATCGTGACTCGAACAGACCGTCCAAAAACAGGTGGCCGGAATCTCCGGCGGCGGTTCCAACGCCACGACCGTTCGCTGGCGGACTTGATACAATCCCGCTCCATCCATTCCGATCCAAATGACCGCATCTTCGTCCTGTGCCAGACAGGCGGCCTGAACCTGGGAAAGAGAAGGAGCTTCGCTGAACAACTGCCACTGCTTGCCGTGCCACAAAAAGATGCCTGCGCCGCGGGTTGTGCACCAAACTCTGCCCTGATTGTCCTCCATCAGATCGCGCGGCAGAGACCTGCGCGAATCCTGGTTGCACGGCAAAGCCGCCTCTTCAGTCACTTGAGCGTTTCTATACTTGAAGACCCGGGCGCCGCGGTCCCCCGTCGGAGGTCCCGCGTTGCCAACGCAGGCCATCCACAGCCCGCCGTCCCGCGCAGGACTAATGGAATAGATCCGGGGAAAGTCGCCCGGCAAACCTTCCGCCTCCTCCCAACGGCCTCCGCCAAATTGCCCCAAGCGCCCCCGGCAGTTGGCCCAAACGCGGCCCTGCGCATCCACGGCAATTCCCCAGACTACCGAGGACGGCAATCCACTGTTGGTGCTGTAAAAAGAGGTTTGGCCATTGCGCCAGGAAAACACCCCGAGCCGATCAATAATTCCCCACATCGTCCCGATCCGGTCTTCCGTCAAGTCCTTCAAGGCGGCTCTTGGCACGGAGGCGCCGAGGGAAACCGTCTCAAAAGTGTTTGCCTTGAACCTTGCCATCCCCCCGTCGCCCATTCCAATCCACAGCGTGCCGGCATGGTCCACCACCAAGGACGATATTCGGGCGTCTGAAAGAGCGGCCGTGTTGCCGGGAGAAAAGGTTTTGAAGTGGGCGCCGTCGTACCGAACCAATCCGGCCGGAGTGCCGATCCACAGAAATCCGTCCGGTGTCTTGCCCAGAGCCGAGACATTGCTGGCGGGCAAGCCTTCTTCGACGTCCCAATTTCGAGTGATGAATTCCTGCTCGGCCGCCGTCCCGGAACCAAGGCATCCAAGGGGGGAAAGGAGCAGGGGCAGCAATAGGATATGCAGCAAACGGGAACCCTGAAAACTCAGCCGGTGGACGATCATATCAGCACGGAAAACGACCGACTCTTAGCTCAGGTTCCGCGTCCGCGCAAGTTAATTTCCGGCGCCTGCTTTCCCAAAGCAGAGTTTTCGGAGCGCGTGGCCGCGAGGCAGAAACTTTTCTAACTCACTTCAACACAGGTTGTTCTGATTCAATCCACCCATCCGAACTCAACGAAGCCAATCACTCACAAAGGCTCTGTGGCCAGAATTGGCCACAAGACAGAAACCACGTAGTCTTGTCTTGACTAATTGCCTTTATTAAGCCATTGGTATGTGTATGAAAAAGTCCTTCCAGGAGGGGAAACGGGCATTTACGTTGATTGAATTGCTTGTTGTCATTGCCATTATCGCGATTCTGGCAGCGTTGCTGTTGCCCGCTTTGGCCAATGCCAAGGAACGCTCCCATCGCGCCAAGTGCATCAGCAATTTGCGCCAACTTGGCGTCGGCACGGTCATGTACGCCGATGACAACCGTCAAAACCTGGTGTCCGCCAAACCCGTCAATACCGGCGCACCGACCACGGCGCCGTTCGTGCAATTCGCCATCTTCGCGCCGAACACCAATGCGCTCAAAGGGGAGGGGCTCGCGCTCCAGGCCGGTGGGCCTAGCGTTTGGTCCTGTCCTGACATTCCAGGGCTGCCGTATCCTGACCCTGGCAACACCCAATGGGTCATTGGCTATCAGTACTTCGGCGGCTTCACAAGCTGGACGCCTCCCACCGGCACCATCCCGGGGACACACAGTCCGGTCAAGCTCACCCAGTCCATGCCGTATTGGTGCCTGGCGGCGGATTTGGTTATGAAAATTCAAGGCGCTTGGGGCACTCCCGACCCGGACATTCCTGCTCCCGCCCAAGCGGCCTGCCGTTACATTCCGCAGCATCGCGCTGGGAGTCATCCGTATCCCGAGGGCGGAAATGAACTGTTCGTGGATGGTTCGGTAAAGTTTTGCCAAGTCGCGACCATGTGCCAGTTCACGACTTGGAATGCATCGGGGCGCCTACTTTGGTTTTATCAAAGCGTGGCCGACATCACGGACAAGAACGCGCTGACGACGATCAATGGTCTGAAATGGAAACTTTCTGATCGGTGAGAGCCGGGGCCTAAGGCTTTTGGTCTTGCTGGGCATCGGTTCCGCTCTGCCAGTTGAAAACTCAGCCGGTGGACGGTCATATCAGCACGGAAAACGACCGGCTCCAAGCTCAGGTCCCCCATTCGCGCAAGTTAATTTCGGGTGCCTCCTTTCCCAAAGCAGGATTTTCGGAGCGCATGGCCACAAGGCAAAAATGCAGTAACCAGCTCCAACACAGTGGGTTGCGACGCCATCCATCCACCCGGACTCAACGAAGCGAATCACTCGGCAAGGCTCTGTGGCCAGAATTGGCCACAAGACACCAGCCGCATCCTCTGGCTTAATCCCTTTCAGTAAGCCGTGGTCACCTCCGCCCGTTGTGTCCCGGCGTCGAGTAGTAATTGGGCATGAACCAATATAATAAACTGCCGGTTGTATCCTGACCGACCCTCCTCCAAACATTATGAAATACAGAATTCCATTGCTCTTCGCTCTCGGCGCGCTCTGCGCTGCCCTCTATGTCCAACCCGCCCGCGCCGCCCTCACCGATGGCTTGGTCTCTTACTGGCCACTGAATGGAGTGACCTCGACCAACTCCTCCGCCACGCCCGACATCACTCCGAACGGCAATAACCTCACCCTTTTCGGCAGCACCCTGCCCACCTTCGTTGCGGGAAGGGTCGGGAACGCGGTGTCGTTAGACGGCGTGTCACAGTACCTGGGTCTCACTTACAACGCCGCGGGCATCTCCGGCTGGGTGGATAATGGTTTGCCCATCTACAATGCCGGATTTTACACCATTTGCCTGTGGGTAAAATCGGCCAGCGCGACGCCCGCCAAGGGGACATCAGTGTTGACCGAAGGTTCCGCCAACAGCGGCAATCCATTGCTCCAGCTCCGGACCGATTGGCAGGCAACAGATTCGATATTCTCGGCGCTCATTGAAGACCAAAATGCCAACGTCTTCTTTGGCAACCAGTCCTTTGGCAATGTGGCCAAATCCACCGGCGCCATTCGGCCATTCGACGGCACTTGGCATCATATCGCCTGGGTGGACAGCAATGGCGTGGCGGCGCTCTACGTGGATGGCATCCAGGATCCAACTGTATTCATCAACACCCGCGTTCCGGAACCGGTGGGCACTGTCGGCGGGCTGGCGCTCAATACCATTTCCATAGGCGCCACCTTGAAAGCAGCCGCGAGCAGTTACTTCGCCGGGCAAATCCAGGACGTCGCCGTTTGGGAACGCAACCTGAGTCAATCCGAAATCAGTCAGGTCATGGCCGGCGACCTTCCCACTTCTATTGCCACTGCCGCGCCGTCCTTCACCGCGCAACCCATTGGCAACGCCAATCTGCTGGCCGGCCAATCATGGGCTATGCAAGCATACGGCGAGGGAACGCATCCGCGCACTTATCAATGGTTCTCCAACAACGTGCCCCTGGTGGACGACGGCCTCACCATCATTGGCAGCGAGAGCAATATCCTCGACTTGATAGATATGCCTGCGGGCTATGCCGGCTCGTTCACCGTTGTCATCAGCAACGCCTACGGCTATACGCCCCCCAGCCAGCCCGCCCTCGTGGTGGTCAGCGCCGCCTCTCCGCAGGCGCCCAGTCTTACCAACGGACAGATCTCCTATTGGCCGCTGGATGCCGTCAACGGCGGCGTCACCCCGGATATTGTCGGCGGCTATGACCTCTACCTCGCCACTCCGATGACTGCCACCAACCTTGTTGCAGGCAAATTTGGCAACGCGATGCAATTCTATGATGCCGGACCGCTGATTCGTATTTGCAGCCCAGGTGACGCCCTGCCGCTTGAGAAGTACCAGTCATGGACCGTTGCCATGTGGGTCAAAGAACCGGTCCCGGCCTCCAACCCCGTAGCCACTGGCCAGCGGTTCTTTGAGATGGGCAACACCGCCAGCACCGCGCCTTGGGTGAGCTTGGCGAATACCGACACCACCGCCCAGGGCCAGGCCGATCTGGAGCACTTCCGAGGTTTCTTTCGCAACGATAACGGGCAGAACAACTCAACCTCCGGGGTCGGCGTTTCCACCCTGCCAATTTATGACGGCAACTGGCATCACGTGGCCTATGTCGAAACGGTCGTGGGAGGCGCACTCCCGGTGTTGCAGGGTTCGTTCTACGTGGATGGTGTCCTGGATCCGATGCTGACCGCGCTGAATCCACGGCGCCCGATCACCTCGCAGATCATTTGCATTGGCGGCACCGTCCGCAATACGACCTCGATTAATAGCGGTGGAAGCCGGGCGGGGATGAACGGCACGATTGACGATGCCGCGGTCTGGAATCGCGCGCTGACGGCCCAGGAAATCTCCATGCTGACCGCCAATACTGTCCCGCCGGGCCCGACCAACATCCCACCGCTTTCCATTACCAGCTTCCAACCTGATTTCGGGCAAGTGGTCAGTGGCGACTCCTCCAGACTGACGTGGCTCTTTTCCGCGTCAGCCACTGCCGCATCAATTAACGGCAGTGACGTAATGAGCCTGACTACCAACGGCCAGGGAGCACTCACGGTTACAGGCATTACAGCTTCAACGAATTTTACTCTCACCGTCTCGCACGGCTCCACCATTCTGTCCTCTAATGTGGGCGTCACAGTCGTGAACGGAGTCGCCCCTGGATGGCATATTCTGGATGACTTCGCAAACTACCCCGTCGGACCTTTGATCGCTACTGCTGCGATCAATCCTTATTGGAAGGACCTGGTTGGCGGGTGTACGATTGTGAACCCTGTGGACCCCGTCACCGGCAATCCCACCACCAAGAACTTGCTCAATGCCTCGTCGGGCGGAGGTAACAATGGCCAGGCGGCTATACTCCCACTGGGCGCCTTCACCATCTACTCGAATCAGACTCGAACCGTCTTCGCCCGGTTATTTGTCACCAACGATCCCTCAGACGGCACCAGCCAGAGCAATGCCTTTGGCGTCACCGAAAGGGCCATGAAGTCCGAGGCCGATTTCGGCGAGGATACCGGTCCGGTCGCGCGCTTTTACGACGATCCCACTCCGAACTTGGCCGTCGGCGCCTACGATAACACCAATGGCCCGCTGAACCTGTTCCCCTGCAAACTGAACTTGGGGCAGGTCTATGATGTGTGGCTTGACGTCACCAACGGCGGGATCAGCACCGACAACCTAACCTACACCAACGTCAATGTTTACTTCTCAATCTGGCTGCAACGCGAGGGAGACGCCAAACGCATCCAGGTTCTTTCCAACTACCACACCGACCGCACTGGGGGCCCGGACTTCCTGGGACCCACTCTCCCTTATCTGAACGAGTTCGTGGTTGGCAATGGTGGCGCCACGGGAACGGTCTTTCTGACGGATGCGTACATCAGCACATCCGGGTACAGCTCCACCATACCGGTTCCATGGACGGCAACACAATTACCTGAGCCCAAATCCTCGCCTAAGCGCATGGCGGCAAAAGAAGCGGGTGGGGGGAGCCGTGGGCGGGCGCCAGTTCTTGGCGCAACCCTCAAAATCCTCGCCTTAACAGCGCAAATGCCTCATAAGTG
>Ga0182027_10000603_pt1 | contig 61535 bp, 59 predicted proteins | sample 712E1DmetaG_FD_121300 | JGI IMG/M metagenome (GOLD analysis project Ga0182027, IMG submission 121300) | Permafrost microbial communities from Stordalen Mire, Sweden - 712E1D metaG (Illumina Assembly) | ecosystem: Environmental > Terrestrial > Soil > Wetlands > Permafrost | place: Sweden...
CAGCTACTATCAAAGTACTGTCCTTTACAAACTTTACTTTCCCTGTTTCTGCTTTCCTCATAACCATATCCCTCCCTATAGTTTCCCCGGAATAAACAATTTACATCGGAAGGATATCTGTATCTTATTACTCCTTCAATCCTGAACTACAATATAGCAAGCTGTAATGTTGTTTTTCTTATTTTCCCAATTCACACTACATTGCAATCGGTAATAATCAAAAAACTGCGGAACTCTAACTTAACATGTGGTACAACTATCGCGGCAGGTCACTATTGCCAACCCTCTTTTTTGCCAAGTCCGGTATTTTCTTATAAAAAGAATATATTAGTATGAAATTTATCACATTTTTTCCCACCAGAATTATTGTAAAGCGGGTTAAGAATGATGAAGTCGTAAAAAAAAGTCCTTGCAATTTTCGGTAGTGGGTCAGTTTGAATATAAGTTAAAAGAATAGCCGTTTAATCGTTACATAGGGGTATAAAATTTTCCAATAACTATGATTTGAATCTTCATAATGATTCTGGACTAATCCCGCTAGCATATCAGTAAATTGAATATTCTTGCTATAGGCACTGTTACAAGGTTGGGTTTTTAGGATTGTTTTCACTTTCTTTTCAAATGCCAAATTTATACCTAGATAATCGTGAAGACTATTGCCGCTTTTTACCCTAATTGCTCTTTCGTCCGGTATTAATATCACGTTATCGTATTTAGCCATTTCATCAATTACCGAAAGGTTAATCATATAATTATATAATTTGTTGCTGTCTTCCTTTATATGAGTTTCAACCTTCTCTTTTGCAACTGTAATGCTAAATAGTTTGATTTCTGTATGGTTGCTTATGAGTTTTTCTGCGAACTGTGCGAAACAATATCTTTCACGGGGTATCATTTCAGACCATTTCTTTTCCACATTAATATCCCATTTAAATTTACTATAAAGATCAATAATTACTCTTTGAGTGAAATGTCTTTTATTGGAAGGACAAACTAATGTTGCGATTGTTAAATATCTACTAGAACCGCCCTTGCGATATGGAGCGGTAAAATTCCAGCCTAAATCTCCACTTTCATCTAAGTAGAAAATAGCTGCCGGCACAATTGACTCCAAAAAAGAAAAGCCCCTAAAACGGGGCAGTTCTATGTGTGATCCCTAGAGCCGACGCTCTTACAGAGCGTTTACGATACCAGATGGGCGTCGCGGTTTTTCTAGGATTTACTCACGGCTATAGTTTATTCTTTTAAACCAGAAAGTCAAGAATAAATTATTTGCATGTATTTAGACAATTAAATTAATAATTTCCTCTAAATTCCACACATGATCCGTAATCCCTGCTTCCATTGCCGGAGTTACTCTTAAAGTTTTATGAATACGGCAGAAATTATAGTGCATAAAATGTAAAGCTACTGCCGCTTCAAGATTATCAATCTTCTTAGAAAAGCCATTTGTTAGTCTGGTAAATCTTCTCATGCTCATTCTCATGGTTAAATTCTGTCTTTCGGCATAACTTGTTGAAACAAGGTTTGCATCAGGATTGCCGACTATTCTGACTCTTTTAGTTTCTGTGCATTCAGCCGGACTATATTTTCTTGCTGATTTGTCTTGAGTATCATTTTCATTACCATAAACCTTAACCAGCATTGCATAATCAATATTGCCAGCAAAGGCGTTTTCAACGGCTGTTAAATATGCTTTGTGTCCATCAGTTGTAAGCTGGACTCTGTTTTTTAATCTTCCGGCTAAATCTTCCATAAAGACAATAGCCGCGTCAACAGAGCGATTAGCGACAAGCCAAGAGGGAATAAGTTTTGTATCAGCGTCAATAGCTGTCCATGTCCAAACATCACCATACCCAAATACGCCTTTAAATTCTTTAGGAACGTTCTTATCTTTAGAGTAGCAGAATGACCAAATTTCATCACACTGGATATTTTTACAAGAAAGATTGCGAAAGGTTTTATCTTGATATTCAGCGCAAGCCGTGCCTATATCCACAAGTAATTTAACTACCGTGTTTTTGGCTGTGCCTGTCATTCTGCAAGTAGCACGGATACTGCTACCCTCTACTAAGCAACCGATTATTTGCGCTCTTTTGAAAATATCTAGTCTATTCATATATTTAGCCTCAAGTTTTATTTCTTAATGACCATTATACTTGAGCGGTTAAGCATTGTCAAGAAATATTTTTATTTTTTTTTAAAACAGTGGTAATATCCTTTAAAGCTTAGAAAAATTAATAGTTTTGCAGTATAACATATTTGTTATATTTAACAAGAAGTATTTTTCCTCTTGCATTATATCTTTTTTGTTATATATTATGACGTATTGGAACATTAAAGCTCTTGTCGAATTTCAGGGATGGATGGATAGCCAGTCTCAAGATGTAAGGGCAACAATCCATGAAGTAATGGATCAAATAAAAATTAATCCTCGCTTAGAATATCCTTTTGCTAAGAAATTGAAGGATCATGTTTGGGAACTAAGGGCTAAAGTGGAAAAAGTACAATACCGTCCTTTATTTTGTTTGGGACTGGGAAAAGGAGTATTAACTTTTTTAATTGGAGCTACAAAAACAAGTCACCACAGAAAAACAATATTTGACCCCATAAATGCGGTTGCGACAGCAGAAGCAAGACGCAATTTAATTTTTGAAAACAGGAGGCAAGCCAGTGAGTACAGCAAAACAAAAAAATGAACTTATTTCTTTACTGAAAGATAAAGAATATAGAGACGCTTTCGTAGAAGCCTCTATTAAAATAGGAGTACCAGCCCAAATTAGGGTATTACGCAAACAAAGAGAATGGTCGGAAGAAAAATTGGCTGATGAAGCTAAAATGAAACAACCGGCAATTTCCCGACTTGAAGACCCTACTCGCGGCTCTGTTAATTTGAAAACATTACTAAGGATCGCGGCAGCCTTTAATGTAGGTCTAATAGTTAGATTTGTGCCGTTCGGCGAAATGGCTAAACAGAAACTTAAATTATCCTTAGAATCATTAGTGGTAGTGAGTTTTAATAAAGATCCCTATTTCCAAACAATAGAGACGAAAACAGATCACATAGAAGAGATACCCATATCAGATGGTAGTGACTCACCCGAAATACATGATGCGGCTGAAGCTCATATCGAAGGCGCAAATCTTACCGATGATGAAAATATTCTTCAAACGCCTCAAGCCGCTGATAACTATGATTATGCGTTAGCTGCTTAAATAATTTCCAATTATTCGATGTAAGGAGAATAACTTATGGTTGAGGAAAAAGTAGAGACAAGTACAACAGTAGCGGCTATTCCCATTGAATGGTCTGTGCCCGAAGGTCTGATCACGCCGTTTGCGTCAAATATGGTTATTCAGACTATGGAGAATTATTTTAAAATATCTTTTTTTGAAATAAAGCCGCCCATTCAGATTGATAAAACTGCACCTGCTCCAACTAAAATAAGGGCTGATTATGTAGCGGGTATTATTGTTACGCCAGATAGACTTCTCAAATTCATAGAGGTTTTACAAAGGCAATATGACAGATATATTGCAAAACAACCCGCAGCTTGATTGTTGCTTCCCTATTTCTTCCATCTTGCGTGAGCAGCCTTTATTGCGATTTTCCTTCGCTGTGTAGCTGTAAGTTTATCCGCTCTGGCTTTGCCGCCTTTTAATCCACCCAATCGCCCAAGGGCAACAGCGGCTGGGTTTTTCTTTATGCTTACTTCTTCGTTGCTTGTCGCTTCGTTTGTCGCCTCATCTAAAATAAAAGCGGCTAGTTTATTCAGGTCACGCGGTGCTTTCTTTTTCATGCCTAAAGGCTAGCATAACCGCTCAAGCATGGCAAGATTAAAATAAATCAAACTGACCCACTACCCAATTTTCTTATAAAGATATAATTGTTTGCGAAACTGATAACTTATGTGCCATAAGAAGTTCATGGACAATTAATAGTATTGAGTTACATCTTTCTTTAAATTTATTTGCCCCTCCCTCATCCAGAACGTCGCCGGATTCTCGTGATCCACCTCTTTAGCGCCAGTAAAGCGCACTTTAAATATTGAGTCTTGATGAAGGCTCTGTTTAAGAAGAATCAGTATCAATAATAAAAAACACCACTATAAATTTATTTAGGGGAGGGAAATTATTATGCTGACCGGAAGAAAAGTATACTTCGTTCTTTTTGTATTTATTTTCAGCATTTTTTTCAATTTATTATTTGTTGCTGCCAGCAAAGCCGATGATTGTGAAATAGCAGTAAATGTATGCCACATATGTTATTTAACACAATGGAGCGATCCACCGGCTGTTGATTATGATTGGGTTTCTTGTATTTCAGCTCTTAATTGTAAAGGGGACCCGGTAAAAAGTTCATGTGCGAACACTGGAGAAAGCTGGTGGTGTAACGGTACCCCTTATTATGGTTACGGCACCCCTATAACTGGATGCGATGTTTTTCCGGTAGGTACATACTCAGGTGCCTCGAATAGAGTGCCCTGTTGGGGGGAAGGATCTCAGTTTCCTAACGGGCCAGATGCGCGAACTGACGCCATGAAAGCTTCTGGTACTTGTAACCCTTTAGAGGACACTAACGATCTAGGCGACTGCGGCGGCGGCGGTGGCGGCGGCGGCGGCGGTTCTCTCGACCCCAATAAAGGTGGCGGCGGCACCTGCTCCACCATGAACGGGTGCGGCGCTGATGGCGGCAATTTTGCTCCCGCCGGTTCCTCTGCCAACCTCAAAAGCGGCAACCTTTATCATTCGCAGAATGTAGCCGAACTCACGCTTTTCTACAACAGCATTGACCTGTATAATGGTTCTCTGGGTAAAAAATGGATACATAACTACGACCAGCATCTGACAATCTACACCAGCTACGGAACTTTAATCCTCAAAAGAGATGATGGCAATATCATCTATTTCAGGATATCCGGCAGTGTTTATTACCCCGAAGCCAGAAGCGGCGATACATCCAGCATCGTCCAAAATGCCAACGGCACTTTTACGCGCTCCGCCAAAAATGGCACAATTTATAACTACAATTCATCCGGTAATCTCACTTCCATTACCGACCGGAACGGCAACACAACTACCTTAACTTACAGCGGTGGTTATCTGGCCAGTATTACCGACCAAAACGGCAGGACAACAACCATCACCGCCACGGGGGGAACAATAGCTTCCATTACCGATCCGGGCGGCAGGATATACAATCTGGCCTATACCAATGGACTCCTTACTTCCATCACCGATCCTTTGGGCAATATCTGGCAATACACTTACGATACCAATGGCAACATGCTGACCAAAACAGATCCCGCCAATAACACAATAACCTATACCTATGACGCTAACGGCAAACTTTTGACCTCCACCGATCCGGAAGGTAAAACCCGCACCATGAACTACATTCAGTCCGGTTCGACCACCTTCACCGAAAAAGACGGCGGCCTCTGGTCCTATACCTACGATCCGGTATATGCAGTCAAAACAGCAAAGACCGATCCGCTGGGCAATACCACTACATACACCTATGATAGCAACCGTAACCTCACTTCTACCATCGCGCCTGACGGAACAGCGACCAGCAACACTTATGATGCCAACAGCAACTTTACGTCGGTAACCGACCCGCTGGGCAATATCACCAGCTACACCTATAACACCCTTAACCTTGTTTCCAGCATGACTGATGCCCGGGGCGCCACTACCACATATTCCTACGATGCCCAAGGCAACCTTCTCTCCAAAACCGATCCGCTGGGGGCAACGACCACCCTTCGATACGATGCCAAGGGAAATACAATAGCGATTACCAATGCCAATGGCCAGACTACAACCCTGGCCTACGACAGCCAGAATAATCTCGTAGGCAGTACCGATCCTCTGGGTAAAACAACCTCCTTCACCTACGATACCGTAGGTAATCGCCTCACGATGACCGATCCTCTGGGAAATATCACCCGTTATACATACAACAGCCTTAACCAGATGACTCAGGTGACCGACCCGAAAGGCAACGTCACCAATTACACCTATGATTATAGAGGCAAAGTTCTACAGGCTACCGATGCCAACGGCCACCCGACTAACTATGCCTACAACTATCTCGGCCAGGTAACCCAGGTTGCCGACGCCCTGAACGGCCTGACAAAGATGAGCTATGGGCCTGCGAGCTGCGGCAGCGGGTGCGGCGGCGTGGAAAAACTTGCCGCGCTTACCGATGCGCTCAATCACGTAACCGGTTACACTTACGATACCGCAGGAAGGCTGCTTCTGGAAACTAACCCGCAGGGAGAACAAACAGCATATACTTATGACGCCAAAGGCAACATGCTGACCAAAACCAAGCCCGATGGCAAGACAATCACCTACGGCTATGACGCCGCCAGTAGACTTATCCAAAAACAGTACTCGGACGGAAGTATAACGCAGTATCAGTATGACCAGAACGGCAATATGCTGGGGGCAACTAACCTGAACATCGCCTATTACTACAGCTATGACGCCGATAACCGCATGACTGGAGTCACCGATTCCAATTTACGGAATATCGCGTACCAATACGATCAATTAGGCAATAGAACCGCCATGACCTCACCCGACGGTGCGACCACGACCTATACCTATGATGCTGTCAGCAGACTGACTGCGCTCACTGATAATACCGGCACCTATAGCTTGAGCTATGATAATAATGGAAGAAGAAGCCAGCTTAAATATCCCAATGGCGTAATAGCAACCTATAGTTATGACAATGACAACAATATCTTAAATATTACCTACAATACCTTGGCCAAGGCTGTTTACACTTACGATAAGGTCAATAACCGGTTATCCAGAACCGATGCCCAGAGCGCCGCTGCTTACGGCTATGACGCTATCAACCGCCTGCTGACGAGTTCACCGGGTGAAAGCTATACCTACGATGCTGTCGGCAACCGCCTGACCGGGCCGAATACGACCGATACCATGAGCTATGACGCCGGGAACGAACAGCTGAATCTCGATACAACTACGTATGGTTATGATTTAAACGGCAACAGAACCCAGATGACGCAAGCCGGTGGTGTGCTCACCAATTACACATACAATGATGAGAACAGACTCACTCAGATATCACAAGGCAGCACAGTCATCGCCTATACCTATGATCCCTTTGGCCGGAGAATAAGTAAGAATGTCAATGGAACAATTACAAACTATGTTTATGATAACGACCACATTATAGCGGAATATAATTCGGCAGGAACTCTCCAAACAAAATACACGCACGGCCCCGGGATTGATGAACCGCTGGCTAGAACGCAAAACACCACCACATATTTTTATCATGCCGATGCTTTAGGCAGTATTATGGCTTTAACAAATACCAGCGGCAAGCAGGCACAGGTATACACTTACAATGCTTTCGGCAAGATCACCCATATCGTCGGCCCCAGCGTTTTCTCTACCATCGTTCAGCCCTACGCCTATACCGGAAGGGAATACGACCCCGAAAGCGGGCTTTACTTCTACAGAGCAAGATATTATGATCCCAAAGTCGGAAGGTTCATTACCAGAGATCCGGCTAAGTTTAAGGGTGGGATTAACCTGTATGCATATGTCAAGAATAATCCAGTCAATAAAAAAGACCCTAAAGGCTTATATGGCGATGATCTGGATTGGTGTGATTATATGCCATGCTATGTGGAAGGGATGACTAGAGTGGAAGCTGAGTGGATGGCCATGATTGATCAAACAAAATGTATGGCTAAATGCGCTCTTGACACACTTGTAGACGAAGCTGCTGTGCATGCCGCAGTTGAGGGAGCCGCTCAGCTAGTGGCTTCGCAGGTTGCTAAGGGTTTAATCAAAAAAGCGAGTTTGGTTACTATCGCATACGGTGGCTATGAAGGGATCAAATGTATTTTCACATGTGGTTGTCCCAACAATTGATCGATAATATGAAGAAATTCAAATTGAGAGATCTATTTATTGTCATATTATTTTTTGCAATAATTTCTCCTTTTGTATTACATCTGGGATCGATCTCTGGTGGCAATAATATGTTCAGTACAGAAAATATTATAAAAGTCAGCTTGTTTTATATTATTGGAATTCCGCTTGTATGTATTATTGAATATTTTTTAAAACAGAGAGGAAAATAATAGGGAAATTTGATGCATAAAATTATTAAAACATTAATCTTCTTTATTATTTTTATAATACCATGCGTATCGGAAGGAAATGATTATGAGATTAAGTTTGGTTATTTTGAAAATTGTTGTGATATGAAAATTATTGAATCAAATACAATACCCATGAAATACAGGAAAACGGGATTCCGCTTTGGTTATATAATAAAGTCCAAAAGTGATATGAATTTTAAAGAATATTCTATAGCTTATCCTCCCCAAAAAGCAGTGCTTGGAGAAAATGTCGTTGCTTTAAGTAACAATAGAACCAGTTTAAGAGGTTCAACAAAACAAGCTAGAAATGGAATAAGTATTCATAGACATTATTTTGATGAGGGTGATCCAACAGGGCATTGGAGACATGAAATATATTTGAATGGTAAGTTATTTAAGACAATTAATTATGATGTAGTTAGTAGCCCGTAAGGTGCTTTAACGCCAGTGTAATGCACCGAAAAGACCCGGCGGTTGGAGATTTTTCTTCAACCGCCCCGGCATACGCAGGGCAAACCTTTTTTGTTTTTGTTGTTTGAGGGAGCCCCTGGGGGTGGACGGGAAAGGAAAGCAGCCGTACCTTTGTTTGCTTGCTTTTGCAAGAAGGAAACATAACTTGCTTTATGTTTAGTGAAGCGAGGGCAGCTTCAAGGGCGGGACGCCTGCTTTCTTTTAATTGCTGGCGGCATGACCTTGAAGCCATGTCTGATAATGCGCATTATCAGACGTGCCGAGCTGAGCGACTTCCTGCAAAACCAAGCCGTTACTAACCGGCTGCTTACCATTGGGTGGGCGGGGGAATCAGAACAAATCACGGCTGCGAGCGCAGGCAGCGAAGGACACTTCGTGGCCGCAGCCCGAGCACGCAGATGTTCCGTTCTATACATTCTCCGGTAAAATCTGCGCTCCATGAATTACCGCCAGAACGTCAATCTGGTCAGCTTTTATCTTGTAGATAATGCGATAAGGTTTCTCTATCATCTCGCGGATATCTTCCGCCTCATATTCCGGCACTGTCCGGCCGGATAAGGGGTGATCGGAGATTTGCTCGGAACGGCGGGTGATTCTATCCACCATCCTCAAGGCATAGGTAGGGGAATTGGCGGCGATGTATTCATAAATGTTAAAAAGATGCCTGATGGCATTTTCCGTCCAGTAAACTTTCATTTAGCAAGTCCGAACCTTTTGCGGACTTCTTTTACATCGACCGTGCGGCCTGCGTCACTGTCTTTGAGCCCGGCTTCAATAGCCTGGTGAACATAGATTCGATACATGAGATCGTCCCATGTCGCATTTTCCGGCAAATTATTTAATAACTTGTGGGCTTCCTGTTTGACGTTTTCTGTTTGCATCTGTTTATCTCCTATTGTGACGCCGACATGGATTTTTGTTTCAGTCGGCTGTTTTCGATGAAAGTATCCAGCAGCTGCAGAATCTGGCGTTTTTCCTTTGATTCCATTTTTTCTATTTGATTGAGCCGTCGCCAGAGCCGGTTGTCTTTTGTTTTTTTGTCTTTCTCCAGCGGCTCCATCCCCAGCAGTTGATCAGTAGATACGCCCAGGGCTTTAACAAATAGCGGTAAAAGATGCGTGGGCGGATGCTTTGTTTCTTTTTCGTAATAGGCAATCATCCTTTGAGAAATCCCCATCTCTTTAGCGAGGTCACGCTGAGAATATCCGGCATTGGTGCGCAGCCTGGCCAATCTCGCTCCGAAATGATCGTCTTGATCTACAATAATGCGTTTGGGCATGTTCAACCTCCGTTGTGATCTATCATGCCCGCTATTATACATCAGGATTTTGTACTTCATGGTTTCCCTCAAAAAATCATTTGACAATCTGATACGAAGATAGTATCACTAACTGAACCGAAAAACAAGACGAAAAAAATTATATTCAGGCGCATTTTTTTCTTGACAGCTATCTGGCACGACTTTCAGCGGGGCAAGGCCGTATCAACAATAACGGGGGACAATAGATATGATCGAAAAAGAGCGAATCGAGGCCATCAAGCGGGATATTGACCTGGCGGCATTTATCGAATCCCGCGGCATCATGCTAAAGAAAAACGGCAAAGGCTATGTTGGGCTTTGCCCCTTCCATGAAGATACCAACCCATCATTATCAGTAAATACACAAAAGAACCTCTGGCAGTGTTTCAGCTGCGGCACAGGCGGAGATATTATCCGGTTTGTGGAGCTGATGGATAAAGTAGCCTTCCCTGTAGCAGTAAAGAAGCTGGATGATTCCATGCACAGCAAGGAAAGCTATCTATACCTGACCAGATCGCCGGATAAAACAAACAAAACAAACACAGCAAACGGCACAACCGTTAAGGAACAGAAGCTTCTTGCCCGTGTTGTCGGCTACTACCAGCACACCCTGACGCAGGATCAGCGAGGATTGAACTACCTGAAAAACGTAAGAGGCATTACCGACAATCAGTCCATTAAAGATTTCGGCACAGGCTATGTCAACGGCACTCTGCCGGATATCCTGCCGGATGATGAAGAAGCAATCACAGCCTTAAAGAAGATCGGCATATTAAATAGCAAAGGCCATGAAACCTTTTATAACTGTATTGTCTTTCCCCTGCATGACAACAATGGCGGCATCGTGAACCTTTATGGCCGCAATATCGCCGAGGACAACGGCGTCAGTCATCTTTATCTTCCCGGCGCAAGAAGCGGCATCATCAACAGACAGGCCGTCAAGAGATCACAAACAATCATCTTAACCGAATCCGTCATTGATGCTTTGACTCTTTACGCTCAAGGCTTCAAGAATGTAATCCCGATCTATGGCGTCAATGGTTTGCTTGATGAACATCTTGCTCTCTTTAATAGCCGGATAAAAGAAACCTACATCATCTTTGACGCCGATGAAGCAGGCATCAAAGGAGCTGAAGCTCTGGCTTTGCGGTTAAAGGAAAAAGAAATTGTTCCTTATATCGTCAGTCTGCCCGTGAAGGATGTTAATATCTTCTTTAAACGCCAAACACCGGAAGAACTGGAAGCACTGCTCAGAGGGGCCAATCCTAAAGCACTGGAGCAATCGGACAAGATCAGCAAACGGGAGCAAAGCCTTTATCAGGAAACGGAGCACGGCTTTGTGGTCGGCTATGGTGACAGATATTATGAGATCAAGGGAATACAAAGATCAGATACACAGCTTAAGGCCACGGTCAAGGCTTCCAAAGACAGCAGCATCAACAGCAGAATGCCTTTTGAACTCTCCACGATTGATCTGTACTCCTCACGATCAAGACAATGGTTTGCCAAAGTCTGCGCTGATATTTTCGGAGCCAGTGAAGAATTAATCAAAGAAGATTTAGGCAGGCTGATGACACTTGCGGAATCCTACCGGCCCAAAGACAAGAAGGTCAATATCACCGAAGCGACGAAAGAAGAAAAAGACGAAGCAGAGCGTTTTTTAAAAAACCCGGCACTCTTCACCGAAATCTTAACCGATCTGGAAACCATCGGCGTCACCGGTGAAGAAACAAATAAACTGGTCGGTTACCTTGCCGCAGTATCCAGAAAGCTCGACGAGCCTTTGTCCATCCTCATTCAATCGAGAAGCGCTGCGGGCAAATCAACATTGCAGGACGCCATTTTATCTTTAGTGCCTAATGAGGACTTTGTTAAATATACCCGGATTACCGATCAGGCTTTGTTTTATAAAGCGGAAGACTCTCTGGTCAACAAGATCATTGCCATTGAGGAAGAAGAAGGCATGGGCGGAGCTGCCTACTCTATCAGAAACATTCAATCGGCAAAAAAGATTACCGTCGCGGCTACCGGCAAAGATGCAGCCACAGGCAAGATGCGGACGGAAGAATACACAGTCAAAGGCCCCGTGGCCGTCATGATTACAACAACCGCCGCGGAACTGGAAGGCGAAACAGCCAGCCGCTTTTTGTTTCTGACCATTGATGAATCAACAAAGATGACGGAGGCAATCCATAACAAGCAAAGAGAAGCCGACACGCTGGAGGGACTAATCAAGAAGAACAAAAAGGAAAAGATCATCAGGAAACATCACACCGCTCAGCGTTTGTTAAAGCCATTGGCCGTGGTCAATCCCTTCAGCCAGCATCTTTCTTATCCCAGCGGCTCTTTAAGAACGAGACGCGACCATAAAAAATATCTGAACCTGATCCGGGCCATTGCCTTTTTGTTTCAGTCGCAGAGAGAAATTAAAACCATCAATGTGGAGGGCCAGTCTGTAGAATACATCGAAGTCTCTTTAGACGACATCGAGAAGGCCAACAAATTAGCCAATGAAGTATTGGGCCAGAGCCTTGATGAATTAGCCAAACCTTCGAGAACTCTGCTTTCCGGCATTTACAACATGGTCAAGGAAGAAACGGAAAAAGGCGGCATCCCTATTGAGCACTTTTTCTTTAACCGCCGGATGATTCGGGAATACATCAACTGGACGGACTGGCAGATCAGGGCGCATATCAGGCAACTCGAAGAAATGGAATACCTGGGCGTGAGGATGGGCGCACAAGGCAAGCAATACAGCTATGCTCTGAATTATAAAGGACAGGCGGAAGAAGAAGGCCGCTGCTACCTGAACCTGACGCCTGTGGAAGAAATCAAAAAGCAACTTCGAGGGTAGTTTGTCCAACTACGAGGGATAACAACGTGACTACGAGTGTGCTGCGAGGTTTTATAAAACATCATTAAGTCATAGCAATTAAAGAAAAAAACTAACTACGTGGAGTTCGTGAGGGGAGAAAGAGACGGGAGGGAGAGAGGGCATAATATGGACGTCATCGTAACGATAACTGAATACAAGCAACATCTGAAAGTCCTGGGCTATGCGCCGTCATCCGTTGCCTGTTATGGCCGTGGTCTGGATATGTTCGGCAAATACCTGCAAGCAGAAAACATAGACGATCTGCGCAAAGTCACCAAGCAAATCATTCTAAACTATCAAAGCAAGATCATGGAAAGACCGATTGCACAGGAGAGCAAAGCTCTGGAGATCAGGCCGGTAAAGAGATTGTTTGAATATCTTCTGGAAAACAATCACCTGCTGATTAATCCGGCAGAAGGCATTGTAGAGACCAACAGAACAAATAGGAAGATCGGCACAACTCTTACCGTTGCCGAAATGCAGCAGCTGCTTGATGCTCCTAATCTATCCTTGAGAACCGGAATCAGAGACAAGGCCATCCTAGAGTTGCTTTATTGTACCGGGATCAGAAGAGACGAGCTTTTGAATCTGGAAGTTTATCATGCCGATTTAAAAGACCAGGTGCTTTATATCCGCAAGGCCAAAGGCAGAAAACAAAGAGTTGTTCCCCTGGGCAACAATGCCACAAAATATCTGAAAGAATATCTGGAGAAGATCAGACCGCATTATGCGAAGAAGAACCCGAAGGAACGAAGACTTTTTTTAAACTGTTCCGGCCTGCCGTTGGCGAGCGAAGCTCTGCAAGCCCTGGTCAGGACACACCGCATTGCCGCCGGAATAAAGAAGCCGGTCTCCCCGCATGTCTTCCGCCGCAGTTGCGCCACGCATCTTTTACAGCAGGGAGCGGACGTGCGTTATGTGCAGAAGCTTCTAGGACACAGCCGTTTAAAGACCACACAGTTTTACACCAAGGTCATGCCGGTAGAAGTCAAACAGACGCATGAAAAGACGCATCCGAACTTAGAGGCCAATTATGACAATTAAAGAGCTGCTTCCCAAATATCTTTCTTATCTCAAAACGATTGGCCGTTCGGCTTTTACGATTCGCTCGACAAAATACGGACTGCGAGCTTTTGCCCGATTTATGGAAGGAGAAAAGGTTTTGCATATTGAAGAACTCTCACACGAAGCGATGACCGCTTATCAGGAAGAGCTGGCCTTCCGTGTTTCGGCCAGAGGCGGACTGCTGGCAATCAGGGCGCAGGAGAAGCTTTTATCTCTCGCTAAAGGCTTTACGCGGTATTTAAAAGATCAAGATTATCTGATTGCCGATCCGGGAGCAAAGATCAAGCTGCCGAAACAACCAAAGACGCTGCCTAAAGTTATCATGACCCTGCCCGAAATAAAGAAGCTTCTGGATGCCACGGATATGCACACCAACGGCGGCTACCGGAATCGTATTGTATTAGAGATTCTTTATGATACGGCCATTCGCAGACTGGAAGTCTGCAACATCAAAATAAGCGATCTTGACTTTGATGCAGGCTATATCCATATCCGGGGCGGCAAAGGCAATAAAGACAGGGTTGTGCCTGTAAGCAAAAGAGTCTGCGAATTAATCAGAAACTATATCTTTGCCGTCCGGCCTTCTTATGTGAAAGACAAAGATGACGGTTATCTGATATTGAACCGCTACGGGCAGAAGATGGACCCGATGGCTGTCTGGCAGATTGTGAAGCGTTGCGTCGATCTTGCCCATATCAAGAGGAATATTAGCCCTCATACATTCCGTCACACCTGCGCCACACACATGCTCAAGAACGGAGCGCCAGTGCGGCACATTCAGGAGATGCTGGGTCATGAGTCTTTGGAGTCCACGCAGATTTACACTCGCGTCACGATCAACGACCTGAAAGAAATCCACGCCAAATATCATCCATCGGAGAGCATGAGCAAAGAGGAAAGATAGGACTGTGCGTCTGCATCCTCGGGCTGCACCGGCATTCGCCGGTCTTCGCCCAGCTTCGCTGTGCTTCGAGCCCATATCCTCCGTTTCCGGTGCCTGTCCGGCGCATGCCGGAGGCACAGCCGATGTTGTTTTATTCCCCCGCCCACCCCGCAGAAGAGCGCCGATAAGTGATCGCTCAAGCTTTGCGGGAAGGTAACATAACTGGCTTTATGTTTAGCCGCGTGAGGGAAGGTTCAAGGGCGGGACGCTTGCTTTTCTTTTAACTGCAAGCGGCATGACCTTGAAGCCATGTCCGATAAAGCAGCTTTATCGGACTTGCCGAATGCGGCGACTTCCCGCAAAGCTTGAGCTAAACTTTAAGGTGCGGCGCTCTTCTGCTCCCGTCCGCCCCCAGGGGCTCCCTGAAAGAAAAGAGAAGAAAAAAAGAGAATAGCGATTAAAGAAAAAACAGCCAAAAGCTTTTTTCTTTAACTGCAATATCTGCTTGATTTATTTTGTTCATCTCTTTAAACTGACAGCGTTTCTCAAACACATGGCGACCAGGGCGCATGCTATGAAAAAAAGAAGCTCTTATGGAGGGAGGCCCATCGTAATATCTAGAGCAAGATATTATGATCCGCAGGCTGGGAGGTTCTTGCAGAGAGATCCGATTGGGTTTGGGGGCGGTATTAACGTATATGCTTATGTCAAAAATAACGCTGTGAATTGGGTTGATCCTAGTGGTTTGCTCTGTATCTATTCGCAAAGCTGGCAAACCCTGACTTGCACAGACGCGATTGGGCAACAGTATGTATACTGCACCGGGTACTCTGGTATTGGTGCTGGTCTTAACAATCCAGCAGCACAGAATCAGCCGTTTGTTGGTCCAATTCCTCAAGGCAGCTACACAGTCGGAGTACCTTTCAATAGTCCTACTATGGGTCCGATCACAATTCCGCTAACACAAGCACCTGGCAACACTATGTTCGGAAGAGGCCATTTCTATATTCATGGCGACAATCCAGCTCAGAACAATACTGCATCTACAGGCTGTATTGTTGCTCCTAAAGATTGCCGCTCACAGATACCTATTGGCGAAACGCTACAGGTGAACCCATGAAAAAACTCATTACCTATGTTTTGGTAAATGCTTTGGTCGTTGTGGCTTTATACGCGATTGCTTTTTCCGCCACAGAAGTTCCCTCACAAATTTTCTCGATTAACGGTGCGACAGTGGGCGTTACCACGCTAGATGAAGTACAAAAAATCTATGGGATGTCTGAACCTGCAAGAGTTAATCAAGAAGACGAAGAAGCAGATGTAACTGTTTGTTATGTGCATCCTTCGCCGCGAGGGAAATCGTACCTGGTTTTTGAGTCTGGTGTAATGGGAGGATACAAATTCATTACTGGTTTTAGAATCTCTACCCTCCCTCCGAATGGAAATTGCATATCGACAAAGACAGACGTTAGTGCCTTAGCAACCCGAAATGGTGTTCGGCTAGGGCAGAGCCTTAAGGAGTTTAAGAAGGCTGTCCCTGTTAAGTTCAGATGTAACAATTTCGAGTTAACATATGAAGCCATCAGCCAACGAACAGCGACACAAGAAGAACTAAAAAGGCTACGAACCAACTGGCCTAACGAAAAACAGCATTATTTCGATGTAACAACTATTATCAAAGCCAAGTTCCATGATAACAAACTTATCGACTTCTACGTTCATAAGATCGAATCATACTGAAAGAACGGAAAGAAATAATGGCGTCGCTTCTTGACATTTGACGGTGTCATCACCGGCGAAAAACAAGGCCATTTTCATCGAAAAAATTAAGGCCACAGGTTGAAAAGTATACAATTATTTTTTTAGCAGCTATCGATGGCTACTCTGGGATGATGTAAATAATACGATGGAGGGCGTTCTCCGTCTATGTGATGCTTGCCTGATTATTTATTTGATTTTTGAACTTCTCTCGATAGCTTTACCTCTCCGATCCCCATGGGCACGCTATGAACAGGATAGCGGAATATAATTCGGCAGGAACTCTCCAAACAAAATACACGCACGGCCCCGGGATTGATGAACCGCTGGCTAGAACGCAAACACCCTACATATTTTTATCATGCCGATGCTTTGGGCAGTATTATGGCTTTAACAAATACCAGTGGCAAGCAGGCACAGGTATACACTTACAATTCTTTCGGCAAGATCACCCATATCGTCGGCCCCAGCGTTTTCTCTACCATCGTTCAGCCCTACGCCTATACCGGGAGGGAGTACGACCCCGAAAGCGGGCTTTACTTCTACAGAGCAAGATATTATGATCCGCAGGCTGGGAGGTTCTTGCAGAGAGATCCGATTGGGTTTGGGGGGAGTGATTTTAATCTTTATGCGTATGTGGGAAATAATCCGGTCAACAGAATTGATCCTACCGGATTAATGGAACAAATACCTGGTAACGCAATTGATTGGATGAAACTGATTAAAAAAACAGGTAATTACATTAAGGCATGTAATGATTTTTCTAAATGTCCTAATTATGAATCATGCCAAAAATGTTGCGAAGCAGTTTCAAAGTTAATCTTCCCTGGCATTTGGCATACAGGAATGGTATCTTGTACAGTATGGGTATGTAACGATTTAAATTAATTAGATTCTAACACGGCCAAGAAATAAGCCGCGAGTTTTGCCCGCGAAAATTTATTTTCGCTGGCATACGTAGTCGGATTGATTGTGTCGATATGTGAAGCGCTTAGAGCGGAACATGTACACACAATCCTTGATTACCGATCCACTTATCACGGGGATTTGTTAATATGCTTAAAAAGGTAAAATATCAATTTTTAGCGTTCATTTTGGGTGCAATTTGTTTTTATTGCTTTATATCTTCCCATAATTTTATTTCAGACTTGGCAGTAAACACGGGGATTTCACCTTATTTATTGAAAATGATTTGTTCTTTATCTGTCTCGCAGGAACTAAAAAATATTATTGCTGTAACAGCCACCATATTATTTGATTTTATATTATTTGTTAGCATATCAATATTTCTTTTGTACATTTTTGCCAATAAACTTTATGATAACTTACTTTTGAATGGCTTACTTATGACTGTTGGTTCTTTCATAATTGATAAAATGTATTTCTCAATTATGCATACGCAAACTTTTGATTTTACATATTTTCAAGTATTCATGTTATGGTCTGTCAATAAGATTGCCTCGATCTTAATTATGGCTTCTATAATAACTCTTTATTTTTTAATAGCAATTATTTTATCCAAGAAAATTAGGAGTACGATTCTAATCAAACTCGGGAAACATGGAAATATTGGGGACGGTTGTACTAGCTCAACAATTCGGAGGGGAAATAATGGGGACAGTTTTATATAATTGACAACTTCCGCTAACCCTTGCCATTCCTGACATTCCGGCGGTTGGAGTTTTTTCTTCAACCGACGTTTTTGTTTTTGGGTTTTATTTTGGTTAAATGCGGCTTGCCATTGGGTTCTTCGGTATTTTACTCTAGACTCTACGCCACACTTAAATTTGGCAGTGGACACTTGATATATGCATAACCCAAGTTCTATCGACGTTTGCGGGAATTAATACGGAGTATTGCTCTCTTTCAATTGGTAATCTTTATATTAGAGAACCAATAAAATGAATTACTATATTGCAATGACGTGCGGAATAATTTCGGGCGTTTGTCTCGTGATCCTTGCTTTAAGAAAAAAATTGTCATTGCTTGATTCTATACTTCATAATCCTAAACGCATGGGAGAGCTTGACTTCATAGATAAACTTTTAACTTTGACCATGTTGATATTCTGGTTGGTTTCTTTGATTTTTGGTATTTTGCTGAATATGTAAATAATGTTTATGTTATAATACTTATAACCATATGTACTAATGCACTTTGAAGTATATCGTGGAGTTTTAAAAATGTTTAAAGTAATTGGCATGGGTTTCCTTATTATTTCTGGACTTTGCTTAACAGCAATTGGGTTAAGAAATAACCCAAAATTATTTGGTTGGATTCTGTCCTCGAAGCTTAATAAAAATATTGACTCTATGGATAAGTATTTAGCTTTAACTGCGCTTATATTTTTTATACTTGCAATGATCTTCCTGGTCATTCTTGTTTAGCCCAGAGCGCGGTATGATAATAGGAAAAAAAATCTATTGCCGACACATAATTATTTATCCTTAGGGTGTTATGATGTATAGTCTTCCCATAACACTACAAAAGGGAACATTGAACATGTTCATGCCAAAAAGCAAACAGACAGATTTTTTTGATGCAGACGCTCTTTGTGAAAGACTGATACCTAAAGACAGTTTCTATCGCCAATTCAGAGAAAATATCTGGCCTCTAATGGATGATGAGCAATTTGAATCGATGTACTGCAAAGACAATGGTCGTCCTCCCATCTCTCCATCCCTTCTTGCTATGGCTACCATCCTCCAGTTCTACCGTGACCTGTCAGACAGGGAGATGGAACGTGCCGCCATGTATGACATCGAGATAAAGTACGCTCTGGGTCTTTGCATTGATGAACGACCCTTTGATCATTCATCCCTTCATGACTTTAGAAAGAGACTCTTGGAGAATGGCAAGGAGAAAGAAACTTTCGACCGAATACTTTCACATCTCGTTACTGTTGGTATGATCAAGAAAGACGAAATCCAGCGTATAGACGCGACACATGTCATTGCCGATGTGGCGATCCCGACGATGGTGACGCTGGTCAAGAAAGGCATCTACGAGATACTGAAGCCTCTTGCCAAGCGCCACAAGGCTGAGTATCAGAAGATTGCCGACTCAATGGACTTGACGGAATACAGCAAGAAAGAGGTCAATCACAACACTCCCGGTCGTTTGGACATCGAGAAGCGAAAAAAGAAACTTGTCGAGGTTGTTACCGACGCCCGTACCATGCTGGAAAATGTTAAAAGGATCACAGGAGATGAAATCCTCGACCACCGGGTGAAGATGCTAAAAAGAATCCTTCAGGAAAACATCACCGCAGAAGAAGACGGCACTCCTAAGGAAAGGGTTTACAAGGAAAAACCGAAAGACATCCTGGTATCGCCGGTAGATCCTGACGCCCGCTATGGTGCCAAATCCAACACCAAGCGATTCACAGGTTACAAGGCAAATGTTACTGAAACCGTAGATAGTCGTTTTATCACCAACATTAAAGCCATGCCAGGCAACCGCCCAGACGGAGAAGCCACGATTGAGGCTGTCAAGGAACAAAAGCAGTACAACCTCACCCCTGCCAAGGTCATTGGTGATACGGCTTACGGCGACGGGACATATAGAAAGAAACTCAAGGAAAACGGTACAGAGATTGTTGCCCCGCTGAGAGAGAAAAACGACAGAACCAAAGTCATCTACTCCAAGAGCATGTTTCAATACGATGAATACCGCAACCTCCTGACCTGTCCGGCTGGAGTAACCACAGTGCAGAGTTTCTATGACAGGCAGAAGGAAATAAGGGTGTTCCACTTTCCCATGACTGAGTGCGGCAAGTGTCTGCGCAAACCCGAATGTACCAACGCAAAGGATGGAAGAAGAACAGTAGGTATAAGCAAATTCAACAAGGAACTTCGGGAAGCGGAAGAGTATAATTTAACCGAGCAGTTCAAGGAAGACATGAAACTCAGACCACCGATAGAAGGCAAGTTATCAGAGCTGACGAGATATCATGGCATGAGAAGGGCCAGATATAGAGGACTCAAGAAGGTAAGCCTGCAATGCTACTTCACGGCAGTTGCAGTAAACATCAAGCGATGGATAAAACTGGAGCTTGAAAATCTGAAACCGAGAATTCCGACACCGGCGATGGTAGCCTTATAGAGGTTGATCAAAACAGGGAATCGCCTCTTTAAAGGCATTTCCGGGTGATGATGCAACGATTTGTTCTTTGAAAATGTGAATTCACCATAATAGTAATAAATAATTTGGCAAACTGAGACATTAGTCTGTGGTTGGCTGAAGTACAGGATTATGAACGGGGTTTTCAGACGGTATCATGTAAAAAATAATCCAGTCGGCTTCGTAGACCCATTAGGTCTTTACCAAACTCTTTTCCAAAGCGACTGTTGTAAAACATCCCGTAACGACTGTATGGCCAAATGTATGAGCTTGCTTTATCCTGATTATATTGGTTGGCCAATATTTTCGTTAGCAGGTTTTCTGCCGAGACCTATAGGCGGCCCGATAGGTGCTATTGACAGTGGATGGACAATAGGAACATTCACAGGATGCGCAATCGTGTGCATGTCCGATCCCTGTTCATATAATTTTTAAAAGAATTAAATAGTGAAGGGGCTTTTTATGTCATTAAAGCAAATAATAAGAACTCCTAAACCACATGAATATCTCGTTATCTCTATTGCTGGTTTTGTAGTGAGCCTCATTTGGGTAATAAGATGGATAAATGGCGGCGTGTTTTGGTGGGAAGTAGTATGCTGGTTGTTAGGTTCAATATCCTTTTTCGTTTCTTTTTTACGAGCAAAAAAAATAAAGCTGAATAATGGGGGCGCTGGTAAGAAGATAAGTTGACATCTAGCACACAAGGAAACAAATAGTCTCTTCTTGACTCATCTTGGGGTTTCGGATTACCCGGCGGTTGGAGATTTTTCTTCAACCGCTTTTTTTGACCTTTTTTGGGTTTTATTTTGGGGGGTAAGGTGGTTGTCATCGGGTACGCGTTTTTTGCTCTAGACTCTACGCCACCCTAAAATTTGTGGCAGTGGACACTAATAAGCAATGCACCACTTCCATTGAGACTCGCGGCAGTTGACGTTGAGCCTTGCTCTCTTTCAATTGGTAATCTTCAGTTTTCCCGGCTTAATGAATCTATTTGTTTGTAGGTGTAAGGTGCAGAAAGGCGCTTCAACTGTTTGTTAACATGACTATTTTATAATCAGGACAGGCCTGATATCGGTGTTCCGCAGTGGCCATGAATAGTGTAGCTATAAAGTTCTTACAGCTGTACGTCCTCTGGAGCCAGTTTAAATCAGGCTGTGATATTGAAAATATTTCACAGCCTTTTTCTTTGAATAACTTTGGAAAAGCCAGCCTAATAGTTGAACTTTTGAAGAAAAAGTAATAGAGTTAGATTAAACATCAGGAGATTACTCTATGAGAGAGGTTGTCATTGTTTCGGCCTGCCGCACAGCGGTAGGCACTTTCGGCGGAAGCCTGAAAGATTTAAACGCGGCAACGCTGGGAAGCGTTGTGATGAAAGAAGCGGTAAAGCGCGCGGGTATTGATTCGGCTACTATTGATGATGTCCGTTTCGGCTGCTGCATGGAACCGGTAGATACACTCAATGTTTCCCGTGTCGCGGCGCTCCTAGCCGGTATTCCCGAAAGTGTCACGGCCGTCACAATGAATCGTGTCTGCATATCCGGCATGGAAGCCGTTCTTTCCGGCATGGCCATGATTCAAAGTGAAATGGCAGATATAATTCTGGCCGGCGGAATGGAACATATGTCCGGTGCCACCTATTCCATACCGGGGGCCCGCTGGGGTTACCGTTTTCAGGATCAGGTAGTCGTAGATAATATCATCCATATCCTGCATTGTGGCTCATATATTATGCCCGGCCCGGAAAAAGGCCCGCTTAAAGACGGCGCGCTCATCGACATGTACAGAGGCAAACCCTACATAATGGGTGTCACCGCCGAATTTGTCGCCGAAATGTATAAAATCAGCCGCCAAGAGATGGATGAGGTGGCGCTGCGCAGTCATAATAATGCCGAGAGAGCCACGCTGCAAGGCGACTTCAAAGAAGAAATCGTGCCGGTGGAAATACCCCGGAAAAAAGGCAAACCGCCAATCATTTTCGATAAAGATGAACATTTCCGCCCCCAACTGACTATGGAGGAACTCACGAATTTGCCACCAGCGTTTGTTCCTAAAATCGGCAAGGTTACCGCAGGTAACGCTTCGGGAATCAATGACGGCGCCAGCGCGATGGTAATTATGTCGGCACAAAAAGCAAAAGAGCTAGGCCTGAAACCTCTTGCGCGCATTACAGCGGTGGGACGCGGCGGATGCCATCCTTCCGTTATGGGTTTGAGTGTCGTTCCGGCTGTACGCGATCTGATGAAGAAATCCGGTTTGAAAGTCAGTGATTTTGAACAAATTGAGCTCAACGAAGCTTTCGCCGCTCAATATCTCGGTTGTGAAAAAGAGTTGAAAATTGACCGCGAAATAACCAACGTTAACGGTTCAGGTATCGGCCTTGGCCACCCCGTCGGTTCCACGGGCTGCCGTATTATGGTTACGCTGATTAATTCCATGAAAAAACGCGGCAAGACACTGGGAATGGCCACGCTCTGCGGCGGCGGCGGGGTTTCGATGGCGTGTGCCATTGAGATAATGTAAAATTAATTTGCATCCAGCTATCTAAATAAAAGCCAGAAGTCAACAGCAATGCTGTTATCCGGCTTTTTACTTGCTATTCAATTGACAATAAATTACTTGCCGGTGAAGGCGTATACAAATTCCGCAATCGCATTGCTGTACAAAGCGGGGTTTACCAACTCCAGATCGTTATGGAAGCCCCCTTTTATAGTGACCATTTTCTTGGAGATTTGGAGCAATTCAAAAATCTGTTCGCCCATTGCCCAGGGTACCACTTCATCTTTATCACCATGAATAATCAGAACCGGCGAAACGATTTCGGGAAGTTTTTTCAAATTGTTAAAGGCGTCTCCCGCCAACATCGCCAACGGACCAAATCCATGAGACCGGGCCATTTCTTTGCCGCTGGTCATCGGTGTAATAAGAATAATGCCGGCCAATTTTTTTTTCATAGAAATGTTTAACGCCACAACCGTACCCAAAGACCTGCCGCAAATAAAAATCTTATCTGGTGAATATCCCAGTGTTTCCATAACGTATTTTAAAGAAGCGACTCCATCTTCGTAAATTCCTTTTTCCGACGGTTTGCCGGTGCTCTTGCCATAGCCTCTGTAACCTACACCCAAGACGTTCAGGCCGGTCTTGGCTAAATCTATCAGCTCCGGAATACGGTCATATATATTTCCCGCGTTCCCGTGAAAATAGATAACTATGTTTTTAGCTAAGCTATTGGAAACTAAAAAGCATTGCAAGCGCACTTTATCTTCCGTAACTATATAAATTTCTTTCACGCCGACGGGTATATTTTCCGCTGCCACGGATTTGGTAACCGTAGGAAAGAAGGCCATCCGATTTACAATTGCTTCACATCCGATTAAAAACATAAGACAAATATAGATAACATATTTTATTTTCATAGCCGGAATATCTTTACTAATTGTTTTTAAAAAAATATTAGCAAATTTCTTCCACAATTCCCATCAGTGGTTGTTACCGTTTTTCTCTGTAATAACCTCGTCGTATTCAGGGATAACTATGCCCTGACCAACCATAATCTGATAAATTCTTTCCGATTGACCCTCCATGTATCTGGACTCACTGTTTGGTTTGTAACGGCGGGGGTTGGGTAGAATTGAAGCCAGCCTTGACGCCTGGCGGGCTGTCAATTGGGAGGCATGTTTCCCGTAGTGCTTTTGCGCCGCCGCTTCAATGCCGAAAACTCCATCGCCCCATTCGACGACATTCAAATAAAGTTCGAGAATTCTTCTTTTGCTTAATTGATTTTCTATCCGCCAGGTAAGTATAGCTTCCTTGAGTTTTCTAATAGGGTCCTTATCCGGAGAAAGATATAAATTTTTCGCCAGTTGCTGGGAAATAGTGCTGCCGCCCGCTTGAATTTTACCATTCTTGATATCTTTTTCCAGAGCTTTTTGCATTGCTTCAAAATCAAATCCTTCATGCGACCAGAATTTACTGTCTTCCGAGATAATTACAGCTTTCATCACATAAGGAGATACTTCAGAAATTGGCACCCATATTTTCTTAATTTTTTTCTTTAACTTTTTTTGCTGCCAGGTTTTTTCCCTGTATTCCATAAAAGCAGTTTTCTCGGGATTGTGTTTTTTCAAATAAGCCACATTGGGATAAAAAAAATAGCGCCCTACATCAACGGCAAAAATAGCCGCGAAGAAAAATAATGCTACAAAAAGAACTTGTTTCCAAAGCTTCATAATCATCCTTGCCGTAATTTTGATGAGCTTTCAATCCCGCGACTTGGAATCCCTCGGCTCCAGCCGGGTCAGGAAAGCGCCGTGACCAGCGGGAGGTCGCATTGTTTTAGGGAGCCTCCGGCTCCTGTTGGAGGGGGCTCCACTAAACTTCAAATTTTTGAGTGTCGTTTCCTATACCCTTTTATCACAGATTGCAAAATAAATTTGACAGATAATTTTATTTTTAGTATGTAACAGCCCCCAAAAGTTAGAGGCACGTTGTCGGCAAATATTTTTCGTTCTCTTTGTAGCAAATTATCCCTTACATTCCGGCACTCATGAGTCACCTGGAAACATCTGTGTACCTTTAACAAAGGGTGAGCCGCACGCTAAAAGGAGATATTTAATGAGAAAATGGCAGTTTTTTGTATTTTCCCTGTTTTTGTCATTGTGTTTTATCAACAGTTCATTGGCCAAAGAATACACAGTAAAAACCGGTGACAGTTTAAAAAGCATATCCAAAGAATCCGGCATCGGTATAAATGAAATAAAAGAAGCCAATAACCTTACGAAAACCATACTTCAACCAAACCAGGTTTTAATCATTCCCGAAAAGAGCGCTGCAGTTTCTACTGCCGGGCCCAAACCGAAGGTTAAACGTGCTGTTTATTACACTGTCAAAAATGGAGATACCCTGTCTGCAATCGCCCGAAAAACAGGAGTTCCCGTAAAACAAATAATGGCTCTTAACACTATTCGCCCGAAAAGTTTACGCATTGGCCGGAAATTAGTTCTGGCAAAGCCAACCCAGCTTTCAGAAAATGAATCTATAGATGAAGATGATGAAGATATTGAAAATGATGAAAACGGCGGCGAAAAAGGTGATCTGGCCCAATTGGAAAAGGAGGAGCAAAAGCAGGAAGAACTATTGGGAAAATGGCGCAACCCCGATGAAAGACAATTATTCGTTAAAGTGGCGACAGGCTTTCTGGGCGCACCATACAGATTAGGCGGTTCCAGCCTCAAAGGAATTGACTGTTCCGCTTTCGTTCGCAAGATTTATCAAATTTTCGATATAGATTTACCTCGTAACGCCCGTGCGCAATCCAAAGTCGGCATGAGCATCGACCGCGAGGAATTGGTGGAAGGCGATCTCGTTTTCTTCCGTACACGCAGACCTCTGGGACATGTGGGAATTTACATCGGCAATAATGAATTTGTCCACGCGTCCTCTATGAGGAAAGTCGTTCGCATTGACAGCATGGATACCCCCTATTTTCAAAAAAGATTTCAGCGCGCTGTCCGGATAAAAGGGCTGGATAATAAAGGGGTGTAATGCCGGGCCACCATAGTTTTATCTCTCTTCCGGAAGGTTTTTGCCAGTTGATTATCCATCAGGTTTATTATATGAATTTATATCTATTAGCTATTTGATTTGTTTACGGCTTCGTTTATATAGCGTGGCAATACCTAACAAATAAGGAGGAATTATTATGAAAAGAAAAATCTATTTTTTCACCGGCATTTTCATCATGGCCCTATTTTGCAGTGGCTGCGGGGTTTCGGAAGATAAATATATGAAGAAATCGGCGGAGGCCGACAATTTGAATAAGGAACTGGCCGCCCAACAAGAAAAAAATAAAGCTCTCTCCGATGAAAATACCGCTCTTAGGGAAAGCACCGCCAAATTAGAAAAAAAATCAAAGGAAGTCGAAGCAACAAGCAATACCTATAAGGATTTGCTCCAGGAGATGAAAGGTGAAATTGCGAAAGGGCAAATTACCATCACCGAACTCAAGGGCAAGCTGACCATGGATGTCGTGGATAAAATTCTTTTTGATTCCGGCGAAGCGGTGGTAAAAGAAGAAGGTCTTGCGGTGCTGAAAAGAGTTGTGGATATCTTAAAAAACGTAAAGGATAAAAACATCCACGTTGAAGGACACACGGACAATGTTCAGATAACAGGCAGACTGGCCAAAAAATATGCAACCAACTGGGATCTCTCCTATGCGCGCGCCATTAACGTCACCAAATATCTGCAGCAGGAAGGAATTGATCCCAAGGTTCTTTCCGCGACAGCGTTCGGCGAATATCAGCCTATAGCGGATAATTCGACTCCCGAAGGCCGGGCTAAAAACCGCCGTATCGCGATTATTCTCCTGCCCAAGGAATAATTGATGGGAAAAAATTTAGTTGAAAAAATTCTCACCGAGCATCTGATTTCCGGCAAGCTTATGCCCGGGGAAGAAATCGGCATTCGCATCGATCAAACTCTTACGCAGGATGCCACAGGAACCATGGCCTATCTGCAATTCGAAGCTATGAATGCGCCCAAAGTGAAAACCGAGTTGTCCGTAAGCTACATTGACCATAACACGATTCAAGTCGGGTTTGAAAACGCGGACGACCATTGTTATTTGCAGAGTGTGGCCCAAAAATTCGGCATTGTTCTTTCCCGTGCGGGAAACGGCATTTGCCACCAAGTCCATTTAGAAAGATTCGGCAAACCCACTAAAACGCTTATCGGCTCGGATAGCCACACTCCTACCTGCGGCGCGTTAGGCATGATTGCCATCGGCGCGGGAGGTCTTGATGTCGCGTTAGCTATGGCCGGTGAACCGTTTTACCTGGTTTGTCCAAAGGTCATTAAAATCAATCTCACCGGCAAGCTTAAGCCCTGGGTTTCCGCCAAAGATGTTATCCTTAAAGTGCTGGAAGTTTTCACCACTAAAGGAAACGTCGGTATAGTATTCGAGTATGGCGGAAAAGGCGCCGCTACTCTTACAGTGCCTGAGCGCGCCACGATAACCAATATGGGAGCGGAATGCGGTGTGACGACTTCCATTTTCCCCAGCGATGAAATGACGCGACAATTCCTCAGCTCTCAACAACGCAAAAAAGATTTCACGAAACTTAAAGCCGATGAAGACGCGACTTACGCCAAAGTAGTTGATATTGACTTATCCAAGATTGAACCACTAACGGCCAGACCCCACAGCCCGGATAATATCGGCACGGTCAAGAGCATGAGAAAAATTGCCGTGGATCAAGTATGTCTGGGAAGCTGCACCAATTCTTCCTACAAAGACTTAGTGACAGTGGCTAAAATATTAAAGGGCAAAGTGGTGCATCCCGACGTTAGTTTTATTTTAGCACCGGGCTCGAGGCAGGTATTGGAAAATATCGCCCATAATGGTTACCTTGCCGACTTGATCGCCTCCGGAGCGCGAATTATGGAAAACGCCTGTGGCTTTTGTATCGGCAACAGCCAGAGCCCCCAATCCGGCGCCGTATCGCTACGCACCTCCAACCGCAATTTCCTGGGGCGCTCGGGAACTATGGATGCCGCTGTTTATCTGGTAAGTCCGGAAACCGCAGCGGCCGCGCTAATCACGGGAAAATTTACCGATCCGCGTGACTTAAAAACCCCTTATCCCAAAGTTAAAATGCCGGAACAGTTTTTAATTGACGACTCCATGATTGTCTGGCCATCAACTAATACCAAGCCGCATTCAAAAAGAAATCGAGGCGGCGGGGAAGAGGCGGCTCGGTATACCGGAGAAATTTATCGCGGTCCGAATATCGGCTCTCCGCCCAAAAATTCAGCGCTTCCAGAAATTATTCAAGCTCAAGTCACGATAAAAGTAGGCGATAAAATTACAACCGATCACATTATCCCCGCCGGTGCGCGAATGAAATACCGCTCGAACATTCCTAAGTATTCCGAGTTTGTCTTTGAAAATGTGGATGCCGGCTTTGCGAAACGTGCTAATAAAATAAAGGAAGCAGGAAAGCAAAACATCGTCGTAGCCGGTTTATCTTACGGGCAGGGCTCTTCACGTGAGCATGCCGCTTTATGCCCCATGTATCTGGGCGTGCGCGCGGTAATTGCCAAATCTCTGGAAAGAATTCATGCCGCCAATCTTATCAACTTCGGCATCTTGCCTTTGACTTTCGTCAATGAGGCTGACTATGACAAAATCGATCAACAAGATGAATTGGAAATTGCCGACGCCAGAAAAATAATTGCCTCAGGCGGCGATCTTCTGGTACAAAACAAAACCAAGGGCATTTCTTTTTATGTTTCTTGCGTATTATCCGTAAGACAAAGACAAATAATCCTGGCCGGCGGCGCGCTCAATATCCACGCCGCAAAATCAAAGGACAAATAAATTTACCGGAGCAACTTCTATTTATGGCGAAAAAGATCAAAGTTAAAACTACTATCGTTGAAATGGACGGCGATGAAATGACCCGCGTCATGTGGGAAATAGTTAAAAACAAGCTTCTCTTCCCCTATCTGGATATGAATATTGATTATTACGATTTGCACATCAAGCATCGTGATGATACCGATGACAGAGTTACTGTTGATGCCGCCCGCGCGATTATGAAATACGGTGTGGGCGTTAAATGCGCAACCATCACTCCCAACAAAGACCGGGTAAAAGAATACAGTTTGAAAACAGCGTGGAAAAGCCCCAACGGTACTATTCGCGCCATACTCGACGGCACGGTTTTCAGAAAACCGATTTTAGTCAATAATATCAAACCTACGGTTTCTTCATGGAAAAAACCAATAACCATAGGCCGACACGCTTATGGTGATGTTTATAATAATTTTGAAATGACGATTCCGGAGGCGGGAAAACTAGAAATTGTTTTCACTCCCAAGGGCAGCGGTAAACCTAAAAGCACCATGGTTAAAGATTTCCCCTCAAGTGGCATTATCCAGGTCAACCATAACCTTGACCAATCTATTTTGAGTTTTGCCCAAGCTTGTTTTACTTACGCTTTGAGTGAAAAAATTGATTTGTGGTTTTCAACCAAAGATACTATTTCCAAGATATATGATGCCGGCTTTCGCGAAATCTTCAATCGGGAATTTGAGCGAAACTGGAAAGAAAAATTTAAAAAGGCGGGAATTGAATACTTCTTTACCCTGATTGACGATGCCGTGGCGCGCATTATGAAAAGCGAAGGCGGTATGCTTTGGGCGCTGAAAAATTACGACGGCGATGTCCTGTCGGATATGATCGCTTCCGCCTGCGGATCCCTGGCTATGATGACATCCGTATTAGTTTCACCTAACGGCTGGTTTGAATTTGAAGCGGCGCACGGCACCGTGCAAAAGCACTACTACAAACATTTAAAGGGCGAAGAAACTTCCAGCAATTCGATGGCGCTGATTTTTGCCTGGACGGGCGGGCTGCGCAAACGCGGAGAGTTAGACGGAACTCCAGAAGTAATAAAGTTTGCCGAAAAACTCGAAGAAGCGGCCATCACTACGGTCGAGAGCGGCACGATGACAGGTGACTTGCTCGCACTTGCCGAAAAAAAAGCTTCCAACAAAAAAGTGAATACGGAAGGCTTTATTGATGCCATAGCAGCCACCCTGCAGAAAAGATTCAATGGTTAAAAGCGCTGAAAATCCACTGCCCAATTTACTGGATTTCACTCTGGAGGAAATGGAGGCATTTATTTCCTCTCTGGGTAAGGAAAAATTCCGCGCGCGGCAAATAATGAAATGGCTGTATCAGAAAAGTAGCACTTCTTTTGCCGATATGACCACGCTTTCGCATGCTTTCCGCGATAAGCTTGCCGCAATAGCCCGTATCCGACGCCCGCAAATCGTTAAAATTCAAAAATCAAAGGACGGAACGAAAAAAGCTCTCTTGCGTCTGGAAGACGGGCTTCTTATCGAAAGTGTTTTAATTCCCGGCAAAAGCCATTGGACAATTTGCCTATCCACTCAGGCCGGCTGCGCCATGGGTTGTGAATTTTGTCTGACCGCACGCCAGGGTTTCAAACGAAATTTATCCCCATCGGAAATTGCGGGACAAATCATTTCCCTGCGGCAGGAAACACCGGAAGGCACCCACTTCAAGAATATCGTAATGATGGGTATGGGTGAACCGCTGGCCAATTATAAAAATACACTCCAGGCGATAAATATTCTTACCTGCGATTTCGGCCTGGGTATTTCCAACCGCAAAATCACGGTTTCTACCTGCGGGCTGGCCCCGCAAATAATTCAGTTGGGAAAGGATATTTGCATTAATCTCGCCGTATCGCTTAACGCACCCGACGATGCAACCAGAAACAAGCTCATGCCGGTCAATAAAAAATATCCGCTGGAAGTCCTGCTGGATGCTTGCAGGCAATACCCGATGCCCGGCCGGAGGCTGCTTACCTTTGAATATATTTTAATTGCGGGCGTTAATTCTTCCCTGCGCGATGCCGAGAAATTAGCCAATTTACTTCAGGGCCTGCGCTGTAAACTGAACTTGATTGTCTTTAACGAAATTCCCGGATCGCCTTTTAAATCGCCGCCGCCAGAGGAAGTGGAAGCTTTCCAGCAGATGCTGATAAAAAAACACTATACGGCCATGATTCGCGTAAGCCGCGGCAGTGACATTCTCGCCGCCTGCGGGCAATTAAGCGGTGCAGCAAATATGTGATTATCGGTTTCCTTGGTCTGGATTATCTTATTTCTTTTCTTTTTCCCCTTTAGAGAGTAAAGTTTTGACAAGTAGTAAACGGCAGCTGATATTGTTTAATGCCTGAGGGAATTTGCCCATAGCTATGAGCAACAGACGCAACATTCTTATAATAATGCTAGTATTTTTAATTTTGCTTCTCATCCTGGGAACTAAATTATTTATTGCTTATAAATTATATGATCTGATTGCCTACAATACGGAAAAACTGATTAATTTCATCGATGCCTTTCATCCTTATGATGATTTTGTTTTCATCGCTATTCAAATTATTCAGGTATTGCTGGCAGGAGCGATACCGGCAGAAATATCCGGATTTATTGGCGGCTATCTTTACGGACCAATAGTGGGAACAATTTATTCCACGATAGGGTTGAGCATTGGTTCATGGTTAGCCTTCATTTTATCCAGACGCTTCGGCTTGCCGTTTATCAAAAAAGTGGTGGCATCCGCAATTATAGAAAAATATGATAATTTCATGACAGAGAGTGGTTCTTTGGTATCTTTCATTCTTTTTTTAATTCCCGGTTTTCCCAAAGCTGCCCTTTGTTATATTATCGGGTTAAGCCAAATGAATGTGTGGATATTTATAGTTGTTTCAACTTGCGGGAGGTTATTCGGAACCATTTTACTTTCACTAAGCGGGAGTTTGCTCCGGACTATGCACATTGTGATGCTTTCGAGCATACTGGTGACTATATCAATTATTTATTTATTTGCCTACTTGTATCGCAAAAGACTGATGAAAATGCCGAAAAAAGTAAAATGACGTAAAGAAAGAAAATTAGTTTCAATTTGCAGAATCGGGTATTTGTTGTGAACAGAAACGAAAGGAACTTTTTCAGCTGCTGCGCTTTTTCAAAGGAAATTTGTTATCTTTTTTTGACCGCTGATGCGGATTATATTTTTTTTCGCGCAAGAGCCGCGAGATGTCTTTTTGTCTGCGGGTTATTCTTTGTCCGGCCATAAAATGTTGTACCTGCTTACGATTCTATTTACAAAATAATTTAACTTATTTTATTTTACCATTTCGATTTCAAAGGATAACGAGGCGGCTAGGAGGAGGCGACGAGGTGTATTTTACATACGTTGAGGAAGCCGACGACGCCGCCAACAAAGTTAGCCAAAGAAAGCGAATTGGTATTAAACGCATTCTTCTTCTAAAGGAAAAGTAAATATCCTTAAACCGGCACGAGTTTAGCTGATAAATTTTCAAGACCTTCTCCTTCACTCTCCTCCGCCCAGCACCTTATAGAGCGTAACCGTATTAACGAGCCGGGCGAGGCGAAGAACGATCAATCCCTGTTGTGCGGCATAGAGGGAACGCTGTGCATCGAGGACGCTCAGGTAGCTGTCAATTCCCTTGACATAGCGCGCCTGGGAGAGGCGATAGGTTTCCGCAACAGCGTCAACCAGCGATTGCTGCGCGGCTATCTGTTGGTTCACCGTGCCCCGCACGGCAAGGGCATCGGCCACTTCCCGAAAAGCCGTCTGGATTGCCTTTTCATACTGCGCCACGGATATTTCCTTTTCTAGCTTGGTTACATCGTAGGCAAACCAGGTGCGGGCATCAAAAATCGGCATAATGATCTGCGGTGCGAAATTCCAAGTGCCTTGGCCAGCTTTGAAGAGTCCGGACAGCTCAGCGCTCGTGGTTCCGATGGAGGTTGTGAGGGAAATGTTGGGAAAGAAAGCCGCACGAGCAGCGCCGATATTGGCGTTAGACGCTTTGAGCTGATGTTCTGCCGCCAGTACGTCTGGTCGGCGCAAGAGCAGTTCGGAGGACAGGCCGGGAGAAATCTCTTGGGGTGGGTTGACACTGCTCAGATCCGAAGGCAAGAGCTCTTGCGACAACGGAGAACCGACCAGAAGATTCAAGGCGTTTTCATCCAGCGCGACCAGTTGCGTGTAGCGAACAACGTCTCCCCTAGCCGTATCGACCTGGCTTTGCGCTTGCATCAGGTCCAATTCGGACGAGAGCCCCACGTCATAGCGTTTCCGGATCAATTTGTAGGAGGTCTCCTGAGTCTCCAGGGTAGAGGTCACCAGTTTTAGAGCTTCCCCATCCGCAGCCAGGGTCAGATACGCCTGTGCGGCTGCTGACACGAGCGAGATTTGTGCGCTGCGACGGGCTTGATCCGTGGACAGGTATTCTTCCAACGCTTTGTCTTTCAGACTGCGAATGCGACCGAAGAAGTCTATTTCCCAGGACGTGATGCCGAGATTGACACTGTATTGCGAGGCGGTCATGGCATACCCCGTGGTCGATACATCAGCCGGCTCGAGAGTTCTGACTCCGCCTCCAAATGCATTGACGGCCGGCAATAGTTCCGCGCGCTGAATTCCGTAAAGAGCCCGCGCCCTTTCGACATTCAAGGCCGCCACCCGCAGATCACGATTATTGTCCAGGGTGATCCCGACGATCTTTTGCAGACGCTCATCGGTGAAGAACTCCCGCCACGGCAACTCCATTGCGGCCGGAGCAGATGCCACGGACTTCGTTTCCTTGTAGGCCGCACCGCTCGGCCATTGGGCAGGCACCGGCGCATCCGGTCGCGTATATTTCGGGGCCATCGTACAACCACCCAAAAAGAATACTATTATGCCTAGTTGAAGAAACCATTTTCTATTCATATCATTTATCCCTTGATGGATTTGCGCCGCCTGTTTTGGTTACTTTATCCTTCCTGCGTTTGCCAAAGGTTTTCTCGATCAAAACATAGAAAAGCGGCGCAAACAAAGTTACCAGGAAGGTGGCGGTCACTACCCCACCCAACGCACCGGTGCCGATGGCTTTTTGCGCGCCCGCGCCCGCGCCGCTCGCCAGCACCAGCGGTATGATCCCGAATCCGAAGGCCAGCGAGGTCATGATGATGGGACGCAGCCTCAGTTTCGCCCCTTCCAGAGTTGCTTCGATTAGCCCCATTCCCTGTTCCACCCGGGCCTTGGCAAACTGGATAATCAAGATGGCGTTCTTTGTGGTAAGACCCAGAATAGTCAAGAGGCCAATCTGGAAATAGATGTCGTTGGGCATCCCCCGCATACTCGAGGCGACAGCACCGCCGACTGCCCCCAAGGGAAGGGCCAGAAGGATCGCGATGGGAACGGTCCAGCTCTCGTACAGGGCAGCTACGCACAGGAAAATGATCAGAATGGAAAAGGCGTAAAGCGGGACGGCCTGGGCGCCGGCTTGCCGCTCTTGGTAAGAAAGTGCCGTCCAATCAAAACCAATCTCCTTGGGCAACTTCAAGGAGAAATCCTCCATGGCCTGCATCGCCTCACCGGAACTTCTGCCCGGCGCCGCCTCTCCCCATAGCTCTACGGAGGAGAACCCGTTGTAGCGCTCCAGTTTGGGAGAACCGAAGGCCCAGTGCCCGGTGGCAAAAGTGGAATAGGGAACCATATTGCCCGCGTTGTTGCGCACATAGAGTTTTTCCAGATCACCGGGCAGCATGCGGTAAGGGGCGTCGGCCTGAATATCCACGTGCTTGACCCGTCCGCCTCTGACAAAGTCGTTGACGTAGGCGCTGCCAAAAGCTATCGAAATAGTGTCGTGGATGGCAGTGATAGGAACCCCTAGGGCACCGGCCTTTGTCCAATCCACCTCAATCCGGTATTCGGGGCTATCTTCCAGTCCGTTGGGCCGCACCCGGGTCAATCGCGGATCATTGGCCGCCATGCCCAGGAGTTGGTTGCGGGCTGCCATCAGACCCTCGTGGCCTAGGCCGCCACGGTCCTGCAACTGGAAATCAAAACCCTTGGCATTGCCCAGTTCGATGACCGCCGGCGGCGTGAAGGCGAATACCTTGGCGTTGCGAATCTGTGCAAACGCCCGCATGGCCCTGTTAGCTACAGCGTCAGCCTTCAGCTCCCGCCGGGAGCGCAGCTTCCAGTCTTTGAGTTTGATGAAGGCCATACCGATGTTCTGCCCCCGGCCGGACTGGTTCTGACCGCTGATCGTCATAAGGCCTTCCACAGCGTCTTTTTCTTTCACTAGAAAATAATCGTTGACGGTCTTCATGACATCCCTGGTCTGTTCCAGCGTGGAACCCGGAGGAAGCAAGGCCTGAACATACATTATTCCCTGGTCTTCATCCGGGAGATAACTCTTCGGCAAATGCAGAAGCAGCAAGACCATCACCAACACGATCAGCAGGTAGAAAAATATATAGCGAGTGATCCTGTTTAACGAGTGCCCGACCATTTTCAAGTACATATCCCTGAACCGGAAAAAAGCGCGATCAAACCATCGGAAAAACGGACGAAGAAAAGATATCCCGCCTTCCGCCGGCTGATGCCCCTTGGGCACCGGCTTGAGCAGCGAGGCGCAGAGGACCGGTGTCAGGATCAAGGCCACCAACAGCGAAAGGAGCATGGCGGCGATGACGGTCACGGAAAACTGGCGGTAGATGACGCCGGTGGAACCGGAGAAAAACGCCATGGGGCCGAACACCGCCGAAAGAACTAGACCGATACCAATTAGTGCGGGAGTAATCTGTTCCATGGACTTGGCGGTGGCCTCTTTGGGTGAGATTCCTTCCTCGCTCATGATGCGTTCGACGTTTTCCACCACCACAATGGCATCGTCCACTAAAAGGCCGATGGCCAGCACCATAGCGAACATGGTCAGCATGTTTATGGAGAACCCGAACAGTCCCAGCACCGCGAAGGTGCCGAGAAGCACCACCGGCACAGCAATGGTTGGAATGAGGGTGGCCCGCATGTTGCCCATGAACAGGTACATGACTAGGAAGACCAGCAGGATGGCCTCAAAAAGGGTTTTGGCCACCTCCTCAATCGCCACTTTGGTAAAAGGAGTAGTGTCGTAGGGATAAACGACCTTCACGCCGTGGGGAAAGTACCGACTTAATTCCTTCATCTTAGCTTTAATCGCGTTGGCTGTATCCAACGCATTGGCGCCTGGTTCCTGCCGGATGGCCAATCCGGACGCCGGCATGCCGTTGTAATAAGTAAAGGTATCGGCAAGATCGGTCCCCAGTTCCGTCCACCCTATATCCTTGATCCGTATTTTGGATCCGTCCGGATTGATGCGGACCGGTATATTGGCAAATTCCTCGGGAGTCTTCAGCAGGCTATGGACGATGATGGCGGCATTGAGACGCTGGCCCGCCACCGCCGGAGCACCGCCGAACTGGCCGCCGGAGATTTCGACATTGTAGGCTTGCAGCGCCGCGATTACATCGTCCACCGTCAAACCATAATCCGTCAACTTATTAGGATTATACCAGATCCGCATGGCGTATTCGCCGCCGAATCCTTCCACCTCCCCAACGCCCGGCACCCGCGACAGCACCTGCTGTATAACGGTAAGAGTATAGTCTCTCAAATCAATATCACTCATGCTGCCGTCTTCGGAAACCAAACCCAAAATCATCAGGTAGTTGGCGGTGGATTTGCGGACCAAGATGCCCCGAAGCTGCACCACCAGGGGCAGTCTCGCCATTGCCAGTTGGAGTTTGTTTTGCACCTTGGCCCAGGCGAGGTCCGGATCTGTTCCCGGATTGAAGGTAAGCGTGATGGTAGAGATACCGGACGAATCACTGGTGCTGGCCATGTACATCATTTTATCCAGCCCGGTCATCTGCTGCTCGATGATCTGCGTCACGCTGTCTTCGACGGTTTCCCCCGAAGCACCGGGATAAAGACAGCTAATTCTGATGGAAGGCGGGGCGATGGGGGGATACTGCGTGATGGGCAAGTTGTAAATCGCCAAGCCGCCCACCACCATAATAATCATGGCGATAACCCAGGCAAAGACAGGACGGTCCAGAAAGAATTTTGATAGCATCGTGCGTCTCCGTTAATTCGATTTTGCGGGTGGCGGTAACGCATTCTTACGTTCCCCGCTGCTGGTTGTGCCGCCAATTTCAAAAGGAACAGTCTTTACGGAAGCACCGGGTGCCACCTTTTGCATTCCCTCGATAATTACCCGCTCGCCGGGCGCAAGACCCGCTGAAACAAGCCACTGATCGCCGATGGCCCGATCGAGCGTAAGCATCCGCAATTGGACCTTGCCCCCGGCATCCACAATCAATGTGAACGGATTTCCCCTCGGATCGCGGGACACGGCCTGCTGGGGAATGAGGATGGCCTTCTTATTGATACCTTCCTGCACCACCGTCCGGACGAACATGCCCGGCAGAAGAACCCCCTTTGGATTAGGAAAGATGGCCCGCAGAATGACCGATCCGGTCGTCGGATCGACCGTAACATCCCGGAATTGAAGTGTTCCCGCCAATGGATACGCTGTACCATCTTCCATAATGAGTTGAACCTTTTTCTGATTTGCGCCGTTTTGATCCAGACGGCCTTCCTTCAGGTCACGCCGCAAGCGCAGCAGTTCGGCCGTGGATTGAGGGACATCCACGTACATGGGATTAAGTTTTTGAATAGTTGCCAAGGCTGTGGGCTGATCAGCCGTTACCAAAGCGCCCTCAGTGACGCTGGATTTTCCAATGCGGCCTGAGATAGGCGCGGTAATCGTCGTATACTTCAGATTGATGCGTGCCGTCTGTATATCGGCCTGAGTCTGTTTCAATGCCGCCGCTGCATCGTCGTAGTCCTGTTGGCTTACCGCCTTATCGGCCAGTAATTCCCGCAAGCGGTCGGCCTTTAACTGGAGGGCCGTGAGATTGGCCTCGGACCTGGCAAGAGCCGCTTGATACAAGGCAGGATCGATCTGAAAGAGCACCTGGCCGGCCCTGACATCGGAACCTTCCGTAAACAGACGCTTCTGGATGATGCCGTCCACCTGAGGACGCACTTCCGCTACTAAATAGGCGGACGTCCGACCGGGCAATTCGGTCGTGAGAGCCACCTGCTTCGACTCTATCGTCACAACGGAAACTTCAGGAGGACTTTGAGCTACTGGGGTCTTCTGTCCGCAACCGCCAATGATCAAGCTCGCAGCGAAAACACCAGCGGCGGCTATCAGCCCGGCTCTGTTATTGTTTTTCATTCGACACCTCTGCTTTTTTATTAATACAAATATCAATTGTTACTCGTAACGAGCATCCCGTATAATATTTCGTTTATCCCTAGAATCCTTTCCAACACAAACAACATACAACAAAACTACGGCCAAATAGTTCCCATGGCTCTTTGCAGCCTGGCATAATTAATATTGTAATCACCCAAAGCATTCGCATAGTCGGCTTTTGCCCTTGTCAAAAGTGTTTGAGCATCAAGAACCTCTGTCGAAGTAGCCACTCTTTCTTTATACCTTTCCTCGGAAATACGGAAATTTTCTTCGGCCTGTTCGATCACTTTCTGCGAGACGGCAATTTGTTTCTCCGCTTCCTGCAAAAGCAGGTAAGCATTTTTAATTTCCAAGGTAATTTGATCATTTAATTCTTTGGCTGCATCTATGGCTTGATTCTCTCTGGCTTTGCTGGCATCAACCCTAAATTTGGTTTTTCCCCATTCCCAGAAATTCCAACTGGCCACCGCCATCACATACCAGCTTTCCGCGTTTTGATAGTCACTGCCCGAAACCGAAGGAGTATCACCATACCTTGCGTAATTACCTACCAAACTCAAAGAGGGCAAATAATCACTTTGCGCTACGCGGACTAATTTTCCTGCCTGAGCCGCTTTGAATAATGAGATCTTGAGTTCCGGCCTGCGTTGTTGGGCCATATTCAGACACTCTTCAAACGACTGCTTCAGGGGTTGATAATCCAGAATATCAATTATCTCTACCGGCGTGAATATCTTGAGTTTCAAAACAGTATTGAAACGAGCTTTGGTCAAATCGACAGCGTTTTGAGCTTTTACCAGAGTTTGCTTGCCATTAGCCAGCTCCACTTCAGCATGCAGTAAATCATTTTTGGGGATCATACCCACCTGAAAATAATTTTCGGCAACATCCCGATGCGCACTAAGCATTTCCACAGATTGACTGGCCGCAGTAAGAATCCTTTGCGCGCGTAAAATATCAAAATAGGCGATTTTTACTTCCTGCACTACGTCTTGATATTTGGCTTTTTCTTCCAAAAGAGCGGCATCTTCACCAATACTGTTTGCCTGATAATTAGCCAGAATCCCACCACCCGCAAAAAGCGGCTGTTTGGCTTCTATGGTCCAGTTATAATTATTCTGAGTTCCGGCTATTAGCTCCGTGCCGTTTGGAATAATAGTGTCTAAGGGCGGAGGAATACCAACAAACTTCATAAAAGGAGCTTCGTTCAATCGTTGATAACTGTAAGATGTGCTAAACTTCGGCAAAAATCCGGTAATGGCTTCCCTTTTCTGGGCCGTGGCGCTTTTTGACCCTTCTTTGGCAATATTTATAACAAAACTATTTCTCAAGGCTATTTCAATGCTTGCTTCCAAAGTTAATCGCTCTTCGCCGGAAACAAGATGCGGAAAAAAAATAATTGCCAAAATAATCAAAAAGGGTGAACGATAAGTTTTACTAATCATTCTTTTTTCACTCCATTTAAAAAAATGTCCAGAATAAAATCCCTTTTGGAAAGGAGGGACTCTTTCGTCGGAATTAATAACCATTCGCTTGCTGCCGACCTGATCAAATGACTTAATGCCGAAGCCATTTCGTGCGGCGGAAGCGAGCGCAATAAGCCGTTCTTTACACCCGTTTTTAATAAACCCTCGATAAATGTTATGTGTTTAAAATAATCATCGATAATCTTTTGGCGCAGTGCAGTCATAATTTCCGATAAGGCATCGTTTTCTCCGCGGAGGAATATACGGCAGAAATCCTTGTTATTTTCCACAAACTTTAAATGTGCCTTAATCAGCGTTACAATTTTATCGGTGACATCCCTTGCCGCGTTTACTTCTTCTCTAATTTCAGCATACATTAAGTCGAGTTTTTCGCTGATCATTGTCGTATAAAGCTGTTCTTTGCCGTCAAAAAACTGATAGAGGGAACCGATGGCAAAACCGGAAGCGTTGGCAATCTCAGCTACGGTGACGTTATGATAACCTTTGGTGGAAAATATTTTTTCCGCCTGTTCCAGAATATCTGCCCGCCGTGTATTGAACTCACGCTCTTTTCGTTCCAATCGTTCCATTAACTGGGCCTTCCTATTTTTGAACAATCATTCAATATTTGAATGGTAATTCAGATTATAGAATATTTATTATTTGTCAAGGGGAATTTTTAGTTTTTCTCCAAAGGAGAAAAAATTTAAATGTCATCTGTTATGTTGCTTTGCTTGAGGATGAATTCCAAACATGCTATAGGGCAATTAAGGGAGTAAGGGCGCTAATTTATAAATTTGATATTTGGAAATTACTGCACACACTAAAAAAGTAATTCCAGAAATATTTTTCATTTGGCAAACACAAAACGTTATGTAATACTAATCTTAATAAAAGCATTTATATTTACTCTAATATTAGGGGTGCGAATATGAAAAAATCATATATATTGGCCCTTGATCAGGGCACCACAAGTTCGCGAGCTATTCTGTATGACCGCGATGGAAAAGTCGTAAAAATTAGCCAGAAAGAATTTACTCAAATCTATCCCAAAGCCGGCTGGGTGGAACATGATCCGATGGAGATCTGGGGATCGCAAAGCGGCGTGGTGAGCGAAATTCTAGCGACGACGGGTATTACGCCCGAAGAGATAGCGGCCATCGGCATCACGAATCAGCGGGAAACGACGGTTGTATGGGAAAGAAAAACGGGGAAGCCGGTTTATAACGCGATTGTGTGGCAGTGCCGGAGAACTTCTGCCATATGCGATGAACTCAAAGCCCGGGGCCTGGAAAATTATATCCGGGAGAATACAGGGCTCGTGCTGGACGCTTATTTTTCCGGAACTAAAGTAAAATGGATACTCGATAATGTGGAAGGAACCAGGCAGCAGGCAAAAAACGGTGAACTGCTTTTTGGCAACATCGATACGTGGCTGATCTGGAACTTAACGAGAGGAAAGGTGCACGTTACGGACTACAGCAATGCCTCACGCACGATGCTTTACAATATTAAAAACCTCAAATGGGATGAGAAAATTTTGAAAGAACTCGACATACCCGCGTCTATGCTGCCGGAAGTGAAGCCATCCAGTGCGGTTTACGGCAATGCGGATGCCCGGATATTTGGAGCGGAGATACCCATTGCCGGAGACGCGGGCGATCAGCAGGCGGCATTATTCGGACAGGCCTGCTATACGCCGGGAATGGTTAAGAACACCTACGGTACCGGCTGTTTCATGCTCATGCTGACCGGAGAAAAATTGGTTCATTCGGATAACGGCCTTTTGACCACAATTGCCTGGGGCGTGAACAATAAAGTGGAATATGCTTTGGAAGGCAGCATTTTTATTGCCGGTGCGGCTATTCAGTGGCTACGCGACAGCCTGAAAATCATCTATGATGCCAAAGACAGCGAATATTTTGCCACAAAGGTTGAAGATTCCCTTGGCGTTTATGTTGTTCCTGCTTTTGTAGGACTGGGCGCTCCTTACTGGGACATGTATGCCCGCGGTGCCATCGTGGGACTCACCAGAGGAACGACCAGAAACCACATCATCCGCGCCACCCTGGAATCGATTGCCTATCAGACCCGGGATGTTCTGGAACTGATGCGCAACGAATGCGGCATTGATCTGCGCGAGCTGCGCGTGGACGGCGGGGCCAGCGCCAATAACTTTCTGATGCAATTCCAGGCTGACATTCTTGGTGTTCCTGTGGAGCGGCCGGAAATCATTGAAACAACGGCTCTAGGGGCAGCCTATCTGGCCGGTCTGGCGGTCGGTTTCTGGAAAGATCAATCCATGATTGCCGAGCGGCGGAAGGTCAATCGAAGGTTTAAACCTGGCATGAGCGAAGATAAAAAAGAAAAGCTCTATGCCAAGTGGAAAAAGGCTGTACGTTGCGCCATGCACTGGGAGGAAGAAAAATAAGATGGCATGATTAAAACGGATGTCACATCAACTTTTCATAAATCGGAGGAAATTGCGGAAATGAAGAAGAAGATCGCGGTAATAGGTTCGGGTAATTGGGGTACAGCGGTTGGGCGGCACGTGGCACGGAATGTCGCCCAAAAAAAAGGTTTGCAAAATCTATGGCGCAAGCAGGTCGATATGTGGGTTATGGAGGAAACGCTAGATGACGGCCGCAAATTGACCGAAGTCATAAACTCCGAGCACGTCAACGTGAAGTATCTTCCCCCGGCATCATTGCCGCAAAATCTAGTCGCAAAGCCAGAGCTGGCGGACGCAGTGAAAAACGCGTCGCTTCTAATAATGGTGACGCCGCATCAGTTCGTGCGCGGCATCAGCCGGCAGATTGCGCAGATGCTGACCTCGAAACAGAAAAAAGAAATCATCTGCCTGAGCCTTGCCAAGGGCATCGAATTCGACAAGAAGAACAAGATCATCCGGCGAATGTCGCAGGTGTTCCAGGACGAAACCGGCGTGAAAGCCGCGCAGCTTGCGGCGCTCAGCGGAGCAAACATCGCCAATGAAGTTGCGGAGGATATGTATGCCGATACGACAATCGCTGCGTTATCCGCCGCCGTGCGCAAAGAGTTGTTCAGCCTGTTTAACACGGACAACTTCGTTGTCGAACTGAGCACTGACGTCGTGGGCGTGGAGCTTGGCGGCGCGCTAAAAAATATCATCGCCATCGCAGCGGGTGTAGTGGACGGCCTCGGCTACGGCTATAACACCAAGGCCGCGGTCATTCGCGCCGGGCTAATCGAGATGATGAAATTCGGAAGCTTCAAGAAACTTGGCCACGTCGCGCAAAAGGAAACATTTCTCGGCTCCGCCGGCATCGGTGACCTCATCACGACGTGCTTCGGCGGGAGAAATCGCATGTTCGGCGAACAACTCGGCAAGATGTGGAAGGATAATCCCGCGGCGGCGCGCAGCGTCTCCCTCGAACAACTGGAAGCAGACCTTCTTCACGGCCAGAAAGTGCAGGGCGCGCATACGGCAGAAGAAGTCTATGCCGTGCTCAAAGCCTTCGGCCTGACGAAAGAATTCCCGGTATTCACATCTGTGTACGATCTCTGCTATAAGCGTAAGGATCCGCGGACGCTCTACCGCCATTGAGGGACCGCTATACGGAAGTCTTGAACCTTGTGAATTTCTTTAACGAAGAAAGCGGAGTTCGGTATAAGATTTGCTGTTCGGTTTGATTCTGAAACCGGCCTAATCACGCCCGACGACAAACATCGGCACCACATCTCCCATTTTGTGGCCAATATTTAATTGACATACAAAATCTTTCTTCGTATACTCTCGCCATGATAAAGGAAGTTCTTATCAATTTAACCTGTGGAAAACCTCCGATTGAATTATGGCCAACGAAATCTCTATCAGGATAACCGGTGAAGCAGGTCAGGGTACGCAGACGATCGGCGACGCCCTTTCGCAAGTATTTAAATCTGCCGGCTATCATTTATTCGCCTACCAGGATTTCATGTCACGCATCCGCGGCGGCAATAACTTCTTTGAGATACGCGTTTCAACTGAGCCGGTGCATTCGCCCCGCCGCAAACCTGACATCATCATCTGCCTGGACAAATCCAGCGTAGATATCCAAAAAAAAGACCTTGCTGTTGACGGCATACTCGTTGTTGATAAAACAAAGTTCGGCATGGCTGGGCTTGAAGAATCCATGTATGATGTGGCTTTTAACGAGATCGCTCTAAGAGTCGCCAATGACACGCTGTATTCGAACTCCATTGCTTGCGGCCTGATCGCCGGTATAGTAGGCTTAGATTTTGCCTTTGTCACACAAGGCATACAAGAGGTATTCAGCCGTAAATCAAAGGAAATTATCCAGAACAATGTCAACAGCGCGCGCGCTGGTTTCGAACTGGGCTTGGCAAACCCACATAAAGAAATGTTTTTGCTGCCGACTGTCGGTAAAGATAGGCTTGCAGCCGTTCCCGGAGTAATTCTGCTGGATGGCTCAACAGCTATGGCGCTCGGAGCTATCAAAGCCGGCTGCAAATTCTACACCGCATACCCAATGTCCCCGTCAACAAATATCATGAACATAGTCGCAGAACGCGCAGCAGCAGAGCATATTGTCGTGGAACAGGCAGAGGATGAAATCGCCGCCGTTAATATGGCCATCGGCGCGTCCTTTGCCGGCAGCCGCGCCATGACCTCTACATCCGGCGGCGGATTCTGCCTGATGGTCGAAGGCCTCAGCCTTGCTGGCATGACTGAGACGCCGCTTGTAATGGTAGATGCCCAGCGCCCCGGCCCGGCAACAGGTTTCCCCACGCGCACAGAGCAGGCGGACCTGGATTTCGTCATATCAGCAGGCCACGGCGAATTCGCCAGGGTCGTGTATGCGCCGGGATCTGCACAACAGGCGTATTTCATAACCATTAAGGCATTCACCATCGCCGAGAAATATCAGATCCCGGTTTTAATCCTTACTGACCAGCATTTGCAGGATTCAATAACCGATATTCCGGCGCTCGATCAGGGCACGGCCGCTATAGAGCGTTTCATAATTTCAAAAGAGGAGTCTGCCAATATAACTTCATATAAACGCTACGCCCTGACTGACTCGGGGATTTCCCCGCGGGCGATCCCGTCCTGGATTCAGGATGTAATGTACGTAGACAGCGACGAGCACGATGAGTCGGGCCATATAACCGAAGATGCCGCAATGCGAAAGCAGATGGTCCAGAAACGTCTTCACAAAAAATTACACGGCCTGCTCAAAGAGCTTGAACAGCCGACGTCATTCAATATAGATGACGCCCAGGTGATCCTTCTGGGATTTGGTTCTACTTTGGGCATACTTCAGGAAGCAGCGCAAGCGCTCGAGAAGAGGAAAGTGGGCTTCGTTCACCTTGCGCAGGTCTGGCCTTTCCCATCCGATGAGATGTTGAAGCTGTTATCTAATGCGCGCATGATCATCAGTATAGAAAACAACGCCCAAGGCCAGCTGGCCAGACTTTTACGCAGGGAAACAGGCATAAAAATCAGTAAATCCATTTTGAAATATGACGGCCGTCCGTTCGACGTCGACTCAGTGATTGAGATCATAAAACCGGAATTATAAAAAAGAGGTCAGGCACAATTAAAAGTGGATAATGTATGGAAATGAATGACTTCAAAAGTTCTGATCCGATAGCCTGGTGCCCTCGCTGCGGTAATTTCGGCATACTCACCAGCCTCAAGGGCGCGCTTGTCAAACTAGGCAAGCAGCCTAAGGATATCCTGCTGGTCTCAGGCATCGGCCAAGCTGCAAAGATGCCGCATTATGTCAAAGCCAACTGTTTTAACGGCCTTCACGGCAGAGCGCTTCCCGCTGCATTTGGCGCCAAGACGGCCAATAAGGATCTCACTGTTATTGTTACCACCGGCGACGGCGATTGCTACGGCGAAGGCGGCAACCATTTTATCCACAACATCCGCCGTAACCCCGATATCACCGTCATTGTCTGTGATAATCAGATTTACGCCCTTACCAAAGGCCAAGCATCACCTACAACAGATGAGGGCATAGTTACAAAGGTCCAGACAGAGGGAGTTATCCTTGAACACCTTTCGCCGCTTTCTCTGGCATTGGCAGTAGGAGCAGGCTTTGTCGCCCGCGGTTTTTCCCAAGAAACCGATCATTTAGCTGATCTCATCCTTTCAGGCATTAATTACAAAGGATTCGCTCTGATCGATGTGCTCCAGCCCTGCGTCACCTTCAACAAAAAGAACACCTACGAATGGTATTCCCAGCGCGTTTATAAGCTTGACGCATCATATAAATCTACTGATCTTAGCATCGCTTTCCAGAAATCCCTGGAATGGGGCGACCGCATCCCCATCGGCATCCTCTATAACGTTTCCAAGCCGACCTACGAGCAAAAAGCCGGCCTTTAAGGGGATATAATGATGTCCCTGAACTTTCCAGGCCGTTCACACTGCTGTCTCCGGCAATCAGGTTTATCAGCGCCCGGCCGAAGACTCTTAACGAATGCTCTGATCCCATTTCCCTTTATTCCAACTCTTTTTTCAACCGGTCGAATTCTTCTTTGGTAATCTCGTCTTTGGCAGACCGTTTTTTTAAAATGTCTAATGACGTTTCTTTAAGATTTTAATGATAAAATAAATTGCCACAGCAAAAACGATTAAAAACAATATCCACATAAACATACCTCCGTATCCATAGCCATAATTCATCATATGCCCACCTTCCCAGCCACCCATATGCCCGTAGGGACCGGAACACATGGTTAAAAGCGGAGTCATCATTACCATCACAAAGAAAAATATTTTTCTCATAATATTCGGCTCCTTTCTTTGTCCTTCAAATGTAAAATGATAAACGTCACTTCTGCGTATCAATTTAATATCGCGTGTACTGCTCGTCAAACTACATACGAATTCATCCAGCAGTTATGGACCGGAATGAACGCCAAGGTTCAACGGACTTTTGTGTTACGCCATAAAAATAATTAACCGGTATCGTGTCCCTGAAATTCGGTATTAGCTTAGATTGTCTTCAGCACCAATTTGTCCAAAGCAAAGCGCGGCCTTGCTTTGGGTGATTGATCAGGATGCCCCACGGGCAGAAGCACTACCGGGTAGATACTTTCGTCTAGAGCCAGAAACTCCTTTACCTTATCGCGATCAAACCTTCCCAGCCAGCAACTACCCAGACCCAGATCAACGGCTTTAAGAACGATGTGCTCTATAGCAATCGCCACATTCATGGCCAGATAGGCCTTAACCGCTTCCGCGTCCATGATCGGGCTTACGGCTGATGGATCGCTCATATCCATATCGATGCCTTCGAAGACGCCTTCGTTCAGCAGTTCTCCGATGCGCCGCTCTCTTGTCGTTACGACCGTAAGGTCGGCGCAGCAGACAAAAATAACCGCTGCCTTGACAACAAACTTATAGGGCGTATACCGGCCCAGGGCCTCTTTGGCGGCGGGTGATTGTGCGACGATGAAGCGCGCGGGCTGGAGATTTGATCCCGAAGGGGCAAGCCTTGCTGCATCCAGAAGCAGGCGGACAGTATCAGCCGAAATATCCTCCTGCCTGAATTTACGAATGCTCCTGCGGTGAGCGATAATATCAGATAATTCCATTGTGGCACCTCTAATGAGACTCGCTGAAATCGAGACCCGAAAATTCGGGACAACGATTGAAGCGTTAGTCGAATTATCCCGCCAACGTAGTTGGCAGGGACATGCCAACTCTACAACTTCCCGTTGGACCTGTCAAATGACGGTTTATCCGCGCGTTAACGTTTGTATGAAATAATTTAATAAATTCCCCTTTCTCAAAAAATGGAGGTTATGCTACTATGCAAAGCAGAAAATAATTTCTTTTCTAAGGAGGGAACCATGAAAGTCAAAAGAATATTTGTCGCTGTATTAGTTATACTTTTGGCGGGAACTTTCGGGCATGTATATGGAAAAGATACTGCTGGCGGGAAGAGCAACCCAAAAGCCGAAGCCAAGGCAATGGTAATTAAAGCCGAGGAGTTTGTTAAAGAAAATGGCAAAGAAGAGGCCATAGCGGAATTTAATAAACCGGATGGGCAGTTTGTAAAAGACTCCTTCTATGTGTTTGCCTACGATTTGAAAGGAACGGTGATAGCTCATCCCTTCCGTCCTTCATTGATGGGAAAGAATGTGATAAACGAGCGAGATAGCCAGGGAAAATTATTCAGGAAAGAGATTGTCGAGAAAGCCAAAGCGAAAGGCGAGGGATGGGTAGATTACAAGTATCTGAATCCAGCAACCAAAAAGGAAAAATCCAAGACAACATACTTTAAAAAAGTAGGTGACATGATCATCTGCTGCGGCGCGTATTAAGCAATAACCTGTTCCCCTTTTTTAAAAACTTTTTCCCGTGGAAGCTTGATACAATTAAGGAGGAGTTTGCTGATATGTCGGAATTGCTGAAAATGCTGGGGTGTCGTTACCCGATCATTCAAGGGCCTATCGGGATGTTTAACAGTCCTAAGATGGTTGCCGCCGTTTCCGAAGCAGGCGCTTACGGAATGTTGGCACTCGGGTTTATTAGTAATACGGACGAGGTAAAAAAGCTCATTGATGAAGTTCGGAAACTGACCGATAAGCCTTTTGGGGCAAACATTATGCTTATTAATCCGCACAACGAAAAAATACTGGGGGTATTGGCAGGCGCGGGTATTAAAGCTATCACTACATCCGTGGGTTCTCCGAAAGAGATATACCCGATAATCCATGAGTTGGGCATGAAAGGGATTCATGTGGTTCTCGCGCTCCAGCACGCGATACGGGCAGTTACCGCAGGAGCGGACGCTCTGGTCGTCGTCGGCTCGGAAGCCGGGGGGCTTCGTTCCTTGAATTCCGAATCATCAACTATGGTCCTTGTGCCTCTGGTGGCTGATTACGTCAAAGTTCCCCTTGTGGCCGCGGGAGGTATCGCGGATTCAAGGGGTTATAAAGCGGCTTTTGTCTTGGGTGCTCAGGGTGTGCAAGTCGGCACAAGGTTTCTGGCATCTGGGGAAAGCCCTGCCTCCGAGCAGTGGAAAAAGGCCATTATTGAATGTAGTGACGGCGGTACCGATTTGATACCATCCAATAATATGAGAACGGCGGAAAGGATTATTGTTACACCATGGATAAAGCAGAAAATGGATGACCAGGAGGTGAAAAACATTGCCGCTGAACTGGATCGCCATCCCGCGACAACCGGCAATTATGAGCGTGCCGCGTTTGGGGCAGGCCAGATAAGCGCGCTGATCAAGAATATTAAACCAATCAAAGCAATAATCGAGGAGATGGTTTCCTGATATTTGCGGCAAAAGAATAAAAAACTTCCCCGCCGGAAAGCCTTATCACATTTGTCATTGAGGCAGTGAATCCGCGCAAGCAGGCAAGCCCCAGGAGACAGTCTTACTTGGGTTTGGGCGGCCCGTCATCTTCTTCTTTTTTTGAGTCCAACCCAAGATCATCCAGAACATCCGCTATCTTTTCTTCCTTATCGATAACAACGGTGGAATCTCCCAAAGCGCCTAATTGGTCAGGCGCGCGCGTGACGGCGGATTTCTTTGTTTTGGTTATCTGCCAGGAACCTTCCGAAGACATCACTAACCAGTTGTTGAAATTAAATTGGATATCGCGCACGTGGGGCAAGGCGGCAATTTCCCTGACAATGAGTTCGATCTCCTTAACGGAATAATCCTTGTCCGGCCGGACCAGATCACCGTAAAGATAAACCGTACTACCCGTAGCGGAGTAGTCTATCCTCGTCATATCTACATCATGGCGCGTGAGGACCATCCTAACGTTCCGGTTGATTTCATAGCGGGATACCTGGGCGTCCGGCGGCATATTTCCTCCCTTTTAATCTAAAATACTCCCAATAGCCGGTTATTGTCAAGAAATGGATGACTGGATGGCTGGACAAAAAAAGAATTGTGGCACACCCCGACTCGACCACGGGTATCTGCGATACCCTCCGCTGTGCGGGATCAATTCAACTAACGCTTCAAACTTCGCGGGCGCTCGTTTTCAGCGAGTTTCATTGACCACGGGTATGAACCTCAAAGCAAGCTGTGGAAACAGATTCCGCATAGCCCCACTTAGCTTCGCACGTGGGATAATTCAACTTGCAGATATTACTGCACTGCGCTTGTAATATCTGAGTTTCATTAGAATTGGAGTTTCACAACGGTTTTTGCTTTCCTAATATCCGCTTTTTCTTCCACCGGCCTCCCTTGTAGTACAGCCAGTTCAACCCGACGGCCAGCGCGCTGCTGAAAAGCATGGCCATCCATATGCCCTCCTGTTTGAAGCCGAAGGGGCCGGCGAGCACATAGGCCAGAGGAATGCGGATGATGATCAGAGCGATGAACGAGAGAACCAGCAAGGCCATCGTGTCGCCTGCACTGCGCAGGACGCCCTGGATGACGAAGATGACGGCGAAGCAGGGAAAAATAAACGCCATCCAATGATAATATTCGCCCACAAGATTCAACACATTGGCATGTTCGGCTGACTGCCTGAGGAAAACGGCGCCGATGTAATTAGGGAAAAGTGCCAGCACAGCGGTACAAGTGACGGCAATAGCCAGAGCGAAAAACACCGACATACGCAGAGTCTGAAAAACGCGATCCATCTTCTGCGCTCCCAGGTTCTGACCGGCAATGGAGGTTGCCGCCATCCCGATGGACATGGCCGGAATGGATGCCAAGAGGTCGATCTGCATGCCGATGCCGAAGGCCGCGGTAACATCAGTGCCGTAACTGTTGACGAGCGAGATAATGAATACCCCGGCCAGTGAGACCACAAGCATCTGCAGCGAGGCCGGCACGCCGATTTCAAAAACCTCCCGGATGATGTGCCAATCCAGACTATAGTCCCAGCTGTGCATATTAATGTAAGGATTATGCCGCACAAGGTAAATATAGCCGATGATACAGGTCAGCATGGAAGCCAGCGCTGTTCCCCATGCTGCGCCGGCTACGCCAAGCGGCGGCAGAGGGCCGATGCCGCGAATAAACAGCGGGACAAAAACAATGTTAAACACCGTAAGCAGGATGAGGATTTTCACCACTGTTTTGGCGTCACCCAGGCCGCGCAGCATCGCCGTCATCCAGTAGACAAAAAACTGAAATACCAGCGCGGCCATCATGATGGTCAGATAAGACAGGGCCATCTCCTGAATTTCCTGCGGTGCATGCACCCATTCGAGCAACTGTCGACGCAGTACAAGGGCGATGATGGAGATAAGCAGGCAGAACAGGATAGAGGCGAAAAAGGAATTCGCCAGGATTTTTCTGAGCAGTGCCGTATCCTTGCGGCCGAAGGCCTGGGCGATAAGGACATTAGTGGCCATGGCCAGGCCGATGAGAAATGCGGGCATCAGCATGATGATCGGCAGGCTGGCGGAGATTGCCGCCACGGCTGTGTGGCCCAGGAGCCGGCCTACCCAGATCATGTTGATGATACCGTAAACGGACAAGAGCAAGTTGCCTAACATTAGCGGCGTGCTGAAATTAACAACCTGTCTGCCGATATTGCCTTCAGTGAAATCTTGCACGTGTTCCTTTTTTTATTTCAGGGAATATTGGCGATGAGAAATATCAATGATAGGATTTTATTAATATTCGTCTCTTCGTTCAAAATGTCCACATTTTATTTTGATAAATCTTATTCCGGCAACGAACTATAGGGAAAACGGTCCTGCATGTCAATTACATAATAGCCACAAATTATCACGCTCCGCGAGATACGAATCCCGCTTCACGATTTTCAGATTGCCAATTATCAAGAACGAAGATTTGACCCCAGTCGATTACGAAAGATCACGTCAAACCTCTTGTCATGAATAAGTTAAATTAGACTGTTTTGAACATTTGACAATGTACCCCATATGTGCTACATTACTTTATATGGAGGAATAAAATCATGAATAAAATAAAAAGTGCTATGGTTCGCGCTCGTATTGAGCCCGGATTAAAAACAAAAGCAGAAAAATATTTTGATATTCTCGGCCTATCAACTACGCAAGCAATTACTTTGTTCTTCAAACAAGTCGAACTTCATCACGGCTTGCCTTTTGAAATAAATATTCCTAATGCCGAAACTATGACTGCTATGAAAGAAATAGAAAATGGCGGCGGCAAGAAATTCGATAATGCAGACGAATTATTCAAGCATCTTGGTATTTGATGATGAAGCGCGTCCATAGCAGTACTGCTTTTGAAAAAGATATAGAAAGACTGATCAGAAGAAATAAGGACATGGAAAAGCTTAAATCCGTAATACGTTGTCTTGTGCGTGGAGAAAAGTTAGATCAAATATATCGGGACCATAAATTGACAGGAAATTATTATGGTTGCAGAGACTCTCATATAGAATCAGATTGGTTACTAATTTACAAATATGATGAAGAAACTTTATTCTTAATACGAACCGGAACGCATGCTGATCTTTTCCGCTAATTATCAGTAATTAAGTATACTATCCCCGAACAATCCCAGACCTTATCATATACGCTTCACTCTTCACTAGATACGGGCCCCGGCATGCGCCGGGCTTCGGCTCCGCGAGATACGAATCCCGCTTCACGATTTTCAGATTGCCAATTATCAAGAGTAAAGATTTGAACCTCTCCCGCCCTTTGATTATATTGAGCCGTCCCCGATTATTCCCTCTTTTGAGAAAGGGAAATTGAGGCTTCCGAATACCGAACTGACATTGGCATTTCCCTCTATCTTATAAGGCAGGTTATGTTCTGTGAAAATAACCTTCAGGATTCCACTCAAATCTTTATATTTTACAACGAGTGGTACCTGTATCTGTGTTGTTGATGATGATGGGATCAAGATTTCCTTTCCCAGGTGGCCATTTCCGATTTCCTCATTTTTAAGGTAAATGCTGCACCCAAAAGACTTGAGTGTAAGATCAAAATGGTTTAGATTTTTTACATCGAGATCAAGGAGAAGATTAGACTCTGTGAAGGAGATCGGACTGAGGCTTACGCTACGAAGAGTAAAGGATGGATTCTCCAGTATCCAATTCGCACAAGACATGAGACAAATGGAAAAGGCAAACAGGCATAATATTCTACAATGAAGCCTTACTTTCCGTGATTTGATTGCGGTAGATATTAACATATTGTTGAAACTCCAATTCTAATGAAACTCAGACATTACAAGCGTAGCACCGTAATATCTGTTAGTCGTAATGAGACTAAAACTTCAAAAGCAAAGCGCATTGAAGTTTTTTAGCCGAATTATCCAATAGCCGGTGGCTATTGGAAATTATCCCGCGAAGCGGAGGGTTATGAGACTTAAATTTCAAAAGCTTGCTTTGGGGTTCATACCCGTGGTTGTTCATTAGTCTATTTGCCTTCATACCTTTCTGAATGTTCCTTATGCTTATACCAATTATCAAAAGTAAAGATTTGACCGAACCTGATCACCATTGGCCATATTGTGTCATTGCGAGCCGACTCTCAGTCGGCGTGGCAATCTTGTACCTTCTTCTACTTCCCCCTTTTTTAAAAGAGGGGATCGAGGGGGATTTTTACTCTCCCGATTATCGCACCATCTGTTATATGCCGCTTATCATTTTTGCCAGCGGGGGTATGTCGCTGATGTATTCTCCATAATGAACGTACTTGATAACCTTTTCCGCATTGAGAGCAAACGCGGCCGGAAGTTGTGTTTCCTTCCCTTCAAATTTACCATGCTTAAAGCCGCAACTGATGGCCTTGATTGCCGCAAGCAAACCGGTGGGATGCAGATATTTGATAATTCCGCCGGCTTCTACACCATAGAGTTGGAAAACTTTCCCTTGAGGGTCGCAAATGATCGTGAAGGGGAAATCGTCTCTTTTGATCAGAGAAGCAAGTGTTTCCGGCGCACTTTGCAGAACGATAAATACACGCCCTCCTTTTTGCCTGACCAGATCGATTTCCTGTTTTATTTTTACCATTTCCATTTGGCAGACCGGGCATCCGTAATAGCGCAGAAAGATCAAAACAGCCGGATTATTACCGGCAACATCATAAAAATTAGTCTCACCATCCCAGGGTGTTTTAAATCTAAAGTCGGGGGCTTTATCCCCTATCGCCAGTTTTGAATACATAGAAAAGTCACTCCTAAATTAAGCAAGATTAGTGTCATTCTTGTCATTGCGAGCAGACCCTTGGTCGCGGTCGCCGTGGCAATCTCGTACTTCCCCCCTTTCTTAAAGGGGGATTGAGGGGGATTTTTTGTCATTCCCGCTATTCAGTTTCGTAACACGCCATTATCTCGCCAAAGTAAAGCGTGTGGTAATCTTTTAGCGGATAGAGGGACTTATCATAATTTTTATCCAGATGAGCCGGATTCATGGCGGATTTGTAAACTATTTTGCACTCAAAATGAATGCCCGGCACTTTGACGATCGGCGACGCGACCTTCTGCCCGTTTGCTGTTTCCAGCTTGCACATCTTGAACTTGTCCACATCCTGGCCGGATTTCGATCCGCAAAAAGCGATTGCCTTGCTCATATCGCCTGAAGGTATTGTGACTGTAAAATCCTGAGCTTTTTCTATAATACCAAATGTGTGACGGGTAGAGCGTACTGCCACCATCATGACCGGCTTTTGCCAGATGAATCCGAAAGTGGCCCAGCCTATTGTCATGGTATTGAGCGCGTCCACGGCCTTGACGGTTAAGAAAGCTCCTTTTTTGATTTTGTTGATAGCTTCTTCAGCGATGCTCATATAATTTAGATTTTTCATGATAATCTCCTTGATTATTTTTTTACTGCAAAAAACTTATATTTCAAGACCTGACCTCATTCGTCTGTTCGCTTCCCCAGATACGAATCACGCTTCACGCTTCACGAAATGCACGTCCCTTCAATAGAACCATCCCATTTATTTTATTTATTTTACTTTCCACCATAGCACAACCAGAACTGACAAGAAATTTAAACTGACGGTATTAAATGGATACTTGGTTAATTGTCAAGGGTAAAGATTGTACGACGATTAGTCACACTTATCTTATCCCCCGCCGGATTTTAGCTACATTGGCGTCAATCATCTGATAAAAAAAATCGGCGAACTGCTTATCACCTAACAGGCTTATTCTGATCATAACTTTGGTAATCTTTTTTTCAAATGGCAAAATATCAATCTGCAAAGGCTCTTTGCATTCTAACTCCAGAGAAGATCCATTCTCCTCTGTAGATTTATTGACTATTTTTAAATGCACCTGCCGGGAAGACTGCATTACCGCCCGGCGCATAGTGGCTATATCCTCAGCATAATATTTGACAGCCTGGTGGCCTTTCCAACCAACGAAGCCGTCAAAGACCGTCGTCCCCACAGCCGGAATGAATGGCAAAATACCACATCCCCAGATAATATTTACGGCGCAAAATAGATAAGCACACCAGATTATATTTTTTAACACGCTTACTCCTTGGTTTTACAGATCGTCATTCTTTAGTCAGCTCCCGGCCACGCCAGATCAAATAGATGGCATCTTCAGCGATGCTCATATAATTTAGATTTTTCATGATAATCTCCTTGATTATTTCTTTACTGCAAAAAACTTATATTTCAAGACCTGACCTCATTCGTCTGGTCGCTTCACGAGATACGAATCACGCTTCACGCTTCACGAAATGCACGTCCCTTCAATAGAACCATCCCCAATTATTTCTACTTCATCTTTGATTTTAGCTTAATCCTTTTACCCGCAACCATGAAGTTGCCGTTTCCAATATGATGAATTGTCCGCGGGTTTTTCACTGCCGGGTCTATCCATGCTTTGATAACTTCAACTACAAACAAACAATACTTGTTCACCATCTTTGTGTCGGTTACCCGGCACTCGAGATTTGCAAAGCACTCCTCGATGAGAGGTGGTCTGACTAGTGCAGCAGGCTTGGGCGTGAGAAAAAATGCCTTAAACTTGTCTATTTTCGCACCCGACGTATTGCCGCAACCCACGACACTTTCCGCTATTTCCACGGTAGGAATGTTGATGACGCATTCTTTTGTTGCCTTTAACAGGCCGAAGGAATAGTTACGATTGCTGATGACACAACCTATTAGCGGCGGTTCAAACTCGAGCATGGTGTGCCATGACATGGTCATGATGTTTTGGCGTTTACCCCGAACGGTCGTGACCATTACCACCGGCCCAGGTTCGAGCAAGCCGTAGACCTTGGAAAGAGGAAAAGGTTTCTTTGCCATGATTGGTATTACCTTTCGACAACAATTACCTTACAATAAAATATTGTTTATTCCATCCAATGGACAAATTCATCCAGCTTTGCTCTCTCCCGCTCGAAATTGTTGAGAGGAAATGACGGATCGGGATAGCCCAGAGCAATGCCTACAACAATTTTTTTATCGGCGGGAATTGCCGCTATCTTTCTGATTTCGGCGGAGAAACGTGCGGCGGCGGCCAAGAGACACGTGCCCAGGCCTTTGCCGTGAGCAGCAAGACAAATCGTTTGCGCGATAAGGCCGATATCCAGCATCTGATATTCGACGAGATTATCCCGGGAAATACAGGCCAGAATCAGACAAGGGGCATCAAACATGGAAACCATATTCTGATAATACTTATCGCGTGCTTCCTTATCGTCTCTTTTTATACCCTGCGAGGACAAAACGATTTTGCCCAACTCTCCATATCTGGCTTTCATGGCGTCCGGCCATTTTTCGAGCATCGGCACATCGGGGGCAATAACTGCACCCGCCAGCGTTTGCTTGAGATTCATTTCTTTAAATTTAGCCAGTGCTTTTCCCTTTAATACATACAAGTCCCAGGGTTGCGTATTTCCCCATGATGGCGACCAGCGCGCCTCTTCCAGAATTTCCGTAATTACACTTTTAGGTACATCTTGCGATTTGAATTTGCGAATACTTCTTCTTCCCTTGATTGCAGCAGCTAATTCCATTGTTCCTCCCTCGCGGCATCAAGCCGCTCAATATTGATATTAAATATTTTTCAGTTAATTCACCTGTTTCTTAATTGTAGTTATAATAAAAGGATGAATTGGAAAAAATCAAGAGTTATAAATTTATTTTACAGACTTACTAATCCCGCTTCACTCTTCACGAAATGCGCGTCCCTTCAATTGATGGCATCGATAGCAACGGAGATTTTTCCCTTTAATGATTTATTGGCCTTTTGGTAGAATTTTGACGCATTTCGATGCAGGAATATCTTATGCATTTTTGATATTATCCCAGGATACGAAGGCACCTTTCTTCTTTGCCGCACGATCACGGTCTGCTTGCCGGATTTGACCCATAAGGTTCTTGTCCGCCATGATTTCCAATGTTTCCCGCCAGGTTTCCATATCCTCGGCAATTACATCGTGAACGACGGACTTGAGTTCATCCACAGTCATATCGCTTACTTTTCTCTTAACAGCCTTCATAATATAACTCCTTACTGTTTTAAAATCTTTAGCATTATCTATTTTCATGCCTCTTTTGTCAATAAAGGAAACAGCATCATTTGCTCTTCACGCTTCACGAGATACGCTTCACGCTTTATGCTTCACCAGATACGAAACCCGTTTCACTTTTCACGCTTAACTAGAACTGCTTGTTATTCGTGCTTTAAGTTTATTTGAAGCTTTAACCAGCCTGGAAGCCATCTTTTCTTTTTCCATAAGCTGTTCCACTAAAACCTCTCTCATCAGGTTGCAGGCCTGCATGATTTTAGGATTGGCGATCCGGTAATATAACTGAACACCTTCACGTCGTACCGCAATGACGCCTTTCGACTTTAAAACATTCATGTGCTGAGTCATGGTCACCTTACTCAGACCAGTCTTTTGCATTAATTCGCTGTTGGACATTTCTTTGTCCTTTAGCAAATTGATCATTTCCAGACGTTTATCATTGGCGAATATTTTACAGATGTCAGCTTGAAGCTTAAGAATGCTTTCCATTTATCCTCCTAGTTTCAAAATTGTACTTATCCCCATTATTTTCAGCACAATCGGGACTGATAACTAATCCAAAGAGACCAGTGTCATTCATTTCACGCTATCTTATTTAAATCCGCCATTGAGATCACCGTAACATGGCGATCCAGCGGATAAGATTCTCTGCCCGGGTAAATGATCCATAGATGGCTCAGTGACAACTCAGCCATGGCGGAACGCATGGACTGCGTAATGTTCGGCGCCTGCGCGTATTTAACCTCAATTCCGTAGAGCCGCCCTTTTTTTTGAAATACCATATCAATCTCGGCGGCTGCATGAACACTCCAGAAGAAAACCTCATCTTCTCCGAGCTGCGCTAATTTTATCGCCTCTTCCAGTGCAAAACCTTCCCAGGAAGAGCCGAGTTTAGGATGCAACAGGACATCATTTTTATTTTCTAATGCGAATAAGGCATGCAGTATTCCGGAATCACGAAAATAAATTTTCGGTCTTTTGACAATTCTCTTTTTTGTATTGGAATACCATGGCCGTAATTGACGGACCATAAAGGTTCCGGAGAGTAAATCCAGATATCGTTGCGCAGTATGATCGGAAACACCAAGGCTCCTGCCGATTTCAGAGGCGTTGAATACCTGACCATGATAATGCGCAAGCATTTTCCAGAAGCGGCCTAATGATTTGGCAGGAATATTAATTCCCAACTGCGGTATATCCCGTTCTAAAAATGTGGAAATAAAATCCAGTCGCCATTTATAAGAGGATGCTTCACTCGTCGCTAAAAAAGATCTGGGGAAAGAACCCCTGATCCACAACTTTTCCGTTTTTGACACACCCACGAGCTGCGAAGAAAAACCGCCTATTTCCATATAACTGATGCGACCAGCCAGTGTTTCCGATGATTGTCTGATTAGATCACGTGATGCACTTCCCAGAATGAGATATTTAGTCTTCTTGTTGCGGTCGGCAAGCACGCGAAGCACGGGAAACAAATCAGGTGCTCTTTGGATTTCATCGATCACGACCAGACCACCGGTGTTTTCCAGCGCCAGCAGTGGTTCGTCGAGCCGCTGAACATCCCGTGGGTTTTCCAGATCGAAGAAAGTCGCCGCATAAGGCCATTGCAAAGAAAACTGATGGGATAGCGTTGTCTTGCCGCACTGCCTGGGACCTAAAATGGCAACAACAGGATTATTCTTAACAAGCCTTTTTAATGTTTCAACCTCTGCGATTCTTTGAATTTGCATGGCTAGAGACTACCATGAAATATCGATATGTCAAGTCGATTTTTCATTACCAACCTTCTTGAGGGTTCGCCGGACTTCGGCTTCACCAGATACTAAACCCGCTTCACGAGATACGAATGACGCTTCACGCATTACGTCTTTCAGCTTGCAGTTTAAGAATGCTTTCCATTTATCCTCCTAGTTTCAAAATTGTACCTGTCCCCATTATTTTCAATGAGACTAAAATTTTAATGAGACTCAAATTTCACAAGCGCAGTGCAGTGAAATTTGCAAGTCGAATTATCCCACATGCGAAGTCATGTGGGGTTATATTTGTTAGTCGAATTATCCAATAGCCAAAGGCTATTGGGAATTGATCCCGTTGCGAAGCTAATCGGGATTGCGGGTTCAATTCCCTTACTTTCCACCACAGCACAGTAAATCTAAATAGAATCATCCCCGATTTAGATCTACTATAGTTTTTTAAAATATTTTTTTATCTTATCCGCCATCAGGACACGGCGGTCTGCCAAAAATTGCGGATAATCTGCCACATTCATATTCTCCATATCATCAGGGATGCAGTTCATTTTTAGATTTGCGTCCAGGTCATCGATATTTATAATATTGCCATATTTCTTTTTTCCGCCATTGCATTGATCAAGTATTTCAGACATATATTTACTCGGTTCTTTGTTTCCTATCGCAATATTAATTTCACTCTGTGCTACGACATAATTAGCAATCTGATTGTATTGCCCCCTATTTAGTCCCTGTTTTTTGAGATAATTCTTTGGAAACAGATGATGCACATCCGACTTGACCTCCACCAGTTCACGTACACTTAAATCTTTTGATAAAAAACCTTTATCTCCAAGTTTGATCTGAGCTGCTTGAAATACGCGGAAATAGGGGCTTGAGGCCACCGATGTATCCATCTCCTGAGGAAGGCTGGCACTCCAAAATGCTTCAGAAAGTTCACCTGTGTAGAGACTTTCTGCAAAGGACACAAAGCCCTGTAAATGAATCTGACGTATATCATAATCAAACATAGAATCAGATGAACCAGAATAACGTCCGGTTAGAACTGAAAATACAAACCACTTACGTACATTTTTTTCAATATCCGCATCAGGAATCTTCATTCCTCGTAATGTCAGATATACGATATAAGCTGAGTTAAGTGCATTTTGAGAACCGATAAGAGACGAATCTACGAATCCCGCCGAACGAATAATCATCACAAATCTTTTGTAATGAGTTTCATTTATAAAAGCAAATATACTAGATTTTAAACGGGTGAAAGAATCCTCAACAATGGATTCTTCAAACTTTTTAGTTTCAAAATTTCGACCAGATACTAAGGCTACCAAGTCTTGCAATTTGCCACGCTTGAACTCTGTTGTAAAAGCGACGCGAAGCATATCTGTGTATAAGGGATCATAAATATCGTCATTCTCATTTTTAAGCCAAGCCATTTTTTGAAAATATTCAGTTTTGCAGAAATCCGGATCGTTTTTCTGAACGATTGTATAAAAATCAGGATAAACAGACATGTGGCAGAAATAGTCAATCGCCTTACGTAGTGTATTTCCGCCATAAGTTTCATTAACTGAAATCTTTGACATGGCAAAATCAGCCTGACTAAGCTGTGCACCAGCTGAATTTACACGTATAAAAATATCGGTAACTGTTTCAATGTCCAGATCACCATCAAGTTCAATTATACCTACGTGATTGTATACTATTTGCCGCAATTTTTCTAATATTCTAGATACTGCACGCTTGTCTGTATCAGGATTCGCTGATGTATAATTATCAGTCAAGTCCATAAGACTGGTAGTAGAGGCAAAAACTTCTACAATATCATAAATCCAACTAGTATCTTTTTGGATTGCAGGATTAGCAACTTCAAACCTTTCCTCAACAGGGTGGAAAGCAATTTTTATTTTTACAGTTTCATAATCCTTTGTAAGCACTTCACTGCCCAGTATGGCAGCCATAAGTGCGGTAACGCGTTGTTGTCCGTCTATCAATATCCTTTTCCCTGATGATGATGTTCCATCCTTTAATTTAACCGAAGGATTACGCCAAGAAATTAGATAGCCGATGGGATAACCCCGATATAATGAGTCCAGCAGATTACGAACCTTCGTAGCATCCCAGACAAAAGGGCGTTGAATCTCAGGAATGGCAATTTCTTTTGATTTTACCCATGTTAAAATTGTTTCAATTGGATGTGGTGTAACAGAATATCTTTGTGTGCTCATACAAGATCCCTTTCATTTAGCTTTTGAAGCAGATACCTTGTTATCTTTTCTTGCATCTATTAAAACAACATATTTCTCATTTGAAAGTCCCAAAGCGGTAAGTATTTTTTTCACGCGGATCTCTTCTTCAGCTGAAAAAAATAATATGACCTTTATTGCCTTATCCGTATCATGGGCTTTTTTGTATATTTTGATCTGGTCAAGTAAAAACGGACACCCGGTTAAGCTGCACTTGCCAATATAAAATCCTTTTCAAAGTCATTCGGATTCTTGTAGCCTAAATAAGAATGCAATCGCTGGCTGTTAAAAAACA
>Ga0182027_10000604_pt1 | contig 61467 bp, 44 predicted proteins | sample 712E1DmetaG_FD_121300 | JGI IMG/M metagenome (GOLD analysis project Ga0182027, IMG submission 121300) | Permafrost microbial communities from Stordalen Mire, Sweden - 712E1D metaG (Illumina Assembly) | ecosystem: Environmental > Terrestrial > Soil > Wetlands > Permafrost | place: Sweden...
GAGCCGCGGATCCGAGCGAAACAAGATCCGGGTCTGGCGCCTTGCCGGCTCGCTCGATGCCGTTGCTGGTCGCATCGTGGAGAATGCCCGGGTAAATCCCCATGGCCGGCCTTTTGGCGCCGCGCCGGCTGATTTCTTCTGGGGGTGCAACGGATCCGTCGCCGCGCAAACCTATCTGCTGCATCTTGCCGACCGGGTTCGGCCGAACCCCGCCTTCCGGGCGACGGCCGAGCAGGCGCTCGCCTACCTGTTCGGGCGCAATTACCACGGCTGTTCCTATGTGACCGGACTCGGCGCCCACCCGCCCGAACACACCCACGACCGCCGCGGCGAACCGCAATTGCCCGGCTATCTCGTGGGCGGGCCCTGGCCCACGGCGCGGGAATGGTACGACCTGCAACGCGATCCGTCGCGCAACGAAATCGCGATCAACTGGAATGGGGCGCTGATTTACGCATTGGCCGCCTTTGTGGAGCCGCCGGCAAGCCCATCGAAACCCTGATCGTCGCAGGCGCCCGGGCAGACCGCGCCGCGACGGGCATTCTGGGCGATGCTTGGCCGCATCCGTTCCTCTTCGCGATCCAGCATGTCCTCTCGCGGTTTGTTCTTTTCTGGGCCGTCGATCCGATCCTCGGTGGATGGACGCTCCTAGTGCCGTACGGTGCTGAAGGATGCCTGGAAAGAAACCCGAATCATCCGGGCCTCAACTCCCATGAGTTCACCTCCCTAAAAGGAGCAAACGGGGAGAAGATCTTCGAGGCGTACGCGCAAGACATACGCCTGGGGCCTATCGCATTTTCTGGCACTGCCCAAACCTATTCTGGAGAGACTTTTCGCTGACACTTCTACTGATCGTGTCGGCGGGCGAGCTCGCGGTGCCGGCATGATCGAAAAAGCGGACAGCCGACATTTGACACTGGTTCAAATTTGAACCACCCTCCTGCCATGCCACCGTCAACCGCCTCCACCTACGAGGTCGAACTCAAGCGTTCCCTGACCGCCTCCATCATGGAGAAGATGGCCGAGGACAATCTTTCGATCAGCGCCCTGGCCGAGCGCATGGGCACCGGCCGCACGGCCGTGCGCCGCATCCTCGATGCGAAGAACACGTCCATCACCTTTCGTTCCATGAGTCGCGCTGCGCAGGCCGTCGGCCTGCAAATCAAGCTCATCGCCGCGCCCATGTCCCCAGCCGATTTGGGCAAGCTGGCCCATCGGCTCGCCAGGAGCAAAAGCCGGGCTGAGTCGGCCAAACTGAAAGCGCGGATCGCTGAAGGCTTCTACGCGGGCTCGTAATGCCAAAGGTCCAGCGCAAAAACGTACCGCGGCCTCTCTTCGCGCACCTGCTCCAGCGAATTGAGGAGAGGAGTATCGACGCCGATGCACTGAAGTCTCTGGCGGCGTGGCTCGACACCAATCCCGACGTGCCGGAGGGTGATTGGTTCAAGCGCTTTTCCACCATGACGGTCTGTGGAAAGGGCGCCTTGGTGAAGACCTTCCTCACGCCATCGCAGGCGCCTGTCGGCACAGAGCTGTCATAAGCGACGAGACCGGCAAAACGGGGTCAGGTCTTGGGGTTTGGGGTTGATGCTTTGCTGCTCGCGGCATGTTTAAGTTGTGCCAGCCCGCGCTCGTCATGGAGCCGTAGCCTTGGCGTCGTTGTTGACGTGGGGAGTCGCAACCGCTCGCTCTTGGGGAACGCCCTCCTTCGCCCTCCGGGCTTCGGAGGGCACCTTTCGCACCGCGAAAGGTGGAGGCGCGGGTCGGAATCGAACCGACGCATAGAGGTTTTGCAGACCTCGGCCTTACCACTTGGCTACCGCGCCTAAAAATGCCGAGCGTGCACGTTGGGCGAATTGATCCGGGCGCGCAAGTTTGGAAATTGGCGCTCTATTGAGGGAAGAACGGATTGTGTTTTTTCTCCTGCCCGACCGTGGTGAGCGGACCGTGGCCAGGGGCGATGACGGTGTCCTTTTGCAGAACGAGCAGCTTCTCGACATTGTTGCGGTGAATGTCGGAGTAGGAAACCAGTCCGCCGCCCATCGAACTCGCGAAAATCGCGTCGCCGCAGATGGCGACGGGCCACGCGAGGCCGGTTACAAGAAAGGCGGTCAGCCCCGGGGAATGGCCCCCGATCAGGATGGTCTTGATGGCCACGCCATCGAGGTGAAACGTCTGGTTCTCGCGAAAGGTCTTCGCATTCGGGAACGGCTCGAGGTCCGAGGTCCAGATCTCGGCACCGGTCGCGGCGACGAGCCGAGCGGCGTCCGCCACGTGGTCGTCGTGGGTGTGCGTCAGGAACAGGTACGACACCTTCAGCTTCTCCACGGCGATCGCGTCGAGCATGGATTCGCAGGTCGCGCCGGTGTCGAACGCCGCGGCCCGGCGGGATCGAGAGTCCCACACCAGGTAACTATTGACCGTCATGTCCTCGAAGGCGGTGTTGAACATCGCAAAACCCCGCGGCGGGATCACCTGTTCCGGGTACCAGGCCTTGTGTCCCAGGGCCAACAGCCGGTCGGCGCCCAGCCGGAGGATCGGGGCGACGGCTCGCACGGCAGCCTCGTCGAAGGTGCCCCCGCGGAGCTCCCGCACGACGGCGGGATCGAGGCCGGCGCGGCGCGCCAACTCGGAGTCGGTGAGGCCCAGCCCGCGCTGCGCCTTGCGGATGACATCGTCGAAATTGTCCTCGAGCGGTATGCGCGGCATGGGCTTTAGGGAAGCGCGTCCGGCGAAAAGATCAACGGCAACCTGGGCTGCCCGGTTTTCGGACGGCATTCGATGGCGCGCGTGCGGGGCGGCTCGATCATCAACCTGAGCTCGATGCAAAACCTCATTGCGATGCCGCGCGTGTTCACGTTTTCGATGAAAACGAAGGCGGTGAACAATCTGACCAGGAATCCTGCGCGGGAACGGGCGCCCGACGAGACGCGGCGGAATCTATAAATTGTCCTTGTCGGCGGAGCGGATTAGATATACTGTATTCTCTATATGGTTACCGACAAACTGAAACAACTGTCCGAATATCAGAACAAGATTGAGGAACTGCAGTCCGAGATTGACCAGGAGCGCAAGAGCGAACTGGCACATCTTCACGAGAAATACGGTTATGGGACGACGGCGGAATTGATCAAGGCGCTCAGGGAGGCGGCGGGACTCGGCGACAAGCGCCAGAGCCGCGGCGGCGTGCGCCATCGGAAGCATGCGCGCATCACGGCGGAGATGCGTGAGAAGATCAAAGTCGCTTTGGAGAACGGCAAGTCGGGCGCGCAGGTTGCAGAAGAGTTCAGTATTTCGCTGCCCAGCATCTATAACATCAAGAAGGCATTCGGCCTGGTCAAAGCGCGGAAGAAGAAGTAGCAATTCACTTCAGCGAATGATTTCAAGGCCTCCGCGCGGCGGGGGCTTTTTTATATCGCGATGTCCGGTCCGGGATGTTGCTTTAGAATCATCGATGACGGATGACCATTATGTTCAGGCCAACACCAACGGCCGGCTTCATGACGCCCGTGAGGCGTCAATCGCGCCGTTGAACCGCGGCTTTCTGTATGGTGACGCCATCTACGAGGTTTGGTGCACCTATCATGGAGTCATCTTTGCCTGGGAGGAACACTGGGAGCGCCTGGAATCCTCCGCACGGGCCCTGGCGCTCGAATTGCCATGGTCGCGCTGCGAGATCCTGGAGGAGATCCGCCGTGCCGCGGCGGAATTCGCCGCCAGGAGCGGCCTGAGGGACGAGGTCTACGTGCGACTGCAAATCACGCGGGGCGGCGGGCCGATCGGCCTGGATCCCGCGCTGGCGGACCGCTCCGATTTCGTCCTGCTGGTGCGAAAGAACCAGAATCTCACCCCGGCGCAACTGGACGGCGGCCTTCGGTTGTCGCTTGCGCGCGACCTGCACCGCAACGACCGCCGCACCCTGGATCCTGCATGGAAAACGGGGAATTACCTGAACAATCTGCTTTGTCTGCGGGAGGCGAAATCGCGCGGGGCCGATGAGGTGGTGATTACGAATCTCGCGGGGGAGATCACAGAAGCCGCGGTTTCGAACATCTATTTTGTCCGCGATGGCGTTGTGTTCACGCCTGGTTTGGAAAGCGGATTGCTCGGCGGCATCACGCGCCGGCTGCTGATTGAGCGGATCGCGCCGGAAGCCGGAGTCGAGTTGCGGGAAACGGTCTTGCGGCCGCCCGACATCGCTCGGATGCAGGAATGCTTCCTGAGTTCGACGACCCGGGACGTGGTTCCGGTGGCGGCGGTCGATGCGCAGCATTTCGCCGTGCGGCCGGATTCGGTCACGATGCGATTGAAGGCCGCTTTCGCGAAATACGCGCTCGAATATGCCCGGCTGCATCCGGAGTTGCGGCTGTTGCCTGGGACCTAGCGGATTTCGCCTCGACGGCGATGGCCAGGACGCAAAGGCTGGGTCCAGCAATCATCCAAATGCGCTGCCTTGGAATCGACTATGGAGAAAAACGCATCGGCCTCAGCTATGGCGATGAACTCGGTGTTGCGACGCCGCTGCCGGCCCTGACTGATGCCACCAAGGCCGCCCGGCTGGAGAAGCTCGGCGGTCTGATTCGCCAACGCCGCGTGACCGATCTCGTCCTCGGACATCCGCTCAACATGGATGACTCCGCTGGATTCAAGGCGAAGGAGGCCGAGGCATTTGGTGCGCTCCTTCGGAAGGATTTCGAATTGCCCGTGCATTTGGTGGATGAGCGGCTCACGTCTTATGAGGCGGAGCAGACGATCCCGAAGCATCTTCGCCGGTCGGTGCGCGCCTCTGGACTGGTCGATTCGCGCGCCGCCTGTCTGATCCTGCAGGATTTTCTCGACCAGCGGCTGCCGCCGGAAACGCCTCCGGAGTAATGGCGGCGGGAAAGCCGGGGTCAGCGCCTCCTGGGGCCGGTTGTGCCGGGGTCAGCGCCCCCGGCTACAAGTTTCTCGGATCGCCATTGTAGCCGGCCGCGTTGAGGCCGGTCCGGCGGCCCGAGGCTTTTTGGTGCTGGCTGTGTCTTGGAGACGCGACGCCCTCGTCGCGTGACACCCCTCGACGCGCGACGAGGGCGTCGCGGCTCCAGCCCGGATGTTTCACGCCTTACCTCGCCGCAGAGCCACAGTCTGTTCGATGCACAAATCTGCCGGCCCAGCGTCAACGACATCCGGGCTAGAAGAACTCCATCAGGAGGAGGGACGCGGCTTGCACGGTGCGCGCAGGGACCCAAACTCCGTCCCCGTATGGCCGCGCCCGCCGAAACCAGGACTTCTCTTCAGCGATGGAGATGCCTTTGCGCCTACGACGGCCGCGACTTCAGCGGCTGGCAAAGCCAGCCTGGCGGTCGCGCGGTGCAGGATGTGATTGAACAGCATCTGCGGTCGCTGTTCGACCGGGATGTGCGGGTCCACGGAAGCGGTCGCACCGACGCCGGTGTGCACGCGCTCGGGCAGGTGTTTCATTTCGATGCGGAGTGGAGGCACGGTCCTGCGAAGCTTCTTGCGGCGCTGCAAAGCAGACTTCCGCGGACGATACTGATTCGTTCCGTGCGCCGGGCATCGCCGGATTTTCACGCGCGCTTTTCGGCCCGGGGGAAGATCTATGTCTATCAGCTCCACCAGGGCGGGCAGGCCGATCCGTTCCTTCATCCGTTCTGCTGGTCAATTCACCAGAAACTCGATGTCGAGCGGATGCGCGCGGGGGCACAGTGCCTTGCGGGGCGGCACGACTTCCGTGCGTTCTCGGCATCGAACGGCGTGGAGAAGGAGGACACCGTGCGCCACCTGCGCCGGCTGGAGATCCGCGGGCGCGGTGCGCGCCTGAGCGTGACCGCCGAAGCCGACGGTTTCATGTACAAGATGGTGCGCAGTCTCGTCGGCGGGCTGGTGGCAGTGGGCCAGGGCAAGCTGACCGTGGCTCAACTGGAGGCGATTCTGCGCTCTGGGCGGCGAACGCACGCCATCCAGACGGCGCCTGCTCACGGGCTGTTTCTGAAACGGGTGCTTTACTAAGCGGGGTTCATGAAATCGAACGTCGGCTCGCTGGCGCTCGCCGCCACCTTTCCGCCAGGATCTGTTCCCAGCCAAGACAGGGCCTGTGTTGTCGCAGAGGCTGCATGACCCCGGCCAATGCCATGCAGACGCGTCGCGCACTGAAGCAGTTCTGGAGGACCACTGGCGATCTCCTGTTTCCGCCGGTCTGCGTGCATTGCGCCGGCTTGGTCGAAGAGGGTGGTTTGCGGCATGTCTGCGCGAAATGCGCACCGCTGCTGTTCATCGTGCAGCCGCCATGTTGTCAGATTTGCGGCCATCCGTTCTTTGGCGACGTTCACGGCGAACGCTGGTGTGTGCATTGCGTGGAGCTCGACCCCATGTTTCGCGAGGGACGGACCTGCGTCCTGCTCAAGGGACCGGGTCGGGCGCTCATTCACGCGCTCAAGTACCACCGCGCCCTGCACGTGCTTGAGGACATCGCGGCTCTTGTCAGGTCGACACCCGGAATCGTCGACTATCTCCGCGGGGCCGTATTGGTGCCGGTGCCGCTGCATCCCCGGAAGGAGCGCGAGCGGGGCTACAATCAAAGCCGGCTGCTGGCGGCGACATTTGCGGCGGCTGCGGGCCCGGGCACGCGCGTGGCAGAACCGATCCGCCGCGTCATCGACACGCCGACGCAGACGGCGCTGGACCGGCGGACCCGCCAGGAGAATCTCAAGAATGCCTTTGCCTTGCGGAAGGGCGCCGACGTAAACTCTGCCGAACGATACGTTCTCATCGATGATGTATTCACGACGGGTTCCACCCTCAATGCCTGTGCCAGCGTGCTCCGTCGCGCCGGCGGCGTGAGTGTCGACGTCGTCACCTTCGGCCACGGCTGAATTCCCATGGTTCATTTCAACAAGCCGCAGTATCGCACGGCCGCCGCGAAGAAGAAGGACATCCCCAAGGGTGTTTGGGTGAAATGCCCGCTTTCCGGCGAGATCGTTTTCAACAAGGACCTCGAGGCGAACCAGATGGTCGTGCCGAACAGCGGCTACCATTTTCGCATCGCCGCCCGCGAGCGCATCAGGCACCTGATCGATCCCGGCACGTTTCAGGAGTTTGCGATGGACGTGCGCGCGGCCGATCCGCTGTCGTTCGTCGATTCCCAACCCTATCCGGACCGGCTGAAGAAATACGAAAAGGACAGCGGCCTGACCGAGGCGGTGGTGTGCGGCTGGGGCACGATTCACGGCATTCCGGTTTCCCTTGCGGTCATGGATTTCCGTTTTTGCGGCGGTTCGATGGGCAGCGGAACCGGCGAGAAGATCACCCGCGCGATCGAGATGGCGCTGAACCAGAAGATTCCGTGCATCATCGTCAGCGCGGCGGGCGGGGCCCGCATGCAGGAGGGAATCTTCTCGCTGATGCAGATGGCGAAGACCAGCGCCGCGTTGGGCCGGCTCGCCGCAGCCCGGCTTCCGTTCATTTCCATTCTCACCGATCCGACGACGGGCGGCGTCACGGCGAGCTTCGCGACCCTTGGAGATGTCATTCTTGCCGAACCGGGTGCGTTGATCGGCTTTGCCGGCGCGGTGGTGATCAAGGAGACGACCAAGCAGTCGCTTCCCGCAGGTTTTCAACGCGCCGAGTTTTTGCTTAAACATGGCTTGATCGACCAGATCGTCAGCCGGCTCGAAATGCGCGACCGGTTGCGCGACATTCTGCAGGCGCTGTACGTGAAGAAGATGCCGGCGGCGGCCTGTTGAACGGGCGTCTTTTCATGGAAGACACCGGGTCGTTGACCGCCTATTCCGCGGTTCAGGAATATCTGTTCAGCCTCAAGGCCAAGGGGGCCAAGTTCGGCATTGACCGGATGCGGATTCTCGGCGAGGCGCTGGGCCATCCGGAGCGGAGCTATCCGGTGCTTCACATCGCAGGCACGAACGGCAAGGGCTCGGTGTCGGCGCTGCTCGACGCCATCCTGCATGCCGCCGGATTGCGGACCGGCCTCTACACGTCGCCGCACCTTGTCAAACTGGGCGAGCGCGTGCAGGTGAACCGGGAGCGGTTGACCGAGGCGGAGATCGTCGCCTTTGCGAACGAACTGCGACCTGTGGCGGAGCGGGCGGCGGTCGCCTGCGCCGACGATCATCCCAGCTTTTTCGAATTCATGACGGCGATGGCGTTCCTGCAGTTCGCGCGCCGGCGGGTTGATGTCGCGGTTGTCGAGGTCGGGCTGGGCGGGCGGCTCGACGCCACAAATGTTGTCCAGCCGGAGGTGACGGCGATCACGTCGATCGGATTCGACCATTGTGACCTGCTCGGCGACCGCCTCGAACTCATCGCGGCAGAGAAGGCGGGGATCATCAAGCACGGGCGGCCTGTGGTGATTGGGAGGATGCCCGAGCCGGCCGAGGCGGTGATCCGTGCGATCGCCGCGGAGCGCAACGCGCCGGTGTTCTCGGTGCGCGAGGAGTTTGGCGAGGCGATCGACCGTTATCCGCGCACGAATCTGGAGGGCGACTATCAGCGCTGGAATGCCGCGACCGCCACGCTGATTGCCCGGCAGCTCCCTGCGCGCTGGGGGCTGGGCAGCGACGTCATTGAACGCGGCCTGTTGCACGCCAGCTGGCCGGGCCGCTGGCAGCGGATGACGGTGGGTGGCCGGCCGCTGATTCTCGATGCATCCCACAATCCCGAGGGAGCGCAGGTGCTGGATGCGAACCTCACGCGGCTCGTGGCCGAAAGCGGCCGCAAGCCGGCGATCATGACCGGGGTGCTCGGGGAATATCGGGCCCGCGCCCTGCTCGAAGTCATCGGCCGCCATGCGCGGGAGATCCATCTTGCCATTCCCCACCAGGCGCGCGCCTGCAGCTATGCGGAACTTGAGCACTGCCTCCCCGCCAGCTTCAACGGCAGGGTTGTGCATACGACCACGGCGGAGGCGTTTCCCGCGCCGGACTGCTGCGCGGTCGGCGGCGGGGATGACACCGTCGTGGTCACCGGCTCGATCTACCTGATCGGCGAGGTGTTCGAACGCATCGAGCCCGGTCGCGGCGCCGGCGAAGGGCGGCTGCAGGATTTCTGAGCGGACGCACCCGGTCGGTTTCTGATGATGCAACCCGCGCTTCGCACCGAAAGCCTGTTCAAGCTGGCCTGGCCGATCTATCTGCAATACGCCACGCTCAGTTGCGTCTGGCTGGTTGATTTCTGGTTCTTCAGCCACCTGTCGGATGCCATTGCGGCGACGGTTGGCCAGTTGCTGCCGGTGATCTGGCTGGGCGCGGGAGTGATTCCGGTTTTTGCGGGCACCGGGGTTGCGGTGGCCTCGCAGTATCTGGGAGCGCGACAGCTTGAGAAGGTCGTACCGGCCTACATGATGAACCTCTGTTTGACGACGGCCATGGGGCTGGCCTTTGGCGCCGCGCTTTGGTGGCGGGCGCCGGACATCGGCCGATGGATGGGCCTCGACGCCACGCTGGCGGGCATTGCCACGACCTATCTGTCGGCGATGAGCGCCTATTTCCTGCCCCTCGGTGTGCTCGTGGCCTACAACGCCGTGCTCTCGTCGCGCGGCATGACCAACTGGCTCATGTACAGCGCGTTTGTCGTGGCGTGCCTCAACCTCGCACTCGCCTCCCTCTTCGTCCTTGGCTTCCACTGGGGCGTCCGGGGCGTCGTGGCGGCGTCGGTGACAAGCACCACCGCGGCCACTCTGCTTTCCATCGCGCTGGTGCACTGCGGGCTGGGCGTGCGATTCCACTGGCGGGGCGCGTTTCGCCAGATGCTCGGGGTCGCCCGGCCAATGTTGCGCATCGGCATCTCCAATGCGGTGGAGCCGATGAGCTACACCATGCAGCAGATCATTCTGTCCACGCTGATCATCGCGCTCGGGGTCCACTCGATGGCCGCCAATGCCTACGCGGGGCGGGCGCAGATGTTCCAGGTCACCTTCTCCGTCTCCATGGCGCTGGGCGGGCAGATCCTGATGGGCCACTGGACCGGGGCGCGACGGTTCGCCGACGTCGACCGGCTCTATTGGAAGATTGTGCGCCGGGCGATGCTGGTTGCATTCCTCTATGCCGGCACGGTGTGGATGTTCTCCGACCGCGTGTTGGGTTTTTTCACCGCAGACGAATCGATCCGGCAACTCGGCCGCGCTCTGCTGTGCATCGCCGTGTTCTACGAGCCGGCGCGCGCGGTGAACATCATCAGCGGCACCGCCCTCAAGACCGTCGGCGACGCGCGCTTTCCGCTCGTCGTCGGCTCGGCCTTCATCTGGGGCATCCTGCCGGTGGTCTATGTGGTCAACCGGGTCTGGGGGCTGACGATCGTCGGCTTCTGGCTCTTCTTCGCTGCGGATGAGATCATCCGCGCGGGCATCAATCTCTGGCGCTGGCGCTCCGGGAAATGGCGGGGCATGGGCATCGCGGCGCCGGAAGGGCGCGACTCCCCGGCAACGCCGGTCTGATCCGGCTCAGCCGTTGCGGCGCAGATTGTAGGAAGCGAGCTTGCCCCTCGACACGGGGCCTTGAGCTTGCTTGCGGTGTCGCAGACCCTGAGCCTGCTTGCGGTGAGCCTGTCGAACCCGTCGAATGGGAGCTTGTCGAACCCGTCGAAACGGCTCGCGATTCAGAGGTATAATCGCCCGCGAGCGGGCTTCCTGCACCATCCGGCATCCTCCGTTGTAGCCGGCCTTGGCGCGGCCGGCTGCACCGCAGAAGCTCTTGAAGCAAATGGCGTCCGCCATTTGTCCAGGAAAGCGGCAGTCTGCCCGCCGCCTGCCTACAGGCTGTCGCCGAAGTCCTGCTTGAACTTCTTGACCAGGCGCTCGGGCCAGTTGGTTGTCGGCGCGAGGCGGCCCATGAAGAAGCGGAGGACCGTCGGCTCGTCGACGAACTTAAGGCCGCCGACCAGCTCGCGGTTCTTGTAGAGCCACGTTAGGCGGTCGAGCACGAACATCGTCTGCGAGAGCGTGAAGACGCGGCGCGGGAACGCCAGGCGCAGCAGTTCGACATCGGCGAGGATGTCGTTGCCCTGGTCGTCGCGCACGCTGGAGATGGTGCCCCGTTCCATGCCGCGGACGCCGGAGATGATGAACAGCGCGGCAGCGAGCGCACCGGCGGGATACTCCTTCTGCGGGACGTGCGGAAGGAAGCCCATGGAGTCGATATGGCAGCCGAGCGCGCCCGGCGGCGTGACGACCGGGATGCCCCGCTTGTCGAGCTCGTTGACAAGATAGGCGATGAAGGAGGGCGACTGGCTGATGACGGTTTCGTCGGTCGTCTCATACATGCCGACTGCGAGGGCCTCGATTTCGCGGACGGACATGCCGCCGTAGGTGACGAAGCCTTCGAAAAGCACCACGAGATCGCGCACCTTGAGGAAGAGCTCCTTGCTGTTCGTGCAGATGCCGCCGCCGCGCGTCGAGCTGACCTTGCGGCTCGAGAAGTAGATCATGTCCACGAGACCGCACATCGTGAGCAGGATGTCCTTGATGGAGGTGTTCTTGAACTTTGCCTCGCGCTGCTTGATGAAGTAGGCGTTCTCGCCGATAAGACTGGCATCGAGCAGGACCATGATCCCGTGCTGGTCGGCCACCTTGCGCACCTCGCGCATGTTTGCGATCGAGAACGGCTGGCCGCCGATGAGGTTCGTCGAGGCCTCGAGGCGGATGAAGGGGATGCGGGCCGCCCCGTGCTCCTTGATCAAGGCCTTCAACTTGGCGATGTCCATGTTCCCCTTGAACGGGAAGCTGCTCTTGATCTTCAGGGCTTCGTCCGTGTAGATCTCGAAGATCTTGCCACCGCTGATCTCCATGTGCGCCTTGGTGGTCGTGAAGTGATAATTCATCGGGATCACGTCGCCCTGCTTGATGAATGCGCGGGAGATCACGTTCTCGGCCGCACGGCCCTGGTGAACCGGGATCACGTACTGGGTGCCGAATACCTCGCGGACTGCGGCCTCCATGCGGGTGAAACTCTGCGAACCGGCGTAGGCGTCGTCGGCGCGGAGCATCGATGCGATCTGGTTGTCGCTCATCGCATTCGTGCCGGAGTCGGTCAGCATGTCGAGGAACACGTCCAGCGTCGTCAGCTGAAACGTATTGAATCCGGCGGCCTGCATCGCCTTCAGACGCTCGTCGACGGGGCGCAAATGAAGTTTTTGCACGACGCGGACCTTGTGCAGCTCCAGCGGGATGTCTTCACCGCTAAAGAATTTGACCTTTGTGGACGGGGCGGGGGTTTCGTTCATGAACGATACGGGATTTACGGGGATGTGGGGTTGACGCTCGCCCGCACGGCTGAAGCGTCGCAGCGCGGATGCGCCTGAGAATTTCAGGAACCGGCGAGGCTAGGTCTATTCCGTTTTTTGGCAATGATGAAGTCGATAGACGGCCTAATGGCACCCAATGCCGCTCCTTTAGTGGTGAAAATCCGCAGATTTCACACCCCGAAGGACGCGCTGGCAACAATCTTGGTTGGCAGCGGGCCGGACGTCACGTATCGCTTGAGGACGTTCGCGAATCCATGCCCTGGTACCTCTATCTTGCCCTGAAGCAGTTGTTTCCCAGCGGACGGCGCGTCGCGTTCTTCACGCTCGCGTCGGTCGCGGGCGTGATGCTGGGCGTGGCGGTCCTCATCATCGTGCTCAGTGTGATGAACGGATTTGGCGACGAGATCCGCACGAAGATCATCGAGACCAATGGGCACGTGCGCATCGAGAATGGCGGGATCATGTACGATCAGGACTCGGTGATGGCGAAGGTTCGCGGCTTGCCGGAGGTGGCGGCGGTCACGCCCTATGCGCGCGGCATGGTCATGCTTCAGCTGTCAAACCGGCCGGCATTCCCGGTGATCGAGGGAATCGACGTCGAACACGGGCAGGACGTCGTGCCGCTGGCGAGATTCATGCTCGTGGGGCGGGTGGAGGATCTCGATGACGACTCGGTCATCCTCGGTGCGGAACTCGCGACTTCGCTCGGCGCCCATGTGGGGCAGACGGTGGACCTTTACTCGCCCCTGATGCTCGAACGCCTGAAGAAGGACGAGATTCTGCTGCCCCGCCAGGCGCGGGTGGCCGGCATTTTCGAATCGGGCTGGAACCAGGTCGATGCCAACACGGTGCTTTGCACGCTGCGCACGATGCAGGAGCTCTACGGCCTTGGCCGGGGAGTGCATGGAGTCAGCGTCCGGCTGAAGCCCGGAAATGACGCCGACGAGTTCGCTGCAAAGCTCAACGCGCTGTTCGGCGGCTCCGGCCGCGCAACTTCGTGGATCGAAAGCAACCGCGACTTCCTTTTCGTGATCCAGCTGGAAAAGAACATGCTGATGTTCATCATGCTGTTCATCATTCTCGTGGCGTCGTTCTCGATCGCCAGTTCGCTGCTGACCGCGGTGGTCCGGAAGACGAAGGAGATCGGGCTTCTCGCCGCGCTTGGGGCAAGTCCCCGCCAGGTCGCGGCCTGTTTCTGCTTCCAGGGTTTCTTTGTCGGTGTGGCGGGCACTGGTCTTGGAATTGTGCTGGCGGTGACGGCGCTCACGTTTCGCAACGAGGTGGTCCACACGTTTGCGCGCATCACGCAGAGCGAGGCGGCGCTGCTGCGGTTCTACCAGTTCTCCAATCTGCCGCTCAGCTACTCGGCGCACGATTTTGTGGTCATCATCACCAGCACCATTGTCATCGCGACGCTGGCGGGCCTTCTGCCGGCGTGGCGTGCAGCGCGACTCAAACCCGTGGAGGCCCTGCGCAGTGAATAGACCCGCCCTACCACGGAATAGACTGGACGGCGGGTTCTCCCCGGCATCCTCAAACCATGTCTGATCCGATCCCGGTTCTCACGGCCAGCGGCCTTCGCAAGAATTATCGAAGCGGCGACCGCACAATCGAGGTTTTGCGCGGCGCCGAGCTGGCTGTCCAGGCAGGGGAAAGCGTGAGCATTCGCGGCGAGTCTGGATCCGGGAAGACCACCCTGCTCAACCTGCTTGCAGGCCTCGATTCTTCAGAGGGAGGCGAGATCCGCTGGGCCGGCGCCAGCATCGCAGGACTGGGCAACAATGTTCTGGCGGGGAGGCGTGGACGGTTTCTCGGAATGGTGTTTCAGGCGCATTACCTGATTCCGGAGATTGACGCGCTGGCCAACGTCCTGATGGCGCGGCGCATCCTGGGCCGCGTCGGAGCTGCGGAGCGCGCGCGCGCGCGAAGCCTGATGAATCGCGTCGGGCTGGCCGAGCGCGGCCATCATCTGCCGTCCCAGCTTTCCGGCGGCGAGCGCCAGCGGGTGGCAATCGCCCGGGCGCTGATGAACGAGCCCCGGATCGTCCTCGCCGACGAGCCCACTGGCAATCTCGACGAGCGCACGGGCGACGCGGTGATCGATGTGTTGCTCGGTGCCGGTGCCGAGCAAGGCGCCGCGCTGGTGCTCGTGACACACAATCCGCAGCACGCCGCGAAGTGTGGCAGAAGCCTGCGGCTGCACGAAGGAGTGCTGGCACCGCTTTAGCCTGAAATCGTCGCGAGCGGATGCGATCCATGCAGACAACACCACACGAATGACCCCGACCTCTGACTCCAATACCGGCGCCGCCGCGCCCCGCATCCGCTGCGGTGTGGCGGGCGTCGGCTCGCTCGGGCAGCATCACGCGCGCATTTACGCGTCGCTGCCTGCGGCCGAGCTGACCGGCATTTTCGAGACCGACGATGCCTGCGCTGCGGAAATCTGCGCCCGGCACCAATGCCGGCGCTTCGCGTCGCTGGAGGAGCTGGGCGAGGCCTGCGACGCCGTCTCGGTCGTGGTGCCCACGGACCGGCATGCGGTGGTCGCGCTGCCCCTGCTTGGCCGCGGTTGCCATCTGCTGATTGAAAAGCCGCTTTGTGCGTCGCTTGCCGAAGCTGAGCAAGTGCTGGTTGCAGCCCGGACTCATGGGTGCATTGTTCAGGTGGGCCACATTGAGCATTTCAACCCGGTGATGGGTTTCCTGGAGAAGGAAGTGGTGCGGCCGGGTTACATCACGGCGGAACGGCTCGCGCCCTTCACGCCCCGAGGCACCGAGGTCGGCGTTGTTCTCGACCTGATGATCCACGACATTGGGATAGTGCTCGAGTTGGTGAAGTCGCCGATCGTCCGCATCGACAGTGTCGGGGTGAACCTGCTCTCCAAGACCGAGGATATCGCCAACGCGCGCCTCGAATTTGCCAGCGGCTGCGTGGCCAACCTCAATGCCAGCCGCATGAGTTTGAAGAAAGTCCGTGAAATCAGGGTGTTCCAGTCCTCGGGCTATTTCTCCTTCGATTTCATGCGACAGAGCGGACATTTGGTCCGGAAGAGCGGCATGCTCGCCTACGCCGGGCAGTTGATGGCGGGGACAAAACCCGCTGATCTGGCAATGCCGGTGGAGGAGATTCCTCTGCAGAAAGGCGAGCCGCTCGCGCTCGAGCTGGCGTCGTTTGTCGACAGTGTTGCGAAGGCCCGGCAGCCAAAGGTGAGCGCCGCGTTGGGGAAGACTGCGCTCGAGGTGGCGATCACGATCACGGAGCAGATCCGGGCCGCCAAGGGATCGGCACAATGAAACCCGCACAGGGTAGGGCCGTCCCAGCGGTCCGGCCCTACCAAATTGATGGCTGAAAACTTAAACCAAGCGTTTGATCTGCCTGCGCCTGGGGGAGGTCGCGTGGATCTGCTGATCGTCGCTGGTGAGCATTCGGGTGACGAGCATGCGGCGCGGATGGTGGCTGGACTTTGTGCGCGCCGGCCCGATCTGAGAATCTGCGCGCTCGGAGGTCCGCTCCTTGCATCGAGTGGCGCGCAGCTGCTTCAAGATCTCACTGCTTCGTCGGTTGTCGGCCTCGTGGAAGTCCTGAAGAACCTCCGCTTCTTCAGGCAGCTGTTTGGTGCGACCCTCCGGTGGATCGAACGGTATCGCCCGCGCGCAGTGTGTTTCGTCGACTATCCCGGATTCAACCTGCGAATAGCCAAGGCATTACATTCTCGCGGATTGACAACTCTCGGCGGAGGGAAGATCCGCGCTCTTTTTTATATCAGTCCGCAGATCTGGGCTTGGAAGGCGGGGCGCCGGTTTGAGATGGCGAAGCACCTCGACGCCATGGCGGTGATCTTCCCGTTTGAGGTGGAGAGCTACGCCGATACGTCGCTGCCGGTGGAGTTCGTCGGACATCCGTTTGTTGCGGACGATTACGTGTCCCCGGTCAGTTTTGATCCAGCCGGACCGATATTGCTTCTGCCTGGGAGCAGGCGGCAGGCTGTGGCGAGGATATTTCCAGCAATCCTTGCAGGCTACGGAGAATTTGTTTCGAACCACGCCGACCGTGCCGCTGTGGTCCTGTATCCCAGCGAGGAGATCAAAAGCTTGCTTTTGGAACTTCTGAGGAACGTTCCGGCTCCGCTTTCCGAGAGAGTCGGTCTGCAGGCGACCGGGGCTCCGGTTGCCGCCGCGGCGGTGCTTACCAGCTCCGGCACGATGTCGATGCATTGCGCGCTGGGGGGACTTCCTGGAGCCATTGCATACCGGACCAATCCGGTGACCTACATTCTCGGCCGCTGGCTGGTGAAAGTGCCGTATATCGGCATCGCCAACCTCCTTCTTGGCGAGGCGATGTATCCGGAGTTCATTCAGGAAGCTGCGGCGCCGAAACGTCTGGCCTTGGAACTCGCCGCGTGCACCGATGATCCGGGCAGGCGCCAGCGCAGTCTGGAGCAATCGCAGCGTTTGCGTGCGATTCTGCATCAGCCTGCCTCAGGCACCGCTGCCGACTGGTTGGCCCGCTGGATGGGAAAGTAGGTTAATACTCGTCAAAAAGGCGCAGCGATTGTTTCAGATTTGCCACATCTGACCGAGGTAATGACACTACGAACACTCCCGATGTCTCCGACAGCGGATAAGAACACTCCTCGCGCGGCGGGTGAGTCCAGTCTTGCCTGGACGGTGGCCGTTGTTGCGGTCGGCCTCCTGGCCACGGCTTTGGCGGTGTGGTTGATTTACGATCAGGGGGCAAGGACCGACGCGATGCGCTTCCGACGGCTGGCGGATGTCGTCAGCAACACGGTTTCCGCCCGTCTGGAGAGCATCGAAGGGGCATTGCACGGTGCCCAGGGTTTCTTTGCCGGCAGCGAGAGCGTGGAGCGGACGGAATGGGCGACCTACGCACGGGCGGTCGAGCCTTCCCTGCACCACCGCGTGCTCGGTTTTGGATATGTGGAGCGTGTCCGGCGCGCGGACCTGCCTGCCTACCTCACCCGGGTGCGCATCGACGGAGCCGCCGGTTTTCAGATTCATCCGACGACCGAATTCCCTGAGATCTACTCGGTCACTTATGTCGAGCCGATCGCACGCAATGCAGTGGCGCTGGGCCTTGATCTCGCGTCAGAGGAGAGCGGCCGCCAGGCAGCGAATCAGGCAATGGAACTGGATCGCGCCGTCCTCAGCCGGCGCGTCGCCCTCATCCAAGACGAAAAGAGCAGCCCGGGTTTTCAACTCCTGATGCCGGTCTATGAACGGGGAAATCACATCGAAACGCCCGCTGACCGGCGGCGTGCATTGCAGGGATGGATCTTTGCCTCGATTCGCATCGATGAACTGATGCAAGGAATCACAGCCCTGACGGACGAGCAGGTGGAGTTCGACGTATTTGAGGGCAATGAGGCCACGATGGCTTCGCTGATCTATGACTCCGACGAGAGGCTCAAAGGACACCGGTCGGGGGCCGTGACGGACGCCGACTACGCCGACTGTCGATTCACCGCCAGCGTGCCGCTGGCGCAGTACGGGCAGACCTGGATGTTGAAGATCTGGTCGCGGCCGGGATTTGGAGCTGCTGTCAACCGATTCCTGTTGGGCCTCGTTCTGGTGGGTGGGATTGCGATCAGCCTTCTGGCCGGCGTCATGGCATGGTTGCTGACCACCGCCCGCCTGCGGGCCGAGACTCTCGCGGACCAGATGACGAAGGAACTCCAGCAGGCCACGGAGAACAGCCGAAGGCTGGCGCTGGTGGCGAGCCTGACCAAGAGCGGTGTGGTGATCACGGATGTGGAGGGCCGGGTTGAGTGGATGAATGACGCCTATGCGCGGACCACCGGCTACGCTCTGGAGGAAATGAAGGGGCGGAAGCCTGGCGTCGTGTTGCAGGGTTCGGATACGTCGCCGGGAGCCGTGGCGAACATGCGTGCCGGCCTGATCACCCAGCAGGGATTCCACGTGGTGGTGCTGAACTACCACAAGTCCGGGCGGCCGTTCTGGGCCGAACTTGAGGTGCAGCCGCTACATGACGCCGACCAGAACTGCACCGGATTCATGGGTGTCCAGACGGACGTCACGGTGCGTCATCGCATGGAGGAGCAATTGCGCAGCCAGGAAGCCCTGTTCCGGTTTATCTTTGAGCATTCGCCGGTGGGAATCTCCTGGGTGCGCGGAAGGCGGTCGGACACGCGCCTGGTCAACCCGGCGCATGAACGCATCACCGGCGTTCCGGCTGCGCAGGCAAAGGATCTTACCAACTACATGGCGGTGAGCCATCCGGAGGATCGCGAGAAACAGGCGAAGCTGACCGACCGGCTCTATTGCGGCGAGATCGATGAGTTCTCGATGGAGAAGCGCTACATCCGCCCCGACGGCAGCGTGATCTGGGCGGTGCTCTCGATGCAGACGCACCACGACCCGACCACCGGCGAGGAGCAGGAGGTTACGACGCTCGTGGATATCACGGATCAGAAGCGGGCGCAGGAGGCTCGGGAGAGGCAGGAAGCGTTCCTGCGATTTGTCTTCGAACACGCCCCGGTTGCCATCTCGTGGCAGATGCCCGACGACATTTCGTCCCATATTGTCAACCCGGAGCACGTTCGCATCACCGGAGTATCGGCCGAGGATTCAAAGAAGCCGGGTGCGTTCGTCAACGTGGCGCATCCGGACGACTACGCCCGCCAGCGCCAGCTCGTGAAGAAGTTCGTCAGCGGCGAAGTCGACGAGTACTCGATGGAGAAGCGCTGGCTGCGCCCCGATGGCAGCGTTGTCTGGGTCGCGCTGAACAGCAGGATGTTCACGGATCCGACCACAGGCAAGAAACAGGTGGTGTCCACGATGCTCGACATCACCGACCTCAAACGGGCTCAGGCGGAGATGCAGCAGAAGGAAGCCCGGCTCCGGTTCATCTTTGAAACCGTCCCGGTCGGGATTACCTGGCAGATCGTCGGCGACAAGAAGACCCGGCTGATCAACAAGGAGCATTCCCGCATCACGGGCGTTTCACTCGAGCAGGCGCTCCAGCTGAATTCGTATCGGGAGGTGTCGCATCCGGACGACTATGCGCAGCATCAGATCATGCGGGCGAAGCTCGACCGGGGCGAGATCGACAGCTACACGCTCGAACGCCGCTACCTGCATCTGGACAACAGGATCGTCTGGGCTTCCTTCTCGGTTCACTACTTCCGACAAACGGAAAGCGGCATCGTTCAGGAGGTCGTCGCGCTGATCGACATCACCGACCAGAAACGCGCCGCCGAGGAGCTCAGGCTTGCGAAGGAGTCCGCCGAGCGCGCCAGTCAGGCCAAGAGCGCGTTCCTGGCGATGATGAGCCACGAGATCCGGACGCCGATGAACGGCGTCATCGGCATGACGAGCCTTTTGCTGGATTCGCCGCTGACCCGCGATCAGCGCGACTTTGCCGAGACGATCCGCGCGAGCGGAGACACGCTGCTGACCATCATCAACGACATCCTGGACTTCTCGAAGATCGAGTCGGGCCGGCTCGAATTGGAGAACGAGACCTTTGTCCTGCGCGAATGCGTCGAAGGGGCGCTTGACCTGCTTGCCACGCGGGCGGCCGAGAAGCGTCTCGATCTGCTCTATGAGATCGCCGATGGCGTGCCCCAGACGATCCGCGGCGATGCGACGCGCCTGCGGCAGGTTCTGGTCAATCTCCTGGCAAACGCGATCAAGTTCACCGACCACGGCGAGGTCGTGCTGTCGGTGCGGGTGAAGACGCCCGACAACGCCGGGGCCGAGGCGCGGTCGGCCGAAGGGAGCACGTCCCCAATCGTGGCGGGTGAGACCGAACGGCCGCGGACGCAGGCGCCGTTCCAGAAGCCGAATGAGGTTCAGATCGTCGACCTGTTGTTCAGCATCGCCGACACGGGCATCGGCATTCCACAGGAGGCGATCGGGCGGCTGTTCCATTCCTTCACGCAGGTCGATGTCTCCACAACGCGCCGTTTCGGCGGCACCGGACTGGGACTGGCGATCAGCCGGCGGCTGGTCGAGCTGATGGGCGGAGCGATGTGGGTCGACAGCGTCGAAGGCAAGGGTTCGACGTTCAGCTTCAACGTGCGCGCGGAGTTCGTGCCGGCCCGGCCGCGGCCGTTCCTGGCCGGACCCAAGCTGCATCTGAACGGACGGCACATGTTGATTGTCGACGACAACGCCACGAACCGCCGGATTCTGACTGCGCTGGTGTCAGGATGGGGGATGGTCTCGCGGGCCGCGCAAACTGCGAAGGAGGCGCTCGATTGGCTGAGGGCGGGCGAGGTCTTCGACGTGGCGGTGCTTGACATGCAGATGCCTGAGATGGACGGCGTGATGCTCGCGCGCGAGATCCGCCTCCTGCCGGGCGGACCCAAACTGCCGCTCGTGTTGCTGTCGTCCCTGGGACAGCGCGAGATCACGTCGGAGAAGGACCTTTTCAACGCCGCGCTGACGAAACCGGTGAAGCCGTCGCAGCTCTTCGATGTGCTGGCTGGATCGTTCAAGGAGATGGACGCGGCAACGCCGGCCCCGACCCGGGTCATGCCGAAGCCGGTCGTCGAGACGACGGGGCGTTCCGTGCGCCTGTTGCTCGCAGAGGACAATGTCGTGAACCAGAAGGTGGCCGTGCACATGCTGGCGGCGATGGGCATACGGCCCGACGTTGCGGCCAACGGCCTCGAGGTTCTCGAATCGCTGAAGCGCCAGGCGTACGATGTCATCCTGATGGACGTTCAGATGCCCGAGATGGACGGCCTCGATGCAACCCGTCACATTGTGGCCGACCAGCCCGACCCTGCGAAGCGCCCCTGGGTCATCGCACTTACAGCCAACGCCGTCCAGGGCGACCGGGAGATGTGCCTGGCTGCAGGCATGAACGACTATATCAGCAAGCCGATCAAGAAGGAGCAGCTCGCCAAGGCTCTGGATCGCGTGCGCCAGCCGGCCCCGGCCGCCGCCAAGGACGATCAGCCTGCGGGGTGATCCGCACCGATTCGCGGTGCCACCTGCTGCCAGAGCGCAGAAGCCTTTTCTGCAAGGAGCGTCCGCGCCCGGTCGATTGCTGCCTGACGAAGCGCAAGATTCTCCTCGGCGATCTTTGCGAGGTCATCGAGGTTGTAGAGAAACACGTTGGCAAGGTCTGCCACGTCCGGGGCGATGTTACGCGGCATCGCGAGGTCGATGAAGAAGAGCGGCCGTGGGGTCCGCCGCCGCATGGCGGCAGCGGCCATTGCCTGGGTCACGACTGGTTCCGGGGCGGCTGTCGAGCAGACGGCGATGTCGAATCCGGACAGGCCTTCCGCCACGCGTTCGAATGGGATCGCCCGGGCGGAAAGGCTGCCGGCCAGTTCCTCCGCATGTGCAAGGGTGCGGCTGGCCACGGTGATCGCTCCGGCGCCGCGGCTCCTGAATGCCCGGGCGGTCTTCTCGCCGATCTCGCCTGCGCCGAGAACGAGCACGTGGCATGGCTGCAGGTCGCCGAAGATCTTGAGCGCCAGGTCCACCGCCACGGTGGCGACGCTGATCTGGCCTTCGCCAATCGCAGTGTGCGTGCGCACGTGTTTGGCGGCCTGAAAACTCTTTTGGAACACCCGGTTGAGGATCGGTCCGGTGGTGCCGTCCCGCTGGGCCGCTGCATACGCCTCCTTCACCTGGCCGAGGATTTCCGTCTCCCCGATCATCTGCGAATCGACTCCGGCGGCCACCTCAATCAGGTGTTGGACCGCGGAGTGATCGCAGAGGTGCAGCCGGATCCGCTCGAACACCGCGGATTCGATCTGGTTGATTTCGCACAACGACGCCTGCAGCTGGTCCACTGTGGCGAGACCGGCGGCCACCCCGTAAATCTCGACGCGGTTGCAGGTATTGAGGACGGCGAATTCGCGCAAGCCGGCGAGCGACCGAAGAACCTCGTGAAGCGCCTCGAGCTTTCCACCCGCGAGCGCGAGTTTCTCCCGGACCTCGAGCGGGGCCGTGTGGTGGGTGGCCCCGAGCAGAAAAAGCATGGGTGAGGTCGCGTCAGTCATGTCTTGACGGCTTTTGCCGACGCGGTTGGGGCAACGGGATGGCGGCTGGCGTTGACAAGGGGCAGGGAAAGCAGGGCGATCGCGAACAGGGCGATGCAGGTCCACGCGAGGCGTTGGGAGATCAGCCTGCTCCAGAGGCGGAGCGCCATCGCCGCGGTGTATGCGATCCAGACTCCGGTTGTGATCAGAAGCTTCGCGTGGTCGACGCTTGAAAAGTCCTGCATCCAGTGGACGGAGCCGACCCCAAGCGACCAGCTCATCAGGATGACGCCGGTGACCAGCAACCGGACGCTGATCTGGTCCAATTCAAGGATGGACGGCAAGAACGAGAACAGGCCGTGCAGGTGCTTGCGCTTCAGACTGTAGGTTTGGAGCAGATACATGATCGAGGTCAGGGCGAGCAGGGCGAAAACTCCGTAGCTGAAGAGTGCGAGTGCAGCGTGAAACTCGACCCAGGCATTTCCGCCGAAAGCGGCGACATGCCTGGTCGCGTCCCAGGCCGGGGTTGCGAGGGATGCCAGGGTGAGCGCGGTTGAAAGACAGGAAGTGAAATAGCCAAGGAGGCTCAGGCGAAACGTGGCTCCAACCACAAGATAGAGCGAGATGGACGACCACGCCGTGAACTGGAAGATCTCGAAGGTGTTGCCGATCGGACATCCGCCGACGGCATGGCCGCGCACGTAGAGTCCGACCGTCTGCAGGATGAAACCCGCGGCAACGGCACCGTAGACCACCAGCCTCGGCTGTCGGCGGTCGCGCAGCAGCGCGGCGGTTCCGAGGGCGAATCCGATCAGGTAACAGGCGGAGGCCAGCCAGAGCCAGGTGCGGTCTCCAAGTCCAAGGAAGATCATTTGACATCAAAGACTAACCGTAAGCGACGCACGCCGCAAGCCGGCTTGACGCGGAATCTCCGCCCGGTCTGAGTGTCGCACGTCATGCGTATCCGCGCTTTTCAAGGGCTGGTTCCCGCGTCCGAACATGCCGCCGAGGTGGCCTGCGTGCCCTATGACGTCGTCAACGCCGAGGAGGCCGCAGCGCTGGCCGCCGGCAGGCCGCGCAGCCTGATGCATGTGGACCGGGCCGAGATCGACCTTCCGCCAGGCACCGATCCCTACGGCGCCGCGGTCTATACGAAGGCGCGCGACAGCTTTCTCCGGCTGCAGCGCGAAGGTGCGCTGGTGCGCGAATCCGAACCGTGCCTCTACATTTACCAGCAGCAGATGGGGCAGCACCGGCAGCGTGGCCTGGTGGCCGTCTGTCACGTGGATGACTACGACGCCGGCTTGATCAAGAAGAACGAAAAGACCCGCCGGGACAAGGAGGACGACCGGACGCGGCTCATCGACACGCTCGGCGCCAACACGGGTCCGGTGTTCCTCACCTACCGCGACGATGCGGCGGTGAATGCATTGGTTGACGCCACGACCCGAGGGCAGCCGCAGCACGATTTCACCGCGCCGGACGGCATCCGGCATACGACCTGGCGCCTCGCCGGAGGAGGCGGGTTGCCGGAGGCGTTCGGACGCGTGCAGTGTCTCTACATCGCCGATGGGCATCATCGCGCCGCCAGCGCGGCACGCGTTGCGCGCCTCCGCCGCGAGCGCAACCCGCACCATACGGGCACCGAGGACTACAACTGGTTTCTTTGCGTCATCTTCCCGGCGAGCGAACTCAAGATCCTTCCCTACAACCGCGTCGCGACTGACCTGAACGGGCGCGCGCCGGAGGCGTATCTGGAGCAGGTGCGCGCGGCATTCGGGTTGGCAGAAGATGCGCCGCCTTCGCCTGGGCGGTCTGGCGACGTGAGCATGTATGTCGGCGGATCGTGGTACGGCCTGCGCTGTCCGGTGGCGCCCGGGGCCGATCCCGTGTCGAGGTTGGACGTGAGCGTGCTGCAGAACCGGTTGCTGGCGCCGATTCTTGGTGTCGACGATCCCCGGACCAGCAAGCGGGTCGATTTTGTCGGGGGCATCCGCGGTCCGGGTGAACTGGTCAGGCGCGTCGACCGCGGAGGTGGCGCGGCCTTTTCGATGTTTCCGGTCACCGTTGCCCAGGTCATGGAGATTTCGGACGCGGGCCAGATCATGCCGCCGAAGAGCACGTGGTTCGAACCGAAGCTGCGATCGGGCCTGTTCATCCATACGTTTTGACCCGCGTCCGAAGCGGGAATCCGGAGGTTTGGAGACGGAACCGGGATCTGTGGAAATTTGTTGCGCCGCGCCCAACGGAGGGTTTTGCTGGACGACGATTCGTACAAGTACCCCCGGAAAGACCGTGCATCGCGTGCCTCGTCCCCCGCGTTTCTGCCGTCCGACTGTTCATACAATCCTAACCATCAGACATCCAAGAACCTCATATCCATGAAAATGTCCCGTGTTATCATTCTCGCCTTCGCATTGGGCGCGGCCGCCTGTTCCGCTCGAGCGGATTTCTACTCGAAGCTCGGAGCGCTCTACAACACACCTGGAGACCTGAAGGTCGACGGCGCGGGCGCGTTCAAGGCATCGCTCAACAGCAGCCTCGGGTATACGGCTGCGGTGGGATACAAGTTCTCGCTGTTGCGGGCGGAAGCCGAAGTGCAATATTTCAAGAGCTCAACCGACAGCGCTTCGAACGCATCCAGAACCGGTGTGACCGTGACCGGCGACGAAAAACAGTACAATGCGTTCTTGAACGGCTACCTCGATCTGCCGTCGTTCTTCGGGCTGGCCCCCTATGCCGGTGCGGGCATTGGCTATTCAAGGGTCGATCTCGAACAACTGAGCGCGCTGCAGGGCAGCACGAGCGTCGTTCAGATGGGGAGCCGGGGCAGGGCGAATGCCTATCAGTTCATGGGCGGGCTCGAGTTTCACGTGTTGGGCAAGGCGACACTGAACGTCGGCTATCGCTTCATGCACAAGGGACCGTTTCCGACCCGAAACTTCGCGTCAAACCTCCGGCAGAACGTGAGCTGGGGCGTCGACAAGATGGTTGAGGTCGGCCTCGCCTGGGGCTTCTAGTCCCGGAGAGCCCGACACCGGGCCGGCTGGCAGCAGGAGGCGTTTTGGCGGACTTCCGGGTCACGCGCGGAATTGCGCGTGACGCGCGAAGCTCGCAAATCCCTTTTCCGCCGCCCAGCGGATCAGGTCCGTGGTCTGGTGCAGGTCCAGCTTGGACATGATGTGCTGGCGGTGGGATTTGACCGTGGCCGGACGCAGGCCGCTTTGCTCGGCGATCTGGCCGTCGGTGAAACCGCGACAGAGCAGCGGCAGCATCGAGATCTCACGGCTCGACAGGATCTTGAAGAACGCCGCCGGATCCGTCCGCGTCGTGCGCATGGCCTGGCGCACGTCGTCTGCAAAATAGCGGCGGCCGGCGAGGATTTCGCGGACGGCGCAGCGAAGCGTGTCGCGGACCGGATCCGCCTTCCAAACCATCCCGGCGATGCAGGCATATCCGGCGCGGAAGAGCGTGACGGCATCGGACTTCACCGTGAGCAGCAGAATCCGGGGCGGGCGGGGAAAGTTTGCAAGGGTCAGTGCGAGATCGAAGCCGTCGGCGTCGGGCAGTTCGAGGCCGAGCAACGCGAGATCGGGCTGGTGGGTGCGGCACAGGGCGATTGCTGCCTCGGCGGATGTTGCGGTTCCGACGTGACACACCTCCGGCCAGGTGCTGGTCATCCGCTTTACGGCGCGGCCCCACTGGACGTCGCCTTCGATATGGAGGAGGGTTTTACGGGAGTCGTTTCTTGATAGAATCATAAGATTTGTGAAGGAATTTCGAGAAAGTAGAAACCCGCACAAAAGGAATTACAAGACCGATTTTTCCTTCACGACAGACGCCCGTTGCGTCGCAGTGCGGCCGGAGCTGCGTCCTGGCGCCCGGCAAGCGGTCCCCGGAGTGGGCCGCGACCGCGTCAAGACAGACGGCCGCGGCCGCGTCAGCCGGCGCGGTGGGCGGGCACGGGCAGGTCGTCGAGGACCGTTTCGAGCGACGCGGTCCCGAGCGCGTCGCGCACATAACGCTCCACGCGCTCATGGTACATCCGCAACACCGGGTCCACCTCGTCGAGGGATTCCCCGCTCGGATTCTCCCCGTGCGCCTCAAACTGCTGCTTGAACTGGATGAGGGTCATCTTCCCGAGCGGGCGCGAAGGCTGGTAGTGATAATCCAGCGACGTCTGGCCCTCGGCTGGGGGGATTCCGAGGATCAGACCGAGGTCCGCCAGGCGGTTCAGGCTTTCGTTGAGAACCTGCGTCGGCACCTTGATCCGCCGCCCGAGCTCCGAGGCGGAATAGGCGGGTTCGCAGTCCTTGAAGCGGCGGCAGATGAGCAGGAGCACCAGCAGTGACAGGCGTTCCCGGACGGTCTCGCTCAGGTTGTTCCAGGCGATCTGGCTGCTGCGGTAGTGCACGTTCTGCACGGCGTAGCTGATCTGCCCGCCGACCAGGACGAAGAACCAGAAGATGAACATCCCGGCCATCAGGATCGGCAGGATGCCGAGCGATCCATAGAGGCTCTTCTGCAGGACCACGCGCTTGAAATAGAGGAACGCGAGGTAGTTGTTGAGGAAGAGCAGCGCGGTGACGACGACCGCACCGGCGAACGCCGCCTGCCAGAGCACGCGCGTGTTCGGAATGTAGCGGTAGAAAACCGAGAGAATGACGATGACCATCAGGACCGAGAAGCAGGGGAGCATCAACACCAGCATCCTCAGCAGCGTCTCGCCGAAAGGCAGTTTCTCGACGAACACATTGACAAAGGCGGCGGCCGAGAGAGCGGTGAGCGACACAAAGAAGAGCACCGTTCCGAGGGTGAGGATCGTCCAGTAGAACACGATGCGCGTCAGCCACGACCGGCCCCGGCGGACGCCCCAGACGGCGTTGAAGGCGTTTTCGACCGAGGTGAAGAGCTGGATGACGATGACGATGAGCGTGAGGCCGCCGAGCGCCCCGGCGGTGCCGGAACGGCTGCTTGCGATGAAGCTGTTGAGCAGTTGCACCACCTGCGGAGTGGCGGTGAGCTGGTCATACTGCTGAACCTGCGGGGCAATGAACTTGATCACGCTGTTCAGCGTGCCTACTGCGACGCTCGGATCGTTCTGGTTGAGTGCGAAGCCCGCGACCAGCAGGGCAATGGCCACGAGCGGGCCCAGGCCGAGCAGGGAGGCATAGCTCAGGGCCGCCGCCCGCGTTGTGATGTGGTTCTCGAACAGGCCCGTCCACGTGATCGAGGCGACGCGCAGCAGCGCGTAGAGGCGGCCGCGCACCGGGCGGTCCTCCGTGGCACCGGGCTGCCAGATGTCGTGGCGCCAGAGCTGTTGCAGTGCGTGAAGTCTTCCGGCCGGCTTGTCCATGGGGTAAGAGCTGCGTCGGCCTGCCCCGGCCGCGGGGCTGCGCGCGCCGTCAGGTCATCAGCACGAAGTAGGCGAAGCCCCCGAGGCCCGCGAGCCCGAGGACGGCAGCCAGCACGAGGGGCAGATAGCTGAGCACGACGGTGCAGAAATACAGGCCGACGGATCCGCCGACGACCAGCAGCGCCATCAACGGCTGGTCCTGAAGCCAGAAAAGCAATCCGAGGAAGCCGATGCCGAAAGCGGCGCGAAAGCGCACGAAGGGGTAGATCGCCGCCGTTCTCATGGCGAGCAGGATCGCGCACAGCAGGTCGAGAATTCCCAGATAGATCAGGGGAAACTGAAGCATGCCGGCGAAATCCAGATTTATGACCAGATCAATGTGCGGCACGATCAGGGCCGCGGCGCTGAACAGGCAGATCAACGTTGCCGCGATCAGTCCGGCACGCGCGGTCCTGGCCTGGATCTCCATGTATCCCCGCTTGTCCTTGGTGTCGTCGGTGCGGCCTTCCGCGGCGGCAAGCATCTGCTGGACTGTGATCGGCCGGTGCTCCTCCTGCTGCACGTTGAGCATCGTGACGTGCTGCTTGGGCTTGACGCTCAGGTGCTTCTTTTCGGGGAAAACGAGGTTCTTTACTTTTTCGCTCGTGGCGATGGGCGCCCACTGCTCGGTGGAGGCGTCATAGAAGAGTGTCTCGGTGTCGATGCCGCCCGTCTCGCCCAAGGTTACGAGCTGTTCAACCGTGAATGGCCCGCGTGCATCGGTGTCGGTGGGGCCGCGGATGTAATACTCCTGGGACGACATTGACCGGGAATCTGGCGCGAATGGCGCGCAGCGGCAAGCGTGTTTTGTGCAGCCGAAAAAGCGACGGGGAGCCGCCGGTGCGGCCCTCCGCTACATCTTCCGCAATGTTTTCAAACCAAGAAGCTGCAGGCCGGTCTCGAGCAGGAGCAACGTGCGGTTGCAGAGGAGCAGGCGCCGTGCGCGCACCGGCGGGTCGTCGACTGCGACCTTGTCGGCGTTGTAGAAGGTGCTGAATTCACCGGCGAGTTCGTACAGGTAGGTGCAGAGGAAATGCGGCCGGAGGTTGCCGATTGCGGAGGCGAGAGCGTCGGGAAAATGCGCGAGCTTGCGCGCGAGGGCGAGTTCGGCGCCGGTCTCGAACGGAGTGGCGCCGGTCTCCGCGACCGCGTCGCCCGGAGCGAGACCGGTCCTGCGAAAGATGCTGTGGATGCGCGCGACGGCGTAAAGCAGGTAGGCGGCGGTGTTGCCCTCGAGCGAGATCATCTTGTCCCAGGAGAACACGTAATCGCTCGACCGGTTCTGCGAGAGATCGGCGTACTGCACGGATCCGATGCCGACGATCTGCGCGATGGCCCGGCGTTCCTCCTCGGGGAGGTCCGGATTCTTTTCGCTCACGAGGCGGTAGGACCGCTCGACGGCCTCGGCGAGCAGGTCCTTCAGGCGGATGTTTTCGCCGCTGCGGGTCTTGAGAGGCCGGTTGTTCTCGCCCAGGACGGATCCGAAATCGACGTGGACAAGACGCGGGAGCACGCGGCCGGTCATCGCGAACCACTTTTGCGCGGTGAGGAAGAGCTGCTCGAAATGGTCGGATTGGGGCTTGCCGACGACATAGAGGACGTCCGTGGCGTGGAAGCGCTCGGAGCGATGGAGAATCGTGGCAAGATCGGTCGTCGCGTAGTTGGCGGCCCCGTCGGACTTGCGGACGATGAACGGCTGCGTCTTGAAGCGCGGGTGTTCCGGGTGGAAAACGACCAGCGCCCCGAGGCTTTCCGAGGCGAGGCCGCACCCGGCGAGTTCGCTGTAAACCCGCCCGAGCTGATCGTTGTAGAAACTCTCTCCCTGAACGACATCGAACCGGATGCCGAGGAGATCGTAGATGTCCTGAAAAGCGGCGAGGCTGACTTCGCCGATCTTCCTCCAGATCGCGAGGCTCCCGGGTTCGTGGGCTTGCAGCCGGACGAGTTCCTGCTGCGCCTCCTTCAGCACCGCGGGATCGGATTCGGCTGCTGTGTTGCCCGCCTTGTAGAGGCGCTCAAATTCCTCGATCGGGTCTCGCGCGAGTGCGGCGGGATCGAGTTGGCGTTTGTAGGCCCAGATGAGCTTGCCAAACTGGGTCCCCCAGTCGCCCACATGGTTGTCCCGGACAACCTTCGCCCCGCTGAACTCCAGCAGGCGGCAGATGGCCTCGCCGATGACCGCCGATCGCAGGTGCCCCACATGCATCTGCTTGGCGGTGTTCGGGGAGCTGTAGTCGACAACCACCATGTGACCCTGTTCGGCTGCCGCCGCGCCGGCGGCAAGCGCGGCGCGTGTTCCGTGGGCTGTGAGCCAGGCGAACAGCGCAGCCGGCTTCAGCCGGAAATTGATGAATCCCGGTCCGGCAACTGAAATGTCGAAATCTGGCGTCAAGTCGCCGAGTTCCTTGATCAGGTTTTCGGCGACAGCCCGCGGATTCTGGCGCTGTCGCTTTGCGTAGGCCAGGGCGCCGTTCGCTTGAAAGTCGCCGTGGGCCGGATCGGCAGTCCGGACGCCGGGTTCAAAGCCATGCTCCGCGAATCCGGCGCGGGTGGCTGCGCCCGCGAGAGCCCGGTCGAGTGCGATGGCAAGATCGAAGCTGAGATCCATCCGGTCACTCAACAAAGCGCGCGAAACCGCCGCAAGCGCGTAATCGGCGGGCGCCTGGCTCCGACGGCGCGAAACGCCGCGCCGCTACCGTCAATCGGGAGATACACCCTCCAGCCACGACATGGGTAAAATTGGCTCGACAAACAGGATAGATTGTTTTTTATGGTAAACTTTTCCCGCGATCGGCGACCAACAAGTTCCATGACTAGTCACATGAGAAAGCGTCCCCTGCCACCGCGCAGGTTCACCAAGCCCTCGTTCAGTTATCTGATCGAGAAGAAGCGCGATGGCGGCGAGTTTACGCAGGAGGAGATCCGATATATCATTGATTCCACGCTGGATGGCGAGATGCCGCAGCACCAGCTGGCGGCTCTCTTGATGGCGATCTACTTTGCCAACATGTCCGCACAGGAGACGGCCATCCTGACTGAGGAAATGATGCTGTCGGGCGAAGTGATCGATCTGTCGCACATTGCGAAGCCGAAGATCGACAAGTACTCGACGGGCGGGGTTGGCGACAAGACTTCGCTGGTCCTTGTCCCTCTGGCGATGGCGAGCGGCGTCGTTGTGCCCATGATGTGCGGCACCGACCAGGAATTCGTCATCAACACGCTCGACCAGCTCAGTGCAATTCCCGGCTTCAAGGGGGTTCAGACAATCCCGCATTTCACCGAACAGCTCAGCCAGATCGGCGGCGCGATCGTGGCCCAGGTGCCCGATCTGGCGCCAGCAGACGCGAAATTCTACGAACTGCGCAAGGACACAGGCACGATTCCCAGTCTTCCGCTGATCACCGGCAGCGTGCTGTCGCGCAAGCTGGCTGAAGGTTCGGAGGGACTGGTCATCGACGTCAAATGGGGCAACGGCTCGTTCATCAAGGATCTCGAGCAGGCCAAGCAGCTGGCGCGCTCGATGACGCGCGTCGGGCGCTCGATGAAACGGCGCTGTGTTGCGCTGGTGACCGACATGAACCAGCCGCTCGGGGACACCGTTGGCACGTCGCTTGAAGTCAAGGAGGCGATCGCCCTCCTAACGGGTGGCGGGCCGGAGGACATGAAGGAACTTGTGCTCAAGCTGGGCATGGAGATTGTGCGGCTCGCGGGAGTTGCAGGCTCGACGCTTTCTGCGAAGCAGACGGTTCAGCGGCACCTCTCCGACGGCTCCGCATTGGAGAAGTTCAAGGAGCTGGTCCGCGCGCAGGGCGGCGACGTCTCCTATATCGACCACCCGGAGAAGTTCCCTCAGGCAAAGCACATTCGCAAGCTGCCGGCTCCGAAGCGGGGCTATGTTCACACGATCAATGCCGCGATGATTGCCCGGGGCGTGCATCTGCTCGGCGCGGGCCGGGAGTTTCCGCACGACAAGATCGACTACGCGATCGGCGTGTCGGAGATCAAGAAAGTCGGAACGCAGGTGAAACAGGGCGAGCCGCTGATGATGATCCATTACAACGACGAGGCGAAACTCGAACAGTCGCTGGAATACTTCAAAAACGCCTATCGCCTCGCGCCAAAGCGGCCGACGCCCCCGCCGTTGATTGTCGAGCGCGTGGCTTGACCTCACCTTCCCTGGCGCGGCAGCGCGGATTCATCCTCGGTTGCTGCGACACGAGTTCCTTCGTCGTAGGGGCGCGATCTCGTCGCGCCCTCGGGAAAGGGCGCAGCAAGCTACGCCCCTACGTGTGCCCCCCCCTAATCGCAGCCGAGATTGAATCCGCCCTGTCCGGCGCGGTCTCACGGTGGAATTCTCCATCGCTTCCGGGCGGTTTTGCAGTTTTGTTGACTGGAACGATGCCTTTGCCGACGCCTCACTCCGCACCCGACCGGTCGACTTGGTCAAAGCCCTGGGCCCAGCTCAAGTTCATCACGTTCCAGCCGCACATCTTTCCCCGGATGCTCGACCGGGTTTCATCTGACGCGAAGCCGGGTGATCTGGTTGCGGTGTACGATCGGACCGGACAGCATGCCGGCGCGGGCCTGTACAATCCGCGGGCGAAGATCCCGGTGCGCGTGGTCTGCCATTCGGCGGATCCGGTGGGAGAAGACTACTTTGAAACCGCATTGCGGCGGGCCGTCGCCCTGCGGCGCGAGTGGTTCAAGCTCGACGCCCAATCGGACGCATGGCGCGTCATCAATTCCGATGGCGACGGGCTCAGCGGTCTCATCGTCGACCGGTATGGCGAAGTGCTATTCTGCGAAGTCACCAGCCTGGGAATCTTCCAGCGGCTGCCGCGATGGCTGCCCCTCCTGCACGAGTGTTGCGGCACGAAGCAGGTGCATGTCTACGTCGATCACGATTTCGGAAGCCTCGAGGGCATCAAGCCGTCGCTGATGAAGGAAACGGTGGCCTCGGCTCCCGCGAGGGTGTGCATCCGCGAGCACGGTGTCCGCTACGAGGTCGATTTCGAGGAGGGGCACAAGACCGGGTTTTTCTGCGACCAGCGCGACAACCGCCTGCGGTTTTCCCGCTTGGTGAAGGGCGCTCGGGTGCTCGACCTGTGTTGCTACACGGGCGGGTTCTCCCTCGCAGCGACGGTCCTGGGTGGCGCTGCGGACGCAACGGGCATCGACCTCGATGAAACGGCTGTCGCCCAGGCGCGGCGCAACCAGAACCTGAATCAGGTGCCCCCGGCGCGATTGCACTGGGTCCACGCCGATGCGTTTGCCTACGCCCGGCAGATGCAGCAGAATGGCGGGAAGTGGGACGCGGTTGTCCTCGATCCGCCGAAGTTCGTCCTCACGCGCGAGGGCCCCGGACATTACGAGGGCCGCCGCAAATACGAGGATCTCAACCAGCTGGCGATCAGCCTCGTCAATCCGGGCGGTCTGCTGGTCACCTGCTCCTGCTCCGGCCTGGTGAGCCTCGAGGAATTTGAGGCGCACGTCATCAAGGCAGCCCACCGGCTCAACCGGCGGCTCCAGTTCTTCGACCGCACGGGTCCGGGCCCCGACCATCCGGTCCAGTCGAACTGCCTCGAAAGCCGTTACCTCAAGGTGCTTTGGGCGAGAGTGCTGTGATTGCGGACCGCGGCGGCGTGATATTCAGGCTTTTTTAACGATTCAACGCGTTTTCGGCATTCTATTCCGTGTTCTGGCGTGAATCATTTGCGTCGCGCACCTCGTCGCCAGTTCTGCCACATTGGCTGGACACGACCAACGTAAACTAGATTGATCGCATCCGACCGTTGAATACTTCGCAAGGCAACGCGGCTGGCACGCCCGGCGTGAACAGGCTGTCGCCTCACGGCCCGGAGGAGGAATCGTCTTCCGGGAAATCTGCGGAGCCGCGCCAGGGCGTCCTGGATGCCAAGATCGAGGCGGAGCTGACGCGTCTGCTCTACCGCAGTGAGGGGTTTGGACTGTTTTCGAATTGCGCATTGTCGGTGCTCCTCGTCGCCGGGACCTGGAGCTATTTCGCCCCCGGCCCCCGCTACACGTGGCTTGCCGCAATCTGGTTGATATCGCTGGTCAGGCTTGGCTTTCACATCGCGTTCGAACGGCGTCGACGCGACGACGGCGAATTGCCCTGGTGGCGGACTGCGTTCGGCGTGGGCGTGAGCCTGACGGGGTTCATCTGGGGATTGGGCGGGTGGATGTTCCTGGACGTGTCTGCGCTGCTTCCGCGCTGCATGGCATTTCTCATCATCACCGGTTTGAACGCCGGGGCGGCCCGTTCGCTGACCTCGGTGCGTCGTTTCTACCTGATCTACCTCATCACGACTCTTTGCCCCGTCTTGGTGCGTTTGTCCCTGTATCGGGACGCGGGGAGCTGGGCGCTGCCGCTGATGATCGTCACCTATGCCTTCTTTCTCACTAACACGGCCTGGCTCCATCATGCCTCGCTCCGCAGGTTCTATCGTTTGATTTTCGAAAACGAAGAGCTTGTTGAAAATCTCATTCATGCCAAACACCGGGCGGAATCGGCCAACCTGGCAAAGAGCGAATTCCTCGCGACGATGAGCCACGAGATCCGGACGCCGCTGAACGGAGTGATCGGCATGCTTCAATTGCTGCGCGACTCGCCTCTTGCGGACGACCAACGCGAACAGGTGGGAATCGCGACAACGTCGGCGAGGAGTCTCCTGCGATTGTTCAACGACATTCTCGATCTCTCGCAGATCGAAAGCGGCCGATTGGAACTGGTGGTGAGCGAATTCTCGCCTGCCGGGATCGTCGAGGAGGCGGGCGCCATGCTGGCGCCGGAGGCGCTGGAAAAGAAGCTGGAATATTGCGTGTCACCGAGCACGAACCTGCCGCGAAACGTGCGAGGCGATCCTGCGCGCCTGAAGCAGGTGCTGGTCACCCTCCTCGGGAACGCGGTGAAATTCACCGAAAAGGGATCGGTGGAAATTGTCGTTTCCGCCGTCGCGCGCACGCCGGCGCAGGCCTCGCTTCGTTTCAGCGTCTCGGACACCGGCCGTGGCATCGACGCGGCAACACAGGCGCGGCTGTTCGAGAAATTCAGTCAGGGTGACAGTTCGGCGACCCGGCGCCACGGGGGGTCGGGACTGGGCCTCGCGATTTCACAGAATCTGATCCGGCGGATGGGCGGTGAGATCCAGGTTCGCAGCACACCGGGACAGGGTTCGGAGTTCTTTTTTGAACTGGCGTTTCCCTTGGGTCCTGCGAGCCGTGGGCCGTTCGCCCAGCCGCCTGCAGTCGAAGCCCCATTGCTTCAGGGACGTGTGCTCCTCATCGAAGGCGAGGCCATGAATCGGGAGATCATCAAGACGATGTTGGAACGGATGGGCCTGGAGGCCTTCCCCGTCGACAACGGACACGAAGCCGTGGAGCGGGCCGTGCACCAGTCTTGGAGCGCCGTGCTCATGGATGTCGAGCTGGCCGGGATCGATGGCTTCGAGGCAACGCGTCGCATCCGCCTGCGCCTCGAGGATCGGCCGCTTCCGATCATCGGACTCGTCGTCAACGCAAGTGCCGAGGAACGCAACCGGTGTCTCGAAGCGGGAATGGACGGCATCGTTGCCAAGCCGGTGCGGCCGACTGAGCTCCAAACGTGTTTGCAGCACTGGATCGTGCCGGGATCGCCCGGCCGGCCGCGGTAGGAAAGGCCGGAACGGCGGCGTTCCCGCGGCTCCGGCGTGCAACGACTCCGCGGATCAAGCCCGGCCGAGATAGTTGCCGTCTGCGGTGCTGACCTTGATCACGTCGCCGTTCTTGATGAAAAGCGGTGCGGAGACAACGAGACCGGTCTCACAAACCACCGATTTCTGGACGTTGCTGGCGGTGTCGCCACGGATTCCCTCCGGGGCGTCGGTGACCTTCAGCGCGACGGAGGAGGGGAGATCGACGGTGACCGGCTTGTCGTCGACGAACAACACCTCGACCTTGCCGTTGGCGACCAGGTAATGCTTGGCATCGCCGATCATGGCCTCGCTCAACTCGACCGTGTCGTAGCTGCTGGGATCGATGAAGGCGAAGCTGTCGCGATTGGCGTAGCTGAACTCAAGCGTGCGCCGGTCCGTATTCAGCACTTCCATCGTCTCGGTCGAGTTGAAACGCTGGTCGAATGAACGGCCGTTCTTGAGGTTGCGCAGCTTGGCCTGGACAAAAGCGCGGAGGTTGCCCGGCGTGCGATGCTGGGTATCCATCACGAGATACGGCTCGTTGTTGAACTTGATCACCTGGCCTTTACGGAGGTCATTCGCGGACGACATGGGAGTAGCGGAATCGGGTTCGGAGTGCTGTAGAGATGACGGAGTAAGAAGTCGCATTGCGCACTGTCAAGCCGGGGCGCATCTGCGGAGCTCAGATCGGGGCGCGCACCGCTCCGGTCCGTCGTCCATCGTCAATCGGCAGGGGCACCCTCACCGCATCATCGGGCATCTCCGGGCTTGCCCTTTTGTCGCGCCTTCCGACACTGCGCCAAACCCCATGAAGCAAAGGACCATCCTGCGTGGCGTGTCGCTGAGCGGCAGCGCGCTTCACACCGGCGAACAGGTCACGCTGACGCTGAAGCCCGCGCCGGCCGGTTCCGGTATCGTATTCAGACGCGTGGATCTCGCCGGACAGCCGGAAGTGAAGCCGTGCGTCGATCAGATTGTCGACCTGGTGCGCGCCACCACGATTCAGTCCGGTCACGCGAAGCTCTCGACCATCGAGCATGTGCTCAGCGCATTGCATGGCTGCGGCATCGACAATGTCGTTGTCGAGATGAACGCGAGCGAGCCGCCGATCATGGACGGCTCGGCGAAGCCGTTTGTGAACCTGATTCTCGAGGGCGAGCCGGTGGAGCAGGATGCCGAGCGCGCCTATTTCGTTCTCGACCAGCCGGTCTCGGTGACGCGCGGCAGCTCCTCCCTCATCGCGCTTCCGTCCGATTCGCTGAAGATCTCCTGCACGTCCGCCGACGACCGGGGCATTCACACCCAGCATCTGTCATTGGTGATCGATCCGGACACCTACATCACGCAGATTGCCGCGGCCCGGACATTCACCATCTACGAGGACATCGAGGAGCTCATCAAGCTTGGCAAGATCAAGGGCGGGAGCCTCGACTGCGCGATCGTGATCAAGGGCGACAAGATCATCTCGAAGGAGCCGCTGCGTTTCAAAGACGAGTTCGTCCGCCACAAGATTCTCGACATCATTGGCGACCTGATGCTGCTCGGCATGCCGCTGAAGGCGCAGATTATCGCGGTGCGGCCGGGACACGCGATCAACGCCGAGTTGACGAAGGCCCTTTATGCCCGGATGGAGGAGCTCAAGAGCGGTGCCAGGAAGAAGCCGTCGGCGCGCCCCAAACAGGTGCTGGCCACGGAGACGTCCCTGGACATCCGCCGCCTTCTCGACACGATTCCGCACCGCTACCCGTTGGTGATGATTGACCGCGTGGTCGAGTTCATCGGAGAGGACGAACTCGTTGCGATCAAGAACGTGACGATCAACGAGCCGTTCTTCCAGGGGCATTATCCGGGAAACCCCGTCATGCCCGGCGTGCTTCAGCTCGAGGCGATGGCACAGGCAGCGGGTGTGCTTCTCCTGCGGCGTGGCACCACCGAGGGGAAGGTCGCCCTGTTCATGAGCGCGGACAAGGTGAAGTTCCGCAAGGCCGTCCGCCCGGGCGATCAGCTGGTCATCAACGCCAGGCTGACCCGGATGCGCAACAACAAGATCGCCACGGCCGAGGTGTCCTGCAGCGTGGACGGCCTGGTGGTTTCGTCATCCGAAATGATGTTCACCGTGATCGACGAGTCATTGGTTGAGTGATGGCGGCTCAAATCCATCCCACGGCCATCATCGAACCGACCGTTGCGATCGGGGCCGACGTCGTTGTCGGCGCCTACGCTTACGTCGGCGGCACTGCGGTGATCGGTGACGGAACGATCGTCCACCACCATGCCACCGTCGAGGGGAACACCGTGCTTGGCCGCCAGTGCGAGGTGTTTCCCTACGCAGCCATCGGCACCAAGACGCACGACTTGAAGTTCCGGGGCGGCGATCCGGGGCTGCGCGCCGGCGACCGGAATGTATTCCGCGAATACGTCACCGTCCACTGCGCCACGAAGGAAGGGGAGATGACCGTGTTGGGCGACGACAACGTCATCCTGGCGTACAGTCACGTGGCACACGATTGTGTCATCGGCAATCACCTTGTGATGAGCAGCCAGTCTGCGCTGGCCGGGCACATTGTCGCCGAGGACCACGTGAACATCGGGTGGGGCACGGGAGTCCACCAATTCTGCAGGCTGGGGGCCTATGCGATGCTGGGTGGTCTCGCCAAGGTGACCCAGGATGTGCCGCCGTTTGTGATCGCCGATGGCAATCCGGCCGTGATCCGGTCGATCAACAAGGTCGGGCTGGAACGCGGCGGATTCACGCCGGAGCAGATCGAGCGGATCAAGCAAATCTACCGGATCTTGTTCCGCGAAGGGCTTAATCGCGCCCAAGCCGTCGAGAAGTTGAAGGCCCATCCGGGTGCGGCCAGTGCGGAGTTCAAGCACATGCTCGCGTTCGCCGCCGCCAGCGAACGCGGAATGATGCCGGGACACTGATAGGAACCTGTCGACCTTTGTTCTCCAGGTTCCTAAACCAAGATGGCGGCGCCATTTTGGTGGAGCCTGAAGCGCCGGAATCCGATCACTTTTTCTTGTAAACGGTCGCGGGATCGAAGAGGCGCTCGGCGGTGTATTCGAGTTTGAACGACGGTTCGTCGAGACCGCCAAGCTTGCGGTAGAAACACGATTTGTAGCCGTTGTGGCACGAGGCGTTTGCGGCGCCCGTCTGCTCCACCTTCATCAACAGCACATCCTGATCGCAGTCGGTGAAGAGTTCCTTCACGATCTGCACATTGCCGGATTCCTCGCCTTTCACCCACAGCTTGTTGCGCGAGCGGCTCCAGTAGGTGGCCTTCTTGGTGTTCAGCGTATGCATCAGCGACTCTGCATTCATGAACGCGAACATGAGCACCTGGCCGGTGGTCGCGTCCTGCGTGATGCAGGGAATCAGTCCGTCGGCGCCGAATTTCGGCTGCAAGGTTGTGCCGAGTTCGACATCGCGTGTGGTCGTGCGGGCGGGGAATGCAGTGGTAATCATGGAGAAGGACGGTTGTGCGGTGTGCGGTGACGGCGTTGCAGGCGGATGGGTGGCCAAAAGGTGGATTCCGAATGCGGGAAATGGCAACGGGAGACGAGAGAAAAGCGGTCGCGCCCAAAAGGGGACGCAGCCCCTCGGCAGGCTCGGGGACCTGACCCATTCGACTGCGCTCAGGGTCATCCTGAGCCTGCTTGCGGTGAGCCTGTCGAACCCGTCGAACGGATGAGCTGGTCGAACGGGCAAGCCTGCGCCCCTACGGGCCCCACGATCATCGCCGCATAGGAAGATCATGGAAGAAAAGGTAGGTTTGAAGGGATAGTATCGCGGATCAACACGGATGAGAGAATAGACAAGGACGGAGCCCGTACGTCACTGGCCGGTGGCTTCGCCGGACGCTCATTTTCCGAATGATTGTCCTCTGAGGATCGGTGTCCATCCCTGGTTTCCTCTGCAAGGACCCGGATTACACCCTCTGGTCCCCGGCCAGCTCCAGCAGGTATTCAAAGGAGTAGAGGCCGGTGCGGTGTCCGTCGCTGAAATCGAACTTGAGGGCGTAGTTGCCAATTCGTTCCCAGCCGGTGACGGTCACCCCGGAAAAATCCCGCGGGCCGTGTCCGCCGTGCTGCCGGCCAAAGACGTCGCGTTCGCCCTGGGTCTCGGCGCTTGGCGACGCGGCGCGCAGGTTTGCGGCGGGATAATAGGTCTCCCGGCCATCGTCCCAGCGGATGGCCACCTCGGAGCCAATGAGCTGCACATCGGTCGGCGTGATCATGGAGAATTGCGAACTGCCGCTGTGAACAAAGCGCGCAGGCGCGGAACCGCAAACGAGAAACGTTTCCGGGTCCGCGGACATTTCGTTCCGGTCGCTCGAAATCCGACAGGGTCCACGGCGGATCACAGCATATGCACCATAATGCCACTTGGGCGCGTACGGCGGCAATTACCTCGTCGGCGAGGGGCGTGGGCCGCTGGCGTCGGGCTTCACATCAATTTCCGCAGCCTGACCCCGTCCCGGCCCGCCCTGCCAGAATTTGGGAAAAGACGGTCGGTCCGGAAATCATGTCCGGACCAGAAACCCCGGAAACGCGGCTTTCCAAACCAAATCGAGGACAACACGTTTCTTTGTTTTTCCTAATCAATCAGTTACTTGCAGATTTCCGAAGGCCCCTTAACTGGACAGCCGTGACATGGACCCTTTTAGGCCGTTCTCTTTCAACCCGATCTCTTAATAAATCCTATGCAAGCACCGATCAATGCACCCGATGCCACCCATTGGATTACAATAGAAATACGATAAATCGCGAATGTACTCCCTTCATCTGCGTGTCCGACGACAAGCCTGATCGCATAAGTTACTCCGGCTGCTGGAATATGCACTATGCCGTAGAAGCTACTCAAAAACCGGCTATGGTCAGCCCCACCTAACCAAGACGCGACACTACACATAATCAGCCCGACCACGACACCTGCTAAGCCACCTACAAATGCTATTCTTTTCATTGGGTTTTATGGATTCTGGCCCAGAAATTCGGATTTGCATTTGCATCCGCCCGGGCTACTGCGAACAAAATCTAGAAACTCCTTTAAATATGCCTTGGTCAGGCTCTCGGTTAGGTCTAGCCGCTGATGGCCCTTCTGAAATGGAGCCATAAAAAGAGGGTCGCCATACGAGGACGTCCCTACTTGGGTCATCACGGACCTGACGGGACGGCCGTTCGGCCCAGTAGAATCGAAATTCGTGTCATCCACTGTAGACCAGCCCATGCCAGCTTGGTTTGTTTGCGCGTTGTGTGCATATGAGTATTTTGCGGAAAGATTCCAACCCGGAACCGTGGACATGTTTGGTGTTGCGGCGAATGAGTTGAAATCTCCGTGTGCCACCCAATCCTGAAGCGGATGAAGTCCTTGTCCAAGATAGGTCAGGGCCAGGTCCGGCTGGTTCTCCGACCAACTCGTGCCGGAACACGCCTTCTTGGCTTTGGCGAGGGATTCCCGGGCATGTGCTAATCGGCTATCTTCTTCACTCTCCGAGTTTCGGTTGAAGTGCCAGGACCAGTTGCCTTCGTCAAGATAGAATGGGTCTTGATCGGAATCTACTCCGTTGTCCCAGTATCCTATAGTCTCCGCATCGTCCTCTCGAAAACCAACCTCCATTGACCAGCTCTTGGTTTTGCCTCTATGCACGTCGGCAGACCATAATCCTAATACATCTATTCGCCCAACAGGATGGTTTTCAACGAAGCAGTATAGATTATCGCTTTCTTTTTCTCCCAGTGGCTCTCTTGACAGCCACCGCCCCGTGCTGGGATTGTAATATCTCAGGCCGTAGTAATTCAGCCCGGTCTCGCTGTCGGTGTATTTCGTGGAAAACCCGAACGGCTGCGCGTTGGCCGCGGGCCCGTTGGCTTTGATGACGTTGCCGAAGGGATCGTATTCGTAGGTGGCGGTGAGGGAACCATCGGCCGCGTCGACCAGGCCGATGATGTTCCCGTTGCCGTCAAAGGCGGCAAAGCGCGACGAGGGCGTCGCGGCTCCATCTGAAGGACTGAAGGCTGAAACCTGAAGCAGCCCGCCGACGCCGCCGGCGCCCTGCATCGAACCGCTCAGGTCGAGACCCCAGGTGTAGGAGCGAGTGAGGGTGAAAGTGAGAGTGGATGGATTGACTGAGAACTCAGCGAGGAGGTTCCAGCCGTCGTAGAGGAAGCGCAGATCGGAGACCACGGACCACTGACTACCGGACCACGTCGACCCCTTCTTCTGGATGCGGCGGCCTTGGGCGTCGTAGGTGAATTCGAGCTTCTGCCGGGGCAGACCGGAAGCCTGAGCTACGACGTCCGAACGCGTTTCAACTGCGATGAGCCGGTTCTCGGCGTCCCAGGTGTAAGTCCAGCGGCCGTCCTGCGTGAGGTTTCCGTCCGCGTCGTACTCGAATGTCTCCGGTGTATGCGGCACGAAGGACTGCCGAGTTTGTGCCGTCACGGCGTCTTCGCCATTCGGACCAACGAGGTTCTTCACGCCTGTCACAGTGAACACAGGAAATTGTGAAATTACGGAATTGTCCACCACCAATTGCCGGTAGAAACGGTCGCCCTGGCGGGTCGTTGACAGCACCGTCGAGCTCCCGGCCGGGAGGGTGACGCTCACCGTGGCATCGGGCCTGGCGGTGCCGAAGACGTCAACAATGCCTGGAATCGTGCGCTGAGTGTATTCGTTGAGAAGATTGGCTGTGTAAACCTCACTCGCGAGGGCCACTGAGGACGACGCATTGCGGGAGGCCGTGCGTCGGTTGCCGATGTCGTCGAAGGAAAATGCGTAGTCGTTGCCAACGGCCACCTCGCCCGTGGACAGCTTCTTCGCCCCGGAGGTTACCTGCCCCAGCGCGTCATAGCCAAAATCCCAATGGGAGCCATCCTCGCGCGTCGCACGCGTACGCTGGTTGGCGGAGTTGTAGAGGTAGCTGAAAGCGACAGGCTGAAAGCCGGAAGCGGCCGGCATATTGCTGATCGCCGTGAGCCGATTGAGATTGTCGTAGACCTTGGTCGTGGTCAGACGCATCGAGGAGCCATTTTGGAACGTGATCGTCTCGACCAGTAGCGAGTTGGCGAGATAACCGTAGTTGGCGGAATTGGGACCCGACGTCACTGTTTGAAGGCGGGAGGCGGAGTCGTAGGAATAGCCAACAGCCGATCGCGGATAGCCAACAGCCGAGAGAGTACCAAGCCTGTCCAGCGAATCGAATCCTCGGGTGACGGCGAGGTTGGCAAGGAGGTTCGACGAGCTCACTCCAGGCAGCCCTGTGGTTCCGTAGGTCTCGTTTTGCAGCTGACCTGAAGCATGGTAAGTTCGGGTCAGGGTGCCGGAGGCATCTGCGGTGGTGAGGAGACGCCCCCGGCGGTCAAAGGATAGGGCAACGGCTGGCGTCGAATCGCTGTAGGTGGTCGAACTCAAATCGCCGGCATTGTTGTAACCATAGGCTGTCGTGACATCTCGTGCCCAGGTGCGTGTCTTCAAGCGGCCCGAGGCAAAGTAGGTGTACGTCGGGCCCTGATTGTCCGCATAGCGCTTGCTGCCCAGCCACCCGCGCAAGGGATCGTAGTTCCATGTGGTGACGGACGAGCCGGAATTCCCCGCGAAATTCTGCCAGGTGGTGAGTGTTTTGACGCGGCCCTGCGGGTCGTACGTATAAGCCTGCGGGTAGGTGCGCGCTCCTGAAGTCTTCTTCAGCAGACCGGTGGGAAAATACTCGTTGGTAACGACTCCTCCATCGGGAAACGCGGTTGTGGCCAGCCGGCCGGCGGAATCGTAGGCATAGGTCGTGATCTGGGGATCGTAGCCGTCGCCGGATTTGGTCGGGTCGGGATCGGGCGTAGTGACGGTGTGAATCTGATCGTCGTCGTAATACGTGTAGGTCGTCGTGCCTGTGCGGGTGTCGGCGGCGGTTTGCATTCGCCCGTGTGGATCGTAGGCGTAGCTTGCTGACGCGACGGTGCCAAGTGAAGGGTGACGGACAAGCGTGGTAAGCAGTCGATCATCCAGGAAAGTCTGAGTGGTAATGGTCCCATCCGGCGTTGTGGTGGTTTCGGTCCGGGCGCCGTCGCTGCCGAAGACGGTCTGCATGTGCGTTGTGAGGCCGTTCGACGGGCTCAGGTTAGGGCCATCGACGGTCTGCCACGACTGCTGGCCGTCGGCGCTCGTATCGACAATGGACACTGTGTGAGGAGTGTCAGAATTATCAGTCTCCCAAACTTCAGAGACGACGCGCTGCACCGTGGTTCCATTGGCGCCAAGACAGCGGTGGCTCGTGCGGGATACCCGGTCGGTGCCATTGTAGTCGATGATGCCATCGCGGTTCATGTCCACAGCGGTGACGATTCGCTCGCCAAGCTTGTTGTAATCGAAAAGGGTTTGTACGCCGTCCGGGTCGACCTGCCGCGACAACTGCCCTTTGGCGCTGTAGAACGAACTGGCGATGGCGCCGTCCGGATAGACGGTTTTCGATGGTCGGCCGGCAAAATCGGTATAGGATTTCACCCACTCCGTCGCCGTCGGAAGGCCGTCTGCATCCACGCCAGTGGCGGTGTCCTTTGTGAAGAAACCATTCGCGTCAACGCCGTAGTCAAAGGTGTGGGGCGCCACGGCGGTGCCGCTGACGCTCAGCCGTGAACCGTCGCGGGCGAAAACCTCGATGCTCGTTCCACCGTCCGGATTCGTGGTGGTCCGGGTGCGGCGCCCGGAGGTGGGATCGTAGGTTTCAGCAATGCCGGTCGAACGGTTCAACGCATCGCTGCGCGATGTCAGCCGGCCCGCCAGATCGTAATAATCGCACTCCCTGACGATCGCCGAGCCGTCTTCACCGATGCGGGCGATCGATGTTGTCCGGCCATCGGCGTCATATCCGATGAGGGTTGTGATGCCCGAGCGCGTGACCGATGTTTGGTGTCCGAGTGGATCGTAGCCATAGCTCGTGTAGCGACGAAAGCGGTCGCGCTCGGAGTCGAGACCGCAGCATGCGTAGCTGCGCGTGATATACGTCCCATCGCTGTAGTCGAGGCGCGTCGGGCGGGCCACCGCGTCGAACTGAGTGGCGGCCCAGCTGCTGAGAATCAGATTGCTCGCGATATCGGTCACTGTTTGGTTGATCGCCTGGCCCGCCGGGCTTGTGACAGTCACGGTCATACGTCCATCGAGGATGTCGTCGCCAGGGCCATTCAGTTGGCCGGTCTTGACCGTCGATGTAACGGTCCCATCCGTTGCGGCCAGATCGGTCGTCAGCGTTGCCGTCCCGTCGGGATTCACGACTCGGCGTCCGTAGTCTGCGAATCTGCCCGCGGCATATCGTAGCGAGTCAGTGACCAAATTGGCAGGGTCATTCCAGGCTGCGCCTGCATTTACGCACACGACGTCTGACCGGCGTCTGCAGGCATCGCCAGCCAGCGTCACGGTGCCGGACCAGTCGATCCGATAACGCCGCGCCGTTTCCTGGCCCAGTGTGCGCTCGATGGTTGTCGTGCGTGTTTCAGGCAGACCGTCCCCGTCTGTGTCGGCGATGGTGTCGTAGCTGTTCTGCGTAACGCGGCAAAGGGCCTCGTTGGTGGTCGTTGGCGGCGAATCAAGGAAGGGCCGGAGGGTTTTGAGGACCTGGCCGGAAGAGTCATAGGTATAATGCTCCCATGAGCCGTCCGGATTGATGCGCTGCTGGAGGTGACTGTAATTCGGATCCGAATTGGAGACAGTGGAATAGAATACGTACTGGGTCGTCAGCGCCGCGCCGTCCGGATCCTGCACATCTTTGACAAGTTCCTGCCCCCATGGGTAGATGTGGTAGGTACGCGCGCCTTTGCTGACGACCTGGCCCGAAGCGCCGGTCACGGTTCTTGTTTCGACGGTGTCGCCATTCGGCGCCGTGGTCGTTACCTTCGATTCGTGGCGAAGTCCGTTGCCCTGGCTGAGCGTCCACGTCGCCGTTGCGTCGTCGTAGCCGAATTCGGTGATCTTGGACATGCTGTCCCGCGCCTCGGTGATCCGAAGGCGGGTGGTGTAGCCCGACGCGGCGTCGGGATTCTCAAATCTGTAGGTGGCCAACGGTATGCCGACAACGGTGTAGATTTTGGTCACCTGGTCCTGGGCTCCAACCTGATCAAGCGCATAGAATCGCACCTCGTAGGAAGCGGCATCGAGGACGACGATATCGGCTAGCGTCTGCGGTGCCTTGACCTGGCGGAGCGCTCCCGTGGCATCGAGCACCGATTCGACTCCTCCTGCCTGGGCTGTTCCCAGTGTGAGCGAAGACGGCGTATAGGTCGATGCGGTCAGGCTGTCGGCCTCGACGTTTAGCTGGCCTGCAAAATCACCGCCCAACGTTCGCCCGAGGCCAAGCCAGAATCGGACGCTGCCATTTGCCGAACCACACCCCGTAACGTTTTCCATCTCACAAAATGGGACGGCCTCGGCCTCCACTCCGACGATCGTGTAGGTGAGATCGCGATCTGTGAACGGGGCCGTCCCGATCTTCAAGAATGTGCCGTCATCACCGATGTTGAATTCCCCGGTTTTGGTATTCACGACCTTCAAGAACTTACGGCACTCCTTCCCGTCGCCCTGGCTCGTGGTGTATTTCACATAGATCTTCCAGTCTCCGGGGCAGACCTTGAAATTGGCGGAGACGTTTACCTCGCTGAATGAGAAACTGAAAGTTCCCGGAGCACGTTGCGTGCGGTAGACTTGCTGGCTCGTTCCGGTGGACGTCTTGGAACTAGGATCCTGCAAGGCTTTCATGGCTCGCCCCTCGGCCATGTCCTCAGTATACTCATTTGTGAGCCACTGGAACACGGTGTTCGTTGGACACGTGTTCGGGGGATTCGCCGAGCTGTTCCAGATGAGCCCGCGGTTGGTGGGGCTTAGCGCGTGAGAATTGAATTCGGCATTAACAGCTTCAAGCGCAGTGCAAGTGTCGTTTCCTCCGCCAGCTGAGCTGAAGGTGTATGGGCGTCCTTGAGGGGTATTGACGCCGTTGATGATCTCCCAGTTCGTACGGACTTCTCCGGCGCTCAGTACGCCGTTCGAGTCAAAAGAGCTGGTCCCGGAATAGCTGTCGAAATACTCCCAGCCACAGGTTGCGTAGAGGATTGATGCCGTGCCCTTGATCGACTCGACGGAATATTTCCTGGGAGGATTTGAGAGAGGCCCGTATTCGGTGAAACCGACCAGTTTGGCCGTTCCGGCCAATGACGTGAATCTTGGTTTGTCAGCCGGCCCCTGTGGCTGGCTATTGGCACAGGATTGGCCTGGCGCCGACACGCTCTGGCATAAGGCAAGTCCGAGGTTCAGAACGATTGCGATGATTGGGGTTTTCATGGCAGAAGGGCTCAGCGGTTGGGTGAATCAACGTGCAGGTCGACGGCTCCGGTTGTGTCGGCGACGGCGGCCTTGGTCGGGTTGCGTCCGAGTCTGTATTCGAGTTCGCTGGGAACACCGTCGCCATCGGGGTCTTCTGCTCCGTCGGCCACCCTTGGGTTGAGTCCGTGATGGACTTCCCAGCCGTCAGGCATGCCATCGCTGTCGGAGTCGGCGAGGCCGGGATCGGTGCCGAGGACGTATTCCTCGATGTTTGTGAGACCGTCGCCATCGGGGTCGAGATTGCGCTGGTTGACCGACAGGCTCAGTCCGTGGGCCGTTTCCCAGGCATCATCGATGCCGTCGTTGTTCGCATCGACGAACAGCGGATTGTCAGTGCCGGCATAGAAATCGTCAAAATTGCCAGTTGCCGCGAGCTGCCCGGTCGCGGTGAAGAACGCCAGGTAACTCGCCGAATTGAGGCGGAAGGCCAGGTCGCTGATCACCATTGCGCCGTCCAAATAGAAGTCCCAGGTCTGGGCCGCGTAGTTGAGGCGGAGCGTCAGGCGATGCCACGATGCGGCGATTCCGGTCGTGTCCACCGGCAACGCCGGTCCGACGGCCTGCCAGGCACCGGCGCCCGCGCCATCGCCGTTGAGCACCTGGATCTGCCCGATGTCTCCATTCCGCACAAAGGCCACGCGCGCGGCTTCGACGTCGAACACGGTGCTGGTGGATGGATCGGCTCCGGCGGCAGGCCGGGCCATGAAGTCAACAAAGACGATTTGTGGATTCGCGGAACCGGGGCCAAATTCCTGATTGAGCTGCGCGGCCGCTGTCCCTGACTCGAGCGCGACGGACTGTGTGCCGTGAGCAGCGGTTGTGTCGACGACGGAGGCCGTTCCCGTGGTGACTGTCCAGCCGAGCTGGCCCGCGATTGAGCCGGGCGCAAACCCTTCGGCGGATTCAAAATCGGCGGTGTAGGGAAGACCGGGCAGCAATTGGACACCCACTGGCGCCGAATCGGTCCAGACACCGGCGTTGTCGGTGGCCCGCGCGGTCAACAACGCGATTCCGGGTGCGGCATCCAACGGGATGCTCAGCGAATAGGTGTCGGGCGCCGTGAGCAGGCCGTCGCCGAGTTTTGTCGCGCCGCGGAAGAACTCCACTTTCACAACGGTGCCATCGGAATCCGTGGCAACCGCGGAGATGGTGAGCGTGGTTGGCAGCGTGACGATGCTGTTCGGAGGAGGCACCGTGAGCGCAACTGCCGGAGGCTGGTCGAGCACGGAGGCGGTCGTTACGGTGAGTACGGCACTGGCTTTGGAGACATTGCCCGCGGCATCCTTCGCCCTCACGGTGACGTTGTACGGGGCGCCGCTTGTCAGGCCGCTGAAGTCAAATGAAGGGGACGTTGATGAACCCGCGAGAGTGCGGTTCAGGTAGATGTCGTAGCTGACGGTTCCCACATTGTCGGCCGATGCCGTCCAGGACACCGTGAAGGACGTTGCCGTGATGTTGGCCGCAGCGAGGCCGGTCGGTGGCCGCGGCTTCTTGTTGTCGGCTGCTGTGGTCACCGTGAGCGTGGCGCCGAGCACGGACACGTTGCCGGCTTTGTCGCGGGCAAAGACGGCCATGTTGTAGCTGGTGTCCGGAGACAAGCCCGAGATCGCTAGGGCCGTGGTGGCGGGCGAGCCGACGAGGGCGCCGTCGCGATACACGTCGTAGGCGGCGATGCCACCCGAGCCGCCGGTCGAAGCCTTCCACTTGAGAGTGAAGGAGGTTGCGGTGACGGCGCGGGCGACAAGCCGGGTTGGGCCGCTTGGCGGTGCTGGCAGGGTCATCACAGCGAGCGCGGTGCTTGCCGCGGAGACGTTGCCGGCGGCATCCGTGGCCCTGACCGTCAGGTTGTATCTGGTGTTTGCGGTCAGCCCGCTGAGCTCGAAGGAGGTGGCGGCGGCAGTCGACCCAACCAGCGTGCCGTTGCGGTAGATGTTATAACCGGTGACGCCGACGTTGTCGGTGGAGGCCGTCCACGAGAGGGTGAACGATGTGACTGCGACGCTGGACGCCACGAGGCCGGACGGCGCCGACGGCTTGGTGGTGTCTGGGTCGGTTTTGACCGTGAGCGGAGCGCTCGGTGCGGACACGTTGCCGGCCTTGTCGCGCGCCTTCACCGTCATGAGGTAGGAGGTCGACGGGGAAAGTAAGGAAACGTTGAAGGCGGTGGTGGTCGAGGATCCCGCGGGTGCGCCAGCCTCGTCGATTTCGTACCCGGCGACACCGCCGGTGCCGCCGGTCGCGGCGGTCCATTTCAGGGTGAACGAGGTCGCGGTGACGGCTGCCGACTTGAGCCCCGTCGGTGCGGAGGGAGCGGCGGGAGCGGCCGGAAGAGCCGCGACGAGCAGCAGCAGGGCAAGCCGTTTTGGCGTGCCGCGGACCCGGAGAACGTTGCATTTGCAGGTCAATACCCGCCGTGCGATGACGGAACGCGACCAAAGGGCGTGGGAACAGGGCAGGCTGGATGCTTTCATGGGGTGGGCGCGCTGGACGTGTGGCGGACTGTCATGCGCGGTGAAGACTTTGGACTGGTCGGAGAACAAAAAAGAGAAAATAGGAAAACGAGTAATCTCTGAACGCTGCCGCCGAAGCGACCGCAAACGAGAATTTTCCTACAACGGATAACAACACCAAGCCTACTGGCCGCTATTAGTCACGATGCCTCAAGTCGCTCGTGGCGTCGCGACATTGCTTGCTGCGCGCTACGAACCGGCGCCAGCACCGGCCGGGTTTGTAACGTAATACGTGACAAACATTGCGGCGCGGGAACCGTCCCGTCCCGCGACCAAGTCCTGTCCCGCGGCCATGTCCCCCGGCGCAAATCGCGGCGGAGATTTGTCGGCTCGCCCCTCGCTCGATTCACAACGCCCCAATTCGGGCGCCGGATCCGATCTACTGTGTTTGCGGAGCCGGCGGGCGTTGCAGCTGGCGCAGGGCGTCCACCTGCGGAGGAGAGAGAAATTCGGCGGCCTTCTCAAAATCGTGCTGGCGCAGCGCGATGCCGATGCGGGCAGGGAAGACACCCGCGCCTCTTGCGATATCAAACGTGAACGGGTAACGCAGCCTCCGAAGCGATCCGCGCAGAAGCACGACGAGCCGGCTGGCTTGATCCTCGGTGAGTGGCGTCGATATGACCTGCAGTTTCTGGGTGACGGCGTTGACCGCGAGCCATTGCACGAGATCTTCGCGATACTGCAGGTATTGGGAATTCAATGAGTCCCCGAGCAGGGTTTTGATCCCGGCATCGAGATCCTCCTGACCCCGGTCCGTCGTTTGACGAAGCACGTCGCGGGGTTCGGGAACCTGGTAACCTTCCGCCTGGAGGGCTTCGATGCTGTCGATCTTGAGGCGTTCTTTCTCGAGGAGAAGATCCTTGAACTGGTCCAGCCGGGGTCCCGACAAAGCGAGGGTCTTGAACAGGTGACCGTAGAAGAGGTCCAGATTGTCCCACGCCTGTCCGACGACCGCGGCATTGAACTCGGGGTCATCCTTCATCTTGGCCCGGAATTCCGCGATGGTATGGCGCGGCCGCTCTCCGGCATCACTTGCGAAGAGGCCGACCTGCGGCCAGCCAAATTCGTCCGTGGTTCTGTGGCTTCTCGCGGGACTGGCGGTGGTTCTCGCGGTTGCCACCGGCGCCTCGTCCTGGCTGCGGACCGGAAACACGGCCGGGGCGATCCGTGCTCCGTCGGCGGCGCCTACGTCGCTTTTCGCGACGAACGGGGCGGCGGCTGGGGAGGGTTGCCGGGTCTCATAGACGACCATGCCGGTTCCCAAGCTGGCGATGACGATTCCGGACAGGACTTTCCAGAGCGCGATTGTCGCGGTGGTGGCGCTTCCGGCCTGGGTGAGAATCCCGGGCACGATTTTGGCGACCAGGCCAGCCGGCGCCGCAATGCCCGACTGGGTGACAACGGCTGCGGCAAGGGCCGCTGACGTCGAGGTGATGCCTCGGCCGGACAGCGCTCTGCGCAACCGTTCCATCGCGCGGTCAACCCGCATCCGGGCTGCGTCGGGGCTCAGGGAAAACCGTGCGCCGACGTCTGCGAGCGGACGGTTCTCGAAGAACCGCAGGAGCACCGCCTCGCGATCGCGCTCGTTCAATGTGTCCATCGCGTCGTCAATGACCGGCCGGATCTGGTTCCAATCCGTCTCTGGGGTGTTGTCGATTTCATTCATGGTGAAAGCCTCCTGTTCATGGGTTCGGCGGCGCTGTTCGGAACGCACCGACTGCGCCGCCGCAAAGCGCGTGCTCGTGTAGAGCCAGCCCGCGATCACCCGCCGCCGCTTCAGCGACGATGCCTTGCGCGCCAGATCGGTGAAAACACGTTGCGCGACGTCGTCCGCGAGGTGCGCGTCGCCGCCGACGCGGCGCAACGCTGCGAAGTACACCAGGTTCACATGCCGCTGCACGAGTTCGGTGAACGCGTCCTCCGAGTGTTCCTCGGCGTACCGACGCAGCAATTCGGCGTCATCGATCATGGAATCGGGATTGTCACAGAAAAGCAGACGTTTGTGCAAGACGGCCGAGGCCGGGGGCAACGTATCGATTTGAGGTGTCAGCGCGAGTCCGGCGCAGCTGCACGGCCCGTCCTCCGCAGGCGTGGCGAAGGAGGATTGCGATCCGGCTGAAGTGCCGGTTTGCTGCGGCGTTGGGTTGAACGGGCATTTGCATGCGATGGCGGCGCCAGAAGTCAGCCGTGGCGGTCGGTCAGCCTACAGCAGCCGGCCGCCGCAGAAACCGAACAGATCGATGCCGAGAAATCGAATTTGTAACGTATTACGTGACAAGATGACGAATCGGGCGACGGCCGTTTGTAACGTATTAAGTGACAAAGCGGGATTGAGGCAGCGCGCTCGCAGCCACGTTCCTATTCTCGCTACGGATCAATTCGAACGGCTGCAGAGCGGCTTAAATTGAACTGTAGCCGGGAACACGAACGCAGCTGCGAGCGCCAGCGAGCAGAAGGTTCGTCCACTCGCCGGCGCTCACGGCTACACTGTATCTGAAAACGCTCTATCCGACCCAGGATCGCGCATTCCGGAACATCTTCATCCACGGCGAGTCCTCGGGCCAGTCTGCGGGGTGCCAGCTCATCGCGACGGTCCTGAAGACCCGCTCCGGGTGGGGCATGAGGATTGTGGCGCGACCGGTGGTCGTCGTGAGAGCGGTGATGCCGAAGGGCGAGCCGTTCGGATTGAGCGGATACGCCTCCGTGTAGATGGGGTCGTTATGGGCGCAGCAAGCCTGCGCCCCTACGGCGTCAGAAACCTGCGGCTTTGCGGTGCCGCAAGCCTGCGCCCCTACGGCGTCAGAAAACTGTGACGCTGCGGAGTGGCGGGCTTGTGCCACCGCGAGTGCCTGCTTGTTGTCGACGAAACGGGCGCAAACCAGGCCGGACTCGCTGCAGCGTCGCGCGGCGGCGGCGTCCGGGAATTCGGCGTAGCCCTCTCCGTGGGCGGTGACGAGCGGGATGACCGATCCTTCCATGCCGGCGAAGAGCATGCTGGGGCTCGGCTCGATCTTCACGGAAATGAGCCGGGCCTCAAAGCGCTCGCTGCGGTTCTGAACGAAGCGCGGCCAGTGGCCGGAACCGGGGATGATCGAGTGGAGGTTGCTCATCATCTGGCAGCCGTTGCAGACGCCGAGCGCGAAGGTGTCCTCGCGGGCGAAGAACGTGGCGAACTCGGCGCGGGCGCGGTCGTTGAAAAGGATGCTCTTGGCCCAGCCTTCGCCGGCGCCGAGCACGTCGCCATAGCTGAACCCACCGCACGCAACGAGGCCGCGGAAATCCGCGAGCCTGATGCGACCGCTGAGGATGTCGGTCATGTGGACATCGATCGCCCTGAAGCCGGCGCGGGAGAAAGCGGCGGCCATCTCGACCTCGCCGTTGACGCCCTGCTCGCGGAGAATCGCAATGGGAGGGCGATTCTCCGAAGTTCCAAGTGACAAGTTCCAAGTACCAAGGGCCGATGGCGACGTACCAGGTTCCAGGTTACAAGTTCCAGGAGCCGATGGCAAAGTTCCAAGTTCCAAGTTACAGGTTCCAGGGGAGGAGTCCTCTTGAAACTTGCTTCTGGTTACTTGGAACTTGTTTCCTGTTGCCGGGTACTTGATGTCAAAGGTGATGACGGGGGTGATGCCGGGATCGGCCGGGTCGAGCTTGAGCCGGAATTCGGATTCGGCGCAGGCGGGATTGTCGCGGAGGGCGGAGATGCGGCGGGTGACATCGGACCAGATTGCGCGGAGCGTCGAGAGATTTTCGTTGATGAGAATCGTGCCGTTCTGGCGGACGCGAAACGCGTAATCGCGGTTGAGCGCGCCGATGCGCGTCGTCGCGGTGTCGAGGCCGTTGGCGTGGAGGACGGCGTAGACGGCATCGAGATCGGAGGTCCGAACCTGGATGACTGCGCCGAGTTCCTCGGAGAAAAGCGCGGCGAAGGCAGAACCATTTTCACAGGAGAAAGCAGAGGAAGCGGAGGCCGCAAGAGGCACAGAATGCACAGAACCAACCGATCCGTCTGTTGAGTTCGTCGTACCTTCCGTGGCGGAAAATCCTGTGCCAGAGGAATCGAGACCCGGAGATTGAAGCGCAGATTCGGATCCTGGCACCTGGCACCTGGTACTCGGTCCTTGGTCCTTGGTACTTGGCACTTGGCCCTTGGCACTTGGCACTTCGGAACCGGGTTCAGCCCGTTCGACAAGCTCAGGGTCTGCGACACCGCAAGCAGGCTCAGGGCAGGCCCGTTCGACGAGTTCGACAGGCTCCCGTTCGACAAGCTCAGGGTCTGCGACACCGCAGGCGCCCCCGGCTACAGGGAGGTCAATGTCGACGCCGACGTGGCCCGCGAAGGCCATTTCGACGGCGGTGGCGAGCAGGCCGCCGTCGGAGCGATCGTGATAGGCGAGCAGCTTCTGTTCGCGGCCGAGTTGCTGGATTGCGTTCCAGAACGCCTTGAGGTCGGCGGCGCTGTCGACGTCGGGCGTCTCGGCGCCCATCTGCGATACGACCTGCGCGAGGATCGAGCCGCCGAGGCGGTTCTTGCCGCGGCCAAGATCGATCAGGAGGAGGACGGAGTCGCCTACGGCGGAATCTTGGGCGGAGCAAGCCTGAGCCCCTATGGCGGACGGTTGGACGCAGCAAATCTGCGCCCCTGCTACGAGGGAACGATCGTAACGCAGCTGCGGGGTGAGGCTGAGGCGGATGTCGGCCACGGAGGCAAACGCCGAAACGATAAGAGAAATTGGCGCGGTTACGCGCCTGGTCCCGCTTTCATCCTGCCACACGGTGCTCATGCTCATCGAGTCCTTACCGACCGGAATGGTGATGCCGAGTGAGGGGCAGAGTTCCATGCCGACCGCCTGGACCGCGGCGTAAAGGTCGGCGGCGTCGCCGGGAACGGCGGGAGCGGCCATCCAGTTTGCGGAGAGATTGACCCTGCCAAGTTCGCCGATCTGGGCGGCGGCGAGATTGGTGAGGGCTTCGCCGACGGCGAGGCGGGCGGATGCAGCGGCATTGTTGACGGCGACAGGAGTTCGCTCGCCCATTGCCATGGCTTCGCCGGTGTCGACGTCGAACGCAGCGGCGGTGACGGCGCAATCTGCAACAGGCACCTGCCACGGGCCCACCATCTGATCGCGGCAGATGAGTCCGCCCAGTGTTCGGTCGCCGATCGAGATGAGGAACGTCTTGTCCGCGACGGTCGGGTGTGCGAGCACACGGCGGACGGCCTCGGCGAGGGAAAGTGAGGGTGAGAGTGAAGGTGAAAGTGAAAGTGAAAGTGAGGGTGAGAGTGAAAGTGGAAGGAGCGGGCGCTGGAGCGACTGTTCCGAGCGGTGCATGCGAGGCGGTTTGCCGAGCAGCATTTCGAGCGGCAGGTCGATCGGCTTGTTGCCGAAGTGAGGATCCTCGAGGACGAGGCGCTTTTCCTCGGTCGCCTCGCCGGCGATTGCGAACGGGCAGCGCTCGCGTTCGCAGAGCTGCCGGAACGTGTCGATACGGTCGGCTGGGACGGCGAGGACATAGCGTTCCTGGGCTTCGTTGCACCAGATTTCGAGCGGCGACATGCCCGGCTCGGCATTGGGAACCTTTCGAAGATCGAAATGGCCGCCGCGTCCGCCATCGTTCACCAACTCGGGCAGGGCATTGGAGATGCCGCCGGCGCCGACGTCGTGGATGAATGCGATTGGGTTGTCGGCGCCGAGCGCCCAGCAGCGGTCGATGACCTCCTGGCAGCGGCGCTGCATTTCGGCGTTGTCGCGCTGCACGCTGGCGAAATCGAGATCCTCGTGCCCGTGGCCGCTGGCCATGGAGCTGGCCGCGCCGCCGCCGAGTCCGATGAGCATTGCGGGGCCGCCGAGGATGACGAGTTTGTCGCCCGGGCGGATCTGGCCCTTCTGGACATGTTCGGCTCGGATGTTGCCGAGCCCGCCCGCGAGCATGATGGGCTTGTGGTAACCGCGGACTTCCGTGCGAAGGGCTGGGTCTTGGTTTTGGAGTTCAGGGTTCTGAGTTCTGGGTTCAGAGTTTGGCGTTTGGCGTTTGGCGTTTGGAGTTTGGGGTTCGGGGTTTGGAACTTGGACCTTGGAACTTGGAACTTCCCCGGCGGCTGGAGCCGCCGCGGCGGGTACCGCCGCCTCAAAGGTTCGGAAGTATCCATTGATATTGGGCCGGCCGAATTCGTTGTTGAAGGCGGCGCCGCCGAGCGGCCCCTCGATCATGATGTCGAGCGCGGAGACGATGCGACCGGGCCTGCCGTTGTCCGTTTCCCACGGCTGAACGGCGCCGGGGAGCTTCAAGTTGGAGACGGTGAAGCCGGTGAGGCCGGCCTTGGGTTTGGAGCCGCGGCCGGTGGCGCCCTCGTCGCGGATCTCGCCGCCGGAGCCGGTGGCGGCACCGGGGAAGGGGGAGATGGCCGTCGGGTGGTTGTGCGTCTCGACCTTGCAAAGTATGTGGATGATTTCGTCGCTGGCGACGTATTCGCCGGTGCGCGGATCGGCGTAGAAGCGGCCGCCGCGGGTGCCGGCGAGGACGGCGGCGTTGTCCTTGTATGCTGAGAGGATGCCGTCGTGGTGGAGCTGCCAGGTGTTCTTGATCATCTGGAAGAGCGAGCGGTCGCGCGGTGCGCCGTCGATATCCCAGGTGGCGTTGAAGATCTTGTGGCGGCAGTGCTCGGAGTTGGCCTGCGCGAACATCATGAGCTCGATGTCGTTCGGGTCGCGGCCGAGCGCGGTGAAATTCGTGACAAGGTAGTCGATCTCATCGTCCGCGAGGGCGAGGCCGAGCGTGCGGTTGGCAGCGACGAGCGCGGTCCGGCCCTGGGCCAGAACGGGCACGCTGGTCAGCGGCCGAGGGGTCTCGTGGCGGAAAAGGGCCTCGCAGTCGGCGAGATTGGGAAACACGACCTGCGTCATCCGGTCGTGGAGCTTGGAAGCGAGGAGTGAGGAGCGAGAATCGAGAACCTGGGAGCCGGCGGCGGCCAGCGGTTCGAGGTCGATCGTATAGGCGACGGCGCGCTCGATGCGCCTCACGCCGGCCAGACCGCAGATGTGGGCGATGTCCGTGGCCTTGGACGACCAAGGAGAGATGGTACCCGGCCGGGGCGCCACGATTTGAAGCAGCCCGGTCACGGGCGATGCGGCCCGGCTCGGGCCGTACGTCAGGAGTTTATCAAGGATGCCGCGTTCGGCGGGTGTCAGCTCATCCGCAGAATCGACCAGATGGATGAATCCAGCGCTCAGGGCGCGTGCGGGAATGCCGGCGCCGGCGAGGTCCTTGAGGAGCTTCTGGATGCGGAATTGGGAAAGGGCGGGAGAGCCACAGAGGATCAGCATGGTCGGAGGCGAAATGCTCATCAACCTGGGCCACGCGGTCAAGGAACGTGTCGGATTCAGTAGATTCGTTGCTGCGCCCATGATTTCGACAGAAAGGACCGGATTTTGTGCGGAAGGTGTGTTCGAGAAAGCCGTTGACCATTCCCCTCTGTCTCTCCGAAATCAGAGTTCTTTCCCGGCCGAACGGATGAACATCCACCCAACGCCCACGCAGAACCCGCCTGGTACCGCTGAGCTGCCCACCCATTCGCACGCATGAGCGACCCGATCCAACATGAATGCGGCGTGGCGCTTGTGCGGCTGCTCAAACCGCTGTCCTACTACCAGGAGAAATACGGGACGCCGCTGTGGGGATTCTTCAAGCTGTTCCTCTTGATGGAGAAACAGCATAACCGCGGACAGGATGGCGCGGGCGTGGCGTGTGTGAAGCTCGACGTGCCGGCGGGCGAGCCGTTCATGTTCCGCGAGCGCAACATCAAGTCCAATCCGCTCGACCGGATCTTTAAGGAGCTTCTGGAGCAGTACGCGGCCAAGGTCGCCGACGGGACCATTCATCCGGAGTTCACCGAGACAGTCAAAAAGCACTTTGATTTTGGCGCCGAGCTGTATCTTGGGCATCTGCGCTACGGCACGTCCGGGGGCTACAGCATCAGCGCGTGCCATCCGTTCTTCCGGCGCAGCCCGTGGCCGACCCGCAACCTGACGCTTGCCGGGAATTTCAACATGACCAACACGCTGGAGCTGAACGACAGCCTCATCGCGATTGGTCAGCATCCGATTTTCGCCACCGATACGCAGGCGCTGCTTGAGAAGATCGGATTCTTCCTCGATGAGGAGCACGAGGGTCTCTACAAGGCGTTGCGGGCGAGCGGACTGTCCGGTCATGAGATTTCACGGCGGATCAGCGAGGATCTCGATCTCACCCGCGTCATCACACGCGCTTCGCAGAACTGGGACGGCGGCTACACGCTGGCCGGGATGATCGGCAACGGCGACGCGTTCGTGGTGCGCGATCCATCGGGCATCCGGCCGTGCCACTATTTCCAGAACGACGAGGTCATCGCGTTCGCCTCGGAGCGCGCGCCCCTGATGACGGTCTTCGATCTCGAGGCACCGGCGGTGCATGAGGTGCAGCCCGGCCACGTCGTCGTCGTGAAGAAGAACGGCACGCTGGTCTCCACGGCATTCACCGCGCCGCTGCCGCGCGCCTCCTGTTCATTCGAACGCATCTATTTCTCCCGCGGCAACGACCTTGAAATCTACCGCGAACGCAAGGCCCTTGGCGCCCGCCTGGCCGACCAGGTGCTGGCCGCCATCGATCACGATCTGCAGAACACGGTGGTCGGTTTCATCCCCAACACTGCGGAAGTGGCCTATTACGGTCTCATGGAGGCGCTGCGCCTCCGGCGGCGCGACGAGGTGAAGACCGCAATCCTCGACGCCGCGAAGCAGGGCACGCTGGACGAGACGCTCCTCGACGATCTCATCCTGCGCAACTGGCCCCGCGCCGAAAAAGTCGTCAGCAAGGACATCAAGATCCGGACGTTCATCGGCCAGGAGAAATGGCGCAACGATCTCGCGTCCCACGTCTACGATATTTTCTACGGGTCGGTGCGTCCGACGGACAATCTGGTCGTGGTCGACGATTCGATCGTGCGCGGCACCACACTGCGGCGCTCGATCATCCGCATCCTCTCCAGGCTCCACCCGAAGAAGATCGTCATCGTTTCGACAGCGCCCCAGATCCGTTATCCCGATTGTTACGGCATCGACATGTCGGAGCTTGCCAAGTTCATCGCCTTCGAGGCGACGGTCGCCCTGCTCAAGGAACGCGGCCAGGGCGATCTGCTCGAGGAGGTGTACGGACTGTGCCGGCGCGAACTCGCGGAGCCGGGGTCCAACACGGTCAACCATGTGCGTCGGATCTACGAGCCGTTCACACCGGCGGAGATCTCGGCGAGGATTGTCGAGCTGGTTTATCCGCGCAAGATCGAGTGGAACGGCCCTGTCCAGATCATCTATCAGACGGTCGAGAATCTCCATGCAGCGGTACCGAACCACACCGGCGACTGGTATTTCACGGGCAAGTACCCGACGCCCGGCGGCTACCGGGTTGTGAATCAGGCCTACGTGAACTACTTCGAGAAACACGAGGGCCGGAGTTATTGAGCGCCGCGCCGGCCGCACGACCGCCCCATGCGCTATTACCGTCGTTCCGAGATCGATGATGCGATGCTGGACGAGCTGGCGGCGTACGATGCGGAGGTGCGTGAAATGGTCGGATCCGGCTACCGCTGGCCCGTGCGGATGCGGGACTGGGAGCTCGCGCAGATCCTGCGGGCCGTTGATGGAACGCGCCCGGCACGCGTGCTGGAGACTGGGGCCTGCAACACGTTTCTCGGCCTGTGGCTCGCGCGCCGCGCAGGCGAGGTGGTGGTCTCCGATTGTTTTGGCGCGCGGTTGCGCAAAAACATCCTGCGCCGAGTCCACCTGTGTCCGCCCAAGCCGACGGAGGCCCCGTTCGAGGCCTGGTGGCGCGTCCAGCGGGGGAGGGTGCGACTGCGGTCGGTCGACCTCACCCGCATTCCGTGGCCGGACGGCAGCTTCAACCTCGTCACGTGCGTGTCGGTACTGGAGCACATTCCGGCGTACGAGCGCGCCCTGGCGGAGATGGTGCGGGTGCTGGCTCCCGGAGGGCGACTGTTGTTGACAACCGATGTTGCGCCTGTTGCAGGACCCTATCAGGATCACGTCAGATACTTCTCGCCCGACGAGCTGCGGATCATGACGGCTCCCTACAACGTGACGCCCCCGGTCACTGCGCCCGATTTCGCGCAGGAGAACTGGTGCTACTCCCGCGGCAGGCCGGTGGTGACTGCGTTCATCGAGATCACCAAGCCCGGCAACCGGGGTGCAGCGCCTGCCTGAATTCGAACGCCATGGCCCTTTCCTACGAATCCTCCGGTGTCCGCTACGACCAGCTCGACGCGTTCAAGCGCGCCTGTCAGCGGGCGGCCGCTGCGACGGCGGGCGCGTTGACCGCCCACGGCTACCGCGAGCCCGCGGCGGTGCGCGGCGAGAGCGCCTACCTGATCGAGGCGGAGGACCATTACCTCGCCCACGTCGAGGAGGGGCTTGGGACCAAGAACCTGGCGGCCGATGCAATGCAGGCGCAGAGCGGCCGCTGCTTCTATCGCGAGATCGGAATCGATGTTGTCGCAACCATCGTCAACGACCTCGTCACCTGCGGCGCGCTCCCGATCTCGGTCGCCATGCATGCTGCGGTCGGTGATTCCGGCTGGTTTGCCGACGCGCCGCGCGCACAGCAGCTGGTGGACGGATTTGCCGAGGGCTGCCGCCAGGCCGGAGCGGTGTGGGGAGGCGGGGAGACGCCGACGCTGCGCGAGATCGTCGCGCCGTCAGCCATTGTCCTCGCGGGTTCGGCCCTCGGGCGGATCGCCCCGAAGGGCATCCGCATCACGGGCGACGTTCGCGATGGCGATGCGATCGTTTTTCTTGCGTCGTCGGGCGTGCAGACCAACGGCCTCACGCTCTGCCGTCAGATCGCGGGCCAGCTGCCGCAGGGCTATCGGACGCCGATTGGCGACGGCCGCACCTATGGCGAAGCGCTGCTTGCTCCGTCGGTGATCTATGTCGCGTTTGTGCGCGAATGCCAGCGGCGCGGCATCAAGCTCAACTACGTGGCGCACGTCACCGGCCACGGCTGGCGGAAGCTGATGCGGCTCGACGAGCCGTTCGTGTACGAGATCACGTCCGTGCGGGCCGAGCCGGCGCTGTTCCGGTTCCTGATGGACGCCGGGCCGGTCGAACTGCGCGAAGCGTACGCGACGTTCAACATGGGCGTCGGCTTTGCCGCCTGCGTGGCTCCGGAGCTGGCGGCGGCGACGGTTGCCGCTGCGCGGGAGGCCGGCTACGACGCCTGGGAGGCGGGTCGTGTGCGCAGGCAGGGGGGCCGCAAGGCGGTCGTCGTTCCGCCGCTCGGGCTGACCTTCGAGGGCGACACGCTGCAGGTGCGGTGAGGTTGGGGGCAGGGCGGGGCCGGTGATCTGTTCAGCCCGGATGCTTTGTCGATTGCGCGACGGGGGCGTCGCGTCTCCAGTGAACCATTTGAACGGCAAGGTCATTCCCCGCCGGAGACATCCGGCACGCGTCCCGGTCACTGGGGAAACCAGGGATAGTGCTTGCGCATGCAATCGGGGCAGATCCCATGGCTGATGGCCGTCTTGCTGTGATCGGTGATGTAGTCCTCGACACGGTGCCAGACGCCGTCCTTGTCCCGGATGTTCTTGCAATAGCTGCAGATTGGCAGGAGCCCCTCGAGGGTCTTGATGTGCGCCGACGCTTCCTGCAGCGCGCGGCGCAGCCGGTTGTGCTCCTTGATGAGGCGGTCACGCTCGATCGCGTAGCGGATGGTGCGCCGCAGCAGCGCCGCGTCGAAATGCCCCTTGACGAGATAATCCTGTGCTCCCTGGGCGAGGACTCCAACGGCGGTGTCCTCATGGTCCAGCACCGTCTGGATGATGAACGGAGGACCTTCTCCTTCCGTCGCCCGTGCCGCCTTGAGCACATCCATGGCGTCGCCATCGGGCAGACGGAAATCCAGCAGCACGCAGTCGTAGGTGCCCGTGCGCAGGGCGGCCAGCCCGGACGCGCGATCCGCCGCGGTATGGATTTCACTCGTCCATTCCGGGATCCGCCCCAGCAGGCGGACGAGGCGCATGCGATCCACCTCGTCGTCGTCGATGATCAGCAGCCGGAGGGTGGCGGGCTGGGCGGGGGAGCCCGCCGGACCGGAGGGCTGCACGGCCGGGTTCGGGGCATCCGGAGGCACGGCATCGGCAGGCGGCATCCCGGGGGGCTGGTCCGTCATGGAAACTCAACTACACGCCAGAAGTGTTCGATCATCTCGACGGCCGCCAGGAAACCGCGGCC
>Ga0182027_10000605_pt1 | contig 61441 bp, 58 predicted proteins | sample 712E1DmetaG_FD_121300 | JGI IMG/M metagenome (GOLD analysis project Ga0182027, IMG submission 121300) | Permafrost microbial communities from Stordalen Mire, Sweden - 712E1D metaG (Illumina Assembly) | ecosystem: Environmental > Terrestrial > Soil > Wetlands > Permafrost | place: Sweden...
GCCGTTTCCTCATGGCAATCACTTCGCCATGCATCGTCCTCACAGCGTAAGTATCTGACTTGAGGCAGAATACGATCCATCAATAACTAACCAAACCCGCCCCGAATTGTGGGTAATTGAAAGATTACTTGGGCGAGTACCGTTCAGGGAAGCACTTACACCACTTTCGCCGGGAGGAAGACGCCGATGAGTTCGTCCGGCAGATCAAAGACAAGCGGGTTCAGGTCCATTACAACGCTTCCGACCCCGACAAATCCGTGATTCTGGACCGCGACCTGGAGATGATCGCGCTGATGGCGCCGCAAATTCGCTGATCTTAATCCAAACTTATTCCGTCGATTCCCAATTTCCACTCCGTCTCTATAAATCTCTCGACTGCGGCATCGATTTCCGTGAACGCCTCTGTGTGACTCTCCGCCACGGTGAAGGGATCCCAGGTGTGGGGACGTTGCCATGTAATCTGCAGCCCGGTCGGGACTCGCGTAATAATCGCCCCTTCATACACCGCATTACTTTCGCCAAGCGTCGGGAATTGATCCTGGGCGAGCAGCAGAGATTTCACGAGGTCGACCACTTCATCTTTGCGAACAGATCCTAAGGCTTGCCTCTCTGCAACGTTCAAGTGTCCGCAGACGATGAGCTTCCTCAGTAATTCATGTCTGTTGCCCATTGAAGACAACCTCGTCGGCTCAAATCAGCTCGACACCCCACAGATCGTGCAGGTGGACCACGCCTTCGACCCTTTGCTCGGCGTCGACGACGATGAGCGAGGTAATCTTGCGTTCTTCCAGAATGGCCAGCGCCTTGGCCGCCAGCTCTTCCCCGCCAATCGTGCGCGGATGCGCATTCATCGCCTCGCCGGCCGTCTTGCCCAGCGCCGCGCCGCCTTCGCGCTCGAGCAACCGTCGCAAATCGCCGTCCGAGATCACGCCGCACAGCCGTCCCGCCTCCTGCACCGTTGTCATGCCCAGCTTCTTCGATGACATCTCGAAGATCACATCGGCCATGGACGTCAAGGGCGCGACAGCAGGAACGTCTTCGCCGGTGTGCATCAGGTCGCGCACCTTCGCCAACTGCTTGCCTAACTTGCCTCCGGGGTGCAATTCCGCGAAATCTTCGGCGCGAAAGCCCTTGCGCAGGCTCACCGCCACCGCCAGCGCATCGCCCAGCGCAAGCATCGCCGTCGTCGATGCCGTGGGCGCCAAATTCAGCCCGCAGGCCTCGCGCTCTACGCTGCAATCGAGCGCCACGTCACTGGCAGCGGCGAGCGTCGAGTGAAGATTGCAGCAGAAGCTGATGAGCGCATCGCCTTTGCGCTTGAGCGTAGCCAGCAGGCGCAGAATCTCCTCGGTTTCGCCAGAGACCGAGAGGGCGATGACCACGTCGCCGGGCATCAGCACGCCCAGATCGCCATGCACGGCCTCGGCCGGATGCAAGAAGAGCGCGGGCGAACCGGTGGAGCTGAGCGTGGCGGCGATCTTCTGCGCGATGATGCCGCTTTTGCCCATACCGGTGACCACGACGCGGCCGTTCGACTCGCCGCAGTGCAGGATCATCTCCACGGCGCGGGAAAACGGCTCGGCCATGGGTCCATCGAGGCGCGCCGCCAGGGCCTCAAGCGCGGCAGCCTCGGTGCGGACCAGCGCCGCCGGCTGGAACGGGTCGTCTTTCCCGGTGGGGCTCATTGGCATTTCATGCTAACAGCTTGGAAGCAAGCTTTCAGCTCTCAGTCCTCAGCTTTCAGCTCGATTCGCGTCTCGTAGAGGCTGGGGTTCGACCTTCCCGGCCTGCAAGAACGGCTGCGTATCGCACTTTTGCGCTCATCTGCTTCGGTGGACGGCCGCAATTGCCCCAGACCCTGACCCATGATCTCTGATCTCTGTTTTCCCCTCGTACAATAGAGTCATGAAGGCCTTCCCCTTGCGAAGGAACACACTGGTTCTAACTGTAGTTCTGCTCACTCTCACCATTTTTGCCTGGGCGGGGTGGGCCAACTGGGAGTATCGGCAGCAGGCCGCCGAAAAACTGCTGGCTGGAGCCGCGCAGGGCGAGCTGGTGCCGGAACCGGGCGGCGACACTTTCAAATATGTTTCGCCGCTGAACGGCAAGCCCGCGCCCGCCTTCGCGCTCCAGAACCTCAGTGGCAGCAAAGTCTCGCTCGCAAGTTACAAGGGCAAAGCCGTCATGATCAACTTCTGGGCCACATGGTGCGGTCCGTGCAAGGTGGAAACGCCGTGGATCGTCGAGTTGCGCAACAAGTATGCGGCGCAGGGCTTTGAGGTGCTGGGCGTCGACACCGAGGGCGACGACCTGGAGACGAGCGACAAGGCTGGATGGGCCAAGGCTGAGTCCAACGCCGGCAAGTTCGCCACCGAGATGAAGGTGCCGTACCCTGTCCTGCTGGATGGCGACAGCATCAGCCGCAACTATGGCGGCTTGGACGTCTTGCCCATGTCGTTCTTCGTCGATCGCAGCGGCAAAGTGGTGGCCGCCCAGGCGGGCCTGACCTCGGAGAGCGACATCGAGGCGAACATCAAGAAGGCGCTGGGAGATTAGTTAGCCGGCGAATGAGGAAGTTAGTGAGTTAGCAAGTCAGCGAGTAAGCGGAGTTAGCAAGTTCGCTAGTTGGAGCGCGTTTCAAAACTGGCGTTTTGTATCAGGGCACGACTTCAAAGCCTGCCCTGAGCGCAGTCGAAGGGCGCCGATAAAGACCCCAAATGAGTGCGGGCTTCAGCCCCTGAGGGAAATTCGGCGACCGAATCAAAAATATGGCTGGGGGACTGGAATCGATGGTTGTAATAATGAAGTCAGGCTGCACAGCAATCGCGGCGTTACTGCTCGGAGCGCTGGCGGCGCACGCGCAGGTCCTTCCCTCCGCCGCCGAGAACCGCACGCTCCTCAAAACGGATGCGGTTCAATATCTCTTTCCCGAGCAGGTGAGCGTTCCCGCGGGCAAGACGAGCCCGGTCACGCTGCACTTTCGCGTTGCGCAGGGACTGCACATCAACTCGCACACCCCCAGCGACGACTTCCTGATCCCGACGACGTTCTCTATCCCCGACGGCATGGGCGTGCGGCTCGATGCGGCCACCTACCCGCCCGGCACCATCATTTCGCTCGCCTTCGATCCCAAAACCAAGCTCAGCGTCTACACCGGCGAGTTCGACATTCAGGCACGCATCGTGGCTACGCCAGGCAACCGCCTTGTCCAGGGCAGGCTGCGCTACCAGGCCTGCGACCAGAACCAGTGCCTGCCGCCTAAGACGATCACTGTCCCGATCAATGTGATCGGCAAATAGGAAAGCCAGGGCCAGCGGACCGGCCGTTGTCAGCGTAGCCGGCTTGACCTCCGGTCATTGCGTCGAGCCGTTGTCGTCGGCGTGCAGAAACTGGTAGCTCACAAAAGCAAAGTGTGCGCCGTCGGGGGCCCAGTTGGGCACGTTGTCGCTGCCGGATCCGCCCACAATCTCGACCAGGTCGCGGATCTTCCCGTCGGCAGCGCTGAGAATACGCAAAGTGACGTCCTTGTTGGCCGGATGCCCTGTGACATCTTTGTCGTAGGAGAGGATCAGGATCGATTTTCCATCTGGCGAGGGATGCGGCGTCCAGTTCCGCTTCTCGTCGAAGGTCACCTGCTCGGGTTGGCTGCCATCGGGCCGCATGCGCCATATCTGCATGCCGCCCACGCGGTCGGAGTTGAAGTAAACCCACTTCCCATCGACCGAAAAATCCGGGTCGTCGCTGATGCCAGTGCCCGTGGTCAGCGCAGTCTCCGCTCCGCCGTCCGGCGAAATGGCATAGATGTTTCCCGAGCCGTGACTGGGCCGCGTAAACAGGATCGTCTTCCCGTCCGGCGACCAGCTATGAAAGTAGGAATCGGGATTCGCAGTCACCATGCGTGGCGCGCCGCCCGTTGCAGGCACGATATATACGCGCCGCCCGGGATGATCCGGCGTGGTGCAGGTGATAGCGAGCCATTTGTCGTCGGGCGAGAGGCCGTGGCTGCCGGTGCAGTCGCTGGCATTGCCGATATCGATTGCCGTGGCCTCGGCCAGCGAGCCGTCGCTTTCGGCCGCAGGCACGCTCCACAGCTTGCCTGCGCGGTTGAAGATCAGGGTCTTGCCATCGCGGCTCCAGTTGGGCGCTTCCATCCGTCCTTTGCCGGTCTGGATCACGAAGGCCATGCGCGCATTGTTGTCGATGGCGATGGTCTGGAGGGTGCTGTAGAGCGCCATGGGTGTCGATGTCGACGCAGGCGTCGCGGGAGCGCTGAGCGGCTGCTGCAACTCCACATGTGCGAAGGTGGCCTGTTCCACGGCGTCTTTGTTGTGCGCGCACACGCCCAGGCCGGCGTAGAATTCCCCGTCGAAGTGCAGCTTGATGGACGCTCCGGCCTGGTGCAGCGGCTCGCCGCCCATGCTGAGGAACAACGTAATGGTATCGCCTCGTTTTTCCAGTCGCAACCGCTGCGGCGCGCCGATGTTGAAGGCAATGTCCTGCGTGGTGTCGCCCTTGTTGCGCCGGTACTGGAGCGCCGTCTCGCCTGAGCCATGGATCGCCACGTCGGCGTACATCGCATCCTGGTCGAGCGACTGCCGGAACATCAGCAGCGCCTTGCGATGCGGGCTCGCGCCGGGGCCAGCGCCGGCCAGCTTCACATCGGCGGTCAGCGAAACGTCGCCGGAAACCTTCTTCCACACAAAGTGGAATCCATCCACGTTGACCCACAGATTTGCTCCCGCTGACCGAATGGTGTAGACGCCCGATGCCGCGTTGAAGGTCGCGACCCCCGGCGGCGCGACGCTGCCAACGTCGGACTGGTTCTCAAAGATGCCCAGCGAAGTCCCGGCTGTCTGCGCGGCCGCGATGCCCGATGCGATGACCGCAAACACCAGCGCGGAAATTACCGCAAGCGGTCCCACTAGTCTGTTGTTCCGATGCACGATGCGTATCTCCCTTGTCAACGGAATCACTCTACGGCAAGACGGCGGCTGTTCGCCAGCGAATGTCGAGATGTGCCCCAATCGCAATTTTGGGACCTGGGCTTTCGCCGACCTGCTGACTTGCTGACTCGTTAACTCGCTGTTAGTTCCCCGCCTTCTTCTCGATCTTCGCCCAGGTGTCTTTCAGCGCAAGCGTCCGATTGAAGACGAGCTTCTGTGGAGCCGAGTCGGGGTCGACGCAGAAGTAGCCCACGCGCTCGAATTGGAAACGGTCCTCGAGTTTCGCGTTGGCGAGAGACGGCTCAAGCTTGGCGCCGGTGAGAATTTCCTGCGAGTTGGGGTTGAGATTCGAGAGGAAGCTCTCGCCCTCCTCGAAGTTGCCGGGATCGGCCTTGGTGAAGAGCTTGTCGTAGAGGCGGATTTCGGCGGAAATCGCGTGTGCGGCCGACACCCAGTGCATGGTGGACTTCACCTTGCGGCCGTCGGGAGAGTTGCCGCCGCGGCTCGCCGGATCATAGGTGCAGTGCACCTCGACAATGTTATCGGCCGCGTCTTTCTCGACGCGCTGCGCGGTGACGAAGTAGGCATTGCGCAGACGGACCTCCTTGCCCGGCGAGAGGCGGTAGTACTTGGGCGGAGGAACCTCGCGAAAATCATCGTGCTCAATATAGAGCTCGCGCGAGAATGGCACCTGGCGAGTGCCGGCGGAGGGGTCTTCGGGATTGTTGGCGACCTCGACGAACTCTTCCTTATCGGCGGGGTAGTTATCGATGACCAGCTTGAGCGGATGAAGCACGGCCATGGCGCGGCGAGCGCGGCGGTTCAGGTCGTCGCGCTGGAAGTGCTCGAGCATCTCGATGTCGGTGCTGCCGTTGGTCCGCGAGGCGCCAATGGCTCCGCAAAAGGCGCGGATGGCTTCCGGAGTAAACCCGCGGCGCCGGATGCCGGTGAGCGTGGGCATGCGCGGATCGTCCCATCCGTTGACGCGCTTTTCCGTTACGAGCTGTAGGAGCTTGCGCTTGCTGAGCAGCGTGTACGTAAGGTTGAGCCGGTCAAATTCAATTTGCTGCGAGGGGAAGATGCCCAACTGCTCGATGTACCAGCGGTAGAGCGGCTGGTGATCGGCGAACTCGAGCGTGCACATGGAATGCGTGACGTGCTCAATCGAGTCCGACTGGCCGTGGGCGTAGTCGTACATGGGGTAGATGCACCACTCGTCGCCGGTGCGATGGTGCGTGGCATGAAGGATGCGGTACATCACCGGATCGCGCATATTGAGATTTGGTGACGCCATGTCGATCTTGGCCCTCAGCACGCGTCTGCCGTCGGGGAACTCGCCGGATTTCATGCGCACAAAAAGGTCCAGATTCTCCTCAATTGTCCGGTTGCGATAAGGGCTGTCCTTTCCCGGCTCGGTAAGCGTCCCGCGGTGCTGGCGGATCTCATCAGGGCTGAGGTCATCGACATAGGCCTTGCCGTTCTTGACGAGCTGCAAAGCCCACTCGTAAAGCTGGCCGAAATAGTCTGACGCGTAGCAAAGGCGCTCCCATTCGAAGCCCAGCCAGCGCACGTCGTTTAAGATGCCATCGACGTACTCCGTCTCTTCCTTCTCGGGATTGGTGTCGTCGAAGCGCAGGTTGGTTCTTCCCCCGAACTCATCCGCCAATCCGAAGTCGATGCAGATAGCCTTGGCGTGGCCAATGTGCAGGTAACCGTTGGGCTCGGGCGGAAAGCGCGTCTGGACGACCGCGTCGCCATACTTTTTGGCGCGCACATCCTCGGCAATCTGGTCGCGAAGAAAGTTCGAGAAAGTACGAGTGTCCTGGATTTCCGTATGTGAGTCAGTCATTCCTGCCAATCCTAAGTTCCTAGCGTTAATCTGCGACAATCGCTTGGCCAAAACGCAGCAGCCGCGCCCCGACGAGGAAGAACCAAAGCGTCACTCCCAACGCGTTCGCCATTACGAGCGGAAAGAAGCCCGTCAACGACAGTAGCCCGAACACCCCCGTAATCACCCCGGCCCAGGCGCTGGCCTTCCCGAATCGTGCCTTGATCATCACGATGCTCGCCAACAGGACGCCGAGCGATGGAATCGCGATGATGTAAAAGGTCAGCAGCGGCGTCGCATAAATCGAAGAGGCATATTCTGCCGCAGCCAGATAGGCGAGCCGATGCGCCTCGTCGGCGGCGTGGGAGTAGTTTTGGAAGAGCGGCAGTAGAGCAGCGTGATGCGTCCAGGTGACTGCCAGATCGAGAACCACAAACAGATGCAGGCAGGCTACGGACGCCAGCATGAGATTTCTTCCTGCCTTGCGCAAGGCGGTCCATAGCGCCCAGGTGACCGGCAAATAAAGCAGATCAGTGACTACCATAAGCCAGAGAATTACCCACCACGCCGTTGTCTTACCTGGCACGTAGCGGAACCAGGCCTCGCCAGTCACCGGCGGCGCGCCCACCCATGCGAAGAGCGGGATCGTCGCCACGTAGCCGATCGCCAAAAGCAGCGCCGCAATCCCGCCCCAGCGATAGCACTGTTTCTCTTCACAGGCATTCAAATCGTCCATGTCAATTCCCTATTGTTTCACCCGCAGAGGCTCTGCTCAAACGAGCGATTACAAGTTCTGTTCGGCTTGCCGCATGCGCTCGAGGCACACCTCGCGGCCGAGGACAACCATGGTTTCAAAAAGCGGCGGCGCGTTCTTGCGTCCGCAAACGGCGACCCGGATGGGCTGAAACATCGGCCCGGCCTTGAGGCCGAGTGAAGCCGCGGCTTCGCGCAAAGCTTTGTCGAGCGAATCGTGGTCGAACGGGGTTGCAGGCAAAACCTCCAGCGCTGTTTGCAAAACGCGCCGGGCGAGCGCGGCATCGCCCGTCGATTCTCCTTTTTTTAGGGGAATCAGCTCCGCCGGGTCGTACGGCGCAAGTTTGTCGACAAAGAAAAAATCCGCAGCCGAAACTGCATCGCGCAGCAGCTTGATGCGCTCGCGAATGAGCGGCGTGACCGCGAGGATCTTTTCCGGCGGTGCATGGAACCCGGCCTGCTCGAAAAAGGGCTGGAGCCGCTGACTGAGCTCGTCGACCGGCAGGGCGCGAATATGCTCGGCGTTGAGCCAGACCGCCTTCGCATCAAAAGGATCGTCGTCGGTAAAGTTGATGACCGCGTTGGCGCGATTGACGCCTTCAAGAGTGAACAGGTCACGAATCTCATCCAAAGCCAGAAACTCGCGGTCGTTTTTGGGCGACCAGCCCAGCAGGCAGAGAAAGTTGACGAAAGCCTGCGGCAGGAATCCGGCATCGCGATAGGTGGTGACGCTGACGACGGGGCCGTGGCGGCGCTTGGAGAGTTTGGCGCCATCGGGGGCGACGAGCAGGGGAAGATGCGCGAACTGGGGCGCCTGGGCGCCGAGACCCTCGAAGATAAGCAGGTGCTTGAAGGTGTTGGTCAGGTGATCCTGGCCGCGGATGATGTGGCTGATGCCGAGATCGGCGTCATCCACGCACGAGGCGAGATGATAGGTCGGCATGCCGTCGAACCCTGACCCCAACGACGAAGACCTGTCGTTGGGGGCCCCAGTTGACCGCAACAGGGCGAAGTCTTCCACCTCGTCGGCGAGCTTTTGCTGTGCGCCATAAACGCCATCGACAAAGTACAGCGTCCGGTCCTCGGCGCGCGGCACGCGATAGCGCAGTGCGAACGGCTCGCCCGCGGCAGCGCGGCGGTCACTTTCCTCCCGCGACAGCTCACGCATTCCAGGATTGCAGAGCCAGGCTCCCTGCGACGAAGAATGCTCTTCATCTGTCGCGTGGGCGGGGGTGAAGTCGCGATAGGCAAGGCCCTTGGCGAAGATGGACTCGGCCTGCCGGCGGTGCAGGTCGAGGCGTTCGGACTGTTTGTACTCTTCGTCCCAGTCGAGGCCCAGCCAGCGCAGTCCCTCAAAGATGGATTGGACGCTTGCCCCGGTGTTGCGCTCGACATCGGTGTCATCCAGGCGCAACACCATCGTCCCGTGGTTGTGGCGGGCGTAGAGCCAATTGAAGATAAACGTCCGCGCGCTGCCCACATGGAGGAAGCCGGTGGGCGAGGGCGCAAAGCGAACGCGCGGAGTGCTGGCGCCGGAGGAGTTGGGATCAGGCATCGTGTCGTTTCGTTTCTATTCACGATGCTATCGCACGGCTCCCTGCCTGACGGTGATCAATCCCTCATCGCTGAGGCGGAAGCGGCGGTTGCGGATACGGCGGCGGCGGATACCCCATTTGCGGAATGGGCATCACCTTCCACTGCGCAAAGGCCAGCACGTAGATCAGAATCAGATTGCCCATCGGGACGATGTTCAGGAGCGAAAGCCAGGGCGAGAAGCCGGCTTTCTTGCAAATGAACCAGAAGGGGATGATGATGATGGCGACGCAAACCAAAATGATCAGCGGCAGGATCGCCATCATCGCCACCATCATCTTCTGAATCTGGTCCGCGTCAGGCCCTTGTTGCAGAACGAATGCAAGATTGAACATAGGAACGCTCCAATGTGGAATTGGGTTCGCAGCCAAGGTACAGCCAAACCGATGAATCTGCAATAAAAATCGGCGAGGCTACGATTTCTGCCCTGGGATGGACTTCCATGGCGAAAAGCCCACGACATAGATTGTAATCAGATTCACCACAGGAACCAGGATCAACACTGAAAGTATGGGTGGAAAGCCGGCTTTCTTGAAGATCATCCAGAACGGCGGAAGAACCGCGAGGAAGAGAAGAGCAAACACACCCAAATTGATCAGCATCGGTCTCAGCGCGTTGTTCCGCGGCTGTTTGATGGAGAAGTTGACCCCGGCAGTCAGCATCGCCTTCACAAGATCATCGTGGTTGGCCGGAATCGTCGTATGAAACACCTCCCTCGGAGAAGCTTTCAGATGCCCCCTTAGGTCGTTGCCCCTGATCGTCGCATCCAGAACCTGACCGTTCTGGACCTTGGTGAAGAGGTCCGAGTAAGCGACTTCAGTCTCTTTTCCCATGGTTGCGCTTCTCTCGACCACGCTCCACAACAGCACGAGGCAGATAAGGACACAAACCCAGAAGATAACCATCCACGTAGCCAGCTTCGCCATGACTTTCCTTCCCGGAAGCAGGGCGGTTGAATCTGGCCGCCGATGCTGTTCCGCAGGCGCAAATCTCCAGCACGCCATCCTAGCACAGGAAATGAGCGCAGCGATGTAATCGCTCGAGCATACGCCTGAGCATGGCTGGCGCTTCGCCTAGGTGATGTCCTCAGTGTCGTAGACGGGCGTGATGGTGCGCTTCTTGGACACGCCGTGAACCGAGGTGAGCAGGTCGTCGACTACGTCCTCAAGCTGCCGCTGGCTTTCGATCACCGCTTCCATGCTCTTCAACTCTTCAGGCTCCTGCACGCGCTCCACCATGGCTACGGCATGGCACTGGGCTACGCGGTCCAGGTTCAGGCCCTCGGGAGTTTTGGCCTTGATGCTCACTTGATCGATGTCGACGCCGAGCAAATCGGCGATGCGGGCGCGCATTTCTCCGGCGATGGGCGCGATCTTGGGCGCGGCCAGGATCAGGGTCGTGTCCACGTTGACGATGCGGTACCCAGCGTGCTGCAACTCCTCCAGTGCCAGATTGAGAAAGATGGCGGAATCGGCGTCCTTCCAGCGGGGGTCGCCGGGGGGGAAGAAACTGCCGATGTCGCCGGCAGCCACGGCGCCCAGCAGCGCGTCGGTGATGGCATGCAACAGCACGTCGCCGTCAGAGTGGCCGGCCAGACCCTCGGGATGGTCGAGCGTCATGCCGCCGAGGCGCAGCGGCACGCCGGAGTGGAATTCGTGCGAGTCATAGCCAAATCCGATTCGTGTGTCCATCGTTCGCTTTGGTCTCCGTGCCTGCTCTCTTAGCCGCCGGTACTTGCGATCTTAATGCCTCTTTCAACGAATGTGGTATCCAGGATTCTTCCTATTTGGAATTTATTACTCCGTTTCGATCGTCGCCCAGGCGAACCAATTGCTAACCGCTACTCGAGCTTCCCTGAGCACGCGCCATTTCGGTTCACTTGCCAATCGAATACGTGCCAATACATTCCATGTCGCCAGTGCCATCTGCATGGACCATACCGGAGCAGGTACCGTCACCCTTGATGGATTTGTATCTTCCGGTACCACTTTCAATCTCCCATCTTTGCCAGAAAGGCTTTGTAGTGTCTGTTGAGAAGGATCCTTCAAAGGAGTAGTACGCCTTGTCTCCATTTTTCATTGTCACATTCATGCGGCCATGTACGCTCACGGATCCATCCTGCATTTCCTGGAACTCTGTATAGTCACTGTTGTCTTCCGGGAAGTTTGCATCGCTTGCCGTCGACTTGCAGCTGACTTGGAAGATCGTATAGGTGTGGTTCGGCGCGTCGCCCACAGCGACGGAGTAGAAGACCGACGGTTTCTGGCAGGACCACTTTGTATCGACCCGGTTCTGAGCCAATGCTGTCGATGGAAACATGAGCAAAGCACTTGCAACCCAAACGATCTGCCTCATCCAGATTCTTCCTTGTAACCCGGATTAATGACTCGCCTGCAGCGATTCTCCCTCAGCGGGTTCGTTGCCGCAGATAGAACTCGGCCAGATCCAGGTCGCCCGGCTGCGTAATCTTCAGATTAACCTGAGAACCGTGCACCACGGCTACCGGAATTCCTGCGCGCTCAACCAGCGAGGCCTCGTCGGTGCCCACAAATCCGTCCGCAGTGGCCTCGGAAAAGGCGCGCTGCAGCAGTCCATAGCGGAACCCCTGCGGCGTCTGCGCCTGCACGACAAATTCGCGCGGGATGGTCGCGGTGATGAGTGCTCCGTGGGCGGTGCGCTCCACCTGCTTGATGGTGTCTGTGGCGGGCAGCCCCACGATTGCGGCGCCGTACTCGGCTACCGCGTCGATGGTACGCTCGATGGTGGCCGCGTCAATCAGGGGGCGCACGGCGTCGTGCACCAGCACGATGTCGTCGGGCTGGGCAGGCAGCGCGCTGAGCGCGTTCGCCACCGATTCCTGGCGCTTGTCGCCGCCCTCGACCACGTGGACGCGCCCGGCAAAGCCGTACTCGGCCACCTGGGCCTCGGCGCGCTCCATTTCGGGCTTGCGTACGGCAACGTACATCGCCGTCACCCGAGGCGCCGCGGCAAAGGCGCGCAACGAATGAATGAGGATGGGAATACCGTCCAGCGCGAGAAACTGTTTGGGCTGCGGGCCGGCCATCCGAGTGCTGAGGCCCGCGGCAGGAAGAATCACAAAGACTTGCATGACTCGTGGAGTATAGCACCGCGCAAGCTTCCAGCTTTCAGCCGTCAACCGTCAGCTTTCGTCTCTCGACTTTCCCGGCGCAAGCCGCACGGATGCCGCCCCATCGCGAGCTCGAGCTGGTGAGCACTGGCAAGCCCAGGCTGATAGCTGAAGGCTGAAAGCTGACGGCTCGTCTGCCGCGCTATGATCCTCTCGTGCGTCATCCGCCAAAGTCGAAGGTGGCCCCCGGCCTGCAGCTTGATCTCATGCTGCTCAAGCCCGGCTTGCGCCTGGCCGTGGCGCTCTCGGGCGGCGCGGACTCAGTAGCGCTGCTGCGCATTCTCGCCGGACGGAGCGGAGAGCTCGGACTGGCGCTCCACGCCGCTCATCTGCACCACGGTCTGCGCGGAACCGAGGCCGACGGCGACCTGGCCTTTTGCCGGGAACTGGCGGCGAAGCTAGGCCTACCCTTTCACGAGGAGCGCGTGGACACCGCTCGAGAAGCGCGGGCCGACCCCAATTCGGGCAAAGCAGCCGAGACCATCGAAGAAGCGGCACGGCGGCTGCGTTACGCATGGTTCCGGCAACTGATGGCTACAGGCGAAATTGACGCAGTCGCCACCGCGCATACCCTCGACGACCAGGCCGAAACGGTTCTGGCCAAGTTCCTGCGCGGGGCGTGGACTGAGGGTTTATCTGGTATTCATCCAAAACTCGAAAGCCCGGAGGGCCCCATTCTGCGCCCGTTGCTGGCCGCGACACACGCCGAAGTCGAGGCCTACCTGCGCGAGCTCGGCCAGGATTGGCGCGAGGACACGTCGAATCGCAACCTGACCTATACCCGCAACCGCATCCGGCACGAACTGCTGCCGCTGCTGGAGGGCTGGAATCCGCGGCTTCGCGAGCACCTGGCGCAAATGGCTGCGTTGGCCCGCGACGAGGAAGCATCGTGGCAGGCTGAGCTGGCCCGGCTGGCCCCTCAATTGCTGCTGCCGGGGCGTCCGGCGCGGGGAGGCGGCCGTGCCGCTGGCGAGGGGCTTGGCGCGGGGTTGGCCATCGAGGTAAACCGGCTGGCCGCACTTGCGCCAGCGCTGCAAAGGCGGCTCTTAAGATACGCATTTGCTCAGTTCGGCGCCGCCGTCGACTTTGCTGCAACCGAAGCCGTGCGGTCGCTGGCTCTTGCCGGTCGGGCCGGACAAAAGCTGGCGTTGCCGCAGGGTTTATGCGCTGAAAGGACCGCCCGCGAGCTGAGGCTGTCGACTGACCTCGGACCTGCTCCAAAAGGTGAAAGCACGGGAGTGCCCACCGAGTACAGTGTGTCGATTCCCGGCGAAATCGAAGCACCGGCCTTCGGGCTCCGCTTCCGTGTAGAGGTTCCTAACCCCTCAGAGGCAAACGGGAGCGCGAATGACCGCAATGACCTCCTGGGCAAGGCGGCCACGATGCGGAACTGGAAGCCTGGAGACCGGGTCAGGCTCCGTTACTCCAGCGGACCGCGCAAGGTGAAGGAAGTACTGGAACGTCTGCGGGTTACGGGAACTGAACGGGCGGTCTGGCCGCTCCTGGAGGTCGACGGGCGAATCGTATGGATGCGAGGCGTGGAACTGGAGCGGGAGCCGGGCCTTGTCATTCAGGTGGCTTTTGGCGAGGAACACGGCATGGACTCGCCACCACAGGCAAGAGCCAAACTCCCGTGACGCGCCGGATTCTGCCTCTTTCGTAACCGCCGAGAACCTCCAACTTTCACCGCCCGGGGAGTACAATCGGGATACTGCTCCTCGGGCGGCGAGGTAGGAGTGTCCGTCAGGGGCAATGTTTAACTTTTGCCACTTTCCGGGGCGCGCGGCCGTCTAAAAGAGTGGCGTTCGGCCAGGGACCATCGGCGCAAGGCGCGGGAGTTGCTCGCCCTTCGCCGCGAAAAGGAGAAGTTGGTGAACTCGAGCGTTAAAACGATCATGTTCTGGGTCTTCATCCTCATCTGCCTCGTGCTGTTGTGGGGTGTGGTGGAGAAGGGCGCAAGCATGGGTAAAGAGCCGGAGTACTCCTACTCCGACGTCTACGACAAGGTGGTCAACAATCAGTTGCAGGATGCCACCATCCAGGGAGACGAACTGCACGGTCACCTGAAGAGTTCGCCGAAGGATCAGTTCCACACCACTCTGCCCACCAACTACGAAGACCTGTTGAAGGCGATGATCGCCGCCAAGGTCAACTTCTCCATCAAGGAACCGCAGAACAACATCCTGATTCCCATTCTGATCAATGCGGGCCCGTTCGTGCTGCTGATCGCCGTGTGGTTTTTCATGCTGCGGCAGATGCAGTCGGGCGGCAACAAGGCTTTGTCGTTCGGCAAGAGCCGCGCGCGCCTGCTCTCCATGCAGCAGAAGAAAGTCACGTTCAAGGATGTGGCTGGCGTGGATGAGGCCAAGGAAGAGCTGAAGGAGATCATCGAGTACCTGCGCGAGCCGCAGAAGTTTCAAAAGCTGGGCGGGCGCATTCCAAAGGGCGTGCTGCTCGTCGGGCCTCCGGGAACCGGCAAGACGCTTCTGGCGCGTGCCGTGGCCGGCGAGGCCAACGTTCCCTTCTTCTCTATCTCCGGCTCGGATTTCGTGGAGATGTTTGTGGGCGTGGGCGCCAGCCGCGTGCGCGACCTGTTCGAGCAGGGCAAGAAGAACGCTCCCTGCATCATCTTTATCGACGAGATCGACGCCGTCGGCCGGCATCGCGGCGCAGGCCTGGGCGGCGGGCACGATGAGCGCGAGCAGACCCTGAACCAGTTGCTCGTCGAGATGGACGGCTTCGAGTCAAACGACGGTGTGATCCTGGTGGCCGCTACCAACCGGCCCGATGTGCTCGACCCCGCGTTGCTGCGGCCCGGCCGCTTCGACCGGCGCGTGGTGGTCGGCCTGCCCGACATTCGCGGGCGCGAGGAAGTCCTCAAGGTTCACATCAAGAAGGTTCCCGTGTCCGACGACACGAATCTAAACGTACTCGCCCGCGGAACGCCGGGCTTCAGTGGCGCGGATCTCGCCAACATGGTGAACGAAGCGGCGCTGAATGCGGCGCGCCTGAACCGCAAGCAAGTGACGATGTACGACTTTGAGCTGGCCAAGGACAAGGTGCTGATGGGCGCCGAGCGCAAGTCGATGATCCTGAGCGACGAGGAGAAGCGCGTCACCGCTTATCACGAGGCTGGCCACGCGCTGGTTTCGCTCAAGAGCGAGCACTCCGACCCGGTGCACAAAGTCACCATCATTCCCCGCGGCATGGCGCTGGGCGTCACGGTTCATTTGCCCGACGACCGGCACAACTACACGCGCGAGTATCTGGAAACACGGCTGGCCATGCTCTACGGCGGCCGCGTGGCCGAGGAGATCTTCCTCAACCAGATGTCGACGGGCGCCGGCAACGACATTGAGCGAGCCACGGAGCTGGCGCGCGCCATGGTCTGCGAGTACGGCATGAGCCGCCTGGGACCGCTCACCTTTGGCAAAAAGGAAGAGCAGATCTTCCTGGGTCGCGAGATTGCGCAGCATCGCGACTTCAGCGAGGAGACGGCGCGCCAGATCGACCTCGAAGTCCGCCGCTTGATCGACGAGGCCTACCAGTCGGCGCATAACATTGTGGAAAACAACGCGGACGCTATGCACCGCATCGCCGCCGCTCTATTGGAGCGCGAGACGATCGACGCCGACGAGCTGAAGCTGCTGCTTGAGGGCAAGACACTGCCTCAGATGCGGTCCTCTCTGGCCGGAGGGGGCGATTCCGACGGTAGCCAGCAGCAGGTTCTCAAGCCGGAGACCCGCGGCCCAGGCAGCGGCCTTCCCGAAGGCTCGCCTTCGCCGGCATAAGAGACAGCTAACGGTGAACAGAAAAGGGTTGCTCTTCGGAGCAGCCCTTTTTGCGTTCGGGAATCACATTTGCCCTGCAAGCACGGCGCGGATGCCGGCCAGCGTCACCATCAACGTCATCGGCTCTCGCGGGCTTGGATCGAAGCCAAGCGCAATATAGAAGCTCCTCGCCTCCTCCGAGATCGCCTGAACAACGATTCCTCGAATCCCAATGACGTCCGCGGCGTGGGCCACGCGGTGCGCGGCATCGCGGAACATTCCGCGTCCAATCCCCTTTCCCTGCCAAGAACGATCCACTGCCAGACGCGCAAGCACCGCCACTGGAATCGGGTCGGGCATGTTGCGCCGGAATCTGCCGGGAGCGCTTCCTACGGTAATCGCACCCGAAGCCAGCGCGTAATAGCCGATCGCGAGATCGCCTTCGCAAACCACGTAGGTGCGCGAAACGCCGCTCGCCTGATTGGCCCGGGCCCGCCGCCGCAACCAATCGTCCAGCGAGTCCTCTCCGCAAGAGAAGCTCTCGAGACGATGGTGTTCCGCGAGAGGCTCAGGCGGCCGAAGCCCGGTTACTTCTCCCATGGCGCGATCGTTTTGAGAGACCGCCGCAGACGGGTATTGGGCTGCGGCGGCGCATCCAGGCGCGCCAGAAACCTGGCATAAGTTCTCGCGTCGACCGCGAAGATTGTGCGGTCTAGGAGCGTTTCTTCGGCCGCGCGGCGGGCGGCGCTGAGCACAAAGTCGGTTCGGTTTCTGCCGGACACACCTGCAGCCCGATCGATCAGCACGCGAAGTTCCGGCTTGATCCTCAGGTTCAGTGTGTCGCGCTTTTCTCTCGGCTGCTGAACGCCTGGCATGGCGAATCCTCCAACGGAAAAACAAATATATCAGTACGTAATGACTTTGTCATTACGTGCTCTTCCGGCCTGCACCTTGGAGCAGCCCTCTTGTGTTGGTCTTTAGGCTGAATTTCAGGAAATTGGCGTATCCTTGACGGTCATGATCATGGCCCGCAATAAGATCGTCCTGGTGGCAAGCCTGTTCGCTTCTCTTGCAATACTCTGCTTTGTTGCCTGGATAGGTTTCCGATATATGGAGACGAAATCGAGTGCCTGCGAATGCGAAGACCCTGTAGACAATGACCGGTTCGCGGTCCTGAATCCCTTCCGAGATAGGACACCGGAAAGGGTCGCAATTGAGGTCATGCAGGCATTTCAATCCGGGAGGTGCCCGCCGTTCGCTTTGCCACAGGACTATTGCAAGAATGAGAAGCTCGACAAGATCGCTTCCTGGAAGCTGACGGGGAGAGAAGCAAGACAGGACACCGTCACAATTCGCTTCTGGGTCACTCGAACTAGGCAGGACGGTGTCAATTTCGGCGATCCCTTCTGGGTGACTCTTCAACATCAGGGCCAGTCGTGGAATGTGACGAACATTGATACGTATTTCTGAGTGGCTCGCACGGAGGCAGGGTGCCCGAGATCACGTTTCTGAAACCCGGGAGACTGCAAATCTCAATCGGCCTCTGTTCACCGTCCACTGCTCACTGCCCACTGCCCATTGCCGACTGTATAATTCTGGGCGCAGTCTTCATTGCCGCTCGCTTGTGAATTTAGCCTGAGAGTGCGGACGGCTTCCTGGGTTCCCATCAAAGTATTAAGAGGAGCACCCCGCATGAACGCCGTCCTACGCCGCTTCTTGATTCTGCCGTTGCCGCTTGTCCTTCTCGTCTCCGCGCTCGCTACGCTCGCGCACGCCGCGCCAGTGCTGATGATTTCGATCGACGGCCTCAAGCCCGAGTACATTACGCAAGCTGATGCGCACGGAATGAAGCTGCCCTACCTCCGCACGCTCCTTGCCAATGGGACCTACGCTGATGGTGTGGTGGGCATCTGGCCCACCATCACCTATCCCAGCCACACCACGCTGCTGACCGGCGTGTGGCCCGCCGAGCATGGCATCACAAACAACCATCAGTTCGATCCCGAGCAGCGCTATGGCAGCGCCTGGAACTGGTATGCGGCGCAGATCCACGTGCCCACGCTGTGGCAGGTCGCGCACCGCGCCGGGCTGCGCACGGCCAGCGTCGGCTGGCCGGTCAGCGTCGGCGCCACGGACGTCGATTGGCTGATTCCGGAGTACTGGCGTAGCGCGGACCCCTCGGATGCGTCGAATCCGGAGGACCGGCTGCTGATGGCGGCGCTGGCGCGGCCTGATTCGCTGATCCAAGAACTGGAGCCGGAGGCCGGCCCGTACATGAATGGCAACGACACCAGCATCGGCGGCGATTTGGTGAAGACTCGCTATGCGCTGGAGATTCTGCGCCGGTACAAGCCCGCATTCATGACTCTGCATCTGAGCTCGCTGGACGATGCGCAGCACGCGCGCGGGCCATTCAGCGCGCGGGCCAGCGAGACCCTGGAAGCGATTGACGGCATGGTGGCGCGGCTGGCGCGGCAGGAGTTCGCCAACAATCCCTCGGCGGTGCTGGTCATCGTCTCCGACCACGGTTTCATGAACATTTCGCAATACGTCAACCTTACGATCCCGTTTTTGCAGGCAGGGCTGATCCAGGCTATGGTGGATCCGGCGACCAATGCTCCGGTGGTCAGCTCATGGAAGGCCGAACCATGGATGGCCGGTGGAATGGCCGCGATCATGCTGCACGACGCGAACGATCATGCAGCGGAGCAGCAAGTGAAGGCGATGCTTGACGGCCTTGCTGCGGACCCCGAGAACGGGATTGCCGAGATTCTCGATCGCGACGCGATCAAAAAGCGCGGCGCGTTTCCCGATGCGGCATTTCTGGTGGTGCTGAAACCCGGCTACTATATGGGCTCGGCGATCAGTGGCAGCCTGGTGACGCCGGTTCCCGGCACGCGCGGCTCGCATGGGTTTTCGCCCGAGTATCCGGAGATGCGCGCGTCGTTCTTTGCCCTGGGAGCCGGGATCGCGCACCATCGCGATCTCGGCGTGGTGGATATGCGCCAGATTGCGCCGACCGTGGCCAGGATTCTGCGTGCGCCTATGCCCACGGCAAAGGCAACGCCGCTTCACGTCGCGCCGTAAGAGCGTGGCGCCCATCCCCCGCGGGCCAGTATAGGCCTAACGGCTCAAGCCTTCTTTGTTCCCCTGTTCCCTGTCTTCAAAAGATTTTGTAGCTGATTCCCACGCTGCCGCCGTAGGGCCAGAGTGTCGGATTCACGCGCCACGACTGATACTCGAAATCGAAGGCACGCAGCGTGAACCGCCGGGTCAACCGGTAATCCACGCCGCCGCCGTAGGCCAGAACCATCGTGTTGCCGGTCAGGAAGCTGCCGCTGCCCAAGCCGAACAGGAACTTGCCATAAGGCGTTACACGGTGGAAGGTGGCAATGGGAACGCGCGGACCGATCAGGTAGGTGTTCTCATCGATTCCCAGATACTCGTTGAAGTGCATCCAGCGGCCTTCCGCCTCAACCTGAAACCAGCGGCTGAAGCGCGCATCCACATAGGCGCCCGCGCCATAGAGCCGGTTGGGACTGGTTTGCGCGACGCCCTCGTCCGCGTAATCGGGCTGATACATCGAGCCCAGTCCGCCGGCGGACAAAGTAAATCTGCTCGAGGTGGCCGCAGGCACAACTTGAGCATTGGCGGAAACGATTGCGAAGGAAGATACGACGCAGAAAAATGCCAGAATCGATCGCTTCATGAACACAACGCACATCCACTTCCGGCGAGTCGTTGTTTCGGTGGGGAATACCAATCGGACTCACGCTGCGAGCCGGTTTTGAGCGCGCTGCTTCGTCCCGGCGCGCCGTGTCCAGTCTCGGCGGGAGTAATTCTATATTATGGTTGCGGGTTTTGCGCCGCCGATGGTTGCTGTCCCGCCCCGGGCGCACTGCCACCCCCTGGTTGCTGGTCTGCCGGAGCAGCGGCGCTGGTTCCAGGTTGAGCCGGTGGCGGCGTCGGCTGAGCATTCTCGGGCGCGGCGGCCGGCTGGTCGCTGGCTGGCTGTGCGGCGGGGGCAGCGGTAGCCGGCGGCGTCACGTTGGCGGCTTCGTAGCGTTGCAGCTTGTAGAAGATCGGCGTGACCTCGAAGGGCATCTTGTCGCGGGCGTTCATGGGCGCATACCGCTTGGCGTTGAGCATGTGCACCTTGTCGTCCCACGGATCAGTCTTGAGCCAGCTCCCCAGAGGCAGCGCAGCCGTTTGCGCAAGGTCGTCCCAGTTCAGCTTGGGAGCCATGTGTTCCACGCCGGCCATCCACGGCGTGCCATCGGGCTTCAGGAGCGAATCGCCCAGCTTGGGTGTGTTCAGCGCCTTGAGGACTTTGGCCCGGTCCTCCAATTGCTCGTAATACAGGCCCGCGTTCGCCAGTTTGTCCTTGTACATCGAATTCTGGAGATACTCCATTGCCTTCTTGGCGGCGGTGCCGTTGTCCACGTCGGTGTGGTTCATGTTAATACGTTGGAAGGTCGTCTCGTCTGGGAAGAGCAGACGATCGTTGAAGGCGTACCGGGTATCGATGTGGTGACCCAGAGCGATATGGGCCAGCTCCATGGAAATCACTGAGGCAATCGCTTCCTCGCTGGCCAGGCTGTCGATGAGCCCCTTGCTGATGAGGATGGTGTTGCCCACGGTCGTGGCTTCAACGGTGTCGGTGAGCAGAACGCGGCAGTGGATCTGGTCAGTGAAGGCCAGGTTGTTGGGTACTACAAGGTTGATCACGATCTGGCCCAGGACCTTGTCTTCATAGCCGCCCGCATCCAGCGGCGCCACCAGGCCCGCTTCCACCAGGCGGTCAATCACGTTGTTCTCGGCCTGCGTAATCCACATGCGCGAAGCTTGCAGCGGACCAACATCCTGCGAGTCTTCGCTCTTGTCCACTGCTTCGTCCACCTTCACGCTCACGTTCTCGCTCTCGCGCGTGGGCAGCTTGAGCGAGTAGCCCCAGAAGTGCGTCTCCGCCTTCAGACCGACGGATTTGCTGGCCTCAGTGCGCTGCGTCTCCTCGACGTACACGGCCACGGGCAGCCAGATCCCCGGCTGCACATTCATGCGCCAGCTGTCGAAGTGGAAGTAGTACTTGGAAGCGTCCTCGGAGGTGGGTCCGGTGTAGGTGCCGTTGAAGCGCACCACGTTGCCGCCCTCATCCTCGATCCAGATGCGCCCGTAGAAGCGGCCTATGCCTTTCACGTCCGCCCTGGGATGCGCGTCGAAGACCCAGGTACGCACCGAGCCCAGAAACTCGCGCCGCACAAAGCTGAAGACGTAGTGCTGCTGGTCGAAGCCCGACGGGTCAATGAACATCATCTGCATAAACCCGTTCGGATTGTAGGTAAACTTCTCCAGCCCCAGCGCCTTGCTCAGTCCTGTCATGGCCGCCAGCGAACCCTTGAAGAAGCCGTGCTTGGCCTCCCCCTTGGGCTGGTAGCCCTTGTCGAAGAAGCCTTTGCCGAAGTCCACACGGCTGAGCATGTATTGGTCGTCCACCGGCACTTCGTAGAGCTTTACGTCTGGCCGCGTGTCCTGGATGTAGGTCTCCACCAGCGGCGTGCGCAGTTGGATGTTTTTGATGAGCACCTTTTCCTGAGCGATGGCTCTTTGTACCAATGCGGCCTGCTCGACGGTGAGTTGGCGTGCCTGTTCGTACTTTGGTTGCTTCCTCGCGTACGCGCAGGTCACACCCATGGTCAAAATCAGGAAGGTTAGGGGGATCTTCCGAAACGTCATGTGCGACTCCTAATTCAGCTCTTTCTGGCTTTCCTCTCGTCCTTCGCGCCTTTTCGCGCGCGGTGTCGAGTCTCGGCCACATGCATCCTTACCAAGGTGATGCTACGCCATTTGGAAGGTAATGGTAATCCTGGTAGTTACGTCCACCGGCCTGCCATTGCTGGTCGCTGGACGGAATCGAATCTGTTGCGCCACGCGCTCGGCTTCTTCGTCCAGTCCGTGGCCTAATCCCCGGATTACGCCGCGCACGACGACTTGACCGTTGGCCAGAAACGTCACGCTCAGGACGACATCGCCCTGGACGCGCAACTGCCTTGCTTCGCTCGTGTACTGCACGGGAGGCTTGGAAAGAACTTCAACCTCGGTCGACCGAACGGGCTCGGCGGTCACCATCGGCGCCGCTGCCACGGCGGTCATGGCCGGAATTCCCGCGGAGGCCACCTTGCCATAACTCCCGGACGTCCTGGGGCCGCTGCCCGTCGCGCCGGGAATGCCGGCGGAACCAACCTTGCCTACAACGCCGGCGCTGGAGCCAAACTTCGTGCCATTCCCGATGCCGGTCGAGCCCACGATTCCATGCGGCGCGATGGCCGGGCCCTGCATTCCGCCGTAGGGATTCCCAATGGCGGCCACAGTGGCCGGGCGAGTGGCATTGGGATTGGGAGTGACTCCGAAGGTTTGACCCAGATGCACAGGGGCCGTTGACGGCCTGACCTGGGGGTTTTGTGCGGGCATCGCGGCTGCAGTCAGGGCTGCCTTGGGTTGGGGAGCCAGAATCACGGTTTGCGGTTTGGGCTGCACCGGCAGGTTCACCTTGGCTTCCATTTGAATGGGCTTCGGCTCCGGCTTCGGCTTGGGCATTTCAATCTGGCGAGGCTGGAGCTCCACCTTTGGCGGTTGAGGCGGAGGGGGCAACTCCTGCGGCGGCGGTTCCTTGATCTTCACTGGAGGCGGCGGATTGTTGGGAATGACCAACTCCGTCATCTCGTAGTGCTGTTGAAGCACATGCCGGGCCGTCATGCCGACGATCAGGGCTGTGGCCAGAATGGCCAGGTTGATGCTCCAGCTCATGAGAAATGCAATTGGCCGGCCCTCGGGCTCGGGCAACAAGCCGAAATTGGTGTGTCCGGGAGAATATGTTGTCGGCATATCTATCGTCCTCGTTTGCGGCCACCGCAGTGGGGAAGGCCACCCAGTTCAGAATTTCATCTTCAGACAAGGCAATCTGTTTCAAAAGACACGTTGCAGCGTCATTTCACCTCTTCTGCTTACGACGCTTGATTCAGCCCAAACTGCTTACGCCATCTTGCCGGCATGAGGAAAATTCGACCCTGTCGCCGATCGAGTTTCCTCTTGAGTGCCGCCCAGCTCTCTCGACGGCCCCGTTGTCCCAATGGCTGCCTCTTACCCCCATCGCATTCAAACCCAGATTCCACGCCGATGAATGGGGATAATCGTTACCATTATACGGAGCGGGCGGTTACTTGGAGATCACACAAACTATGTATCGGCAGCCACAATCGGCCCATCATGCTGTATGAAGCATCGTTGCACCGACTGGTTGGCCTGCCCTCGGACACAAAGTCCCTCCCGATGAAATTCAAGGCAACCAAGAGGGATCAGCCGCAGACTCTGCGGTGGGACGTGTGCTACCGGGGCGGCGGATGATGACGCGGGGTCGCCTGCTTCCTCGGCAGCTTTGCAGCGTATTCTGTCGGCGCCCGCCATTGCGATTTCCAGCGGGTGGATCGACTGCCTTGCGGCCAAATCGCCGCCAAGCCAACGCTGCTCCTATAGACTCATAGGGTAGCGCAAACTGGTTCGGAGAGTATAGACCCCTCGTGAAGATTTTAGTTACCGGCGGAACGGGATATATTGGCGGTACGGTTGCGGAACTGTTAACAGAAAAGGGACATACAGCCGTTGTCTTCGACAACTTCAGCCACAGCCGACGCGACCTGGCCCCGGCTGGAGTAGAGCTGATCGAGGGGGAGTTGGCCGACCGGCAGGGCCTCGAAGCCATCTTCGAAACCGCCCGCAGCCAAGGCCAGCCCTTCGACGCCGTTCTCCACTTTGCCGCGCTCATTGAGGCCGGTGAGTCCATGTTGCGTCCCGAACTCTTCTTCCGCAACAACACCGCTTCCACCTTGTCGCTGCTGGAGGCGATGCTGGCCTGCGGTCCCAGACGTTTCGTCTTTTCTTCCACTGCGGCGGTCTACGGTGAGCCGGAATCCATTCCGATTCAAGAAGATGCCCATCTCGCCCCGGCCAATCCCTACGGCCAATCCAAGCTTCTCGTCGAACAGATGTTGGCTTGGTTCAACCGCATTCACGGCTTGCGTTACGCCTCACTGCGCTACTTCAATGTCGCCGGAGCGCCCGATGGCCCGGGAGGCGTAACCCGAGGCGAAGCGCACATTCCCGAGACTCACCTGATTCCGCTGATTCTCGACGTTGCGCTCGGACGCCGCCCCTCAGTCCGCATCTTCGGCGACGACTACCCCACGCCTGACGGCACCTGCATCCGTGACTATATCCACGTCTCCGACCTGGCCGACGCGCACCTGCTGGCGCTCTCTGCGCTCGATGCCGCGCCCGAAAGAAAGGGCCCGCTCATCTATAACCTTGGTAACGGGCAGGGTTTCAGTGTGCGGGACGTGATTGAGTCGGCGCGCCGCGTCACCGGTCATCCCATTCCTGCGGAAGTCCATCCCAGGCGGCACGGCGACCCTGCCGTCCTAGTCGCCAGCTCCAGGAAAGCCGTCCGCGAGCTCGGCTGGAAACCGCGCTACACCCAACTTGATGAGATTCTGCGCACCGCGTGGCTCTGGCACCAGAAGCGCTATCGCGCCGAGTCGTAGAGTCACTGAGGAGTTCGGATGCAGCGCATCTATTTGCTATCGACAGGTGGAACCATTGAGAAGGTCTACTCCGAGCAGAGCGGCGCGGTGGAGAACCGCGCGGCAAAGCTCGATCGCTATCTGCGTGCTCTCCGCCTGCCCGACGCCGATATCCGCACCATGCAACTCATGAACAAAGACAGCCTGGAGATGACAGACGTGGATCGAGCCGAGGTCAGGGACCGAATTGCCGAACTTCTTTCCGAAGGCGCTCCCATCGTGATCTCTCACGGCACCGACACCATGGTTGAGACCGGGCTGTTTCTTGAAAAGGCATTCCCCAATCTCAAGGCGCCAATTATTTTGACCGGCGCCATGACGCCCCTGGGCTTTGAGGGCAGCGACGGTCTGCAAAACCTCACCGAGAGCCTGTTTGCCGCGCGGTTGCTCTCGCCCGGCGTCTTCGTCGTCATGCACGGACAGGTCTTTCCCGTCGCCAAGGTGCACAAGGAAAAAGACAAAGCGACGTTCGTCTGGAAATAGGTGCAGCCCAGCCAGCGGAATCATGCAACCGCAGGGCTCCTTCATTGATCCAATCCATTGGAAAGGCGCGGATCGGCGCATGAGGTCCTTCCCCGATGGTCAACAGGACGCATAAAGGCTTCTTCCAGGCGTTTCTTGATTTCTTCATTCTGTTCAGCGGCATCTCCACGGCTTCAAATCTGGCCCGCACGCAGGGCCGCGCACTTCTCACGCGCGGCATCTTTCTGTTCCGAGGCAAATGAAATTTCTGCTCGCCCGTTGCCTTTGCGATCTGATCTCTGTTCTCTGTAGAATCTTTCCATGCCGATCACGCGCCAGCAGGCCCTCGATTACTTCCATTCCCCCGACCTGATCGGACTGGGATTCGAGGCCGACGCTGTGCGCCGCCGCCTGCACCCCGAGGGCGTAGTCACCTACATCATCGATCGCAACATCAACTACACCAACTTCTGCACCGAGTACTGCACCTTCTGCGCCTTCTACCGTCCACTGCCCCGCGCCGGCAAGCCCGATCCGCGCGCGGACGAAGGCTACATTCTCGACTTCGAGACGATCTACCAGAAAATCGCCGAGACCGTCGAGATGGGCGGCACCGGAGTGCTGATGCAGGGCGGCATTCACCCCGATCTCAAGATCGACTGGTTCGAGCGCCTCTTCCACGGCATCAAGCAGCGGTTTCCGCAGATCTGGCTGCACTGTCTCTCGGCCTCCGAGGTGCTCGCCATCGCCGAATACTCCTCGCTCGACCTCCGCACCACCATCGCCCGCCTCCGCGACGCGGGCCTGGATTCCATTCCCGGCGGCGGCGCCGAGATTCTCGACGACGAAGTTCGCCATCGTATCGCGCGCCTCAAGTGCGACACCAACGACTGGGTCGCCGTGCACCGAACCGCGCATCAGCTCGGCATGCGCACCACGGCGACCATGATGTTCGGCGTGGGCGAAAGCTACGACCATCGCATCAACCACTTTGAAGTTGTGCGCCGCCTGCAGGAAGAGACCGGCGGATTCACGGCCTTCATCCCGTGGAGCTTCCAGCCCAAAAACACGGCGCTGGGCGGCCGAGGCTGGGACGAGGCGACGTCGGTCGAATACCTCAAGGTCCTCGCCATCTCGCGGCTCTATCTCGACAACATCGAGAACGTGCAGGCCAGTTGGGTCACGCAGGGATTGAAGGTGCTTGAGCTCGGCCTCCACTTCGGCGGCAACGACGTGGGCTCGGTGATGCTCGAAGAGAACGTGGTGAAGGCGGCAGGCACGTCGAATTGCACGACGGAAGAAGAGCTACGGCGCATCATCCGCGACGCCGGCTTCAAGCCCGTCCAGCGCGACACCCTCTATCGCACGATGTTTTTGAATTAGAGTCGCGCTTCGCCGGCAGCGGGACAGGGCGCAATCCTATCGGTGGGCTCTTTACCTGGGAGGAATGAAAGCAGTACGGCGGCAGCGAACAAGGGTGTGCGGCCCTCAAGGGGTAGGCCGGTTTTTCCGGCAGCGCTGCCGCCGCTCTGGGGAGTGCACTTCCTGTGATCGTACGATTTCGGCGCAATGAAAACTGTGCAATTTTGACCAGTTTGCTTTTTTTTCGAAGCGCCCGGCCCGCGCAAATCATCTAGGTTTCAGATATGACACTTCCTGTCTCGCTCTCGCTCCGCACTCTCGGCAACTCCGATCTTCATCTCACCCCCATAGGCTTTGGCGCGTGGGCCGTCGGCGGGGGCGACTGGCAATTCTCCTGGGGCCCCCAGGACGATTCGGACTCCATCGCCGCCATTCATCGCGCCCTCGACCTGGGCATCAACTGGATCGACACCGCGGCCATCTACGGCCTCGGCCACTCGGAAGAGATCGTCGGCCGCGCGGTCAAGTCTTCATCGCACAAGCCCTACATCTTCACCAAGTGCTCCATGCGCTGGCACGCGGACCGCTCCATCTACAACTCGCTCAAGGCCGCCTCGCTAGCCGAAGAAGTCGAGGCCTCGCTCCGCCGCCTCGGCGTCGACACCATCGACCTCTACCAGATTCATTGGCCGAACCCCGAGAACGAGATCGAGGAGGGTTGGACGGCTCTGGCGCGGCTGCGCGAACAAGGCAAGCTGCGCTGGATCGGCGTCTCGAATTTTTCCGTCGACCAGATGAAGCGCGCCCAGAAGATCGCGCCCATTACCAGCCTGCAGCCGCCTTACTCCATGTTGCGCCGCGCTGTCGAGGCCGAGATTCTTCCCTTCGCGCAAGCCAACGGCATCGGCGTCATCAATTACTCGCCCATGGTTTCGGGCCTGCTGACCGGCAAGATGAGTGCTGAACGCGTGGCGGCCATGCCGGCCGACGATTGGCGGCGCAAAGCGATCGAATTCAATGAGCCGCGGTTGAGCCGCAATCTGCGCCTGGTGGAGCTGCAGCGCGAAATTGGAAACGCGCATGGAGTCAGCCCCGGCGTGGTGGCCGTGGCGTGGACGCTGCATCACCCCGCGATCACCGCCGCGATTGTGGGCGGTCGCAACGCCAAGCAGGTGGAGGAGACGGCTGCTGCGCTCAGCTTCCGGTTCAGCCAGGACGAGTATGAGAGGATCGGCAAGTTTCTCGCATCGATTCAGGCGTGAGACGGCCCATTGCGTGGGCATACAAACAAGAACCCCGGCCGCAGCCGGGGTTCTTTTGGAATGGGGGAGGGAAACGAATTACATTGCTGCTACGAAGTCCGGAACCATGACGGCTGCGTGATCCTGCAGCAACTGCGTCATGCGGGCGGCCATCCCTGTGTACATTGAGGCAGCGCGGTAAGCATTCACGCGAACCCCTTCGCTCGCCTGCTTAAATGCATATTGCGCGAGGGCCATCAGAACGCAAACGCGAATTTGCAGTGCGTCGCTGTGCAGCGTTTCTATCAGCAAGCGGTCCACGCCTTCGCAGTTCTTCGCGGCGAAATCCACCATCTCCAGCATGACTCGCGTATTCTGGTACATCACCCACAGGCCCTTTGGGCCCTCCATGCGCTGCCAGGCATCTTCAGGTGTGGCGCTCAAACCTTCTTGCCACAGGAAGTGGTCGCTCAACTCGCGCGCGCTCCACTCCGGCCTGAGCCGGGCCATCATCGATTCCCATGTCTGCGAATTGCGCCTCTGCGCGCTCTTGCGCCAATGGACAAGATACAGCGCAATCGCAACCAAAGCCCCGAATTGGAGTACAAGCAATACCATGAATGATCCCCAAATTCCTGTTATCGGCGACCAAGATACCGGTGACCGATCCCGGAACATTTGTATATCCATACTTGTAGCAGAAAACACAGCGTTTGTGTGCGGAAAAAGCGGCTCCGGAATACCCCTTTTGGGGGATAAACTGCCCCTCTATCGGACAATGCACGAAAGTAATGTGTCGGACCCGGCGGCAAGGTTGGCGTTGCCATGAGGCCCTGACACGAGCGCGTAAATGCTTAGCCAAAAGCCGCTTGCAGCGCGAAACAGCGCACTCGCCAGGGAAGGAAGGCGCCGAGCCTGGATTCCGGTCGCGGGAATGGGAGTTTGGTTGCATGTCCTCCAATACAATGAAAAGGGAAGAGAATTCTCCCCAAGGAGCCTGATTCGAGTGTTGCAACGCACGTTGAGCATCATCAAGCCGGACGCGGTCCGCAATGGACTCACCAGCGCCATTCTGACTGAGATCGACAACGCCGGCTTCCGTATCGTCGCCATCAGAAAAGAATCCATTGCCAAGCGCGAAGCCGAGGGCTTCTATGCCGTCCACCGCGGCAAGCCGTTCTTCTCGAGCCTGACCGACTTCATGTCTTCGGGGCCGATCTTCTTGATGGTTTTGGAGAAGGACAACGCGATTGCGGACCTGCGCAAGCTGATGGGCGCCACCAACCCTGCCAACGCCGAAGAGGGAACCATCCGCAAGAAGTTCGCCGCCTCTATTCAGGAGAATGTCATTCATGGCTCCGACGCGGAGGATACGGCCGCCTTCGAGATCGGCTATTGGTTCGCCGGCTACGAACTGATTTAGCCTGCGCAAATGCAGCGCCGGACTCCAATCCGGCTGTCGTGCGGGTCTCCAGACCCGCACAGCAATTCTCAATGCAAAGTCGCTGGAGGCTCTGATTCCTATGTCACCCTCAGACAACGAACTCGCTCGGCTGTTTCTCGAGTCCTCGCGGACACAGCTTCTCGCGCAGTATTTGCCGCGGCTCAGGGAATGCGTCGCGCCTCTCACCACCGAGCAAGTCTGGTGGCGACCAAACGATGCCTCGAACAGCATCGGAAATCTACTGCTGCATCTCGACGGCAACGTGCGCCAATGGCTGGTTACAGCATTCAAAAGCAATGACGACAAGCGCAACCGTCCGGCTGAGTTCGCTGCGCAAGGCGGGCTCTCTGCCGCCGACTCGCTCGACCGGCTTGGCGCCACGCTCGAAGAAGCCGGCCAAGTCCTTGAGCGCCTCACCGCAAACGAATTACTCGCGCCCTACGAGATTCAGGGCTACCACACGCGGGGCCTCTACGCTATCTACCATGTCGTTGAGCACTTCGGCATGCACTACGGCCAGATCCTGTACATCACCAAAAGCATGCTCGCCAAAGACCTCGGCTTCTATAAGGAGCTGAACAAGACCGGTCGCGCCTCGTGAAAGACCTGCACAATTGAAGCAGCAAAGGCAGCCGTGCAACGAATGCAGGTCTTCATCAGCGGAACCCTTTCGCCGCCGCCTATCGCTGCAACGACGTTGACGTGCCCAATCACTTCAGCGAACTCATATCGATCACGAAGCGGTACTTCACATCCTGCTTCAGCAATCGCTCGAAGGCTTCGTTGACCTTCTGGATAGGAATCACCTCGACATCCGCCGTGATGTTGTGCTGGCCGCAGTAGTCGAGCATCTGCTGCGTCTCCGGCATGCCGCCGATGATCGATCCCGATAGCGCGGCGCGCTTGAAGATGAGATTGCCCACGTTGATCGTGGGAGGCTTGTCCGGCAGCCCCACCAGAGCCATGGTCGCGTCTTGCTTCAGCAGCTCGGTGTAGGCATCGAGCGAGTGCGGCGCCGAAACGGCGTCGAGGATGAAGTCGAAGGACTTGGCCTGCGCCTTCATGGCGTCGGCGTCGGTGGATAGAACAACTTCGTTCGCGCCCAGCCGCAGCGCATCGTCCTTCTTTTTGATCGACGTGGTGAACTGCACCACGTGCGCGCCCAGGGAATGCGCAAATTTGAGCGCCATGTGGCCCAGTCCGCCCAGGCCCACGATGCCCACATTCTTGCCGGGGCCCACGTTCCAGTGGCGCAGCGGCGAGTACGTCGTGATGCCCGCGCAGAGCAGCGGCGCCACTCCGGCCAGATCGAGATTTGCGGGAACCGTGTGGGCGAAGCGCTCGTCGACAACGTAATTGTTTGAATAGCCGCCCATTGTGATAGAGCCGTCCACACGGTCGGGCGAGGCGTAGGTGAGCGTGACGCCCTCTTCGCAGTACTGCTCCTCGCCGCGCTTGCACGGCGCGCAATGGCGGCAGGAGTCGACAATGACGCCGATGGCCGCGATCTGGCCCGCCTTGAATTTCTTCACCGCGTTGCCCGCGGCCGTCACCCGGCCCACGATCTCGTGGCCCGGCACCATGGGATACACCGCATTACCCCACTCGTTGCGGGCCATGTGCAGATCGGAGTGGCAGACGCCGCAGTAGAGGATGTCCACGGCGATCTCAGTCGATCCGGGTTCGCGGCGGCTGAAAGTGAAGGGAGCGAGCGGTGATTTCGCGTCGCGTGTTGCGTAGCCTTTCGATGCGGGCATGACGGGATTCCTTTCGGGAAAATGGCAAAACAAAAGCCCCGAGGAGATTTCAGTTCGGGTGCGCGCCCGGATGCGGGATGCTTTGTGCTGGCCTGCTTGCTTCCCTTGGATTCAGCGGACCTCGAGAAGGATTCAAGGGCGGCGAGCGGAAGCCACGCGGGGAATGCTTTGTAAATCGGCTGTGAATTCGATCTCTCTGAAACCCGCGCCGGCAAGCAGCGCATTCACGGCCGCTTGCTGGCCGTAGCCGATCTCGAGCGCCACAAAACCGCCGGAGAGGAGCGCGGCAAATGCCGCGGGAATTAGCCGACGAAGAACGTCCAGACCGTCGGCGCCCGCAAACAGGGACTGCGCCGGCTCATAATCGCGCACTTCCACGGATAATGACTCGCGATCCGTCTCCGGTACGTACGGAGGATTCGATACAACGATGTCGAATCTTTCGTCAGCGACCGCCTCGAGCAGATCGCTCTGCAAAAAGCGGATGCGGTCGGCGAACCCAGTGCGCACAGCGTTGCGCCTCGCAACGTCCAGCGCAGCCGCCGAAATATCGACCGCTGTCACCACCGCATCCGGCCACTCATGGGCCAGCGCAATAGCGATCGCGCCGGAACCCGTACCCACATCCAGCATTCTCGGCCTGCGAACAGCGGGCGTTAACTCCACAGCCTTTTCCACCAGCAGCTCTGTCTCCGGCCGCGGAATGAGCACATCGCGATTCACGTGAAACGGCAAGCGGTAGAACTCCGTCTCGCCGCAGATATACTGCATCGGCTCGCCCTCAAACCGGCGCCAGATCCATGCGCCAAAAGTGACCGCGGCGTCGTGCGGCACTGCCTCGTCCCCATGAGCGATGAGCCAGGCCCGATTCGTCATCCGCCAATGCCCACGCAACGAATCAAGCAACAGCGTCTCGGCATCGCGGCGCGCGCGCTTGGGATGCGGCCCTGCGGCAAGGATGCCCTCGGCCTCAGCGAGCAGAGCTCGGATTGTGCCATGATCGATCGGCGTGGGCTGCATAGGATCCGGATTCCCGGCCTAAACGGGATAGCGCTCGAGCGCAAGAGCAAGTTTCGCCACGGTACGACTCAACGCCACCACATCGGCAGGCGTGAACCGCGCCAGCCGCCGCAGAATGGCCAGTTGTGTCTGCAGCACATCGCCTTCGCCGCAGGCCGCGAGCACGCGCCGCGCCGCCTGCTCGGCGAATCCCATCGTCTCATCGGCCAGCAATCCCGTCATCGCTGTGGCAGCTTCGGCCGAGCCGCGGTCCGCCTGGTTGAGCTTACGCGCGCGCAGCAGCGCCGACTCCAGCGCGTAGATGTGGCTGATCAGATCGGCCAGGTCGGCCATGATCTCCTGCTGCTCCTCAAGCCCCGTCATGAACTGCTGGCTGGCCACGCCCGCGGAAAACAGCGCGATCTTCTTCACCGCGGCCAGGATCGCGGCCTCACGCGCCCTCGGCTCGCCCGCATTGGCGTCGTCGCCAAATGAGGGCGGCTCCATCACTTCGTCCAGCACGCGCTTGATCGCCGCAGGCAGCGGCAGCTTTCCGCGAATCGCGCGCTTCATCAGCCATCCGGTGATGATCAGGCGATTGATCTCGTTGGTTCCTTCAAAGATTCGGTTGATGCGCGCATCGCGGTAGGTGCGTTCCGCAGGATATTCCTCGACGTAGCCGAAGCCGCCCATCGTGGCGATCAATTCGTCCGCCACGAGTGTCAGCATCTCAGAGCCGTAAACTTTCAGGATGGAGCACTCGACTGCGTACTCCTCAATGCTGCGCGGAGCAACGCCGCGCTGCTTCGGTTCCTCGCCGCCGAGCCGCGCCCGTTCTGCGTCGATCAGGCCCGCCGTGCGGTAGGCCATGCTTTCCGCGGCGTAGAGCCTCGCTGAGGCGGAAGAGATCTTGCGCTGGATCAGCCCGAACTCGGCGATCGCCTTGCCAAACGCGTGGCGCTCTTTGGCGTAGCGGATCATCTGCGCCAGCGCGTGCCGGGCTCCGCCAATGCACGCCACTCCCAGTTTGAAGCGGCCCACGTTCAGCACATTGAATGCGATGTGGTGCCCCTTGCCGGCTTCGCCCAGCAGATTCTCTTTCGGAATCTTGCAGTCCTGCAATACCAGTGGGCACGTCGACGAACCGCGAATTCCCAGCTTGTGTTCCTCCGCGCCCACGGTCAACCCCGGCGTGCCGCGCTCGATGAGAAACGCGGAGAACTTCTCGCCGTCGATTTTGGCGAAGACCGTGTATAGCCCCGCGGTGCCCCCGTTGGTCAGCCACTGCTTCTCGCCGTTCAAAATGTAGTGGGCGCCATCCGGCGAAAGCACCGCGCGCGTGCGGATGTTCATGGCGTCGGAGCCTGAACTGGCCTCGGACAATCCGTAGGCGCCGATCCACTCGCAGCTAGCAAGCTTCGGCAAGTAGCGTTGCTTCTGCTCCTCGGTCCCGTACCAGACCAGCGGCAGCGTGGCGATGCCGACGTGTGCGCCGAATGCCGTGGAAAAACTGGCCAGCGTGGAGATGTGGTCGGTGATCAGCGTCGAGCTCACCTTGTCCATCTCCAGGCCGCCGTACGCCTCGGGAATATCCACCGCGGTGAACCCCAATTCGGCAGCCTTGCGCATCAGCGCCTGCATCGCGCCCGGCTCCTTGGCCTCGATCGCCGCCACGCGCGGCAGAATCTCTTCCCGCGCGAATCGTTCCGCAGTGGCCGCGATCTGGCGCTGCTCTTCGTTCAGGTCTTCGGGGGTGAAGATTTCATCCGGCGTTCGCGTTTCGAGCAGGAAACTGCCGCCCGAGGCGGCGGCAATGGGGGATACGCTGACAGCGTGCATCGGCACAAAGGCCTCCCGTCACTATGGACGCTGAGGCCCACCTTACGACAGCGGCCCGAAGTTCCGCAACGATTGCCGCTCGAACTAGACCTTCACCGCCGGGTGCGCCGCGTAGTGCAGCAGCACGGCAACCGCGCAGCTTGTAAGCCGCGTTTCGGCGGAGTCGGCGCGGCTGGTAAGGATCGCGGGGACGCGGGCGCCGAGCACGATGCCGGCCAGTTGCGCGCCACCGAGATACTCCAGTTGCTTGGCCAGCATGTTGCCGCTCTCGAGATCGGGAACCACCAGAATGTCGGCCTGGCCGGTGACCGGCGAAACCAACTTCTTGATGGACGCAGCCTTATGGCTGACCGCCGTGTCGAAGGCCAGCGGTCCATCGAGAACGCCGCCAGTGATCTGGCCGCGATCGGCCATCTTGCACAGAGCCGCGGCGTCGAGCGTGGACTTGATCTTGGGGTTCACGGTTTCGATGGCCGAGAGCAGCGCCACCTTGGGCTCGGGAATTCCCAGTGCATGCGCGAGGTCGATGGCGTTCTGCACGATGTCAACTTTGTCTTCGAGCTCCGGCGTGATGTTGATGGCCGCGTCGGTGATGAGAAGCGTGCGCGCGTAGGCCGGAGTGTCCATGATGAAGACATGCGAGATGCGCCGCGAGGTGCGCAGGCCGGTATCGCGCTGCATGGCGGGCTTCAACAGGTCATCGGTGTGCAGGCTGCCTTTCATGATGGCCTGGGCATTGCCGGAGCGGCAGATGACCACGGCCTTCGCCGCGGCATCGAGCTCGGTATCCGCGTGAATGATGGGAAAGGACCGGATGTCGACGCCGGTCTTTGCCGCCAGGGCCTTGATGGCCGCTTCGGGTCCGATCAGCGTGGGCTCGATGAGGCCGGCGGCGGCGGCTTCGACGGCCCCGCTGAGGGCTACCTCCGTGAGCGGCCAAACTACGGCAGTGGTGATAGCCGGGAGATTCTTGCAGCGCTCAATGAATTTGAGAAACACGTGGTAATCAGGGGGATGGCCGACAAGCGGGTCAACCGCAACCGCTTCAGCCAGCGTGGCTAGATCGCTCATGGATCGCTTCTCCCGGCCGGTGCAGCCAAGGGCTGGCACGGCCTCACTCGTTTATTGTGCCGTCCCTGACAGGAACCGCGTGTGCCTTGGGTCACAGTTCGGGCGACCGTCTCTAAATGTGGGAATTGCCGAATCCGCCTTGCGGCTCTCCCGGCTCGTTGCCCGCGCCTCCCGTTCCTTGGCCCAGCGCAAATTCCCGCTTAATTGGTGGCCGATTCGAGCCGGGAGCCGCCGTTGACTCAGCGCGAAATTCCGGCCTATACTCGGGAATACCGGGCCTTCCCCTCAGCCATCAACGGTCAGCGGCCAGCATCGGTACGCCGCATCCATGGAAAAAGGAGAGTCTTATGAAAAGACTTCTCGCCATCGCCTTTTGTGCCCTGGTTCTCTGCGGAGTTTCAGTGCCTCAATCCACATCCGGGATTTCCCAGCTTGGCAACGTGATTACCGGAAAGCAGAAGAAGCCCGCGTTTGACCCGAATGCACCTGCCGACTTGAGCAATGTCGACAAGGATAAGATCGCCAGGGTCGAGCAGATGCCGGAGATCCAGGATGCCATTCAGCAGGAATGGGACACCCTGCGCAGAAACGACATGCAATTGGCCTATGGCATCAACCTGACCGAGAACTGGGGCATGGCTCAGGACGCTGTTGGAGGCGATGCGTTCGACCGGCAGCGTCTGTACAGCAATCCGGTTGTTCAAAGCTACATCAATCACGTCGGGCAGCGGCTTGTCCCCAAGGCCTCGAACAACGTGTACACCTTCCGGGTCCTGTACGATCCCATACCCAAGGCGCTGACGTTGTCCACGGGGACGATTTATCTCTCCACCGGGCTGGTTTCGATGATCGACGGCGAATCGGAGCTGAGTTATGTCCTGGCGCACGAGATTGCCCACATTGAACTGAGGCAGGCTTACCTGCGGATTCGCGACAAGCACATTGAGGTAGAGCTGGCCAAGGAGAAGGCCGAGAAGGAGAAGGTGATCACCGACGTGGCCTCGACGGTGATGGGAGCCGGGTTAGGCGGCGCGATGATCCCGCTCAGACTCGGATCCTTGTTGGGAGGTAGCGCTGGCTTGGCCACCGGAATGGAAGTGGGTCACTACTTTATTCATCCGCAAATCGAGCCCGTTTCCTGGGCCTCAAGGGAAGAGGACGACGCCGATGATTTGGCCACCCGATTGATGCTCGACCAGGGCTACGACCCGCGCGAGGTATCGCATCTGTTCACGACGCTGAATCAGGTGGTGACGGTGGACTCCCGCATGGGCCTTGGATTCATGGGCAGCGCACCGCGCGTGAAAGAACGGTCGGCACGCTTGCAGACGCTCCTGAATGGAAACCTGAAGGCGGAGATCGAGATGCGGACCAAGGGCAAGGGATTCAACTCCAACAGTCCCGATTTCGCGTCAATGGCCTCGGCCGTCAAGCGCGACAACGGCATTCTGGCGATGGACTTCGATCTCTTTGCCGTGGCGATGAGGAACCTCCAGGGCGCCGCGCAGCAGCGGCCCGACGATGCCTCGGCCCATTTCTATCTGGCCAAACTCGAACGGCTGACAGCGCGCACGGCCGACGAAAGAACCGATGCGCTCAACCACCTCACTACCGCACTCAAACTGGACGCCGACCGCGGTGCGATCCCATCGGCTCATCTGGAGTATGCGGTCGCGCTGATCGAGCAGGACGATCCGGCGAACAAGGATCAGATTGCGAGCGAATTGAAGGCGTACGTGGCTCTCTCCGAGCGCGATCACATAGGATTGCCGTCGAACATGCCCCTGATCTACGACTATTTGACCGCGTCCGGCGATACCCGGTGGTATCTGCCTCCGCAGTGGTATGCCGCGCAACTTACCAACACACCGGGCTTTACCACCACCGCGCCGGAGGCGGTAATTCGTAAGGCCACAATGCTGGAGGGCCCGCCGCAAACCGCTCCGGCGACCGCGCCTGCCACGGCTCCAAAGCCCAAGGCAAAGACGACGGCGCAGGTAAAGCCGGCCGCCAAGCCCGGCGCGCCGGCAGCCAACTAGAGCTTTCGGCAAATCCGCCATCTTCTATTCGGTCCGGTGGATCTTGGCCTCGCTCTGTCCTGTCGCGCCTATAGTGTCAGTGTGGGATATCTCGCTAACTGGCGGGCACCGCTTTCCTGACTCCGCTAACTCCGCTAGCTCCGCTGCCCCCGCCTTGCGTTACCCTGAGTTCTTATGGGCCAAATCCGCATCCTTCCTGATCGGGTTGCCAACCAGATCGCCGCGGGCGAGGTGGTGGACCGGCCTGCGTCCGTGGTGAAGGAGCTGCTTGAAAACGCTCTGGACGCGGGAGCCTCGCGCATTCGCGTCGAAGTCGAGGGCGGCGGAAGGCGGCTGATCCGCGTCTCCGACGACGGTCATGGTATGAACCGCGACGACGCTCTGCTGGCCTTTGAGCGCCACGCTACTTCAAAACTCCGTACCCTGGACGATCTGCTTTCCATCGCCACGTTGGGCTTCCGCGGCGAGGCGCTGCCATCCATCGCTTCGGTCGCCCGTGTCACGTTGGAAACAGCCACAGGGGAAAATGCTGCGGGCACGCGCATCGAAGTCGCGGGCGGCAAGATCTCGCGCGTGGAAGATGCGGCGCTTCCCCGCGGAACCACGCTCGCCGTCAGCGATTTGTTCTTCAATACTCCTGCGCGGCGTAAATTTCTGCGCGCTGAATCCACCGAGATGGCCCACGTGACCGCGCTGGTCACGCATTACGCCCTCGCCTACCCTGAGAAGCAATTCGAGCTGACCTCGGCCAGCCATTCGATCTTGTCCGCACCGCCCGTCACCCGAACCGCCGAGCGCATCTACCAGATCTTTGGCAAGGAGACGCTGGCCCAACTGCTGCCGGTGGCCGCCGAAACGGCCCTCGAGCGCGCCGGCCTGCCCGAGCCTCCGCCGTGGAAGAGAGATCCCGACCAGCCCTCACGCATGCCCGGCTCCCTGCGCCTCACCGGTTTCTACTCCAAGCCCGAACTGCAAAAGCTGAACCGCAATTCCATCTACATCTTCGTGAACAAGCGCCTCATCCGCGACCGGCTGCTGCTGCACGCCATCTCTGAGGCCTATCGCAATGTCATTCCTCCTACGAGCTTTCCTGTCGTGTTGCTGTTCCTGGAGATGCCGCCCGAAGAGGTGGACGTGAACGTGCACCCCGCCAAGACCGAGGTACGCTTTCGCCAGCAGAGTCTGGTCCACGACTTTGTCCGTGACAGTCTGCGCACGGCGCTCATCAAGGCGCGTCCCGCTGCCGGTTTTCTGGCCGCGCTCGACTCCCAGCCCTCCGCCAGCCCGTCGCTCATGCCGCCCGCGGCGTCTCCGCTTCCCGGCGCGCCCGACCGTGACTCGGTCTCGCCTTCCCTCGGCGGCGCCTTGCCTCCGGATTCCGATCCGGGCGCATACGCCGGCGCCCTCGCCGATGCCGAGTCGTTTCGGCTGACTCCCAGGGTACCGGCGCCCGTCCCCGGCAACTTGCCGTTTGATGGCCGGAGCCTCCCAAACGGCCAGCGCTCCGAGCCTCAGAGCTTCGATCCGCGTGGTCTCAGCCAGGAGTCGTGGGGCGAAGCGGCCAAAGCGCTCTCCACTCCGGCCGCAGCTCCCGCCTTCGACGAATGCAGCCCAAGCCTCGACAGCGCGGCCACTTACAGGGACAATCCCGCAACGGCAACCGCCTTGGTTGAAGCCGAGCAGATGGCTGCCAGCCTGAACCGCCTGGGCTCGTTGAAACCGCTCGGGCAGTTGCGGGAGTCGTTCATTCTCGCCGCCGGCGACGATGGATTGTGGATCATCGACCAGCACGTTGCACACGAACGAGTGCTTTTTGAGAAGATCCTGCAGGATCGCCAAGTCGAGCGGGTGCAACGCCAGCGCCTGCTCATGCCCTTGCTGGTGGAATTGAAGCCCGAGCAGATGGTCGTGTTTGCGCGCATCGCCGAAGAGCTTGAAAACAATGGCTTTGAGGTGGAACCGTTCGGCCCTAAAACACTTGCGGTAAAAGCGGCGCCGGTTGGCCTGGAGGGCGCGGCACTCGAGCGCACGCTGGCCGAGGTCATCGAGCAGTCCTCCGCCGACCTCGATGAACCCTCTCGGAATGAGGAACTTAACAAGCTTCGCTCGCGCATTGCCGCCTCCATCGCCTGCCATGCTGCCATCAAAGTGAATACCCATCTTGATTTAAACCGTATAGAATGGTTATTGTTAGAACTTGCGAAGACCAGTCACCCAACGAGCTGCCCCCATGGTCGACCAATAGCTTTGCTGTACTCTTGGAAGGAAATCCAGCGCGCCTTTCACCGAATTTAGGGTCCATTAGAAGACCCATGGAACTTTGGAAGGTAGCCGGACGCGCTCTCAGGAGCGTGGGTTTCAGGCCGTGATTGCCAACCCGGAAGCGAGGTTTTCTTTGACATCGGAACAAATGGAAGCATCGCGCGCCGAGAGGATGCGCCAGAACGGACCTGGGCTACTCACACTCGACGACGCCCGCACATGGTTGGAGGAGACGGGATTGTGTCTCTTCTTGCCGCGACGCCAGTTCGCCACTTTCATTGCCCCAACCTTCGTCGAAGCTGTGGCGGGTGAGCGGAACCCGGCTCCCGGAGCCAAAACTGTCGCCTTGGCGGAAGACCTGCTGATTCGCCTGGAAGCGGAAGGCGTGGCCCTTCGCCTGAACCTGCATGGACAGCCGGGTGAGCAGCCTGATTTCGTTGTGGCGGGATGGGTTTTGCCCTATGTCTATGCCCTTCGCGGCGATCGCGACTGGCGTCGCAGCCCCCAATTGACCGGATCGCGCCAGGTTTCGCCGCTGGCTATCCAAACCTACAAGCATCTTGAGGCGGGCGACGCCACCATCCCCCAACTGAGGCAAGCGCTCGGCCGCGAGGTGACGGAATCCGCTGTTCTCCGCGCCATCACCGAACTCTGGCAGCAACTGCGCATCATTCCGGTGGTGTCGGCTTCCGGCCGCACACCCCAATGGCAGCTCTTGCGACTGCGTTTCCAAAAGGCCATTGCCGAAGGCGCATCCACGTCTCAAGTCACGGCGATTTCTGTCCTTGCCTCCATCTACTTGCAGGCGGTAATTGCCGCCAGCATGGAAGAGGTGGAGATGTTCCTCGCGCCGCTCACTGCGCGCAGCAAGGTGCGTGAGGTTCTTCGCGGACTGGTGGCCACCCGGCAGGTGCACACGCTCTCGCTGGGACATTCGCCGCACTTTTACGTAGCCGGGACGCTGCCGGAATTTGCCGCCCCGCCTACGGCCTATGCCAGTTCGGCCATGCCTGCCTCGACAAGTTTCCTGCGCTCCTATGAGCACGAGGAAGAAAGGCGCGAGCCGTCGTATTCCAGGCCCGTTCCTGCATCCGTTTCCACGCCGGCCACACCGGCCCCGCCGCCGAAACCGGCTGAGCCTCCGGCGCCGCGGATCGCGGCCGAGCGCACTGCGCCTCTCATGGAAAAGCCCCAAATCGCACGGCCCCAATTCAGCCATCAACCTGCTCGCACACGCAGCCGCAAGCCGGCGCAGAGTTCCTCGAGCAGCCGCGCGGCCCGCCGCACCAGCCGGGATGTTCGCGCCACGTCGGCGCGAAGCGCCGGGGCGCGTACGAACCGCAGTTCCCGCCATGCACATGCTGCGCGCTGGGCGCAGGGCGCGTCCAAGAACGGTCACGGGAACGGTCATAGCAAGCTCAATGGCGCGCGTCCCGGAAAAGGCTCCTCTGCGGAGAGCCGCTTCCGCTCGAATGGCAGCGTTCGTGCGGCCCGTACAGCAAGCAGCGCCCAGGGTTTGCGCAAAGCCAAGCCGTCCGCGGCTAGAAGTCTGCGCAACGGCCACGTTGCCCCCGGAAAAGGGGCCTCGAAGTCTGCTTCCCTGCGGGCCAGTTCTTCTCGCAAGGGTACGCCTTCTGACACGCGCAAAGCCCGCGGCAACCGCAAGCCGGCGTTGACAGCTTCTTCGAAGGCGGGCAACAGAGCACGGTATGGCTTTACCGCACCCCCAAAGCAGCGATCGAAGAAACGCGGATGAACGCGGAAGAAAGCCGCATAGCCGCTCCTCAGCCTGTCCGCAGGGCGATCGTCGCCATCGACGGGCCTGCCGGAGCGGGAAAAAGCACGATTGCCCTCCACCTGGCCCGGCATTTCGGTCTGCTGAATCTTGAAACCGGCGCTATGTATCGTGCCTTCGCCCTGAAGGCCCTGCGCGCTGAACTCCCTTTGGATGACAGTGCGGCCCTGGAAAGGCTCGCCCGTGAAACCGCCATCCGCCTGGAACCCGGCGGCCAAGAGAACCGCGTTCTGCTCGATGGCGAAGACGTTAGCGGCCTGATCCGCAACCCGACCGTCACTGAGGCTGCATCGCGCGTGAGCGTTTTCCCGGCGGTTCGCGCCTGGATGGTCCGTCTGCAACAACAGCTTGGCGCGCAGGGAGGCGTGGTGATGGAGGGCCGCGACATTGGAACCGTCGTCTTCCCTCATGCCGAGGTTAAGATCTTTCTCGATGCGGCCCCTGAAGTGCGCGGGCAACGCCGCTACGAGCAGATGGACCTAAAAGGCCCCACACCCGCTCCGCCGCCGGAAGCCGGAATCCCCAGCGACAGGTCTTCGTCGCTCGAGCGTCAAGAGATCGTCCGCGACCTGCGTGCCCGTGACGAGCGGGACCGCAATCGCGCCGACTCACCCCTCAGGCCGGCGCCGGATGCGGTCATTCTCGATTCGACTCACATGACGCTCGAGCAGGCGCTCGCCGCAGCCGAAGCCATCGTCGCCGAAAAGCTCGGCATCGCGCCTCCCAACCCGCAAACTCGTTAGCTCGCTCCGTTCACTTCTTTCACTCCTTCACTTCTTCACTCTTCCTTTCGCTGCCTTGCTGCCTGCCCCGCAGCCTAATGCTATAGGCTCTTAGGTGTATGGAGCTGACCTGCAGCCGTTGCCACCAAACTGTGCAGCCCGCGGACTGCTATTGCCCTTTTTGCGGTCTGCCGCAACTCGTCTACACGGCAGATGCGGCCGCTGCGGCGGGTCAGCCCGAACGGTGGAATGAGGCGGTGCGGGATGCAGGCGCCATCGACTGGAAACCTGCCATGCGGTCGGCCCTCGCGCTTGCCGTACCAGCCGGAATCCTTTGCGCTGGACTGACTCGTGTTGGCCCCATTGGCGCGCTTTTGATGCCCCTTGCCGCTGCCTGGGTGGTCGCACTCTACATGCGCGGCCAGCGGCCGGCGTGGATCACCACCGGGGCGGGCGCCCGCATCGGCCTGATGACCGGAATTCTGGGTGGTTGGGCAGCCGCTTTGACCACCGGAGTGACTCTCTACGCCCAGCGCTTCTGGCTGCACCAGGGCAACACCTTCGACGATGCCTGGCAGAATCAGGTCAACCAGGTGAGCCAGCAGTTGTCTTCCACGGGGTTCGACGCTCAGGCAATCGCGGCGAATAAGGTGTTGATGCTCTCACCGGAAGGGCGTGCCGGTTCCATGCTTTTCAATACCAGTTTGCTGGCCATGATCATTCTCGCCTTTGCCATCGGCGGCGGTGCTCTCAGCGCGCGATTGCTTGGCCGCCCGCGCCGGCCGGAAAGCTGATTTCCGGCCAGGTCGTTCCCGCAAAAGTCATTCCTTTGGTTCTTCGGATGGGTCAGGCGAATTCGCCGTATCCAGATCCACAAAGATGCCCGCATTTGCGGGCAGCCCGGGCGCGTAGCAATTGCTGTCTGAGGCCTGGTTGGCAGGACAACTGGCGCTGAACTGCGCCCGGCGCGGTGACTGCGCATACTGCCAGACGCTTGCAAAGGCCGCAATCGCCGGCGAGAGCGCCGCAGTCAAAGGCAGCGCGGCAAAAGTGCATCCGGGTGCAGGCGGACACTGGTCGTTGGCCACCCAAAGCGCAAGGCGACTGCCCCGGTTCGGGCTTTTGGCTGAGTGATCTGCAAGCATCCGCCTGTTCTCTCGCTCCGCAATATCCTCGGCGGTGCTGATCGTGCCGGTGCCTTCCCGCACCACGATCCCGGAGCAATACACGCCTGCCCGTGCGCCCGCACCACGCACGGCGTCGACCCAGGCGAAAAGATACGTGGCCTGTTCCGGAAGCAGCCGGCCACCCTCCTCCTGGTCAAGGAAGATGAGCACTCCGAGTGAAAACCCTTCGCGCAACGCGACTGCCACAGCGGCCTTCCCATCCGCCGTGCCCAGCACTGCCGCTTCCTGCCCTTTCGATTCCGCCGCCTTCAGTTCCGCATCGGTGCGCCCGCTGAAGAGCACAAGAAACCCGAATCCTTGCTGGCGGAGAATTGCCCGTTTGCCCGCCCAGCTATTCTGCGTTTCGCCCGGCGGGTGGTTCAGCCAGTAGCCCGTGTATCGGAAACTTCTGCGCAGGGCGGGGAGGGCGGCATCGCCCGGGTAATCGTTCCGGTCAAATCCCAGATAAGACCTCTCTTGCGAAGAAGCACTATCATCCACACGCTGCGCCGCGCCCGCGCACACCGCCGCCGCCAGCAGCAGAGCCGCACCACCGCTCATCCATCTGCGCGTCATCGGCCGCTTCCGTCCCGCTGAGCCAACCATTTGCACAGTTTAGATTGCCGGCAGGCCCTACACCGCCCCAAATGAGAAGATCGGAAGAGCATCATCTCCGCTGCGGGGGTCGATCGCAATGAAGGAAATTGTCGCGGTGATCTTTGGGCTGGCTCTGCTGGGCAATGCGGCCCTCTTCGTGCCTCAAGCGCTTGCCGTCTGGCGCAAGAAGAGCGACGAGGGAATCTCGCTGGTCACATTCGGCGGTTTCTGCATTCTGCAAATTATCGGCATCATCCATGGCGTCTACCAGCACGACAATTCCCTCATCGTCGGCCTCGGCGCCAGCTTCCTCACCTGCGGCGCGGTCACCCTCCTGACCATCGTCTACCGCGTCCGCCGCCTACGCATTCCTCACGCCCGTCCGCCTGCCTGATTTGCGGCTCTCCCGCAAGATTCACCCTCTTTAACCAATGGCAGGTGATTCCCATCACATCCTGGGCTGTGAATCGACGGGTACGACAGTGGAATGCAGTCCAGCGTATACTGCTCTTCCACGGCGGCGAAGGCCCTTGGGAACCGAGGGGGCGCCCCGGCACACCCCTGGCTGAGGCCCATGGAGGATCCGATGAAGATTACCGACACCGTCGCCCAGGTGCTCAAGTACAAGACATTCAACAAAATTCTCCCCATTGCCCCCGAGCAATCGGTTCACGAAGCCCTGGCGCTGATGGCCGAGTACGATGTCGGCGCCCTGCTCGTCATGTCCGGGCCGCGGCTCGTGGGCATCGTCTCAGAGCGGGACTATGCACGCAAGGGCATTCTGTTGGGCCACCGATCGAAAGAGACTCAAGTCCGCGTGATCATGACCAGCCCTGTGATCTCCGTGACTCCGCAACACACCGTGGACGACTGCATGAACTTCATGACTGAAGGTCATTTCCGCCATCTCCCCGTGCTCGATGGCGATCGCGTGGTCGGCATCATTTCCATCGGAGACATGGTGAAGTGGGTCATCTCCGGTCAGGAGCACACCATCCAGGCGCTCGAAGGCTACATCACCGGAGCGTATCCGGGATAAGCCAGAACAGATCCCGCAGGCTGTGAGATTTCTGACCCGTCTCCTCCGAAGTCGACCCCTCGTCTCGACGCAGGTACGGATCTTGGGCTGAGACTGCGCTCTAGCTTGAAACCGTATAGTTCACGGCAATCATCGCGACTCTGCCGTTGTCATAGGTGATCAGGACGTCGTTGTCAGCGGCGTACGGCAAGTCGTGAAGGGTAAGGTTGTGTTCATGAAAATAGACGACCGAATGGTGGTGCCTGCCTGATGGCAAACCAAGCTTCGCGATAACTTCCGACTCAGTCATACCAAGTTGCAACCGAACGGGAAGCTCGACCACTCCTCGCTGCGCATCCAGGAACTTGCACCTGCGATCGACTCGAAAATTCGGCGAAATCCTCTGCCACTGAAATCCTCCGATCTCTGCGCCATCGATTTCGCTGCTGTAAAGCCAAAGAGCCCAAAGACCACCTTCATCGCTTCCCTGAAAGCAAATCCAAGAAAGCGCCTCCGATGCGTCACCCCTTGCACCGATGACCAGCCCAAAGTGGTTCCGCGTACTTTCAAGCTTGGTTTCTTCCAATTCGATCGGCCAACCTGCGACGGTGAGCTTGGTAATAATTTCCTTCGGGACCGTAGGCTTGGGCATCGATTCCATCGGCCAATCTGCCTTGGGCGGTCCCCACACGGTCACTTTGCGTCCGGGACCGGCCCCAGCTGGGCTCTGGGCAAGAATTCCCCAACCAGCCAGCAACAGAAACGCGGCGTAGGCAAGATGTTTCATCGATCGGATTCTAGACCCATCGCGTCGGGGTAAAGGACTCTCTATCCCAGAAAGATCCCCGCAATCGACGCCGAAATCAGGTTCGCCATTGTTCCCGCCAGCATCGCCCGCACGCCCAGCCGCGCTAGATCATTGCGCCGCTCCGGCACCAGCGCGCCGATGCCTCCGATCTGCATTCCGATCGACCCCAGATTCGCGAACCCGCACAACGCGAAGGTCGCAATCGTAAACGACCGTGGCAGCAGCGTCGCCTTCTGCGCGCCCAGAGAAATGTACGCGATCACTTCGTTCAGCGCCATGCGCGTGCCCAGCAGCGTCCCGATCGCGCCGCAATCCTGCCACGGCACACCGATCAGCCATGCCACCGGCCGGAACAGGAATCCCAAAATCAGCCCCAGGCCCGGTGGAACCCAATGCATGTAGCTCAGCCCATGCACCCAGCCAAGCATCATGTCCAGGAGCGCCACCAGCGCCAGAAAACTCACCAGCATGATGGCCACATTCAACGCCAGCTTGCCGCCGTCGATGGTGCCGCGCGCAATCGCCCCAATAAAATTCTCGTCCGCGTGCAATTCGTCCTTGGGAATGACGACCTTGCCCTCCGTCGCCGGCACTTCGGTCTCCGGCACCAGCATCTTGGCCAATAAGATCGTTCCCGGCGAGGTCATGATCACGGCCGACAGCAGGTGCCGCGCCTCCACGCCTTGTGCGATGTACATGGCCATGATGCCGCCTGAAACGTGCGCCATGCCGCTGGTCATGATCGTCATCAGCTCGCTGCGCGTGGCCTTCGACAGAAACGGCCGGATGGTCAGCGGCGCTTCCGTCTGTCCCATGAAGACGCTTGCTGCCACATTCATGCTCTCCGCGCCGGAAATGCGCATCGTTTTGAGCATGATCCACGCCATGCCGCGAATGATGATCTGCATCAAGCCGATGTGGTAAAGCACCGCGAAAAATGCTGAAATAAAGATGATCGTCGGCAGCACCTGGAATGCAAAGATGGCGCCCTTATTCCCCCCCAGCATATTGCCGAACGCGCCGGAGTTCGGCAGTCCGAGCTGCCCAAACAACACCTGCGTCCCCGCGAACGTCGCCGACAGCATCTTGGTCACCACGCCGCCTGCCCACGTCATAAACCGCGACCCCAAATCGGAGCGCAGCACGATAAACGCAAAGGTAATCTGCAAGCCCAATCCCCAGGCAATCGTGCGCCAGCGTATGTGTCTGCGGTCGGTGGAGAAAAGCCATGCGGCAACGAGCACCGCCAGAATTCCCAGCACGCCTGTGAATCGACCCAAAGTGAATCTCCTCGCTTGGAAGAACTTATCGGGAACGGCTTTGGATAACCTTAAATCATCTTGCGGACGGGGAGGAACGCGAAAATCAAATTGATCGCGGGAACTCCTGGAGGTGGTAATGGACAACGCGGCTCTCCACTCGTTTATGGCGCGCTTTCGCTACGGAGTTGTATCGAGCACATCGAAAGCCGGAATTCCACAGTCGGCGCTCGTCGGCATCGCCACGACTCCGGAACTCGAGATCGTTTTCGACACGGTGAAGTCGTCGCGAAAGTACTCCAACCTTGTTGAGCGGCCCGCCTGCTCCTTCGTCATTGGCTGGGAGGGTGAGCAAACGGTTCAGTTTGAAGGGCTCGCCATGGAGCCGCAAGGCGACGAGCTTCGCCGCTACCAGCAGGCGTACTTCGCCGTTTGGCCCGACGGACCGGCGCGGATGAGCTGGCCCGGAATCGCCTACTTCGTCGTGCGTCCTCGGTGGATTCGCTTTAGCGACTTCGACCAGAACCCGCCGTTGATTGAAGAGAAAATGTTTCCGGTCTGACTTTCCTATCGAGCGTGCTCGCCGAGCTAAGAACGCCGCCCCAATCCCAGATGTGCCCCAGCGTTTTCTTTGGTGAACACGCGCCCCACCAAGGGCACTGGTTCCGGCGGAGATTTCGCGAACCGAATCGCCTTCTTCAAAATCGCCACCGGCTCCGCCAGCAACTCCGGCTTCGTCGCGAACACCGTTGCCAACGGCTCCCCGCGCTCCACTTTCGCGCCACACCGCGCACGGAACAGAATTCCCGCATGCGGATCGACCGGCTCGCCGGCCTTCTCGCGCCCCGCACCGGTACGCTGCACCGCCCAGCCCAGCGCCGTCGTATCCATCTCGGCGACAAACCCGCTCTCCCACGCCTCCACCACTTGCGTCGCTCCCGGCTTGTGAAAACTCTTCATATCGTCGAAGACGCTCACATCGCCGCCTTGCGCGTCGACCATCTTCATAAAAACAGCCAGCGCCGCCCCATCCGTTAACGCAGCTTCCGCCAGCAAATAGCCGGTCTTCGCCGATTCCGCTTTCCCGCCTAAATGAATCATCCATCCGGCCAGAATCAGCGACAGCTCGCGCAGATCCTCACTCCACGCCGGCCTGTCGCCCCGCAGCAGCTCCACGCACTCCACCAGCTCGATCCAGTTGCCGGCCGCGCGCCCTAGCGGCTGGCTCATGCCGGTCAGCAACGCAACCGTGCGCGTCCCCGCAGCCTCTGCCGTGGCCACCATCAGAGCGGCCAGGAACTCGCAGTCCTCCACCTTGCGCAGGAACGCGCCCGAGCCGGTCTTCACGTCCAGCACCAGCCCGTCCAGTCCCGCCGCCAATTTCTTACTCAAAATCGACGCGCAGATTAGCCCCGGATTCTCGACCGTCCCCGTTCTGTCGCGTAGCGCGTACAGCTTGCGGTCGGCGGGCGCCAGTTCGTCTGTCTGCCCGATAATCGACGCGCCGCACTTCGCGATCACCGCCTCGAACTCAGCCAGCGTCAGCGCCGTCCGGTAGCCGGGGATCGCCTCCAGCTTGTCCAGCGTCCCGCCGGTGTGGCCCAGCGACCGCCCGCTGATCATGGGCACGGCCACGCCGCACGCCGCCGCCAGCGGCGCAACGAGAAAGCTCGTCTTGTCGCCCACCCCGCCCGTGGAGTGCTTGTCCACGGCCCGCTTGCCCAGTCGCGCCGGCGAAAATTTCGCGCCCGAATCACGCATCGCCAACGTCAGCGCGCGCGTCTCCTCCAAGGAGAGCCCTTTGATCCACGCCGTCATCAGCCACGCGGCAAGCTCAGCCTCCGCAATCGAGCCATCGGCCGCACCACGCGCCACGAAACCAATCTCGCGCGCGTCCAGCGCCCCGCCGTCACGCTTCTTACGGATGATGTCGATCATGTGCAGCGGAGCAGCGGCGGGAGTCGCAGTCGGATTAGAGTCGTTCTGCGTCATGGCATCTGCGCCTTACTTCAACTTCATCTCAAACCCCAGCGGCAGCATTTCGTTGAAGGTCATCGTCCGCGCGCCGTCCGCCGCCGGAAACACCATCGGTGCATCGGGCAGGATGAATTCGGCCAGCATCTGGCGGCAGGCCCCGCACGGAGGGCTGGCCAACCCATTCAGATTCGCAACCGCTACGGCTGCAATTCGGATCTTCGGCCCGAATTGGGAAACGGCCCGCACCAACGCCGCACGCTCCGCGCAAATCGTCAGCCCGAAGCTCACATTTTCGACGTTGGTTCCTGTCACAATTTTGCCGCTGGTGAGCTGGAGCGCGGCGCCCACACGGAATCCCGAATACGGGGAATAGGAGTGTTGCGCAGCCTGTCGCGCGAGTTCGAGCAGCTTTTCGAGCGCGGGCTGAGTCAAATTCGTCATGGACAATACATCCCTCGCATCCACAATCGGGCCGAAGATTAGAGGCTAATGCATTTTGACCTCTCGTGTACACCCGCTCCCACCCGCCGTCACGATCCGGAACCGCACCCCCTAACCTCTGCCGGCCACAAGCCGACAACCTACTCCCTACTCCCTATTTCCTACTCCCTGCCTTTCTCAAGTTGAGCGCCAATTCTCCGATAGACCTTATGAGTGCTCGCCGCGCGGGTGTGCCATCCCCGCTGGCCGGATGCGTGTGAACAATGGACGATCTGACGAGGGAGTTTCTGATCGAGAGCCAGGAAGGGCTGGACCGCATGGAACGGTGCCTGACCGACCTGGAAGAGAGGCCTCGCGATACAGCTTTGCTGGCCGAAATCTTTCGCTCCGTGCACACCATCAAAGGTACGACCGGGTTTCTGGGCTTCAAGCGCCTGGAAAAACTCGCTCATGCGGGCGAGAACCTGCTCGGCCTGCTGCGCGACGAGAAGCTGGCTGCCGGCACGCCGGTGATTACCGCGCTTTTGCAGTTGCTCGATGGGCTGCGTGGCATTTTGAAGGCCATCGAGGCCGAGGGCGGCGAGGGCGCCGGTGAGGATGGCGCTCTGATCGCACGCCTGGAGGAGTTGCAGACTCCGGTGATCCACCCCAAGGGCAAGAACATGCCGCACAAAGCCCCGGCGCGCCGTTCCAGCTGTCAGGAAACGCCGTCGGAGAACGCGCCACGGGTGCAGCAGCCGGTCAGCGCCAAAGCCGGTGCGCAAACTTTGCCAATGGAGCCTGAGACGCTACCGCGAAGCTTTCAGGCGCCCACCGTTTCCGCCGCCACGCTCGATCCCCATTTGCCCGCTGCAGCGGTAGTCGCGCCCCAGCCGCCCGCGGTCGCAGCTCCCACGCCTGCCGCCGTCACTGCAAAGGCGCGCGGCCCATTCGCTGGATCAGCGGCGGAAAGCACGTTGCGGGTCGACGTTGCCCTGCTCAACCGCATGATGAACCTTGTGGGCGAACTGGTGCTCACGCGCAACCAGGTTCTGCAGGCCACTGCCGCCGATCCCAACATGACCCTGCTCTCGCGCCGCCTCGACATGGTAACCGCGGACCTGCGCGAATCGGTGATGAAAGCCCGAATGCAGCCGGTCTCGAACGTCTTCTCCAAGATCCCGCGCATGATCCGCGATCTCTCCCAGTCGCTCGGGCGCCGCGTCAGCCTGACGATGGAGGGCCAGGAGACGGAGCTCGATAAAAGCCTGCTCGAGGCCATCAAGGATCCTCTCACGCACGCGGTTCGCAACGCCCTCGACCATGGCATCGAACCGCCCGCGGTGCGCCAGGCCGCGGGCAAAGATCCTGAAGGTTTGCTCACACTGCGCGCCGTGCAGGAAGGCAGCCACGTCATCGTCGAAATCTCCGACGACGGCGCCGGGATCGCGGTCGAAAAAGTCCGCAGCAAGGCCGTCGAGCGCGGCCTCATCACGTCTACGCGTGCCGCCCAGCTCAGCGAACGCGAGCTTCTGCAACTCGTCTTTCTCCCCGGCTTCTCCACCGCCGCACAGGTGACCAACGTGAGCGGGCGCGGTGTGGGGATGGACGTCGTCCGTACCAATGTCGAGAAGATCGGCGGCAAGGTCGAGATCGACTCGCGCGTGGGCAAAGGAACCACGCTGCGCCTGCGCATACCCCTCACTCTGGCCATCATTCCCGCCCTCATCGTGCGCAGTCTCAACCAGAGCTTCGCGCTCCCCCAGGCCGCGCTCTCTGAGCTGGTGCACGTTCCATCCGAACAGGCCGCCTCTGCGATCGAATGGATCGACGACGCGCCGCTCTACCGGCTTCGCGGCCGCCTGCTCCCGCTGGTCTTTCTCGACCGCCTGCTGATGCCCGGCCGCGAGTGCAAGCTGGCTGCGGACCGCGACAGTTTCATCGCCGTACTCGACGCCGACGGCCGACGCTTCGGCCTTGTAGTCGACTCGCTCGCTGATCCCGAGGAGATCGTAGTCAAGCCGCTCTCGGCGGTGCTCAAGGATATCGGCCTCTACTCCGGCGCCACCGTGCTTGGCAATGCCGATCTGGCGCTGATTCTTGATCCCGGATCCATCGCCGTGCGTGCCAGCGTGGCCATGAGCAATAGAGACGAGTCCTCGCGCGCCGCCGAAGAAGAAGGCGAAACTGGCGAAGCCAAAATGGACTATCTGCTCTTGGAGGCTGCGGGACGCCAGGCTGCGGTGCCGCTGGCCGACGTGCTGCGCATCGAGCAGCTTCCGCTTTCGCGCATCGAATTCATCGCCTACCGACCGGTCCTCAACTTCGAGGGGCAACTGCTGCCGGTCGAGGATTCAGGCGGCATCCTGGCTGAGGCCCAGGGCAATCCTGACGCTCAGATGATCGTGGTCGTGTGCCAGGAGGACAATCGTCAAGTAGGAATTGCGGTCTCGCATGTGCTCGACGTGGCCGCCGGGGGCAGCCTCTTCGAGGCTGGCGCCGGCCAGCGGACCGACGGCGTGACCCTGCTCAAGAACCGAGTCACTGGCGTGGTCAATCTCGGCGCAGTGGCTCCGCTTCCCCTGGCTGAATGCGCGCCGCATGAGTTGCAGCAGGTTGCGGAGGCAGTGGCATGAGTACGGCAGCAGGCGCGTTGCATCGCAAGCAGAAGACCGAGGCCCTGGTCGAGGTGTGCTCCGTACGCCTGGGGACAACGCTCTTCGGCGTGCCCATCCGCCACATCCTTGAGATTGTGGGGGCGGCGCGGCCGCAGCCCGTCCCGCTGGCTCCGGGATTCGTGGGCGGCTTGGTTCACTATCGCGGCGACGTGCTCACCACGGTGAGCCTGCGCGAGTTGCTCGGCCTTCCTCCCAGAGAGGGCGCTCAGGACATCCTGGTGCTCGAGAGCGCCGGCGGATGCTTTGGCCTGCTGGTGGACTCGGTGGGCGAGGTGCTCACTGTTTCCTCGGCCGACTACGAACCCAACCCCTCCATCCTCGACGAGCGCCGCAGGGCGTTGCTGGCTGGAGCATACAAGCTCAAGAACGGCCTGCTCGTGATGCTGGATCCCGAGCGGCTCGATCCAATACGGCTTGCTCCAATGCGCCTAAGCGCGGGCCAGGCCGCTTAGAACCGAAACGGCGCGGGGGCGCTTCACTCAGGAGGCATATATGCGGGCACTCATCGTCGACGACTCCCGCTTTGTCAGGGAGTTTCTGCGCGACTTGCTCGAAAAGAAGGGAATCGAGTCCGAAGATGCGGCCGACGGCCAGGCCGCTCTGGAGCGCCTGCACACCGGCCACGCATTCGACCTCGCCCTCGTGGATTGGAATATGCCGGTGATGAACGGCCTGGAGTTGCTTCGCCGCTTGCGTGCCGACGGATTCAGCGACCTGAAAGTGGTGATGGTGACCACGGAGGCCGAAAACGACTACATCGTCCGCGCCCTCGACGCCGGCGCCGACGAATACCTCATGAAGCCCTTCGATGACCAGGCCTTGAGCGAAAAACTGGCCATGATTGGCCTCGAGGAGGCCTGAACTATGGTGGCCAGCGGCCGAACCCGAGTCCTGATCGTGGATGACTCCGCCGTGATGCGGAGCCTTCTGCGCTCCGTCGTCAATTCCGGCGCCGGCCTTGAGGTGGCCGGAACCGCGGCCGATGGCGCGTCGGCCCTCAGCGCTCTCGCCCTTGAGCGCCCCGCCCTGGTTCTGCTCGATGTCGAGATGCCGGGGATGGACGGCCTCGTCACGCTGCGCAAGCTGCGCGAGCACGGGCACAGAATGCCGGTCATTATGTGCAGCTCGCTCACCCAGCGCGGCGCCAAGGTTACCATCGAGGCGCTCGCTTGCGGCGCCAGTGACTACGTCGCCAAGCCCTCCGGCCAGGCCAGCCGCGAGGAAGCCATGCGCGCCCTCGCGCAGGACCTCATCCCCAAAATTCATGCCCTGACTCATGCTCCGGCTCATGCGCCTGCCGGGCCCATGCAACAGCCGTCCGTATTTCCCGCCGCGTCGCGCGTCGCCCCGCAGCCTGGCGCGCAGCCCCTGCCTGCCGCCGCGCCCGCCGTCGTGGCTATTGGCGTTTCCACCGGAGGCCCTGCGGCGCTCGACGTTGTTCTTCCCGAGCTTCCCGCCAACTTTCCGCTTCCCGTTCTCGTTGTGCAACACATGCCCGAGGTCTTTACCTGTCTCTTTGCTGAGCGCCTCAACCGGCGTTGCCGCCTGCGCGTGTGCGAGGCTTCTGAAGGCGCTCCGGCCACTCCGGGGATCATCCATATCGCCCGCGGCAACTGGCACATGGAGACGCTGGCTGCCGCTCGCACCGGCTTGCCAGCCACCCTCCACCTCAACCAGGACCCGCCCGAGAATCATTGCCGGCCCGCGGTGGATACGCTCTTTCGCAGCGTGGCCAGAGTCTACGGTCCCGGCGTGCTGGCCGTCGTGCTCACTGGAATGGGCTGCGACGGGCTCGCCGGCAGCCGCATCATTCGCGCCCAGGGCGGAAGCGTGCTCGCTCAGGATCAGGCCACGAGCACCGTTTGGGGCATGCCGGGCGCGGTGGCGCAAGCAGGCCTCGCCCACAGAATCCTCCCCCTCGCCGCCATCGCTCCGGAAATCCTCTGCATTGCCGGCCGCGCCCCTGCCGCACTCCCACTCGGCCCACTCGCCCTCGCACGGATGGTGATCTAGCGATGGAAACCGCCGCCGCCACCGATTACGGCTATCTCCGCGATCTCGTTTTCGGGCTCTCGCAGAACGTTCTCGATCCCTCGCGCGACTACCTCTTCGAAACGCGCCTCTCCAAAGTCCTGCGCAACCAGGGAATGAGCCGCCTCGACGAGCTGGTGCGGAACCTGCGCAGCACCAGGAATCCCGAGCTGGAGCGGACCGTCGCCGAGGCCATGACCATCAACGAGACCAGCTTCTTCCGCGATTGCCGGCCCTTCGAGCTGCTGCGCCAGGAGCTGTTTCCGCAACTTATCGAGGCGCGCCGTTACACGCGCTCGCTGCGCATCTGGAGCGCCGCCTGCGCCACCGGCCAGGAGCCGTACAGCGTCGCCATACTACTCGTCGAGCACTTTCCGCTGCTCGTGGGCTGGAACATCTCGATTGAAGCCACCGACATCAGCAGCGAGGTGGTCGAGCGCGCCCAGGCTGGCCGGTACCACCGCATCGAGATCAACCGCGGTCTGCCCGCGCGCTTCGTGGTGCGCTACTTCGATCACGTCGGCGAGGACTGGATCGTCAAGCCCGAGGTGCGCAAGCTCTGCCGCTTCCGCCAAGCCAATCTCTGCGGCCCTGCCCTTCCGTTCAATCGATCCACCGACCGCTTCGACGTGATCTTCTTGCGCAACGTCATGCTCTACTTCGGGCCGGAGACGCGGCGCACGCTTCTCGCCGCAGTGCACCGGCTGCTCCCGCCCGACGGCATCCTGTTCCTCGGAGCCAGCGAGCAGCCCGCCGATCTCTCCCGATGGACTCCCGTCCTCGCCGGCGGCACCAGCTACTATCGCCCCCGCCAGGCCAGCTGAAGACAGCTTTCGGTGGTCGCGGAGATCGGCCGCGGTTCGTCCGTCTGTGACAACGCTCGGTCGGGAGTTATTGCCTTTCGTCGTGAAGAGAGTGCATGCCTTCGCTGCGGGTGGGACACTGCGCACTGAGAGGTATCGCACCAATGCTCAACAAAACGTTCCTGCTTTCCGCTTTGATGTGGGCCGCATCTGGCCTGAGTGTTCAACCGCTGCTCGCGCAATCCGCCTCTGTGCCAACGCCTACCGTGCAAACCTGGGACCTGCCGCACGGGACGGTTGTGAAAGACGCCGGTCCCCGCACCTACCGCTTCACCGTGGATTACGACACGGCCAACGCCACCGGCGACGTGGTTCACCGCCAGCGCTTAACGGGAGACTACACACGCGGACTTGCCAATGGAGACGTCGAGTGGAGGAACGTTGGCGTGGCCGAGGCAGACGGCGCCACCGCTCCATTCCCTCCGGCCCAAAAGCAGGACTTCATCGAGGGCTTCCACTATCCGCTCGGGTCGCCTGACACGCTGAAACCCGACTTCTTCAAATCGTTCCCGCCGTCCGCAGTTTTTGAGCGTAACCTGATTTGGGACACGAGCATGTTCGAATCGTTCGGCCAGAATTACTTCGATCAGCTCAAGCTGAACGTGCCGCTCCACATCCCCGCCGACCAGGACGTCAAAATGCCCGATGTGGGTACGTTTCATACTCGCGATATCGTGCTGGAATGGGTCGGGCGCTCTCAAAGAAACGGTCAGGACTGCGCGCTCATCGACTACCGGGCATTCTTCAATCCTCTCCAGCTTGCCACCGGCGGCGTCACCATTCAGGGACGCAGCGATTTCTGGGGAGAGATTTGGGTGTCGCTGGCGACCAAGCAGATCGAGTACGCCACGATCTATGAGAACGTGGCCGGCCAACTGAAACTGCCCAATCAGGACGCGCCTCAGCCTTTGAGCGTCTTTCGCATCGGCACACTGGAACCGTTGAGCCCGAAGAATTGAGGCGGCGCATGACAAAGAACCCGGCTCCATTCAAGCACAAATGGTTGTTCGCGCTGCTCTGGACGAATGCGGTCTTGGTGCTGGTGGACCTGATCGTGTTTCTGAGCAACCCCGGTCGCCCCACCCGCGACCTGTTGCAAAGCTTCGCTTTCACATTTGTTTACGCGAACCTCACCAGCATTCTCGCGGTTCTGATTCTGGGTTGGCTGATGGAGAAAGCCGCGGCTCGCAAGGTGTCACCGTGGAAGGTTGCGATTCCGGGCATCCTGGTGTTCACCGCGGGCGGCTGCCTGCTGGCGCAATCGCTCCTGGCTGCGGCCGGCTTGTCGGATTCGCGGCATTTCTGGCTCGACTACTATTACACCCTGCGCGTCGCAGTGCCGCTTGCGCTGGTCTTCGGTCTCGGCGCCATGACGCACGCAATGCTGCTCAGCCGCGTTCAGGTGATGGAACAGGAACTGCACAAAAAGCAAATCGCCGAAGAGCGATCGCGAAAACTCGAGGCAGAGACGCGCCTGCGGTCGCTTGAATCGTGGATTCACCCTCATTTTCTCTTCAACACGTTAAATTCCATCAGCGCGCTCATCACCCTCGATCCCGCCCGCGCCGAGCAAACCGTGGGCCGCCTGGCCACGTTGCTGCGAGCCTCTCTCGACACCAGCGCCAATTCGCTGATCCCCTTGCATCAGGAGATCGCGATCGTGGAAAGCTATCTGGACATCGAGCGTGCGCGCCTCGGCGAAAAACTGCGCGCAAGGGTTGAAGTTCCGCGTGAATTGAGAGATACCATGGTTCCACCCATGTCGGTACAGTCTCTGGTGGAGAACGCGGTGAAGCACGGAATCACTCCCCAGAGCGATGGCGGCGATCTTGTTGTGACAGCGCGCGCCGATGCGGGGAGCGTGTGCATCGATGTCGCCGACACGGGACCGGGCTTTACTCTCGCCGGCATTTGCGCCGGCCACGGACTGGACAAACTGGTTCAGCGTCTCGATGCGTTGTTCGGCGACCGGGCAAGGCTGAACGTTTTCCGGCGGGACGCTTATTCTGTGGTGGAGATGGTTCTCCCGCGCCCATGAAGCTTCGTGTCTATCTCGTGGATGATGAGCCGCTGGCGCTCGAGCGCCTGCGTCGCTTGCTCGACAACACGGGGCGTGTTGAAGTGACCGGCTTCACCACCAAGCCCGAGGAAGCCGTGGCAGCGCTTACCCGGAATCCGCCTGACGTATGCTTTCTCGATATCCAGATGCCGCGGCTGAATGGCTTTGAAGTTCTGGCGCGGTTGGCGAGCCAGCCCATTGTGGTTTTCACCACAGCTTACAACCAGTATGCGCTGCAGGCGTTCGGCGAAAACGCCGTCGATTACCTGCTCAAGCCGGTTGAACCAGAGACACTGGAACGCGCTCTGAACAAAGTGGAGCGGTTGCGCGGCGCGGGGCCGTCGGCGCAACCGGATTTGCAGGCCCTGCTCCGCCAAATCACGGACTCGCTGCGCCAGAGCAAGGCGGAGTTCCCCAGCCGCATTGCGTCGCGCCTCGGCGATCGGCTTTGGTTTCTTGACCTCGTTCGCGTGAGTCATTTCTACGCCGAGGACAAGCTTACCTACGCGGTTTCCGAGGGCAAGGCCTACTGTATCGACCACACCATCGCTGAGTTGGAGCGGAAATTGGATCCGATCCAGTTTTCCCGCATCCACCGCGGCACGCTGGTGAACCTGGCGTGGATCAAGGAAGTGTCGTCGCTTCCTGGCGGAGCTCTCAACGTCCGCCTGAAGGATTCGAAGAACACTGACCTGACGGTGGCCCGCGACCGCGCCCGCGACTTCAAAGCGCGGGCAGGATTCTAGACAAATACGTCGCAATCTGCAGGCGGCGCCGGCAACGACCGCCCCCGCTTACCCACGGAGTCGCCGCACGCTCCCTTGCTCCCCGCTCCCTCGTCTACCTCACCGGCGTCAGCACAATCAGCCGTACGTCGTTTTCGTGAAGCGGCACATCGCACTTGTACACGCCGGCAGGCGTCGCGGTCTCTACCTTGCTCTCCGGCGTGCCCGATGCCGCGATTTGCAGCCGCGCCACCTGCTGCACCGTCAATTGCAGCGGAGCGCCCATGTGCAGATACGCCGTGTACACGTCGTTGTGCTCATACCCAACTAGATAGCTGCTCATGCGATACCGCTTCGCCGCGAGGTGCGTCAGCTCCACGTGCAGCCTGCCCTTAGCCGCCGCGGGTCGCTCGTCGCGATAGTAGCTCTGGTCGGTCTGTCCCTTCCGCGGAACCATCGGCGTGTAATCCCACACCAGTACCTGCACCGATCCGTCCTTCGATTTCGTAATCCACGACTGCGCATCGTTCGTTGCCACATCGGTCTCGCCCAGTTGCCGCAAGAAACGATACGCAAAAAACGCCGGCTTGCGGATTCCTTCAAGATTCATCAGCCCGAAGCCGCCGTGAAACGGCGTAAAGCGCGGGCCGTTCTCCTCGAAAATATCGGTAAACGTCCAGTACGACATCGAATCCACATACGGCGACGCGCGCTTGATCTTGTCCAGGATGAAGCTCGCCTGGTGATACTGGTCGTGCATGAAATCGGTCGGCGTGTACGCTGAGCTCCACTCCGTAAAGTGCAGCTCCATCCCCGGCCTGCCCAGCTTCTCGAGCAGCTCGCGCGAGTGCTGCATGCGCCCGCTTACTGCATCCGGTGCCGGGTCCAGAATCGTTCCCGATGAGCCATCCGCATCGAGAAAGCCCTCTTTCACTCCGTACGCGTGGCTCGAAACGAACTCCGCCGGCACGTTGTTCGCCATTACGTACTTTTCAAACGCTTGCTCGAAGTCGTATGGCGATGCCGACGCCGGGCCCCCGACGCGGCAGCGCGGGCACTCGGCCTTGATGGCTTCGGCGGTGTTCTTATAGAGCGCGAGGTAGTCGTCGAGATCGCCGGTGAAAAACCCATTGTGCAGATCCGGCTCGTTCCACACCTCCCAGTACCACCTCTCGATCTCCTCTTCGCCGTACCGCTCTTTCATGTGCGCCACAAACGCGTGAATCAGCGCTGACCACTTCGCCGGATCCTTGGGCGGAGTGACGTTGCCCTTCCACCAGAAGATGGTCCGTGTTCCGCTGGCGAGCTGCGACGGCATAAAGCCCAGCTCGACAAACGGCCGGATGTGCAGCTTGAGCAGCGCATCGTACAGCGCATCGATGTATTGAAAGTTGAACTCTGGGTTCCCTTTTGCGTCCTCGCGATACACGCCCATGTCGTCGTGCAGAATGCCATGCATCCGGATGTACTCAAACCCGATCTCCTTCTGCACGGTCGCCAGTTGCGCCTGCCAGTCGGCGCGCAGCCCTTCGTTCGCGCGTCCAGCGCCGATGCACCGGAGCGGAACCTGCGTGTGCGGCCCGGTTGTCTGACTCACATCTGCAATCACGCTCCGCACCTGTGCCCCGGCAACACCTGCGAAAACGACGCCTGCGAACAACCCAAAGAATCCAACAGTCATGCGGCACAAAACCATGATGGCGTCCTCGATCCTGCAACTCGGCGCACATTTCTGCTCGCCGAGTTTGCCCATGCCATTCTATCTGCACGGTTCCGCACCGGGTCTCCTGAACGCCTTCACCAATCCAGGAGATCTGTTGGACTCATTCACAACAACCGGTGCTCCGTCGTATCTTCTATATTTCGGATGATTTTTGTGGGCAATCGAACGCGACGCCGGGGTTCCGACGAAGCGCCTCTGCGACGGGGACGTCGGTGAAGTGCGCGTTTACGATCGCGCACTAAGTAGCGCAGAAGTTGAGGCCCCCGGCAAAATCGAAGCTGGCTCTACTGCGTCCTTCTGTCAATCAGCGGAACAGCCCCGCTAGACGGGAAAGAAGTCCGGCTGCGGAGACGCAAACGAATGGATGTTGCAGTCGGGTCCCTGTTCGAACCAACGTGCAGCGAATTCGCGCGCCAACCCGGCCCGTCCGGGCAGGCCTGTTACAGTGGTGCGCGGAGAGGTTCCATCGAAAGATGAACACCCGGGCCACAAAGCAGCTCCTCCTGGCGGTGGCCACCGCTTTGGCGGTCACGTCCGCCTTCGCGCTGCTCACGCTTTTCATCATGCAAGGTAACTTCGGCCATGAGGCGGGAATCGCGGTCGCGGTCGGAACCCTCTACGTGCTGCCGCTGCTTGCCCTGCAGGCCGTCACGGAGAATCAGCTTCGCCGCTGGGCCGATCCCGCTCCCTTTCCCATGGACTGGATCGTTTACGGCGGAGCCAAGCTGGTGCTCGCGCTGGCTGCCGCGGGCATCGGCAGCCTGCTCACATTGCTGCTTGGCATCGTGCCTCACTGGTCCAACCTGTACATGGCGAACCGCGCCGTGGTCGTCGTGACGCCGCTTGCCGCGCTTCTCATTCGCTTGTACTCCAAAACCCGCAGCCGTCTCGAGGAGCGCAATCGCCAGTTGCAGGCAACTGTGGACGCCGAGGCGAGCACGCTTCGCCAGCATGCGCAGGAAGCCGAGCATGCCCGCGAGATTCAGCAGGCGCTCATGCCCAGCCAGCTACCGCAAATCAAGGGATGCCAGCTCGCCGCGGAATGCGTACCTTCGCGCATCGTCGGCGGAGACTACTACGACGCCATCCGCCTCGGCGACTCCCGCGTGGCCATCGCCATTGGCGATGTCTCAGGCAAAGGCATGGGCGCCGCGCTGCTGATGTCGAACCTGCAGGCGATCGTCCGCGCCTTTGCGCCTACCGGGCTTGCCCCGCAGGAGCTCTGCGCCCGGGCCAACCAGCTCATCGCCGCCAATGTCGCTCCCGGAAAATACATCACCTTCTTCTATGCGGTTGTCGATACCGCGAAGATGCGCATCGACTATTGCAACGCCGGCCACAACCCGCCCCTGCTGCGCCATCGCGAGAACTCGCCCGAAGCTCTGAGCGGGAACGCGATCGAGATGCTGACCGAAGGCGGGCCTGTCCTTGGAATCCTGCCCGCTGCACCGTATGCGTGCGGCACGGCGGAACTGCGGCCGCAAGACTGTCTCGTGCTCTACACCGACGGCATTACGGAAGCGGCGAATGCCCAGGAAGAAGAGTTTGGTGAGCAACGCCTGATGGCTTTGTTCGGCCAGCACGATGGGAGCGCCGAAAAATGCCGGGAACAAATCATTGCTGCAGTGTCGCAGTTTTCCAACGGCATCTTTCACGACGACGTCACTCTGCTGGTCATGACCGTCGACTGAGCCTCCGCCGCCTCGGAGGAGCACGGGCGGTCGAGCAAAGACCGGGTGCAGAGGGGCCGCAAAACGCGGTAAATCAAGGCAAATGTTCGCATTGATGGTGCGGAATACCCCTCAAATGGTCGCTTAAAAGGTGTCATTTGGTGGCCAAATGGTCGCCTGAGAGGTTGCATTTTGCGTGGTTATGCACCTAGAAAAGTTGCATTTCAGGGGTATTTGTAACCTGGAAAGGTTAGCTTTTGAGGGTAACACGCACCTAGAAAAGTTAGGAATTGCATTGGAAGCGCGCGTTTCGGCCTGCCGGGTGCTCCGGCTTTCTGATCCCTGATCCCTGATCCCTGGTTCCCTGACCCCTGACCCCTGATCTCTGATCTCTGATCTCTATCCTTCGTCTTTCATCAGGGCGCCAGTCCAAGATCTGTCGAAAGACGCAGTCGAATGGAGCTTTGTATCGGGGCCTGACTTCAGTCGGGCCGCAAACGCCCGCAGAATCAATGCGGGCTTCAGCCCCTGAGGGGCAAGCCCGTTGGCCGAGCCGTATTTCTGCAACCATCTCTCGCTCTTAGCTGTTAGCTCACAGCGCAGCCGTTGAGCGCATTCCTTCACCGCGAGCAGAAGCGCACCGAGGCGGCTCGGAGTGTCTCGATGAGTGACTTGGCGATTTGCACTAAGCCGCTAGCGCGGCAGGGTATGCCTCTGTGGCATTTGGATAGAGTGTTGGACACCGAAGGAGGTGTCCATGACACATCTACGCCAACGCATGCAGGA